>Ga0209095_1000068_pt1 | contig 60047 bp, 64 predicted proteins | sample COGITO_mtgs_1104_3_FD_184795 | JGI IMG/M metagenome (GOLD analysis project Ga0209095, IMG submission 184795) | Pelagic marine microbial communities from North Sea - COGITO_mtgs_110404 (SPAdes) (version 2) | ecosystem: Environmental > Aquatic > Marine > Epipelagic ... | reverse complement strand
TTTCAAGGTTGAACTCTTCTCGATTCCCGTTTCTTTTTTTAACTATTATGCCGATTGATGCCTTTTCGTATGTAGTAAATCTGAGATTACAAGCAGAACAGTTCCTTCTTCTGCGTATTGACGTACCTTCACTATTTTTACGTGAATCAACTACTGAAGTTTCTTGTAATTGGCAGAATGGACATACCATATATGGTATATTATATAGTTTTTTCATGAAATATGCAAAAAATCTATGGTATTTTAATTATTTGATCAACAGAAAGTCTCGATTCTGCGAGATTATTCACTTTTTTAACCTCAAAAATAAACTTACTTATATTATCTACATTCAATTTGTAGCCAATATTCCATAAGTTATCACCTTTAACAACTTTGTAAGAGATTTCATCTGATATAGCAACTTGTTGCTTATCATTAATTAGAAATGGAGTGGAAATATAAGAAAAAACCACAACAAAAGTTAAAAGATACAATACATTTTTCAAATTATTCATAATTTAAGATTAGAAACTTGCTGTGACAATTTTTTTATTAGAACATATGTGCTATAATAAAATATGAGCAATAAAGCACAAGAAATTTTAGAATTCATAAACTTCACATTAAAAAATGATGGTTATTCACCATCGGTCAGAGAAATTTGTGAAGCAGTCAATCTGAAATCAACTAGCACAGTTCAATACCATCTAAATAAACTTGAAAAAAAGGGAGTTATAAATAAATCAGATGGAAAATCGAGATCTCTGCATTTAAATAATTCAATTAGTGAATTCAGAAGTGTTCCGATTGTGGGTGAAATAGCTGCTGGATTACCGCTTAGTGCAGAAGAGAATCAAATTGGAGAACTCCCCTATCCAGAGAGTAATTTCAATGATTCTTTAATTGCTTTAAAAGTAAATGGTGACTCAATGATTGATGCAGGTATACATGATGGAGACTTAGTAGTTGTAGATAAATCAAAAGAACCCCTTGATGGAGATATTGGCGCATTTTTAGTATATGACACAGAGGCGACAGTTAAATATATAGACACTATAAGAAATAAACAATATTTAATCCCAGCTAACAAAAACTATGAAAATATTGAGATAACTGAAAATATTAGTATTGTAGGCAAAGTCGTATCTTTATTTAGAGATATGTAACTGTTCCACTTAAAAAGAATTCTTCATTTTTATATTCGAGATCCAATTCGCCCCCAGGAAACATTATTGTTGTTGGGTTTAAAACTTTTTTTTCTGAATATGCGTAATTGAAAAGACATAACGCTCCAGAACCGCAGGCGTCTGTTTCTCCAACTCCCCTTTCAAACACTCTTGTTTTTATAAAGTTATCGTTAATTATTTGGTATATTTCTACATTAACTCCATCTGGAAAGGTGTTAGACATAGCAACTTTCTTTGAGAAGCTTTGCAGATCAAAAGAGTCTACTTCATCAACTTCTACTAACAGGTGCGGGTTTCCTATTTCTGCTTTAATACCACTAAGTTCATCAATATAAATTGGTTTGTCCACATAGGTAGGTGTTGGTGCACTAACTTTAACGACTGAGTCTTCAATCGTTGCTATGAGAGTTCCTACAGGGGCTTGGACGGTAATCATCGACTCTGTTACTAGATCATTATCATATGCATATTTAGCGGTACATCGTACACCATTTACACATAACTCAGCAGTTGTACCATCGCTGTTAAAATAGTGCATTTTTACAGTTTGGTTATTAATTGATTCAACAAAAATTACTCCATCTACGTCGTAGTCAGAATCAGCAACAAGAGAAATTACCTGAATTTCAGAAGTTGGACCAGTATATGTGGATACAATAAAGTCATTTCCTGTTCCGGACATGTATGCGAAGTTACTCATGCATTAACTCTATCATTTTTTGTTTAATAAAATTTGAGTCATTTGTTGTGTGACTAACTAAAGACAATTCCTTTTTAAACCAGGTAATCTGTTTTTTTGCTAATTTATAAGTTTTTTGATTAATATTGGTTTCAATGTCTGTGTCTATATTCATGCCAATAGCCTGCATTATTGTTTTTGAAGGATTCTTTAATGATCTAAGTTCATCTGCCAAACCATCTTCAATCATGTTTTTAGTCCTTTTCTGGATATTTATTTTATAGTCTGGATTATTCCAAAATATACCTACATTATCATTTTTAATATTTAGTTTTGGAAATACATATTTTGAGTCCTCAAGAAGACTTGCTTCAATGTTTCTGATTAGTCTACGTTTATTGAGCTCAACATTTGGGAGTTCAATTTTATAAATTTCATGAAATTTTAGTAATTGTCCATAGTTCAAATGTTCAAGTTCTGCTCGAATAGTTGGATCAGTTGGTTTGAATTCAAAGTTTTTAATCATTGATGAAAAATATAATCCTGTGCCACCTACTGCCAATATGTCTTGTTCATAAGTCATTTTAGGAAAATCAATATCTATCAAATAGTTTAGATAGTCAACAACTGAGAAGTTCTGATCATGATCTGCTATATCTATTCCTAGATACTCTACTTGTGCTTGCATAACATCTGTAGGTTTAGCGCTTAAGATATCAAGGCCCTTATACACAGCCATTGAATCTAATGAAAGAATTGGAATATTACGTTCTATTGCAATCTCATGAGCAACATAAGATTTACCAGATGAGGTAACACCAGTTAAAAAATATAACAATTAAACAGGTACCGCAGTCAATGCAAAAGGAGTTGCGTCAGTTATTTTGACTTTAATATAATCTCCAATTTGGACAGTTTCTGATGAAATGTGAGTTGTTTGACCTCCATCTATTTTTCCACTAAGAAATTCATCCGTTTTCTTTGAATATTTCTCAATTAACAAATCTTGTTGTGTTCCAATGAATCTTTTGTATCGTTGATGACTTATCTCAGTTTGAAGATGTTTTAATTCCATAAAACGAGAATCAATAATAGCTTTTTCCACAAAATCATCTTTCATGTAGTTTGCTTTTGTTCCAGGCCGTGGAGAAAATTTGAACATATAAACAGCATCGAACTTGCCTTCTCTAATAACTTTAAGTGTTTCTTCAAAATCTTTATCTGTTTCACCTGGGAAACCGACAATTATATCTGTTGTAAGAGAAACATCTGCAATGGTTTCTTTAGCTAAATAAAGTTTTTCCATATATTTTTCTTGAGTGTATCCACGTTGCATGTTTCTTAATATCTTATTACTTCCACTTTGCAAGGGCATGTGGATTTGTTTTGATACTTTAGATAGCTCATTTACGGCTTGTAAGGTGTGTTCTTTGAAATCTTTAGGATGTGGTGAGGTGAAACGTATACGTTTCAGATCTTCAACTTCATTTAATTCAGTTAATAATTCTGTGAAATATGGTTTTGAGGATCCGTTTATTTTCAAGTCTCTTCCATAAGAATTGACATTCTGACCTAACAGTGTTATTTCTTTGACACCACTAGCAACCATTGCTTTAGCTTCGTTAACGATATCAGAAGGTCTTCTACTAATTTCTGGACCTCGGACAGAAGGAACAATACAGAATGTACAACTATTGTTACATCCTATTTGAATTGTTAGCCATGCTGAAACTTCTGATTCACGAATTGATGGTGCATCAGTTGGTAGAGATTGTATCTCTTCAATAACTTCAGTTATTGGACCCCAGTCTTCAGTTTGATTTAAAAGATTGACTATATTAGTGAGGTTATGAGTTCCTATAACGACATCCACCCAAGGTGCTCTCTGTCTAACTAACTCTTTATCTTTCTGGGCAGCACAACCACCAACAAGAAGTTTTCTTTTAGGTCTTTCACCTTTCCATTTTTTAAGTTGTCCAAGTGTGCCGTACAATTTATCATCTGCATTTTCACGAATAGTGCATGTATTTACAAATAAAACATCTGCTTCATCGACAGATGAAGCTTTTTGCATTCCATCGTATTCAAACAAACCAGCAATACGTTCTGAATCGTGTTCATTCATTTGGCATCCAAATGTTTTTACAAAATAATTGAGGCCATTTCTAGATGGCTTCGCTTTTACTGTTTTCGTTAACTCAACTGTTGATTTCACAGTTAAATTATATGGATGTTTTTAAAGAATATATATATTATTTTTCTTTATTAGAAGCCTTAGCCTCTTTTGTTTCTGCAGGCTCATCAGTTGTTTCTTCATCAGAGTCAGATTCAATCATACCAACAGCTTTGTAAACATCATTTTCTAGTTGTAATGCTAAGTCTGGATTTTCCCTTAAGTAGTTCTTAGAGTTTTCTTTACCTTGTCCAAGTTGCACCTCATCATAGGTAAACCAAGCTCCGCCTTTACGTACTATTCCGTGTTCTACACCGACATCTAATAAACTACCTTCTCTTGATATACCTTTACCAAACATAATGTCGAATTGTGCTTCTTTGAATGGTGGAGCTACTTTATTTTTAACTATTTTAGCTCTAACTCTATTACCAATCATTTCCGCACCAACTTTAAGTGTTTCTATTCTTCTAATATCTATGCGTACTGAGGCATAAAATTTTAGTGCCCTACCACCGCTGGTAGTTTCTGGAGATCCCCACATAACACCAATTTTTTCTCGAATTTGATTTATAAAAATTACGGTTGTTTGTGTTTTGTTGATTGAACCTGTTAATTTACGTAGTGCTTGGGACATTAACCGAGCTTGTAAACCAACATGGGATTGACCCATTTCGCCATCAATTTCAGCTTTTGGAACCAATGCTGCAACTGAATCAATTACAACAATGTCAACACCACCTGATTCAATTAGCATATCAGCTATTTCAAGGGCTTGTTCCCCTGTGTCTGGTTGAGAGACTAGTAATTCATCTATGTCTACTCCAAGAGCTGCTGCATAAATTGGATCAAGCGCGTGCTCAGCATCAATAAATGCAGCTACACCGCCAGCTTTTTGAGCTTCAGCTGCAACGTGTAGTGATAATGTTGTCTTACCTGAGCTTTCTGGTCCGTATATCTCAACTACTCTTCCTTTAGGTATACCACCTATGCCTAAAGCTAAATCAATAGATAATGCTCCAGTTGAGATTGCTGGTATTTTCTTAATATCAGCTGATCCAAGTTTCATCAAAGAACCTTCACCAAACTGTTTTTCAATCTGATCGAACACTGTATCTAGTTTTTTTGCCCTGTCTTTATCCATTTTTTTCTCCTAATTAGATTAATTAATATATATTAAAACATCTTGATAAGACAAATTTTACTAGAACATCTGTTCTAATACAAGCTTTTAACAAATTTAATAAGTTCCCATAAAGCCTTATTTACAGCTCTTTGAATAATTTCTTCTCGATTTCCATTAAGTTTATGGGTAGTTGATACTAACTTATCATTATTGGAGATAGTTATAAATATCTCACCAATCCCATATTTACTTGAGGATATAGGGCCAGCCTCTCCTAATATTGTAAGATTCAGATCGCTTGCATAATCTTGTATTGCCCTTTCAGATAATACTTCTGTTACCTGGGGCCAATTTTTTAGATTAATATCATTTTCTAATAGTAATTTTTTTGCTTCATTTGTGTAGACAATAGAACTACCCTTTAAAACTTTGCTAGATCCTGGATTTTTAGTTAATCTTGCGGAAAGCTCTCCCCCAGTTACACTTTCAACAAAAGATAATGTAAGTTCCTTTTCTAAAAGAAGATTAAGGAGAATTCTAGAAATATCGATATTTTCATAAGCAATTATGTCATCTGTAAAAGTATCTCTCAGATTTTGCAAAAAAGATTCTTCTTCATCATTAGTAATAGTATTTTTATCGTATCTTAATTTGATAATTCCTTTACTGGCTAAATAAGCAATATCAATTGCTTCTGGTTTAAATTTGTTGATTTCTTGAGCTAAAGATGATTCTGCTTGATTGTAAAATAATATAAATTGATAATTTTTTACCTTATCACTAGATTCTTTCATAAGTCTTGGTATCAATTCATCTTGAACTAATGGTATGAACTCTCTAGGTGGTCCAGGTAATATAAATATTTTTTTACTTTCTACTTCGATCAGGGAACCTGGAGCAGTTCCCTGTGTGTTTGTTAACTTTGTAGAATTCTTAGGAAGAAGCGCTTGTTTAATATTGGTCTCTGGCATCATTAGTCCCCGAGCTTGCCATCTTTTTTTCATAAACTCAACATGTGCTTCATCTAATTCGAGTTCAATATTTAGATACTCTGCAATAACCTCTCGTGTAATATCGTCTTCTGTGGGACCAAGCCCACCACAAGTTATAACAACATCACAAAGATTATATAAATATGCGAACCCAGCAATTATCTCTTCGTCAATATCTGAAACTGTTACTTCATGTGTGAGTGTGTTACCTGAATTGTATAATTCAGAACCAAGTTTTGCTAGGTTAGTGTTTACTGTGTCACCTAATAGAATTTCAGTTCCGACGGATAAGAGACCAATTTTCATAACTGTAGGATAACAATGTTTAATCCATATATAAGTAGAATTGGATCATGAAAAAATTAATTTTTATTCTTATTTTTAGTTTTTGTAATTCTTCATCTGCAACACAAGAAATTTCTGTTCAGGAAAGTGAAGACACCATCGCAGTATCTTCAACCACACTTACGTATCTAAATCAGAATGGAGAAGAGGTTATTGAAGATTTAACAAATAAAAAGACGTTAATCGTTTTCTGGGCAGACTACTGAGGAATATGTCGGGAGGAGTTGCCTCTCTTGGAAAAGAATATAGAAATACTTTCTGAAACGTACGATGTTATAGCTTTAGCTCATAGCGAGGTAGAACCTACTATGGAATGGGTGAACAATAATTTAATTGGAGATCTAAATATTGGATTTTCTACGAATGATCTTAGAGATGAACTCCAAGTTGTAGGTCAACCTATATCAATTATCTTTGATACAAATGGTGAAATTCTAAGTAGAGAATTTGGATACATACCTACGAATTAAATTAGATGCAAAAGATATAACTCGGTAAATAAGATTAGTTATTATGTTAGTTATTATGGGAGTAAGTTAAGCGGAGGTAAAGTGAAAAAAACATTTCTGATTCTACTTTGTCTATCTATGTTGTTAGTTGCATGTGGCGGCTCAGCAGAAGAGACTGTAGAAGAACCCGCAGCTACGGAAGAAGTTGAAACTTTAGATGCTCCAGCAACAACAGTTGCTGAAACATTAGACAAAATAGTTTTTGGTTTCGTCCCTAGTGCGGAACAAGCACAATTATTAGATAACATTCAACCTATGATGGATTTGTTAAGTGATGGTTTGGGTATTGAAGTTGAAGGCTTCGTAACAAGTGATTATTCAGGACTACTAGTTGCAATGGGATCAGGTCAAGCTGATGTTGGTGCATTTGCTACTCTAGGATATGTAACTGCTATGAATGCATTCCCTACAAGATTTGAAGCAATTGCAAAATCTGTTAGATACGGTTCAGGATCTTATCATGGAACTTGGTGGACAACAGATGCGAGTATTTGTAAATCTACACCAGTTATTGGAGCATTTGAAAATATAAACGGTGTTCCAACATTAGTTACAGGTTCAACAACTGCTTCACCAGATGTAGCAGCCTTACAAGTTGGTTGGGGTTTTGGAGATGACGGTTTAATACCTGAAGTAAGAGATGGTGTTACAACTAGTCCAGGACTTGCATGTGAAGCAGATATTTCTGTTGTAACTGGAGAAGAAGTTTTATTTGTTGAAGAAGGCTCAACATCTGGATACCTATATCCAGCATTACAATTAAAGAACATGGGAATAGATTATGTAAACGGTATAACACCTAGATTTGCAGGTTCACATGATGGTGTAATTGCAGGACTTTATAATGGTGATGCTAAGTTTGGTGTTACCTATGACGATGCAAGAAGAACATTAAGAAAAACAAATGCAGATGTTGGTGAAAAAGTTATTGCCTTTGCAATCACTGATGAAATACCAAATGATGTAATTGCGGTAAGAACAGACCTACCAGAAGATATGAAGCAAAAAATTTATGATATTTTAGCGGAATATATTGCTACTGATGAAGGTCTAGCAATTATGGATGAAATTTACGGTTGGACTGATTTAGTCCCTGCAGTAAATTCGGAATTTGATGTTGTAAGAGAAGCAGCAGAAGAATTTGGTCTATACGACGACTAATAATTAATATAAAACTAGGGTAGTATTTACTGCCCTAGTTTTTTTTTGGAAAAATTATGATTGAATTTAAAAACATAAGTGTAACTTATCCAGGTGGAGTAAAAGCACTCAATAACGTTTCATTAAATATCACTGAAGGTGATTTTGTAATAATAGTGGGTATGTCTGGGGCAGGTAAATCTACTCTTCTAAGAACTATTAACAACTTAGTAAAACCAACAGAAGGTGAAGTTATTGTAGATTCTCGAAATGTTACAAATGCTTCAAAAAAAGAAATGAAATCCATACGATCTGATATAGGTATGATATTTCAAACATTTAATTTAGTAAACAGGTCTTCTGTATTGAAAAATGTTTTAACTGGAAGGTTAAGTCAAGTCTCTACTATTCGTTCAATATTTGGTATGTGGCCACAAAAAGATAAAGATATTGCTTTTGAATCTTTAAATAAAGTTGAGATTTTAGAAAAAGCATATGTAAGAGGTTCTAACTTGTCAGGTGGACAACAACAAAGAGTTGGAATAGCAAGAGCTTTAGCACAAAAACCTAAAGTAATGTTAGCTGATGAACCCGTTGCATCATTAGACCCTATTACTTCACGTGTTGTTATGAAATATTTAAAGCAAATTAATCAAGAACTAGGAATAACAACAATTGTAAATCTTCACTTTCTTGATCTTGCTAAAGAGTTTGGTGAAAGATTAATTGGTTTAAAAGATGGCGAACTTGTATATGACGGAAAAGTAAATGACGTAAGTGACCAAGATTTTGAAAACATATATGGTAGAGCAATTAAATCTTCTGATTTACTAGGAGAAGATAATTAAATTACCTAAGAAGCCCCTTCCTTCTTTGCTAACTGTTGTAGGTTATCCTTTTACTATTGCATTCAGCATTTTTTCGTTCTTTCAAGTTGGTTTCAATCTAGAAGACTTTAAAAGAAACTTAGCTAATAGAAGGCTTGTTACTGATACTTTGTTTAATCCAAAATGGGATTGGGCAATTGAAAATGCATCTTTAGCATTAATTGAAACAATACAGATTGCAATACTAGCAAGCATTCTTGGATGCTTTATAGCTCTTCCATTATCTTTTTATGCATCTAAGGCTACTAACCAAACAACAACAACCTATTTGATATATAAATCTTTTTTAAATTTTATAAGAACTATTCCTGATTTATTTTGGGCTATGTTATTTACTGTTGCCGTTGGATTAGGTCCTTTTGCAGGAGTTTTGGCATTAATAATGTTTTCTATGGCTATTATGGGAAAATTGTTGTCAGAAACTATTGACAGTATTGACTTGGGTCCTCTAGAAGCAGCTAAAGCAAGTGGCGCAAAACATAATCAAGCAGTTTTTACTTCAGCACTTCCACAAATATTGCCAAATTTTGCGGCATATTTTTTATATATTTTCGAATTATGTATTAGGGCTTCAGTAATTCTAGGTTTAGTTGGAGCAGGAGGAGTTGGAAGGATTATAGAAACTCAGAGAATTTTCTTACGTTTTGATAGGATTTCTCCCATAATCGTTTTCATACTCGCTGCAGTGATTGTAATTGAACAATTTAGTGTTTGGCTTAGAAGAAAAATATTATGAATATACCTAAACAGCCATTTAATCAAAAATTTTTAAAATATTTAATTACTGTATTAATTGTTATTGGTTCTATATGGTCAGCATCTGGTCTCGAGATAACTCCTGATAGATTTTTAAGTGCACCAGGTAAGATTTGGATATTGGTATCTGCAATGTTTCCATTAGATTTATCACAAGAAGCAATTGATAGAATAGTTCCTAAAGTTGCGGAATCATTATTTATTGCTTGGGCAGGTACTGTAATAGGAGCTGTTTTTAGTTTTCCTGTATCTTTCTTAGCTGCAAATAATACTTCTATAAATGCTATCAGTAGAGGTACTAAACAAATATTAAATATTATTAGAGCATTTCCTGAGTTGATTCTTGCATTTGTGCTGCTTCCTGTAACTGGTTTAGGACCTTTAACAGGTACCTTGGCTGTAGGGATACATTCTATAGGGACACTAGGTAAATTATCTTCAGAAGTGATAGAAGGGATTGACGAAGGGCCATTGGAGTCAATAAAGTCCTCAGGTGGATCTAAATTAAATGAATTATTTTTTGGTGTAGTCCCTCAAGTAATGCCGACTGTAACTTCATACTGGTTGTATAGATTTGAAATAAACTTAAGAGCTTCTGCAGTATTAGGAATAGTTGGAGCTGGTGGAGTTGGCGCAGAATTAATAAACCAGCTCCGATTCAGAGATTTTCCTAGGGCTGGAACTGTTTTGGTTGTAACTATTCTAATGGTCTTAATAGTTGATAATATATCCGCTGCGATAAGAAGAAGAATAATAAAAGGTAGATCTATTAAAATTTAGTCTACTCAAACCAGCTATCGTCTTCATCATTATTATTATTTTGAACAGCTTCTGATTCTGCTTCTATGACTTCCTTATCATTTGTTACTGGTGATTCACCATCTTCTGTATCATTAACGGATACAAGATTTACAGATTCGTATTCTTCAACAGTAATTAATACCTGTCTTGCTTTAGAACCCTCTGATGGTCCAACAATAGCTTGAGCTTCAAGGATATCCATCAATCTACCAGCTCGAGCAAAACCTACTCTTAATTTCCTTTGCAACATAGAAGTAGATCCCATTTGTGAACGAACAACAAGATCTTTTGCCGCGAGAATTAAGTCTTCATCCTCTCCAAAATCTTCACCACCAATTGTGGTTGTCTTTTTTTGTTCTTCAATAACAGCAGGGTTGTACTCTGCATCCTTTTGGTCTTTAGCCCACGTAACAACATCTTGTATTTCTTTTTCAGTTACCCAAGCACCTTGGATTCTTTCTAGTCTTGGGTTGGAAGCTGTTACTACAAGCATGTCACCAAGCCCTATAAGTTTTTCAGCTCCAGATTGATCGAGAATAACTCGTGAATCTGTTGTAGATGCAACTGAAAATGCAAGTCTTGAAGGAATGTTTGCTTTCATTACACCGGTTATCACATCGACAGAAGGTCTCTGGGTGGCAACGACTAAATGAATACCTATTGCTCTAGCCATTTGAGCTAAACGTACAATAGCTGATTCAACTTCCCTACCCGCCACCATCATGAGGTCATTAAGCTCGTCTATAAAAACAACAATGTATGGGAAACGATCAAACTTTTCTTCGTCAAGTAATCCTGCATCGAATTTTTCATGATAACCATTAATATCTCTAACCTGACTATCGGCAAGAAGATCGTAGCGTCTATCCATTTCGGCAACTGCCCAGCTTAAAGCATCAACAGCTTTTTTGGGATTTGTAATCACTTTAGTTAATAAGTGTGGAACATTATTGTATTGTCCTAGTTCAACCCTTTTTGGATCAACCATTACCATTTTTACTTCATCAGGATTTGCTCTAACCAATAAAGAAGTAACGATAGAGTTAATACAGGATGATTTACCGGCACCTGTTTGTCCAGCAATCAGCACGTGAGGTAATTCAGATAAGTTAACAAGTCGGGCTGTACCTGATATATCTAAACCTAATCCTACAGATAATGGATGCGCATTATTTTTAGCTTCAGGTGATTGTAAAACGTCTCCTAATGAAACAAGCTTACGTTGTCTGTTAGGAATCTCAATACCAATAGCACTTCTGCCAGGAATCGGTGCAAGTAAACGCACGTCTGGAGTTGCTAAAGCATAAGCAATATCGTGAGATAATGAAGTAACTTTAGACACCTTTACACCTGGTGCAAGTTCTATCTCATACCTAGTAACTGTAGGTCCTGGCACTATATTTGTAAGTTCTGCCTCTACGCCATGTTCTTTTAATAAATTAGTTAGATCTGTTGCAGTTTGCTGAAGAAGTTTTTTAGATGAAGATACAGATGATCCCTTTTCCAGAAGAGATACAGGAGGAAGTTTATAGGTAGATGATTTTTTTGGCAGAGATGGTTTTTTAGTATTCTTTTTATCTTCTTTAATGATAAGATTATCTTTAACTGGTTTATTAGATTTTTTAGGTTTTAGCTTTAATACATTATCTTTGATAGAACCATTTTCAACATCATTAATTTCAGTTTGAGTGAGTATTTGATCAAAGTTTACTTTAGAAGCTTCTCTTCGCGCTTTGAAAAAAGCAACAATGAATTTAAATGTATACGCAAATATTGCCTGTATACCGCCAATTAAATCTTTTAGTTCAATATCAGTCATATAAAGGACAGATATTATTAATCCAAGTAAAAGAACGGCATGAGTCATTTCAACATCAATGAGGTTGTTTAAAGGATACACAATGAATGCGGAAACAAAACCACCTGCTCTTTGAAGGATTTCACCACCAACACTTATTGGCAATGGTTGAGGGTGTATGTAAAAATGAAAAAGGGCAGATGAAAATATCTGAACCCAAAAGGTTCCTACTAATACTTTCTGAGATTTAATAAATTCTTTATCTCTAACAAGAATTGCTGCACCATAGAGCATCAAAACAGGTAGAGCTAATGCTCCATAACCAAAACACCAAGTAAGTAGGCCATAGAATAATTCACCCATCGGGCCAGCTTTTTGAACACTAGAAAGTGCAGTAAATAATGCAACTATGAACATAAAAGATGCAACAGATTGATAGGAATTAAAGAACTTTTTTAAGACACTAGAAATTGAAGAGTTAAGTGTTTTAAAGCCCTTGTTAACTTTTATTAAATTGTTTTGTTTTGACACCCGCTTACGCCCATTTACCCTTTTGCGAGTGGATGTCTTAACAGCCACGATATATTATACCACATTATCTTGTGGGTAAAGGTTTTAGATATTTATTTTGGCGTACTGATCATTGAGTTTTTTGGCTAATTCAGGAGACACATCAGTCATTGGCAATAAAGGCTTACCAACATTCTCCCATGACTCAGAAAGAAGATGCTTCACTGGACCTGGACTTGGTTCCTCAAATATAGCTTCGATAAAAGGTAGTAATATCTGGTGTATATTTTCAGCTTCAGTTTTTTTATCCTCAAGTATTAGATTGATCATTTCTTTAATTTGACGTCCTACTAAATGAGAAGCTACTGAAACAACACCTGCTGCTCCGTTTTCAATAAAGTTTTTAGTTAGTGCATCATCACCGGAGTAAATAAAAACATCATCTTTAAATCTTGTTAGTTCTTCTCGAGAGAAATCAAAATTACCAACAGCATCCTTTATTGAATGTATTCCTATATCTTTAATTAGTTTTTCAATAGTATCAAGCTCTATTAAAGTTCCTGTTCTCCCGGGTATGTTGTAGGCCATGATTGGAAGGTCAGTAGTATTTTTGATAGATTCGAAATGTTTAAGAATTCCTATTTGAGAAGGTTTATTGTAATACGGGGCAACAATCATGATTCCATCCATTCCTACTTCTTCAGCCAATTTAGTAAAATGAATTGATTCTTTAGTGGAGTATGTGCCGGTACCAGCAATTAATTTAGATTTGTCCCCAACTGCATCTTTTGCCGTTGAGTATATGTTGAGTCTGTCTGATTCAGTAAGGTTAGGTGATTCAGCCGTCGTACCGGTTAATACAATACCATCCGAGCCCTCTCCCACAAGTTTTTTACACAGTCTCCAAAATGTATCTGTTTCCATTACTCCGTTGCTGTCAAAGGGAGTAATAGCTGCAGTCAATAATTGTCCGAAGTGATCCATGATTATATCTTAAACCTTTCAATCATAATATTTTCTAAACCATGGTGAAAACCTTTTAATTCACTATGGACATCGAGAATATACCCTATCCCCTCAAGATAAGCTGTTCTGTTAGTTACTTTATGATCGATACTAATAGATTCATCACTCGTGCTAAATGTTACAGTCTGCTCAGCGATGTATTTGTCGCTGCGTAATGATTTGATGTTAATCTCATTAATTATATTTTCTTCGTAGTCACTTGATTCATGGATTTCCGTGGGAGTTCTTTCTTCGTGTTCTAATGATTGAGCCATGTCAACAGCAGTTCCAGATGGTGAATCTTTTTTATTACTGTGATGTCTTTCTTCAATAGAAACCTCAGGAAAATTGATATTCAACAATCCTGAAAATATTTTCTGAAATGATGCACCTATTGAAAAATTTGGAATAATACATATGAATTGATCATCATCAATATTACTTTTTAGTATTTCGAGTGACCTTTCATTGATTCCCGAAGATCCAACAACTAGATTAATTTTCTTTTTAGCTAGTACGGCAAGATTTTCATTAATGGAATTAGCTGGAGAGAATTCAACTAAAATATCTGCATTTATTTCGTCAACGGATTTGTAGTTATAATACGTGTTGCTTTCTTTTTCTGGGTCGTAAATACCAGAGATATCATATCCATCTTTGTTCTCTATAAAATCAGATAACAGTAAACCCATCTTTCCCATACCACCTGATATAGCAATTTTCACTGTTTCATTGTTACTCATATTTATCATTCTAATTTCTTATATCCACAGTAATTAATGATAATGTTATAAATGATGAAACCTAATGATAAAAATATAGAATCTGAAATAGTCTTAGAGTTCGAGAAAATAAGACCAGCAATAACAAGGCTTCTCCAATCTCAAACTGGGAACAAAGAGCTGAACATTAATTTAGGTAAGTCTAAAAATATCAATACTAATGAGATTATTATTAACCCATCAATTCTTGTGAACTCGGTAACTACTTCGAAATTAGATTTTAAAGAATTAATAATTGGGACTGTTGTTCATGAAGCTATCCACTCGATGCAAGATTACAATTTTGAAATAGATAAAGATCTTAAAAATTATGTAGAAGAAACAACTGGACTATCAAATATTGAAGAGGTTTTAGAAGTTCTCGCTGGACCATTTGGGAAATATGTATTTGAAATTTTGATTCATTCCTATGAGGAATACTATTTTGTTAAAGAATTCCAAGGTTTAAGCTCCATATTTGAAGATGTATACAAAGAATCATTTAATCAGATAAAAAATCTAAAGGCTTTTAATCAATTTCTCTCACTAATGTTTCATAACATAACCGCTTATTTGCAGGTCGACATATCGTCTTATAATAAAAATATACAAACTTCTGTTATTGAATCAGAAAAGTTGCTCTCTAAATTTACATACGACAGTAATAATTTAGAGGAAGTTATTGAGTTAACCATTCAAATTATTGACATATGTAGAGTTAACAAGCTTTTACCTGATCTTCGTGAATATAGCTTAGGTGAACAAAGGGAAATACTTGAAAGTATGGATGACAATATTGTTGATGAGTTAAATAAGGTTTTAATCCCCTCCTCTACAAATGTAACAACAGGAAACACCCTAGAGAAGTTTCTTGGTGAAAAAGGTAAGCAATCTGATGATGAAAAACTTAATTTTATGGATGACCACGTCTCTAAAATTGGTAGTTCGGAAACTGTTTACTTACCAAATGGAAAAGTTTCAAAACTAGTTAACACGAATCTACCTCACACTTTTAACAACTTGTATACATCGGGAATAAAGACATACAATAACCTACTTCAGGAGTGGAACTTACCTGTACATGAAGTCACAAATAAAATTAAACCATACTTCATCCATAATCAGAAAAGACAAAGGATTAGTGGCTACGATCAAGGTGATCTTTCTCCACATGTACCCTTGCTATTAGCTTCTGGAAGATATGAGAGAATGTTCGAGCAGAAACAAAGATTATCAAATAAGTCCTACGCAGTGTCTTTATTAATCGATGGAAGTGGTTCTATGTTGGAGAAAAAGAAAGGAGAAGTATACCCTTGGTCTCTATCTGCAGCTCTGATTGGTGCCAACTACCTATCGCAAATTTGTCATGAACTTAATGTTGATTTTGAAGTTGCAATATTTAACAGAGCATTCTTGGCGAATGAAAATGAAAATGAAGAGATGTACTTAAAAAGAAAGATGGCAGTTTCTTCAATGTTGAATACTAATTATGGATCAAATGCCGAATTTTATTTCAACACAACAAATCATTACTTTGTTAAAAGATTTGGTGACTCATGGAAAAATCAGTATGAAAAGTTTATTGGGTTGATTGAATTTTCAAGGAATTTAAGATCTTCTCTGGACGCATTAACGTCTACAGATGAACATCCACCTGCAAGTATGTTTGAGCGTGGTACAAATGTTGATGAAAGAAATATAATGTTCTCAACAAAAAGACTTTTAGAGCATGGATCAAATACTAAATTATTAGCAGTATTGTCCGACGGTATGACAAGAGGGACTCTTTCAGATTTAAAAAGCTCTATCGATTACTCAAGTAGGTTTGGCATAGATGTTATTGGAATAGGTATTGGAGATAGAGGTACCTGGAAAGAATATCAAAATAGAACACAAATTAGTAGACCAGAAGAACTTATCCATTCAATAGTAAACATCACAAAGGATATACTTATAAGAAACGTTAAAGAATCATCAGGAGCAGCATAAATGGCTAAACAACTTTTTAAAGATCCGAATGGAAAAGACAATGTTTCAATTGAGGAATGTGTCCTTGATAAAAAAATTGAAGATTTTGAATCGAGATTAGAAAGAATTCCAACTGTAGATGAAAACTATGTAGATCTTGGTACACAATATAAACTTGCAAAAATAATTAAAAGCAAGAAGGAAACTTTTGATAACGAAATACCAATTCATATTGCGCTAAAGGGACACATGGGAACTGGTAAGGATCATGACATAGAACAATTAGCTGCAAAATTAAAATTTCCTTATTATAGGATACCCTTATCTGGAGAAGTAAGAGATGTTACCTTATTAGGTTCTGTTCAGCTTTATGGTGATGGTATTGGTGGTACCGACAGTAAGTGGCAAGATGGAGAATTGACTCGTGCGTTGAGAGGTCCATCGTTTGTTAACCTATCTGAATTGAATGCTGCAGGTCCAGAAGTTTTGTTTGCCCTCCACTCCCTCTTAGACAGACACAAAAAACTTGAATTACCGAATGGTGAAGTTATTGAATTACGTAATGACACATTTATTTTTGGAACAATGAACCCAACTAGTTTGAGAGATTACGCAGGAACGCAGACATTGAATAAAGCTTTTGCAGATCGTTGGGTAATATGGGACAAACCTTTCCCAAGCAAAGAACAGCTAGAAGCAATTTTCAAAAAAAGATATCCAAACCTTCAGAATGAATTTGTTCAATTAATTATTAAGTTATCAATTGAAATTAACAACTCTTTTGTTTCCGATGATATCAGTGTGAATATTGAAACACCTATGAGCCTCAGAACGATTGTAGAAAGAATTCCAGTTGGACTAGACCTATATAAAAATTCTTCGGACCCTTTGATGGAGACCTGGAAAAATATGGTAATTCCACACGTAAACAGTGAAGATATTGATCATTACAATACATTATGGAATACAGTGGTGAGAAGTGGTCCGAATCTAAAACCTAAACTTTAATAAACTCGACAATTGGAATATCTCTTTCTGTCCGTACTTTATATTGTTCGAAAGTTTTATATACCTTAACTAGCTTAACCCAATAAGATTCCTGGTTGGCTACAGGAATAACGTTGTGCTTAACTTTTATTCGTATATTATCTACAGTAATGTAGTTTTCATTGTCTTGGAGATTATGAAACCATTGTGGAATCTCATCTCTACCTCCATAAGATGCTGCTACTACATACCCTTTATTTGTCTTAGCATAGGTCAGTGGAGTTTTGCGAATTTTACCGGTAACAACTCCCCTAGTTTCGAGAAGAAGAATGTTGCTACCTATAACAAAACTACCTATCTTTGAATGGTTGAATTTAATACTTTTAACATGTAGAAAAGTTATGCTTCTTACTAGCCATTTAGGCCAATAATAAAAACTTTTACCGAATATACGCCAGATATTAGAATCCGTATGACTTAAATGTCATCTTTGAATTTTGGATCATATTTTTTAAAAAAGTCTTTTATTTTACTTTCTAAATCATCAGTCTCTAGTTTTGTAATTTCCTCTTTTAACCTATCAATTTGATTTTTAACTGTTGTATTTTCGTTGAACAAGTCAAGGAGCGCTTTAACTACAATTACAAATGTTGCTAATTTTATAATCTTTTTCATGACTAGATTCTACGTCAGATTAAGTTATAAATAAAGAACTTTTATTTAGCAACGCCTTTGGCTTTTTCGGAATCACAATTAGAATTAATATGTGAAAGAAATCCTAAGTAGCCTCGTTGCTGAACAACAATTATTAGACCAATACTTACAAAGCATTCCTGTAAGGAACTGGAATACTAAAACAACCTTTAAAAATTGGTCAATAACGGAACACGTTAGCTATCTAGCAGGTTTAGAAGATCTGGCTTTTAATGCACTTAAAAAGAAGGGTACAGATTTTAATAAATATAGAGGTCCAACCGGATTAGGTAAATTCGAAAAAAATTCTATTACCAAAGGTAAGGATATGCGACCCCAAGACGTCATTGAGTGGTGGAGGCTATCGAGAGCTAAGGTTGTTGAAACACTTGCAGATGCTACTCCTGGAAGGAAGATTAAATGGTGGAATAATGAGATTGACTACCTAACATTTGCAGCAACAAAACTTTCGGAAACTTGGTCACATGGTTTAGATATATACGAATGCATGAAAAAAGATTATGAAGATTCAGTCAGGATTGAACATGTTGCCCTTTATGGATTCCTTAATATTGAAAAAATATCCAAACTCAACAAACTGAAATATGAAAATGTCAGGATAGAGTTAATCGGACCAGAGTATAGAGCTTGGCAGTTTGGTGATGAAAAATCGGAAAATACAATTAATGGTAATGCTGGCGATTGGTGTCGAGTGGTTACGGGTAGAACTGGAAAAGGATTCAAACCGACTTTGACTGCTGAGGGTGAATTTGCAAAAAAATTATTAAAAACTAATCACGTTAAAATTTAATAATGAAAATTTATGGTGTTATACACTTAAAAGGGCTTCCTGGATCAACTTCTAACATATTATCCATTCCTGAAATTACTACACTTGCTCAAAATGACATAAACGGACTTACCGAGGGTGGTGTAGATGGCATTATTATTGAAAATTTTGGAGATGCTCCATTTGTTAAAGATAATTTATCAAAAAGATCTTTGGTAAGCTTCACAACTGTAGCTTCAAATTTAGAGGTAAATAGAAATCTTGATATCGGTATAAATGTTTTAAGAAATGATGGAATAAGCGCTTTAGCAATTGCTGAGGCTGTTGATGCTAATTTTGTACGCATAAACGTACTAAATAACATTATGTATACAGATCAAGGAATAATCGAAGGTAAATCATATGACGTTTCACAGTTCAGAAATACTCTTTCGAAAGATATACAAGTTTTTGCGGATGTCTTTGTTAAACATGCTACCCCACCTCATGGGGCGAAAATAGAAAACCACACAAAGGAATTACTAGAAAGAGCAGGGGCTGACGTAATTATAGTTAGTGGTGACGGAACAGGTGAAGTTACAGATATTGAAGATCTAAATAGGATTAGGAGTATTGTACCAGAAGGCAAACTAGCAATAGGTTCAGGATTAAATGGAGAAAATATACAAGATTTTTCTAAAATAGCCGATATTGGAATTATTGGGACAGATTTTAAAGTAGATGGGGTTCTCGACAACCCTGTTGATGCTGATAGAGTTAAAGATATAATAGGTAAAATTTCCTAACATATTTTAGAATATTCAATAAAAAAGCGAATTGAACACTATCATTTCTTATTAATGATGAATGCTTTGTTAAACCCCGCTTTGATAATATTCATTTCTGGAATAATTATTGGAAGTATTTTTAAAGACAAGTCTCCATCTCCTATTATTTCAAAATATCTTGGATACTATCTTCTATTGGGGTTGGGCTTAAAAGGTGGAACAAGTCTCAAAGAAACTGGATTCATTAGTGAAGTAACTAACGTTTTGTCATTAGGTGTTTTCTTTGCGCTATTAATACCGATGCTTTCTTATTTATTTCTAAAAAATATACTCAACACAGATGATGCTGCTGCGCTTGCAGGAACTTACGGTTCAGTAAGTGCTGTTACTTTCGTTACTGCAAACACTTATTTGCTCGCTAGCAATCAAGTTTATGATAACTACATGTCCGCAGTATTAGTAGTAATGGAGTTTCCAGCAATTTTTATGGCTTTATATTTAGTCACACATAACAGTGACGCTGAAACTAGTGGAAAAATCGAGACACTTAAAAATGCTTTTTTAGAAATTCCAAATGTAATTCTTCTTACATCGTTAGTTTTTGGTTACTTAGTAAATTTCGAAAACGAGGTACTGCTCAGCTTTATCACTAAAGATATTTTTGATTGGATTCTGATAATTTTCCTTTTCGTTATGGGGTTACGAGTATCAAAAAGAATGTCTGAACTATCTGGCAAAGGAAGTAAATTGATAGCTTTTGCATTACTGACACCAATAACTGGTTCTCTTCTAGCTCTAGCTCTCTCTTCTTACTTTGGGTTAACAGTTGGCAATACAACTTTACTTATGGTCTTAACAGCTAGTGCAAGTTATATTGCTGTGCCTGCAGTTGTTAAAGATGCAATCCCAAATGCTAATCCTGCAATTTATCTTGGATTGAGCCTGGGCGTGACTTTTCCATTCAATGTGATTTTTGGAATACCTTTATACAACCAACTAGCTATATATTTTTTAAGTTAAGTTTAGAGTAAATAACCGCCATCAATAGTAACAACTTCACCAGTAATCCAAGAAGCTTCCTCGCTAGATAAGAAATACATCAAATTAGAAATATCTTCAGGTGTTCCTAATTTTTTCAACGCATGTAGATCTGCAGTAGCTTGTTCGTCATTTTCCCAGAGCATTTCAGAAAGTTTAGTTTTTACAACAGCAGGAGCAATTCCATTTACTCGTATGTTTGGAGCTAACTCTTTGGCTAGTTGTTTTGTCATGTAGATAAGTCCCGCTTTAGAAATATTGTAAGCACCCATATAAGATGCTGGTTTGATACCTCCAACAGAAGCAACATTTAGAATTGATTCCTTTAAGCCAACCTTTACAGCTGCTCTAGCCCAAAGTAGTGGTCCAAGAAGATTTACATCCCATGTTTTCTGAACTCTTGATATGTCCACATCCATTAAATAGCCACCCGAAGGGTTTGTACCTGCATTATTAATTAAGACATCTAGTGAATCGGTTTCCTTAACAATAGCTTCACATGTTTCATTTGCAGCATCTTCACTGTCTGCGTTTGCAACAAAACCTTTTAACTTGCTGTGCTCACTAAGCACTGCTGACAAGTTTTCTTCTTTTCTTGATGTAATGTAAACGTTCCAATTATTTTCAGAGAATCTAAGCGCTGTTGCAAGCCCTATTCCCCTTGTTCCACCGGTTATTAATACTGTCTTTATCATTGTTCAATTATAGTAGTTATTTTCTAATCCAGTTACAGTTGTATGACTTATGAAAAATCTTGAAAAATATATACAGTTAATTACAAAAAACAGAGATTTTCAAAAGCTATTTGCAGCTAGATTAATAACACTCGGTGGTGACTGGTTACTAACCGTACCCTTACTTGGTATTATTTATGAACTGACTGAAAATCCACTTATTACATCGCTTGTACTTGTGGTGCAGAGTGCTCCTTTATTTTTTTTAGGAAGCTTTGGAGGGTATTTAGCTGATAAATATGATAGAAAAAGAATCATTGCAATTTCTGAGTTTCTATCAGGTGTAGTGGTCCTATTAATTCTTTATGCGGTTAATACAGAGAATGTAATATTCATTTTGTTTTCATTTGGCATGCTTTCTGTTGTAAGTGCTGCCTACATGCCGACATCAGATGCGGCATTACCTAATGTAGTAGAAAAAGATTTCCTAGCCGAGGCTAATGTAATATTCTTCTCGAGCTGGGGAATAATGGCTGGACTAGGCGCTGGCATAGGTGGATATTTAACGACAGTTGTTAGTAGGGATACATTATTTACAATAGATTTCCTATCATTTGTTATCTCTGCATTTATTGTGTTTTCAATTAAAAAAGACTTAAGTGAACAGAAACACTCGAACTCAAATGAAGAGAATATAAACTTTGTTGACGGAGTAAAGTATGTGCTTTCGAGAAAAGAGATTCTCTCATTAGTTATCACTAAAGCTACTTTCAGTATTTCAGCAAGCGGCCTATTGTCTCTTTTTACTGTTCTATCATACGAAATCTACAAAACCGGTGATTATGGAACAGGACTTATGTTTGGAGCAAGAGGGATTGGCGCATTGATAGGACCAATTATTATTCGATATTTTTTTGGAAGTACCGATGGAAAGTTGCTCAATACAATTGGGATAACAATCATGGCGTGGGGTCTATTTTATTTCTTTATCTCTTTCTCAGCTTCTGTCTACTTGACTGTGTTTCTATTGATATTGGGTCACTCCGGTGGTGGATCTCAGTGGGCATTTTCGACTTATGGATTACAGGTTTTAACACCAGATAATCTACGTGGAAGAATTGCTGGAATAGACTATTCACTTTATTTTTTTATGAATACAATTTCAACACTCATGATCGGATACCTGGCAACCGTTTACGGTGTATTGTTTGTATTTAAACTCTTCCCTGTTTTAGGATTTATATTTGGTTTTGTATGGTATTTATCTACAAGAAGTATCTGGAACAAATTAGATTCATAAAAATATATTTATTTATGTTTTTAACATACCTTTTACTCCTACAATATTGTTATGGCTTTTAAATTCCGGACAGAATTTTCAAGCTTGTAAAAGAGGGGTAGTCAAGTCACCCCTCTTTTTTTAATTACTTAACAATCGGTAAATCTTTAAGATTTGTTGTGTAGGCCCCAGACTTTCTATCTGCTCTCATTCTCCAATTCTTCTGTATCCCCTGTGCTCCGAGCGTCAATGCGCCTGATCCAAACTGTTTGTTCACTGTGTCCAGAGACTTCATCACTGTGTCTGATTTACTATAGTTTTCATTATCGAGAAAACTACCTTGTTCATTTTTTGCATCTGAAATATTCAAAAGCATCACTCCAATTTTCTGGTACTCGTATCCCGGAAGAAATAATTTGTTTGTAAGCCTTTTTGCTTCTTTTATTATTTTTGAGGTATTGCTTGTTGGGATAGAGAAATGAGTGCTCATACCATTGCTGTACTGTTTGTCCCTTTCTATATGCGGACTTGTTCTTAGAAATACATACAATCCTTGCGCTCTTGAATTCTGCTGTCTTAATTTTTCACATGCCCTTGCCGTGTAGTTTGATACTGCTTCCTCTAGCTCTTGAACATGAGAGACTTTTTTCCCGAACGACTTTGATGAGATAATATTTTTTTTATTTTTGACTTCTTCTATTCCTATGCAAGATATGCCATTCAATTCATAATGAATCCTCTCCCCTACGATGCTTATTGTCTTTCTCACATGTCTTGGATTTGCTTCAGCTAAATCCTGCGCAGTCTCTACCCCGATTTTTCTTAATCTTCTACCCCATCTTGTTGAGATTCCCCATATTTCTTCTATGGGAAGTTCTTCCAATATATCTTTTTTCATGCCTAAATTTCTTATATCAAATACATCTACCGCATCTTTTTTTGCCTGCCTGTTTGCAATTTTGGCTAATGTTTTGGAAGAACCTATTCCAATAGAAACAGGTATTCCCGTCCACTGCTTTATGAGAGTTTTTATCTCTCTTGCTGTCTCCTCTAGGTCGCAGTAAGCAAAACTACTTATATCTAAAAATGCTTCATCAATAGAGTAGATTTCTATTTCATTGACAAGAGATTTCAGAGAAGTCATTACCCTTGCAGACATATCTCCATAAAAAGTGTAGTTAGAGGAGAATACGTGAACATTATTTCTATTAATCAACTGTTTGTATTTAAAAAATGGAGCACCCATAGGAATACCCAAAGCTTTTGCCTCATTTGACCTAGCGATAATACATCCGTCATTATTAGAAAGCACTACGATCGGTTTACCTTCTAGCTTCGGATTAAAAACACGCTCACATGAGGCATAAAAATTATTACAATCAACTAAGGCAAAAATTTTATTGTTCATTCACTTACTCCTTTGAATACTGTACACTATTCTAAAGAAAAAGAAAGACATTTTATGCCTAGGGGTGGTGCAAGAAAAGGAGCTGGAAGACCTAAGGGTCTTGGCAAGTATGGAGAAGAAACTCTTGCCATGAGAATACCTTTAAGTAAGGTGAGCTACGTTTCAGAAATTGTAAACAAAGGTCTTCATGAAATACCTCTATACACAAATAGTGTTTCTGCCGGTTTCCCCTCTCCTGCAGATGATTACCTAGAAGATAAGGTAGACCTTAATCAATATTTAGTAAAACATCCCGCATCTACCTTTCTTGTCAGAGCATCTGGTGAGTCGATGATTAACGCAGGAATATTTCCAAATGACATACTTGTAGTCGACAGAAGCTTAAAAGCAGAGAGTGGAAAAGTAGTTATTGCTGTTGTAGATAGTGAACTTACAGTTAAGAGATATGTTAAAAAAGGAAAAAATATACTCCTGAAACCAGAAAATGATTCTTTCGATCCAATTGTTATTAATGATGAAAGTGAAGCCTACATTTGGGGTGTCGTAACAAATGTGATTCATAATCTGTAATATAGACATATGGAAATACTAAAAAATAACAACAGTGACTTTGAGAATTTAAATCAATGGAAATATAAACCTAAATACACATCTGTAGAAACTGAATATGGTGAAATAAATATCCATTATATTGATGAGGGCTCTGAAAATACCAACACAGTGTTGTTGCTGCACGGGGAACCAACTTGGGGTTATCTATATAGGAACTTTATAGACCCTTTAGTAGAAAAAGGGTTAAGAGTTGTTGTTCCAGATTTACCAGGGTTTGGAAAGTCAGATAAACTTTCAAAAAGAGAAGGCTACACATATGAGAAATTCGTTAAGTGGATGGACGTATGGCTAAATGAGATTGATTTGAAAAATATAACATTTTTTGGTCAAGATTGGGGTGGATTAATTGGGTTGAGATTAGTTGTTAACAACCAAGATAGGTTTGATAATATTGTCCTTTCTAATACTGGATTACCAACTGGAGACAGACCGTTGGGAGAAGCCTTCGAATCATGGAAAAATTACTCGCAAACTGTCGAAAACTTTCATATTGGTGGAATAGTCAAAGGTGGAACCGTTACTGAAATGAGTCAGAAGACAATAGATGCTTACAATGCTCCTTTTCCAGATGATTCCTATAAAGAAGCAGCAAGACAATTTCCTTTACTTGTTCCTAATTCTACTGATGATCCTAGTTATCAAAATAATGTAGAAGCATGGGAAATCCTAAAGAAGTGGGAAAAACCACTGTTATGTGCTTTCAGTGATCAGGATCATATTTTTAAAGGAATTGAGAATACATTCATAAAGCATATACCTGGCGCTGAAGGTATAAACCATGTACAAATACAAGGAGCTGGACACTTCCTACAAGAGGACAAACCTGAGGAATGCGTTGAGGCAATTTTAAGCTTATTAGATTAGGAAGCTGTTCCCCAGGTATTGAAACCAAGAAATTTCTGTGTACCAGGTAAATAAATATTTTCAATATTATCAAGTTTGAGTGGACTTTTAGATATTAAATTATGTATATCTCTATTTACGTGACAGCCACCAGATATTTTCGGGTAAAAGAAATCAATAAAGTTTTGAAATTTAGCAACTTTTTTGTCAGAAGATAAACCATGTTCAGCAAATAGAAATTTGCCATTTTGTTTTAGTACTCTAGAAATTTCAATGAGTGCGATTTCAGGATTTGGTATGGAGCAAAGAGTATAGGTACAAACAACAGAATCAAAAGTTTCATCTTTAAAAGGAAGATCTTCTGCACTTCCTTTAATTAGCTCTATATCGAGATCTATACCTTCCGAGTTGGATATTGCTAATTCGTGTAATTCTTCAGATGGATCTACACCGGTTATTTTCTTTGTTGCGCTTTTATCATAGAATTGTAAATTAACCCCTGATCCAAAACCAATTTCTAGAACATTTCCATATGCGCTTGGTATAACTTTTTGTTTTTGCTTCTTAATGGGTCTTGAACTACAAGTTGAATTGATAAGAGAAGGTAGTACATTTTTCTCATAAAATTTCTTACTAATCATCCTTATTAAAGGAAAAACAATAAAAAGGAGGAAAGTTGAAATAAAATAATAAAGATATTTTTTAATTAATGGCCTCCCCTTGGGACACCGCCATACTTCATACGAGTATCGCCCATGTAAGCAATGCGATCATCTGAATCTATTGTTTTGCATTCAACTACCTCACCGATATAAAGTGAATGAGTTCCATAGTTGTGAACTTCTTTTTTACTTAATTCGAACCATACAAGTGCGTTATTAAATATCGGAATATTATTGCTGCTTAACGTTATAGGTTCTTTATTAAGGAACCCTTCAGAATAAATTGCAGGTTTTGAAAATTTAACAAAAATTTTTGTATAATTTTCTGAAAATAAATTAATACTAAAGAAATTACTTTGTGTCATTAATTTATGAGTGACACTTTTATTATCAATACCTACAGCAATTAATAGAGGACTCATGTTTACCTGTGTAATCCAACTTGCGGTCATACCGTTATATTCATTACTAAAACCTGAACCAATGATTCCTAGTGGACTTGGTATTTTCCAAGTTGATACGTTCAATACTTCATCAGAAGGGTGCGTCATATTAAAGCCTTATTAGATTTTATACGGTCAAGTTGAATTTTGTTTGGTTCTGCACAACAAAACCAAGTTTCGGATAGTTTGGGAACAATCCTTTGATTGTATTTTTCTGGATTAAGAAGAGTTTCGCCTGTATGAGATTCTAAAATATCTACTAAACCCAGATATTGAGTATATTCATTCTCAGATTCATGTTGTAATACATAAGTAAAAAGCTCGTTTTGGATATTATCAATGTTCGGAAATTTATACTTCCATGCATAGGAAAACGATGCTGGATCATAATTAAGTAAATATTCTTCCATTTCAGGTCTTTTTAGTATTAATGAATTCTTAGGAATTAATAGCTTGATCGTCAACTGTATTGGATCAACAGTTTCTCGAAGTTTATAGTTTTCAATAAGTTTAATTATGCTTATAAGGTCATTTTGTTCTGTCCATGGAGAAAAAGGCATCCATGTTGGTCTTATGTCAATATTGTTTTCTAAAGATAATTCAACTGCCTTGTTTAAGTCATTAGAGGAATGATTTTTCTGTAAGATATTTAAAACATGATCGTTTGTCGTTTCAAAGGCAGATATGACGAAAAGCATATTTAGATTTTTTAGTTCTTGAAAATAGTCAGGATATTTAAGTATGTGTTCTACTTTAATTGTGGAATCGTAGGTAATTGATGGATGCTTTTCATTGAGTAATTGCAATATCTTCAATGCATGCTTTGGACCATTAAAAAAGTCGGGATCGTTAAATGAAATATGCTTTGCACCTTCTTCAACTTGATTTGTTACATCTGTAATAATTTTTTCAGTACCAAACGTTTTAAACATACCTTTAAATTCAATAGGAACCGGACAATGCGTACATTCATGTTTACATCCATATGTAGTTTCAACTGAACCTGCTATTAGGTTATTTGATCCGTCAACAATGTGCGAGTAGTCAGTAATTGATGGGAGTAATGTGCGATCAGGAACAGTATGTTTGAATGAATAATTAAGATTTAACTGCACTTGAAGCAAAGACTCTAATTCATCACTATCAAAACTATGAATTGATTGAAAGTCTGAAAACATTTCTGAAAAAACGTTGGCGTAAAGACCGAATACAAAAAGTTTATTTGGTAATTTTCTATCACGTAAATACTGCTCTGCTAATACAGATGCAGTATGCATAGAAGCATATATTCCTAATACATCATAGTTGTCTAATGTAAGGTCTTTTTCTTCTATTGAATAATCGACTATATCTATTTGATTGGACCCATTATCAAGCTTTTTATACAACTCTGATATAATTTTCGGCTGTTTTCCTAAATCATAAAAAGATAGAAGTAATATTTTCAATTTAATTCTTTAATAAATTCCAATGTTGGAATATCTATTGGAAGAGAGAGAGATATTTCTGTTACATTTGAATCTTTCCAACTATTGAATTTCTTTTCAATATCATCTTTTGTTCCAACAAGTGTTAAGTCTCTTAATAACTCTTCAGGGAATAGTTCTTCTGCTTCCTGTTTTTTCCCATCAAGATACAAGTTCTGAATTTCAGAAGCAAGTTCTTCATAACCATAATTACACATAAGGTTATAGTAAAAATTCTTGTCTTTAGCACCCATTCCACCAACATAGAGTGTGTATGTAGTCCTTGCTGGTTTTAAAAAATCCTCTACTTCATCAGACTCGCATAATCTAGCAAAGACTGACGCTACGATATTAAATTCACTTCTCTTTTTTGGATTACTAGATTTTTCAAACCCCTTGCTCAGGAATTCATCAAATACTTCATCTCCTTTTGTTGGAGAATACATAAAAGGTAACCATCCATCAGCTATTTCGGCTGCTAATTCAATATTTTTTGGGCCTATTGCTGCAAGATAAATTGGGATATCTTCCCTAATAGGCGGTTCTATTAGCTTCAGAGGTTTTCCTAAATTGAGACTTCCTGGTCCTTTATATGGTAGGTTGAAAAACTCTCCATCGAATTCAACCTTTCTTTCTCTTTTAATTATTTCTCTAATAATAGTTATATACTCTCTAGTTCTCGCAAGAGGTTTCGTGTAGGGTTGCCCATGCCATCCCTCGACAACCTGCGGGCCGGATACACCAAGTCCAAGCCGGAATCTACCTTTAGAAAGTTTATCCAGTGTAATTGCAGACATAGCAGTCATAGCTGGTGTTCTTCCGGGTATTTGCATAATACCTGAACCAATTTGGATATTTTCTGTAACGGCAGCAAAATAGGCTAAAGGAGTGACTGCGTCATAACCATAAGCTTCAGCTGTCCATATACAAGAGTAACCTAAACTATCTATTTTTTTTAAAAGGTCATGGTCATCAGAAATATGTGGACCAAAATAACCAACATTAATACTTAATTCCATGTCTTTAGATTACTATGTTGATGATTTGTAATAATTTATATTTGTTAAAACATAATCCATTGGAATGTCGTGTTCTTCAAGAGGTATATCTTTGATAAGTTGAAAATCATGACAAATACCAATCTTAAGAGCATTTGGATATTTTTTAAGAAGTGTATCATAATGACCTCCCCCACGGCCTAAACGTGAACCAAATTTTGTAAAAGCTACGCCAGGAACAATAAATACTTCAGTATTATTTCTTATAATTTTATTCACAGGTTCCAATATTCCATTTTGTTGTTTAATAAATGGTGCACTGTAAGAACATATTTCCAACTCATCATCCAACATAAACGTTGTATTCATCTCAGAAGTATTGGATAACACAGGAAGTATATTAATTTCTGAACCTAATGGAATATACGTACAAATAATTCTATCAGATACCAATTGTTGTAATTTTGTACCTATTTCATCTGACAATTTATCATTTAAGATGTTGTGTTTAAGTAGGTTACTTCTTAAATTATTTTTCTCTGTCATGGTTTCTTTTCTAGTGATAATCAATATAGTATTAGCAATATGATCAAAAATAAAATCCTAACATGGGTAAACCTATTCATAATGGCTATCTACACAATACCTGTGGCGTACAGCATATGGTTTATTGGGATTTTTGCTAAATACACAAAAGTAAAATACTACATCGCTAAAAGCTGGTGCCGTCCATGGATGTGGGCAGCTAGAGCTAAATTAGAATTAGTTAAAACTTCAGACTATAAAACAAATCAACCATATGTCGTTATATCAAATCATTTATCTAATCTAGATCCAATGATGCAATTCAAATATTTAAAAATAAAGTGGGTTTTCATGGCCAAAAAAGAAGTATACAAATTACCCTTTTTCAGAACAGCTGCCAAGGCGTTTAACTTTATAAAAGTAGATCGTAGTAATCCAAATGACAGGGTCTCAATTAATAAACAAGCAAAAATTATATTTGAAAAAGGGTGGTCTCTTATGGTCTACCCGCAAGGAACAAGGGTGCCTAAAGATGACTTCAGAAAGTTCAAAAGTGGTGCATTTCATATAGCTCTTGATAATGGTGTGCCTATACTACCCGTTGTTATTGCAGGTACAGGTGATATATGGCCAAGAGGTAGCAAGTTCATGAAAAGTGGTAAGGCAATGATTAAAACACTAGAGCCTATTGATATTACTAAATACAACAAAGATAACATTGAGCAACTTGTAACTGAAACTCATAATAAAATGAAAAAAGTATACGATGAAATGGTAACTGCAATACAATAGCTCAATGGACATATTTTTAGCTGCTTCTTCAATTTTTTTACTTCGTCTACTAGATCAAACATTAGGAACCTTAAGAACTCTTTATGTCAATAAGGGTAAACCATCTTTTGGTGCAGTACTTGGATTTGTTGAATCAGCTATCTGGGTTGTTGCTATTTCACAAGTTATTAGAGATTTAGATAGCCCATTTCTCGTATTTGGATATGCACTTGGATTTGCTTCTGGAACAATAGTAGGGTCGTATATTGAAACGTCTATTGCTATTGGAGATGTTGTTATACGTATATTTTCACCAAAAGATCAAGACAGTCAACTAGTTGCAGAAACCCTACGATCAGAGGGTTTTGGTGTAACCATAATTAGTGGTGAAGGTAGAGATGGAGAAGTTAGTATTGCTTGGTGTGTAGCACCCAGAAAAAAAGCTAAACAAGTTTTAAACATTGTTTCAACAATTAATCCAGATGCTTACGTAACTACTGAGTCAACTAGTCCTATTAACTTAACGTCTAATAGGAAATAGTTAAATTCCTTTTTCGAAGTCATCCTCGAAAGAGACTCTTTTTCTCTTTGTGGAATCATTACTTGGCTTTTCATCCCTAGGTTTATCATTACGATTCCTATTGTTAGGACGGTCATTACGACGTCTGTTATCAGGTCTTTTAGAATCTTTTCTAGATCCACCTTTATCAACAGATTCTTCAGGAATCTCAAGATCTTCTAATAGAGATAAACTGATTTTGCCATTTTCGATAGAATCAACATGAACTTTAATCTTATCTCCAGCAGAGAGAATGTTTTCAGGATTTGAAACTCTCTTCTCTGAGTGGAATTTTGAAATATGTAAAAGTCCGTCTCTACCAGGTAAAATGTTTATAAATGCACCATAAGTAGCAATACTTACAACTTCACCATCATAATCCGTGTCTACTTCAACTGCAGGAGGATCGATTATCAGCATTACCATTTCTTTGGCTGCAGCAAGACCTTCCTCTTCAGTAGATCCTAAAGTTAAGATTCCATCATCATCGATTTCTACACTGACTCCAGTTTCTTCCTCGATTTTTCTGATGTTTTTACCTTTTGGTCCAATTACTTCACCAATTTTATCTTTTGGTAATTCAACAGTTTCTAATCTTGGAGCATTACCAGATAATTTCTCAGCAGGTTCGGAGATTGCATCTTCCATGACATCTAAGATATGATGACGAGCATCCATCGCTTGATTTAGTGCTTTTCTGAGTACATCAGATGGTAAACCTTCAATCTTCATGTCTAGTTGTAAAGCTGTAATTACACCTCTAGTACCAGCTACCTTGAAATCCATATCACCAAGAGCATCCTCTGCTCCTAAGATATCTGTTAATGTAACATAATTACTATCTTTTGAAATCAGACCCATTGCTATACCTGCAACATGCTCTCTAATTGGAACACCAGCAGCCATTAACGACAGACTTGATGCACAAACAGATGCTTGAGAAGTAGAACCATTTGAAGAAATTGCCTCACTAACAACTCTAATTGTGTATGGAAAATCAACCTTTTCAGGAATAACAGGGATCATTGCTTTTTCTGCCAATGCTCCATGTCCGATTTCTCTCCTTTTTGGTCCAAACTTCATATAAGCCTCACCTGTTGAATAAGGTGGGAAATTATAATGATGCATATATCTTTTTGAAGTTACTGTATCAACCGTATCAAGCATTTGCTCAAGTCGAGACATACCTAATGTTGTTACGTTAAGAACTTGGGTTTCACCTCTTAGGAATAAAGATGATCCATGAACCATTGGCAAAAGATTAATTTCTGCTGATATATTTCTTATATCTGTAGGTGTTCGACCATCAAGTCTTGGCCCACCAGCAATAACTCTATCTCTAACGACTGATTTTACTAATGATTTAAATGCTAGTTTGATTGGTTTAACATTATTAGCTTCCTCATTTGTGAATTCTTCTAGAGCTTTATCTTGAAGCTCTGCTTGCTTTTCACTTCTTTCAGTTCTATCAGTAATCTTCATAACATCTTCGACTTTGGTTTTAAAAGCTGCATCAAGGTTATCTTTTAATTCTTTTGTATAGTCTTCAACTACAGGCCAATCTACAACTGGAACCTCATTTTTGCTAACAAGTTCTTTTTGAGCGCTTATTAAAACTGAGATATATTCTTTGGATTTATCTATACCATCAGCAACAATATTTTCTGAAGGTGCAATACTGCCAGCTTCTATCTTTTCAAAAGAATTACTTGTAGCTCCTGCTTCAACCATTACGATATCAACTTCATTATCATTGTTTAATTTACCAGCGACAACCATATCAAATACAGAATCTTCTTGTTCCGAATTTGTTGCTTGAACAACCCATTCATCATGAATTAGAGACATTCTCACAGCACCTACAGGAGCTTCTAACGGAACTCCGGCTAATTGCAATCCTAAAGATGCAGCGTTCAGTGCTAATATATCATATTCATGTTCATTATCTACGCTTAAAACAGTAGCTATGATTTGTGTTTCACATCTAAAAGTATCAGCGAATGATGGCCTTAAAGGTCTATCAATCAACCTACAAGCTAAGATAGCGTTTTCTGTTGCCCTACCTTCTCTTCTGAAAAAACCACCAGGAATTTTACCTGCAGCGTACATTCTTTCTTCAACATCAACTGTTAAAGGGAAAAAGTCAATCCCCTCACGTACTGTTTTATTAGCTACAGTTGTTACAAGTACATTAGTTTCACCTGAAGTAACGACTACTGCTCCAGAAGCTTGTAATGCTAATTTCCCAGTTTCGAATTTAATTTCTTTACCACCTATTTCACAGGTGACATTAGTTACGGACATATATCCTCTTTTCTAGACAGAGGTTATTAATTGTCAGCCTTCTTTAAAAGCTCCCAATTAACAACTCTTTGTCTTTAGTTTTATTTGTTTATCTTCGAATACCTAATTTTTCAATTAAAGAACGGTATCTAGTTACATCTTGATTTTGAAGATATTGAAGTAGTCTTTTTCTTTTTCCTACTAACATAAGCAGACCTCTTCTTGTGTGATGGTCCTTTTTATGTTCTTTTAAGTGATCAGTTAAATGACTAATTCTTTCACTTAATAGAGCAATCTGAACTTCAGTTGATCCAGTATCAGTATCAGATTTCCCGTATTCTTTAATTATATTTTCTTTAGTATTCATTCGAGACAATGATAGTACCCCCTAAATCTAATGTTGTAGTTAAAAGTTATTCTTTATTTTGTCAACATCTAGTTGTATTTGGGCTGTGAGATCGTCTATAGATTCAAATTTTTTCTCATTTCTAATGAATTCAATCAATTCAAAGGAAATATCCTTATCATATATATTTTCATCAAATTCTAAAATGTGAACTTCAATCTTTGTGTCGAAATTAGCTTCTACAGTTGGGTTTATGCCGATATTTAGACATCCTAGGTAAGTCTTATTATCGATGTGGACTCTAACTGCGTATACACCAAACCTTGGTAATTGGGTTAAATTATGTAATTGAACATTTGCTGTTGGAAAACCAATTGAAGTACCTAATTGTTTACCTAATACTACGGTACCCTTATAAGAAATCGGTCGTCCTAAATATTTTTCAGCTTCTTTTATATTTCCCTGGGCATAAAATAATCTAATTTTTGTAGTTGATACTTTTTCAGAGGATATCAAATAGTCATCGAGTAATGTAACATTTTCTTCTCCGAAATAGTTAATTAAGGTATTTACATCCCCCACTCTTTGGTTTCCAAATCTAAAATCTTTACCAATTACTAATTTTTCAGTTTGAAGGTTAGATCGTAGAAATTGACAAAATTTTTCTGCATTCATTTTATTTACTGACTTGAAATCAAGAAAAATTATATTTTTGGGTGATAAATTTTCAAAAAGTGAAGATCTTTGATCTTGATCTAATAGAGGTTTTAAATTATTATTAAAAAAAATCTTGGGAATTTCATTAAAAGTTACAATTTGAAACGTACCATTAGAAACTTCAAATGCTTTTTTGAACAAAGCTTGATGACCTAAATGTATTCCATCAAATCCACCAATTGAAGTAACTAATGGTTCAGATTTAATACTATCTGTACTTTTAAAATTATTGTAAACACTCATAAAAGCACTTTCTCTGGTTTATAGAACTTGTCATTAAAAGGTGTATATAGAGCAGCAATTTTATGTTCGTGTTGCATTATTGTTATATCTTTATTCTCAAATAATTTTGCGTCAAGAAGTTCTCCATGAAGAATTTTTTCACAAGTTAAATCATCTATTTCAACTATAGGCAAATCTAAAACCTTACTCCAGTGGATACTAGACGGTTCTTCAGATTTATCTAATTTTTCTATGTCCTTTATGTATTCAGGATATTCCAAACTTAGTTTCCCAATATTGGTCCTTAGAATTTCTGTAACAACTGCTGTTGTGTTGATTTTGGTAGCTAAATCTAGAATTAAAGATCTTATATATGTTCCCTTGCTTACGGTAATAAGAAATTCAGCTCTTGGTCCATCTAAATTCAACAATGTAAATTTTGAAATATTAATTTCTCTTTCAGGTATTACAACGTCTTTGCCTTGTCTTGCATAATTGTAAAGTCGCTTACCTTTTACCTTAACTGCTGAGTACATAGGAGGTTTCTGCATAGAGGTTCCAAGAAATGTGTTAATCAGTGATTTAATTTCGATTGGAATTTTACTAAGATCAATTTCTTCGTTTTTAATAACTTCAGTATCAGTATCAATAGAATCGGAAGAATGGCCAAATAATGCAGATACTTTATAAGTTTTGTCTGTTTCTTTTGTGTAATTAAATAACTTAGTGTATTTATCAGTAGCCAAGAGCATTAGCCCTTCTGCATTTGGGTCCAATGTTCCTGCATGACCAACCTTGTTAAACCTATATAAATATTTAAATTTGGAACAGAGATCTTGAGATGTCCAAGTTTTCGGTTTATTAATTAGATAAAAATTAGATCTGTTTTCGGATTTCATTTTTAATATTTAAGATAATGTCATCTACCGTTAAATCTGAAGAAAATCCACTAGCTGCCTTATGACCGCCTCCATTAAAAAATGATGCTAACTGCTGAACGTTAAATTCTGTTCTAGAACGTAAACTTCCTTTAAATGAACCATCAGTTTGCTCTTTAAGCAGTAATGCTATTTCTGATTCCTTAGCAAGCCTCACTACATCAATAAGTGAATCCGTTTCTGCTGGTGTAGTATTGAACTTTTCGTAGTCTTCCTGGTAAACGATAGAGTAAATAAACTTTAAATCAGTGTCTAAAATTAAACGATTGATTATTTCACTTTGTAATTTGAGTGCATTTAGCTCAATAGAACCATATATATTTTCACTAATCAGACTCAACTGTGACCCTCTATCCATAAGGTCAGAAGCGATCGCAAAGACTTCAGCATTTGTATTGGAATATTGAAATCTACCGGTATCTGTAATCAAACCAGTCATTAGACAGTCTGCAATTTCTTTAGATATAGGCAATTCTTCTTCTTTGAATATCCTGTATAACACTTGAGTAGTACTTGCGGCTTTTGGATCAATAATCTGTATATCTCCAAATGTAGGATCTATATGGTGATCTACAACAACAACTTTACTTGAATTTAAAACTAGTTCCTCTAAATCTCCAAGCCGTGATGAATTACCACAATCAAATACAAATACTGTCTCAAAAGAATCCACTTGAGGAGTGGTAATAAGATCATAAGGAAGATGGTTAAGGTTACTTGGAAGTTCACCTGTGATATCGAATGATACAGTAGAATCTATGTTCATCGAATCGAGTAACAATTTTAGAGCAAGGGCGGAACCAATAGCATCCCCATCAGGATTTACATGCCCTGTTATTAATATAGGCAAATTGGTAAAGTTGTCTTTGAAATTATTTTTCATTAATTTTATATATTAATTCATTGATTTTATCGGCATTATCAAAACTAAAGTCAATTTCAAATTGTATTCTGGGTATAAATTTTGTAGTTAGTTGTCTTCCAAGTTCTTTTTGAATCTTAATTCTATTTTTATCCAAAGCTTTTGATAAAGTACCTTTTGCATTCTCTAAAGAGGAAACATAAATAGTACATCTCTTTAAATCAGGTGATGTTGAAACATGAGTCACCGTAGCTTTGTTTAAATTAGGATTTGAACTTCTAAGAAATTCTTGAGCTATTATTTGATGAATTTGTGGATTAATCCTATTTATTCTTCCACCTCTAGTTTGTTTTTTCATCATAATTATTTTATTTCAACTTCACCAAGAATTTCGATTACATCGCCCTCTTTGATATCTTTATAATCAGTCAAACCAATACCGCACTCGAGTCCTTCAAGAACTCTCTCTACATTGTCTTTAAACCTTCTTAAGGAAGTCACAGTTCCTTCATAAATTACAACACCATCTCTTAGTAATCTCGCTTTACTGTCTATCTCTACTCGTCCTTCAGTAACAATTGAACCAGCAACCACACCAACTTTTGGAGCTCTGAAGGTTGTTCTAACGTCAACCATACCTATCACAGCTTCTTCAGTCTTAATGGTCATTTCTCCCTGTAGGGCTTCGGTAATATCATCTAATAATTCATAAATAATTTGGTAAGTTCTTACATCGATCCCCTTACTTTGTGCCATATTCCTTGCTTGGCTATCAGGTCTGACATTAAAACCTACAATTAAAGAACTTGTTGCACCCGCTAAATCTACATCAGAAAGAACAATTCCTCCTACAGCAGAATGTACAATTTCTATTTTTACTTCATCACTGGAGAGCTTCAACAACCCATCTTTTATTGCTTCTACTGAGCCATTTGTATCAGCTTTAAGAATTATATTAATTGTATTCAGTTCTCCTTCTTGTAACAGTTGCATCATTTCAGATACTCTGGACTGAACTGTATAAGCAGAACTATCGAAATCTTTAAGTAGAGTTTTGTTTTCTTCAGCTTTAGCTTTGGCCTCTTTCTGATTTTTGACTGCTACAAACTGATCGCCAGAATTAGGTGATTCATCCCATCCAATAATATCAACAGGTGATCCAGGTATTACATTTTTTAATGTTTTATTAGTATGATCAAACATGGATTTAACCCGACAAAATGCACCGCCAGCATAAAGAAAATCACCCTGATTAAGGGTACCTCTAGTAACAACGACAGTTGCAACATTGCCCTTACCAACTTCCATCCTAGATTCAATAATGTAGCCAGAAGCATTTGTATTAGGATTCGCTTTCAATTCTTCAATTTCAGCAACTAGTGAAAGTGTCTCTAATAGATCGTCAACGCCATCCCCTTTAAGTGCTGAAACTTCTACAACGGGTGTATCTCCACCAAGGTCTTCAGCAATTATTTCATACTTCGTTAAATCTGCTTTAACTAAAGCTGGATTGGCATCAGGTAAATCGCATTTATTAACAGCTACGACTATTGGGACACCGGCTGCTTTTGAATGATTTATTGCTTCAATTGTTTGAGGCATAATTCCATCGTCTGCTGCTACTACTAGAACAACAATATCAGTAACGTTTGCTCCCCTAGCCCTCATTTGTGTAAATGCTTCGTGACCCGGTGTATCAATAAATGTAATACCTAAATCACCAGTGTCGACTTTATATGCACCGACATGTTGAGTAATACCACCTGCTTCACCATCAGCAACTTTTTCATTTCTAATATAATCAAGCAAACTTGTTTTACCATGGTCAACATGACCCATCACAGTGATAATCGGAGAACGTACATCAAGATTTTCATCTTCATCATCAAATTCTTGTAGATCTAAAATTTCGGATCTTTTTACTTCAACTCTTTCAATGATCTCAGGGATTAAATCATATTTTTCTAATAGCTTTTCAATTTCAGAGTCTTGAAGCGGTGAATTCATAGACTGCATTATTCCAAGTGACATTAAGTCACCGACAATTTGAGTTGCTTCAATGTTTACAAGTGGAGAAAGCTCCTCCGGTGTTGCGCCAGAAGATACTTCAATAATTTGAATATCTACTTCTTCTTCTACAGGCATTGATTCAGCATCATCAAGAGTTTGTGTTTCTGATTCTAACACTTCTGATTCATCTACAGTTTCTGATGTCTCTACCTCGTCATTGTTAGTACTTTCAGTTACAGAATTTTTTTCGTTGAAAGCTAAAACAACTAGTTCTTCCTCTTCAGGTGTTAAACCAGAAGATGCTGTTTTTACTTCTATACCTAGTTCTTTTGAAAGAAACAGTATATCTGCAGAAGCTACATCTAATTCTTTTGCAATTTGATGAATACGTTTTTTAGCCATTATTCTTCCTCTTGCTTAGATTCTTCCTGTACCTCTTCAACTACTGGTGAATCTCCTAATCCTTCAATATCTATTTTATACCCTGTTAATTTAGCTGCGAGGCGCGCATTTTGACCTTCTTTACCAATTGCTAGTGATAATTGATTATCCTTTACTGTGACTTTGGCACTTTTAGTATGTTCATCAATATCAACTAGTTCAATATCAGCGGGTCCTAGAGCTTCAATAATGAAACGGACTTTGTCCTCTCTCCACTCAACAACATCTAGTTTTTCTCCCTTGAGTTCGTTAACTATTTGTCTCACTCTAGATCCTCTTGAGCCTACGCATGCACCTTTAGGATCTACGTTAGGATCATTTGAAAATACAGCAATCTTTGTCCTACTACCAGCTTCACGAGCAATCGCACGAAGTTCGATTGTTCCATCATTCAGTTCAGGAACTTCTAGTTCTAACATTTTTTGAATAAATTCTGGTCTATTTCTACTAATAATAATTGGTATACCCTTAGCATCTTCACGAACTTCAGTTATTAGAGCTTTGATTCTGTTACCTCTTTCGAGTCTTTCAAAAGGTATCCTTTCACTTGATGGAATTACAGCTTCAGCATCTTGTAAATCAATAATTGTTTGATTAAATCTTGAATCAAACTGAGTAACGATACCTGTTATTAACTCACCTTCTCTACCGATGTAAGCTTCAAGGACAGTTGCTCTTTTTGCATCTCTGACTTTAGTTGTCATCATTTGTTTGAATGATTGTGCTGCAATACGACCAAAATCATTATCACTGATATCAGCTTCCCATTCTTTAAGAACGTTTCCTTCATTGTCTAATTCTTGCGCGTAAACAGTTACTTCTCCACTATCTGGATCTAGGGTTACCCTAGCCTCTTCAGCTGCTCCTTCAATTCTCATGTATGCTGATCTAAAAGCTGAGACAAGAGCCTCGTACATACTGTCAACTGTTACACCTTTATCTAGAGCCAAAGACTCAATTGCCTGTTTAATATCTCCGCCTAATTTCATAATTTACCTCTACTATTTAACTTTCTGTTTAAATTTGTCATATTGTACTTTTGCTTTCTTAACGTTGTTTAAATCTATGTTTATTATTACATCATTATCCTGAAGGACTTCTGCAGTATTTGTTTTGAAATTAGTTAATTCACCCTCGAATGTGTATATATCATTTATTGGTGTAAAAAGTTTAAGTTTAATAACCTCACCAATAGCAAGCTCATAATGTCTTTCAGTTTTTAAAGAACGTTCAATTCCTGGTGTAGATACAACTAACTCATAATCGCCTTTAAATAAATTAAAGTCTTCTAGATGTCTCTGTAATTGGTAATTCAATCTTGAGATTGTGTTGTAATCAATTAATTCTTCTGAAAATACATATATTTCAATTTTGTCAATAGTTGGGTAATTAACAATGTTTATATCATATAATTCGAGATTTTCTTGACTTAAAAATTCAATAACGGAGTTTTCGATGTCGAATTCAGTGTACTCCATCTTTCCTCCGTTCATAAAAAAAGTGGGTTATGACACCCACTAAATGCAGCTAAATTGTCTAATCTATTTTAACAAATTGTGAAATAAAGAGAAAGAAGTTTTTAATATGATTTAGAGAAGATAGCGAATTTACCTTGAATTTCAGGTTTATTTACTGAAGACATCTCATTGGTATGTTCCAACGGATAACACCTAATTGTAGCTTTAGTCTGTTCTTTAACACGTAGTTCATCTTCCTTACTCTCAGACCAGTAACATGATACAAATCCATCACTATCTTGAAGTTGTTTCAATAGTTCGTCCATGCTTTCAGCATGTGAAGTATTGTCAGTAAGAAATTGTTCACTAACCTTCAACATTTCATTTTGTATGGTATCTAACAAACTAGTAATTTCAGAATCTAATGTATTTATTGGTATTGATGTTTTTGAATTTTGAATGTCTCTTCTAGCAACTACAACAGAATTATTTTCAATATCTTTTGGACCCAGTTCCAGCCTTATAGGTACACCTTTTAATTCCCATTCATTAAATTTGAAGCCAGGTGACACTTCCTCTCTGTCGTCAAGATGTACTCTAAAATCAGATAACATCTCTTTAATTTGATTAGCAATTTTAAGAATCTTTTCAGAATCAGCGTTTTTAGGAATAATTGGAATAATCACAACTTGTGTAGGAGCAATAGCTGGTGGGAGTTTGAGGCCTTGATCGTCCCCATGGGCCATAATAATCATACCAATTAATCGAGTGCTAACTCCCCAGCTTGTTTGAAAAGGATGTGCCAAATTATTATTTTCGTCAGAATATTGTATTTCGAATGCTTTAGAAAAGTTTTGTCCCAGTTCGTGAGACGTACCAGCCTGTAAAGCTTTTTTATCTAACATCATTGCTTCGATCGAGTATGTAACTTTTGCACCAGCAAACTTTTCTATTTCGGATTTTGTCCCTTTTATAACTTTTACTGCAGCAATTTTTTCAGTAAATTCTTCATATATATCAAGCATTTGAAGAGCTTCTTGTGTAGCTTCTTCTTTTGTCTGATGCGCGGTATGGCCTTCTTGCCATAAAAATTCAGATGTTCTTAGAAACAACCTTGTTCTCATCTCCCATCTAACAACGTTTGCCCACTGGTTTATAAGCATCGGAAGGTCTCTGTGGCTTTTAATCCACTTTGAAAACATATGATTAATAATAGTTTCCGATGTAGGTCTAACAATTAATGGTTCCTCTAGTTCTTTTCCGCCTGCATGTGTAACCGTTGCTAGTTCTGGGGAAAAGCCTTCAACATGTTCAGCTTCTTTCTCGATAAATGATTTTGGTATAAATAATGGGAAATAAGCATTTTGATGACCTGTATCTTTAAACCTTTTATCAAGATAAGATTGTATGTGTTCCCAGAGTGCATATCCATACGGTCTTATTACCATTGTTCCTTTCACAGGAGAATAATCAGCTAACTGAGCCTCTTGAATTATATCTGTATACCACTGATTAAAATCTTCTGACATTGGAGTTAGCTTTTTTACCATGTTTATATCTTAAATGTTTTATTCAGGTTTATCTTGATTTGAAGTAATCTCAATTACAGATTTGGTTCTTTCTTCGAAGTTATTGATATCACCTTGTATTCCCATTAATTCTTCGGCATCTTGTTGAGCTAATAATGCTGCGTCTTTATCTGCAGCGGCCAACCGAGCCTCTATTCCCTCTTCTGCGAGTAACCTACCTTCTTCAAGAAGAGCTGATACCATATCTTTTTCGTCCACAACTTTAACAACCTCACCTTTAATGAATAAATGTCCCCTTTTTTTTCCAGCAGCAATTCCTATATCAGCAGATCTTGCTTCGCCTGGTCCATTTACAACACAACCCATAACTGCCACTTGTATAGGTAAACCTTCATTTTCTAAAGCTGATTGTGCTTCTGATGCGACTTTAATGACGTCCACTTCAGCTCTACCGCAACTTGGACAGGCTATAAGATCAAGTGATTTACGATCTCGTAATCCAAGATATTCTAATAGTTGACGGCCATGTTTAGCTTCTTCAATCGGATCAGTAGTTAAAGACATCCTGATAGTATCACCAATACCCTCTGATAAAAGTGTGGCAATACCAGCTGTAGATTTTATTAAACCCCCAGGAAGTGGACCTGCTTCTGTTACACCTAAGTGAAGTGGATAATCAACTTTTTCTGCTAAAAGTCTATACGATTCAATCATAAGTGGGACATTAGAATGTTTTACTGATATTTTAATATTAAAGAAGTTTACTTCTTCTAAATACCTTACTTCATTTAAAGCTGAATCAACTAATGCCTCAGGACTTGCATCACCATACTTTTCTAATAAATCTTTATCTAAAGATCCTGCGTTAACACCAATTCTTATTGGTATATCTGCACTTAAGCATTCTTTAGCTATTTGTTTTATCTGATCTTCGTTACGAATATTACCTGGGTTGAGCCTAAGTCCCTGTACACCAGCCTCAATTGCAGCTAAGGCTAATTTATACTGAAAATGTATATCGGCAACTATTGGTACTGGGCTACGAGTACAAATCTTAACCAGTGACTCAGCTGCTTCAATTTCATTACATGTGACCCTTACTATATCTGCACCATTTGCTGCAAGTGCATATATTTGTTCAAGGGTGTCATCTGTGTTTCTAGTCTTAGTAGTCGTCATAGACTGAACCGATACCTTAGAGTTAGAACCAATACCTACATTTCCTAGAACTAATTGCCTGGTTTGTCTACGTGAATATGTCATAATCTAATTGGCTGAGTTATATCTAAATAGAATGCCGTAATTCCAAGAAAAATAAATACTCCTACAACTAATGCAGCAATAGGATAAAGTTTCTTATCTGAAACCTTTTTTCCAGTGACACCTTCAACAATAGCCAATACTACCCTTCCTCCATCTAGAGGAATAAAGGGAAGTGCATTAAAAACTGCAAGAAAGATATTTACAAAAGCTAGAAGACTAAATAGGTTTACATAACTATCTTCAGCAATTTGATTACCTGCTTGTGCGAGTCCTATTGGACTTAAGGGTCTGACTTCATCAGGAATAGTTTGACCAGTATAGGTGCCGAGTAAGGTTTTAATATTTTCTGGACTAAATAATGTAATAATTCCATCAACTGCAGCGATTGTCATCTGAACTTCCAGAATTGTTGTACTTTTAACTGCAGTTATAAGTCCAATTTTTTCATTTTCTATGGTTGGAGTAACACCGAGATATCCAACTTGTTGAGTGTTAATAGTTCGAGATTCTAATACTGTGTCCGATTCAATTAAATTTCCATTTCTTAGAAAACTAATTGAAACTTCTTTACCAGGATTTTCTTCTATTAATGAGACAAGTTCATCCCACGTTTGTACATTTGTATCAGAAAACATCACAATTGTGTCGCCCGGGATAAGTCCTGCTGCAACAGATGGGGAATTGAAATTTCCTTGAACAGAGTCTCCAGTATTAGCTATTTCTAAAGTTGGTACATTTACACCATTTGTTGAGAGAATAGTGAATAAAATTAGCCATGCTGTAATAAAATTTACAAGAATTCCAGAGATAGCAATATAAAATTTGGTTGTCCATTTAGCATTATGAAATAATTCAGAAGAAGCATAACCAGTAGTATCCTCTGATTCGGCCATTCCAGGGATTTTTACATATCCACCAAGTGGAATTGCTTTCAGACCATATTCAGTATTTCCCCTTTTGAATGAAAACACCTTTGGACCAAAACCAACAAAAAATTCTGAAACTGCTATTTGTGATCTACGTGCTGATATGTAGTGTCCAAATTCATGTAAAACAACAAAAAATGTAAGAAATAATATAGTAAGGATTCCATTCATATACTTATTATCCCACTTACGGAATTAAATAAGAAAACTGAGAAAACAATAGTAAGACTGGAAAAGATAATAAGTATGAATCAACTCGATCTAGTAATCCCCCGTGACCAGGTAATAAAGAACTGGAATCTTTAACACTCAATGTCCTTTTAATCTTAGAAACGAATAAATCACCTAATACTCCAAAACTAATAAAAATAAAACTTATGACTAAAGCACGTAAAGAAGTTGTTTCAGTGTTGAAAGTCAAATTTAGAAACATAGCTACAGTACCTGAAAGAAGACCTGCTACGAGACCTTCTACAGTTTTATTTGGAGAAATATGTTCAATCAATTTCTTTTTGCCAAACCTACGACCAACTTCATAGGCTAAAGTATCTGATAGGGATATAGAAATAATTGCTAAATAAGTGAATAAAAGTGTATTGCTTTTAAGTACGTAAACTATGGAAGTGATGCCAAGACTAAACCATATATGAAAAATAAATACACTTCCAAACTTTTCATAAATTCCATATGATATAAATGAACCTGTATAAACAATTAAACCAATAGGAAATATAAAAAAAGATACATAAATAAGAGATATATCGAAAAAATATACTATCAACATTGGTGCTATTGCGGAATAGAGTAAAAATGGATAAGGAATAACAATACCGTAGTCAAACATATCAAACCATTCTTTTGCTGCAATGAAGACTGCAAATATTAAAAGCATAAATGCAGCATTTTTATTTGTAAAAAATATAGTAAGTATAAGTATTAACGCTACTGCTGTAAATAATCTTGGGTTAGAACTTAATGAAGATTTTGATTCGTCTTGTTGATTATTATTTTCCTCAATAGGAATTTCAACAACACCTGGCCAAAAAGTACCATCATCCTCAGATGAAAAATTTGTTCTATACTTCGAGAAGTTCATTTTGTTTAACCGAAAGTAGTTCATCAACTTTTTTGACATACTTATCAGTTAGTTCTTGAATTTGAGTCTCAAATCTTTTTATATCATCTGCAGAGATATCATCTTTAACTTTATTAAGTTCATCAATCCCTGTTCTTCTGTGAGAACGTAGAGAAATCTTTGAGTCTTCTGTAAATTTTGAAGCGACTTTAGTTAATTCTTTACGCCTCTCCTCTGAAAGTGAAGGTATTGGAATGCGGATAACATCTCCATCAGTTGCAGGGTTTAATCCAATATCGGAGTTTTGTATAGCTTTTTCAATTTCTTCGAAGGATCCTTTATCAAAAGGCTGTATAAGTAATAACTTAGGATCGGGAACGCTAATTGAAGCAAGCTGCTGTAATGGTGTTTTGGTGCCGTAGTAATCAACTTGAATATTCGTAACTAAAGACGGGTTAGCTCGGCCAGTTCTAATTTTTGTAAATTCTTCAATAAGATGATTTACAGAATTTTTCATATTACTTTCAACATCAGTGATTATTGCTTGTGTCATAACTAATTAATTAAAGTCCCTAATTCATTACCGGTCAGAACATTGTAAATATTTGTATTTTGAGTTCCATCAAAAACGCGGATTGGCATTTTGTTTTCCTCACAAAGAGTAATTGCTGTTAAATCCATCACTCCTAGTTTTTTTTCAACTACATCTTTGTAAGAAATTTGACTATAAAGGTCGGCATTGTCATTTTTTTCTGGATCAGATGAATAAACTCCTTCAACCCTTGTTGACTTTAGAACAATGTCTGCATCTATTTCTGCAGCACGAAGTGAAGCTGCAGTATCTGTAGTGAAATAAGGATTTCCTGTACCAGCAGCGAAAATAACAATTCTTCCTTTTTCAAGGTGCCTAATTGCTTTTAACCTGATATAAGGTTCAGCTACGGCTGTCATTGTTATTGCAGATTGAACTCGTGTTTGTGTACCATTTTTATCTAGAGCATCTTTTAAAGCTACAGCATTAATAACGGTAGCTAACATACCCATATAGTCTGCGTTAGCTTGAGCCATACCTTTTGCAGATTCCTGAACACCTCTAAAAAAGTTTCCACCACCAACAACAACAGCAATTTGAATTCCCTCTTCGTTTGCTTTAGAAATCTGATTAGCGATGTCTGTTAATATATTTGGCGAAATACCAAAGTTTGTGTCAGAATCAGCGAATGACTCACCAGAGAGTTTTAAAAGGACTCTCTTTGACATTTAGGAACCTACTTCCACCCTAGAAAATTGCTTTATAAAGATTTTTTCTCCAAGTTTTCCAGACATTTCTTCTATCATAGTGCCAACTTTTCCATCATATATCTCAGGATTGCAAAATATTTGTTCATTCAAAACCGTATCTTTATAGAACGAAATAATTCGACCTTCAACAATCTTTTCAATTACTTCAGCTGGTTTACCTTCATTTTCTGATTGTTTAACAATAATATCTTTTTCTTCAGTTATTTTAGCTTCTGGAATATCTTCTATATTTAGATAATTGGGTTTCATCGCAGCAATATGCATCGCAATTTGTTTTGCAGATTCTTTAAATTCTTCAGACTTAGCAACAAAATCAGTTTCACAAGCTAGTTCAACTAGAACACCAGACACAGCTCTATCTTGTTGGTAATGTATATAGTCACCAATAGTTCCCTGGTTAGCTTCTTTGTCTTCGCGTTTTTTAGAGTCAGCTAAACCTTTCTCTCTCAAGTATTTCACAGCTGCTTCAAAATCTGAATTAGTTTCCGTTAATGCTTTTTTTGCATCCATCATTCCAGCACCAGTCATATCCCTGAGTTTTTTTACATCAGTAGCTGAAATACTCATTATTCGCCATCCTTTTCTGCTTTAACAGCTTCTAGCCCTGCACCTTTTGCACAGGCTTCGGCTATTGCAGATGTAACTACTTCAATAGATCTTATAGCATCATCATTACCAGGTATAACAATATCAACTCCGGTAGGGTCAACATTTGAGTCAGCCAAACCTATAACAGGTATACCTAATTTGTTTGCTTCTGTGAGTGCAGTAGATTCATTCATTAAGTCCACAATAAATATTGCATCAGGAATTTTACTTAAATTTACAATTCCACCAATAGAACGAGTTAATTTTGTAACTTCTCGTCTAATTCTTAGCCTCTCTGGTTTTGGATACGCATTTATCTCTCCAGAATCTTCTAACGAAATTAACTCTTTCAGATAAATGACCCTTTTAATAATAGTTTTAAAGTTTGTTAACATACCGCCCAACCATCTATGATTTACAAAAGGCATTCCAGCAGATTCAGCTTGTACTTGGATTACATTTTGAGCTTGTGGTTTAGTACCTACAAACAATACTTTTCCCCCGTTTGCTACAATTTTTTGAACAAAATCCTCAGCTTTTGCGATAGCATCATAAGTTATTCTTAAATCTAAGATGTGTATACCGCTCTTATCCCCATAGATATAATTATCCATTTTTGGGTTCCATCGTTGGGTCTGATGACCAAAATGAACTCCTGCTTCTAAGAGTTCTTTCATGTTTGTACTCATTATTCTCCTTTGGTTATTTCATCCCACATTTATTACTTTCGCGGCTTCCAAACTTACGTTCACCAAGGAAGCTTTAAAAACGTGGTGTCTATTTCTTTTTAAATAATACCTAGGAATAGGTTTTAATCAACCCCTTGGGTGAGTTCTTTTGTATTTTTCTTTTAGTTGTTTTTTTGATACATGAGTATAAATCTGTGTTGTGCTGGGATCAGTATGGCCCAATAGTTCCTGAACAACCCTTAAATCAGCTCCACCATCTAGTAGATGTGTAGCAAATGTATGTCTGATGCTATGAGGAAAAGTACCTAGCCGAAGTTTGACAATTCTTCTAACTTCTCTATCGCTAATCTGTTTACCTTGAATTCCGAGAAACACAAATTCACCCGAATCCTTGGTGCTTATATTAGCTCTACTATCTAACCACAATTGATAATATTTATGGGCTTGCTTAGTCATTGGCAATATTCTTGTTTTATTTCCTTTTCCTAAAACTCTTATAGATTGATTACTCTTAACATCATTAATTTTTAAATTAGTAAGCTCTGACACTCGCAATCCGGAGGAGTAAAGAATTTCGATAATTGACCTATCTCTTATTTCTTTTGATGTTGTAGTTGGTATCCCGTTGAGTAAAGTATTTATGTACCCACTGGTCATAACATTAGGAAGCTTTTTTTCAGTTTTTAGTGCTTTAATATTGGAGATATCAGGTATGTCAACTCCTTTAGATTTACTACACCAGTTGAGAAAAGCCGTAATGGAGGCGATTTTTCTGTTCAACGTTGTTTTCGAATAATCCATTTTTGCTAAGCTTTGTACAAATTTTTCTGGATTTATAGATTTATTATTATTGATGTATTTGAAATACTGAGAAATATCAGTTTTATAGGCAACTACAGTGTGGTCTGAGTAATTTTTAAGATTTTTAATAACATCTAAATATTCCTTGAGAAGAACGATCTGACTTGATGTATTATTTAGTTTCAAGTCTTTTCTCTATTTGTCTTTGAATCGCTGAAAGTATTAAAGTAATACACAAATATAAGACTGTTAAGACAAGATATGTCTCAGCAAACCTAAAAGTACTACCGGAATAGAGACGACCTCTATATGTTAAATCTTCTACTGCTAAAACAGAGAGTAAAGATGAATCTTTCATCATGGAGATAAAGTCATTACCAAGAGCTGGAAGCATATTTCTAAAAGCTTGTGGAAGAACTATGAATCTCATAACTTGTCTATCATTTAATCCGAGTGATGCACCACCCTCTCTCTGACCTTGAGAAACAGATTCAATACCCGCACGAAAGACTTCTGCTATATATGCTCCATAGAAAACTGAAAGAGCGATTATCGCACGCATTAACATAGGAACGTTTCCATTATTGATATTTAGAAATTCTGCAGCATTGGCTACAAGTACAAAAGCAATAGTAAAAATAAGTATTAAGACTGGAACACCACGAATAAATTCGATGTATGTTCTAGATAAAGTACTAGCAATTTTATTATTAGAAATTCTTCCAATTCCAGATATCAGACCAAGAAAAAGTGCAATTACGAAGGATGCAATTGTAGAAAGAAAAGTAAGTTTCAAACCGGGAAGAATAAAAAAGAAAGCTTTGTTGTATTCAGGGTCAACAATAATAATATAAAACATCCAAGTGATGATTACAGTTAAAATTATCATCCACCAGTTTTCGGGCTTTAAGATGTTTTTAAGTTTCATTGTTTACCATATTAAAGCAATAGGCACGGATTTCCGTGCCTATTACAAATTTAAATTTTTATAAATTTAAAAGTTATACTTCACAGTCCTCAGGTAGATACTCTGCAGGAATGTTTTCGTCACATTCTGCGATATCATCATAAGTAACAGCAAAGTCAGGTGAGAAGAATTTAGCATTAATCTCTCCTAGTTTTCCACTATCTGTCATAGCAGCTAATCCTTGATTAACTACATCTACAAGAGGGCTTCCATTAGGAAATGCAAATCCTAGTTGTTCTGAAGTTAAATCTCCGCCAACTAGTTTTACTTTATCTTTGTTTGCACCCATGTATCCAAGGCCAGCAGTTTCATCAATAATTGAAGCATCTGCATCACCAGAAATAACAGCAGCGATTGCGAAATCAAATGTATCAAAGGCTTTCACTTTATCTTCACCTAATTGTGCAACAGCAAACTCATAGTTAGTTGTACCTTTTTGTACAGCAACTGTGTAGTCTCCTGATTTAAGATCTTCTATGCTCATAACCATTGAATTATCAGCAGCAACAAGTACTTTTTGCGCTAAGTTAATGTAACCATTAGAAAAATCAACGATTTCATCTCTTTCAGCTGTAATTGTTATTCCATCACCAGCAATCATGAACTGACCATCAGCTGTTGCTTGAATCATTCCGTCCCATGCTGTAGGAACATATACAGGTGTAAAGTTCATCAACTCTCCCATAGTATTGAAAACATCATAATCCCAACCCAAAGCTTCGCCTGTTTCAGCGTCAATGTAATTAAATGGTAAGTATGCGTTCTCAACAGCGAATGTAAATTCACATCCACCAAGATCTGGTAACCCATTGTCACCAGTAGTAATATCTACTTCATCACATGGAGTAGCTGTACCAGAACAAGCGGTTGCTACTAATGCAAGAGCAAATATTAAAATAAGTGTTTTCTTATTTTTCAATTTTCTAAACCTCCGTTTATATTTAAGTTGTAATTATTGCATAAATATACATAAAGATGAATATTTATGCAAAAATTTTATGCATCTAATGTATTTTTATAATCAGGTTGTCTCTTGTCCATAAAGGCCATCATCCCCTCAGCAGCATCAGAATGAATAAATCTATTCTTTTGATTTATACCCTCAAGCTCTAAAGATTCCGAGAAAGTTTTGTTTAGACCATTTTTAATTTGTTCTTTATTCATGCATATAGAGATAAAACTTAACTTATCTAATGTTGCGATTAAAGAGGATGCTTCATTTTGTAGATCGCTTGGATCAACCATTTTATAGAGCATATTAAGCCTATTCATTTCCTCACCAGTGATTTCTTCGCTAGTCATCATTAACTCTTTAGCTTTTTGTACGCCAATTGTTCTGGGCAGAGTCCATGAACCCGCAAAATCAACTACGAGCCCTCTCCTAGCAAATACTTCTATAAATCGAGCAGTTGGTGTAGCAATTATAAAATCTGATAAAAGAATCATGTTTGCACCTGCTCCTGCACAAATTCCATCAACTAAAGAAATTACAGGTTTTCTACAGTCCCATAAAGCTTGTGCTGCATCGGTAACATCATCCATGAGTGCATTCAGGTTCTCACCTAGTTGAGCACCTGAAGAAAAGTTTCCATTTGACTGGGATAAAACCAAATACTTTAAATCACTTTCATCAAATTCTTTTACTTGTTTTCGAAACTCAATCCAATCATTTGCTGATATAGAGTTTTTTGTTTTCTCATCATTAAAACTAAGAGTTAGTACGTTACCTTTATTTTTAGATTCTAAAACCATATTTCAAGTTTAATATAAATTAACTTAGAATGTAGGTATGGGATTTGATCCAAATAGACCTTATAAAGCCAACAAAACTGATTATTTCAATATTGTTTTTTGTATAATTCTGGCTGCTGTCGCAATTATATGGGCTTTAAATTAAAAGATGCCCTGTGTAAATCTGTAAGTCCATATTTAGCAATAGCATTTCTATGTTTCAAGGTTCCGTACCCCTTATTACTTGCAAAGTCATACTCAGGATATGTATTCGAGATTTTTATCATGTAATTGTCTCTACTAACTTTGGCAATAATGCTTGCTAAAGCTATGGCCAAACTTTTATCTTCTCCTCTAGTTAAAGATATTGCATGCGAAATATTTATTTTGAAATGATCTACATATATTTTTTCAGTTCCTTTTTTTATCTTATTTATTGAATCTGAAAGAACAACCTGATTTGCTTTTTGAATGCCGTATTTATCAATTTGTGTATTGTCACATATTGAAAGCGCATAAACAATATCAGCTTTATGAATGTCGTTAAATATACTATTTCTCTTTTTTGAGCTGAGTTTCTTTGAATCTTTTACTTCTGAAAGGTACTTTTTATCTTTTGAACTTATTTTGACAGCACACCCAACAATTGGTCCAGCAAAACAACCTCTACCTACTTCATCAGCTCCAATAATAAATTGTTGAGGGTTTTCCTTCCAAATATTAAATTCAATCATTATCTAATTTTTGGATATTTTCATATGGGTAGACCACATAGATAGCTTTTCCAATTAGATTTTGGACGGGTACGTATCCAAAAATTCTGGAATCTTGGCTGTTACTTCTGTTGTCACCTAATAAAAAATATGAATCATTTGGTACGTTATATTTTTCTTGATTGGTAAATGTTTCATTTATTATCCCTTTAAATATTAATAACTCATTATTTCTATAAATATTTCCAAGAGTGTCAATTTCTATTACGTCTCCAGGTAACCCGATTATTCTTTTGATATAGACCGTTTGTGAAGTAGTGTCTAAATAATTCCATACTTTTAATGATTCAACTAATTTGGAAGCTGCAGATACGTCTACATAGGTATCTGGATGGTAGAAAACAACGATTTCTCCAATACCATAATTGATGTTGGAGATATCATCTTTAAGAACTAGTACCCTATCGGATACATTAAGCGTGGGAGTCATCGACTCAGATGGAATTATATATAATTGGACCAAGAATATTCTGATTATTGAAGCTAGCAATATTGCTAGAAGGATAGTTAATAGCTTAGTAAAGATTCTTATAATAATTTAATATTAATAAGTTATGAACGATCTTCTTTGATTTTGGCAGCTTTTCCTACTCGATCTCTTAGATAGTAAAGTTTAGACCTACGAACTTTACCTTTTCTAATAACCTCTATAGAGTCAACTATTGGAGCATGTACGGGGAATATTCTTTCCACGCCTACACCAAATGAAAGTTTGCGTACTGTAATAGTTTTATTAAGAGCAACACCATTAGTTGCAATTATTACGCCTTCAAAAGTTTGGATTCTTTCACGATTACCTTCGGAAACTTTTACATTAACTTTTACAGAATCACCAGCTTTATAAGAAGGTAATTCTTCTTTTAACTTTGATTGTTCTATTTCTTCAATTAAATTCATATCTTCTCCAGTAGAGGATTATATAAGTTATTTAGCTTTATATGTCCGTTAAATTATTCTTTTTCCATTCTTCAATTTTTTTGTGATTTCCCGATAGTAATACGGATGGAACCTCTTTATCTTTATAGACTTCAGGTCTCGTGTACACGGGATGGTCGAGTTTTCCATCTGTAAATGATTCAGTAAGTAGAGATTCGGCGTTACCTAGTGCACCAGGTATTTTTCTTATCAGAGCTTCAAGTAAGAACAGTGCAGGGACTTCCCCACCTGAAACAACAGTTTGACCAATTGATATTTGATAATCAGCATGCATATCAATAATCCTTTGATCAAATCCTTCATATCTGCCGCAAATGATGTTTGCTGATTGAAATGTATGCAATTCGGTTATAAGATTTTCATTCAACTGGTCCCCCGATGGAGTTAAAAATATATTTATATCCAATTTATTAGCTGATATTGCGTTATCCAGAGGTTCCGGCATAAGTACCATACCTGGTCCACCACCATATGGTGCGTCATCAACCTGGTGGTAATCACCTAGACCGTAGTCTCTTAGATTTGTTGTAGATAGTTCAAAAAGGGAACTTTCATGTGCTTTAGAGATTATTCCAGTTTCTGACCACTCGTCTATGAGTTTTGGAAATAATGTGACTATATTATATTTTGATAACATTTTCAAAACTTACACTTTCAAGATTCTTAAAAGATGTATATAACGTGTTTCTTAAATATGGAATTTTTCCTGCATCATTAATTAGACTGATAAATTCCATGTCAGTAGTCTCCTGACCATGATTTGCTCCTGATGCCCTACTGATGTTTTCATTGATTAACGTTCCTCCGAGATCATTAACACCAGACTCAAGAAGCACTTTTGCACCATCATGACCAAGTTTTACCCAGCTTGCTTGAATATTATCTATTGTGTTGTAAAAGTATATTCTCGCTAATGAATGCATCAGCACTATTTCATCCCAAGCAGGACCTGGCATACTCTTACCTTGTAAAAATATTGGAGAACCCATGTGAACAAAAGGAAGAGGGACAATTTCTGTAAATCCATTTGTCTTTATTTGAATTTTTTTAATTAATTGAAAGTGATTTACCCAAGACTCTAGATCATCTATGTGGCCGAACATAATTGTTGCAGTAGATTTAATACCTAATGAATGAGCAACTTCCATAACGTAACCCCATTGAGATGAAGTAATTTTATCATCGCACAAGTACTTCCTTATTCTGTCATCCAGTATTTCAGCTGCAGTGCCAGGTAGAGTTCCCAACCCTGCTTCTTTAAGTTCTTGTAAATAGTTTTCTATTGACTTATTTACAGTATTTGCACCTTGCCATATTTCCAGTGGTGTAAACCCATGTATGTGCATGTCAGGTAATTCACTCTTTATTTTTTTAACTAAATCAATATAGAAATCTCCTGTATAACTTGGATGAATCCCCCCTTGTAAGCAAACTTCTGAAGCACCATTTTTATGTGCTTCTATTGTTCTATTAAGGACTTCATCAGGTGTTAATGTATATGGTTTTTCTTTAAGATCTAAACTTTGGGGACCTTTTGAAAAGCCGCAGAAACCACACTTGTAATAACACTGATTTGTGTAATTAATGTTTCGATTTTTAACGAATGTAACTTTGTTACCGTGAACATTCTTTGTTAATTCATTCGCAAGTTCAGCAATTTGATTAATGTATTTTCCAGATGTTTTAAATAAATCAAGGAGATCTTTTTCATTAAGATGTTCTGTTTTTTGAAAATTTTTTAAAATATTATCGAAATTTGAGGCTTTATAATCAGATAATGTTTCTGAAGTGAAATTGAAAAGATTAGGTATAGACTCTCCACTGCCTGGATACCATGAAGTAGTCTCTCTTTTGTAGCCACGAACATTTCTTGATTGAAGGAAGTTTGTAAATTCAGTTTTCTCTAATAAGTTCCTAGCTTCATTAACTTCTAATAGAGGTGAAAGTATTGTCCTCTCGTACAAAGGAATTGATAATTTACTTTGTAGTTCTAGGATTTGGTCTTTACTCCAATCACGAAGAAATAAGTCATCGACTCCCATTTTTACAGCCTCTATTGCATCATCTATAGAATTAATATACTTAGAGATAATAAAATTAGTTGTTCCATTAAGAGACCTGAAAAATTGGATATCTTCCAGACTCTCAATAAGTACTATCGCTGGTTTGTATCTTGAAATCACTTCTAAAGCATTTTCTTTAATTCCCTTGTATCGATAAATCAATCTTTTTGAAGTTTGGTTTATCTTTGTGTTTATCAGTTCATCATCAATAAACCATGCTGAAGAGTTAGAAGCAATATCTGAAGAAATAGTTTGAAAGCCATTTATTAATAGATTTTGATAATCTATATCTAGTTCTGGTTTTAAAGTAAAACCAGAAGTACCTTCTTTAGCTCTTGAGTTCAAATATATCTCATTATCACTATCGCAAGGACGGATTCTTAAATAGGATATATTTTTATTTTCTATCATTGTTTCGGATAACCATTGTTATCAATAACATTACTGACTTTTTCAAAAACTGGTGGGCTTAACCATTCATTATTTATAAAATTTGGATAAACAGGAAGCCTTTTTTTAAGAGATTGTCCACTTGAACTTGTTATTTTTTCTAAATTATTTAGATCTGGCCACAAATGATCTGGATTAACCCAATCAATAGTTTTAGGTGATATACCTCCTAAGTCATTAATGCCACTAGCTAAGTACATTTCAACGTCAGGTAAAAGATTAGGTGGAACCTGTAGTGAAATCTGAGAAGGTAGTAATAATCTTATAGTTGCGATAATTCTTAAGAAGAGATCATTTATTATCTCGGCATTATTTCTCATAAGTGTATTTTTTTTAGCTCTAAAGTTTTGTAATATTATTTCCTGTATTGCAGTATTTTTTTTACATAATTGAATAAGTTCTACAATATCATTTATTAATTCTTCTTTACTCTCAGTTATCCCAATTAGAAGACCTGTTGTCATTGGGTATTTAACTTTTTCAGCATTATTTAAAGTTTCAATTCTATAGATTATATTTTTTGTCTTAGCACCATAGTGTGCCCGACCTTTTTCCAGTAATTTAGGGGAAAAACTTTCTAGCATAAGACCTCCAGATGGAGAGTATTGTTTGTAGTTGATAATTTCATCTTCAGTCATTAATCCTGGATTCGCATGGGGAAATATTTTATATTTCTGATGAATTTTTTTCATATTGTCAGTTAGATACTCATGAGTTGAAGAGAAACCAAAACTTTTTAACTGTTCAAGTGCAAAATCCCATTTTACCTCTGGTTTATCTCCAAGTGTAAATAATGCTTCGTAACACCCTGCAGATTCACCAACAGATGCAATTGCATCTACTTCTTCATAGTTAAGAAAAGTACCTCCATCTTTTGGGGTTTTAACAAATGTACAATACGCACATGAATCTTGACATAAAGTAGTCAGCGGTATAAAAACCTTAGGACTGTATGTAATATTTTTTCCAAAACTTGATAATTTAACATCAAAAGCCTCGGATGACAGTTCAGAGGTTGGCTTCTCTCCAAAGAGAAGGGTGTCTATTTGTTCGTATAACATCATAATAACTACTCTAGAGTTAACAAATATTTAATAAAATAGTCATAATTTATCCAATCAATCCTTTATGATTAAGACTTAACTGTACGAGGTATTTATGAACATTTCAATTTTAGGGTTTGGAAGAATAGGAAGAGACCTATTAAGACAAACTCTCAATAATGATTTAATAAATATTGTCTCTATTTCTGATATAGCCGATAAAGAGAACCTTCTTTATTTACTTAAGTACGACACAATATATGGAAAACTTGATGCGGAGATAGAAACAACAGATACTGGTTTTAAAATAAATGGTAAAAATATAGTTTTTAATGACTGGAAAGATGCTTCAGAAGCATCCTGGCAGGATCTTGAGACTGACATATTGATAGTATCCACTGGAAGAAAACAAGATCTAGAGGAGGTAAATGAACATATTGCAAAAGGTTGTAAAAGAGTATTAATTGCATCGACACCTAAGTCCGGGAATGATATACAAATTTATGTTCCTGGTGCTAATGATGCCAAAGTTGATTTTAATAATGACATCATATCTCTTGGATCAAATACAGCTAATGCTGTAGCTCCCCTGCTTAAAATTATTAATGAAAAATATGGTGTGGAGAGAGCATTTCTTACTACTGTTCATGGTTATTCAAATTCAAATAGATTGGCTGACGTTGCCGGTGAAGGTTTCAGATTAAACAGAGCCGCCGGAGAGAACATCATTCCCGCTATCACTAAATCATCAGAAGTTATTGAAACTGTTTTACCTTTTATGAAAGATAAAGTTGCATCATCCTCTATGACGGTACCTGTACCAGATGGAAGTACTGTCGACCTTACAATTGATATTAAAACAGAAGCTACATCTAAAGATATCAATCAGACGATTGAAGAGGCTATTAAGCACCTTCCATACAATAAAGTTCTTGATATAACTTTTGATCCAATTGTTTCCTCAGATGTTGTTGGTAATTCACATTCTGGAATTATTGATGGCTTAGCAACTATGGATATAAATAATAATAAAATTAAAATCCTTATCTGGTTTGATAATGGATGGGGATATAGTGCAAGAATTATTGACACAATAACCAAACTTTCAGAAAGTAGGGTCAATGAGTAACATTGCAATTAATGGTTTTGGCAGAATTGGTAGATCGATTCTTAGAATAATTATTGAAAGTGACTCAGATTTAAATGTTGTTGCAATAAATGACCTTGGAAATTATGAAAATCTATCCTATTTATTAAAACATGACTCAGTAATGGGAGTATTGAATCACGATGTAACTCTTAATGAGGATATATTAAAAATTGATGACAGAGTAATAAAATTAGTCTCCGTTGCAGATCCTGCAGAATTACCCTGGGAAGAACTAGATATAGATATTGTTATAGAATCAACGGGTATCTTTGCAGATAGAAAATCTCTTGAAAAACATATTGAGGCAGGAGCCAAAAAGGTGGTTTTAACTGTTCCACCTAAAGATGAAATAGATGCAACAGTTGTATTAGGTGTAAACGATGGAGATCTTAATGAAGACTCAAAATTAATATCTAATGCATCATGTACCACAAACTGCTTAGCACCTATTGCCAAAGTCTTAAATGATAATTTTGGGATCAAGTCAGGGTTAATGACTACTATTCATGCCTACACCAATGACCAAGCGCTCGCTGAAACTACTCATAAAGATTTCAGAAGAGGAAGAAGTGCTACACAAAATATAATTCCTACCTCTACTGGAGCTGCAAAAGCTGTTGGCATGGTGTTGCCAGAGTTAAATGGAAAACTTGATGGTATGGCAATGAGGGTACCTGTTCCAGATGGCAGCGTTGTTGATTTGGTAGTAGAGCTTAATAAAGAAGTAACCGTACAAGAGGTGAACGAAGCAGTTAAAAAAGCTGCGGATAATGAATTGAAAGGTATCCTTGAATACTCCTCTATCCCCTTAGTTTCTACTGATATTTTACAAAATCCTCATTCAAGTATTTACGATGCCTCATCCACACAGCTATTAAACGGAAATCATATAAAAGTTGTTTGCTGGTACGACAATGAGTGGGGATACTCAAACCGTATTGTTGATTTAGTTAACAAACTGGTTAGCAATAGTTAATATGAATTTTCCAGATGCACCTAAAGCAGTTGGAAACTATATTACTCTTAAACGTGCTGGCAATTTAATCTACACTTCCGGTCACATCCCAATTAATAATGAAACAAAATTTACTGGTAAAGTACCTAGCGAAGTAAGCGTAGATGATGCTTATACTGCCGCCGAATTATGCGCAGAGTTAACATTAGCTACTTTACAATCTGAATATGACCTCAAAATATTGTCTCCAATTAATGTTGTGGGATTTATTAACTCAGAGCCATCTTTTACTGAGCATGCAAATGTTCTAAATGGTTTTACTGATAAGTTAGCTGAGTTCTTTTCGGAAAAAGCAACAAGATCAGCTGTTGGCGTTGCAAGCTTACCTTTAAATGTAAGTGTCGAAGTTCAGACAATATTTATGATAAATGAGTAAATTAATAGCTATTTCTTCAGGAATAGAAGATTCCACTCTATCACCTGGAACTATTCCATGTTCTGTATTAAACATCTCATTTGTTAATTTATGCAATAAATTTGGGGCTGAAGTTGTCATTGTCCCCCCTCAGAACTTATCAATAGAATTTAGTAGTTCAAATTTTGATCGATTAATACTGACAGGAGGAGGAGATATCAATCCTTCTATATATGGCGCAGAAGTTGACACCAAGACAACAAGAATTTCAGATGAAAGAGATAAAACTGAATTAAATTTATTAAAAATAGCAGAAACAAACTCTATTAAAACACTTGCAATATGTAGAGGTCACCAATTGCTTAATGTTTACAAAGGAGGAACTTTACATCAACATATAGCTGATAATTTTGATACGGAAATTGAACACTTACAAATAAACGAGGCAACTTCACAACACATACACAATATCAATATTTTAGAACAAACGCTTTTAAGTGAAGTTACTACTGATAACAATGTAGGTGTTAACAGTATCCACCACCAAGTCATTAATGACCTTGGTCAGGATCTAAAAGTAAATGCTATGTCGGAAGATAATTTAATAGAGGGAATTGAGTCTACATCAGAATGGGAAGCGATAGGAATACAATGGCATCCTGAAAATCTACTGGATGATGACATAACCAACGAACTAATGAAATGGCTACTAAACTAAATCAAAATTAATTAACTGTAATTCTTCATTCTCATAACTAAAGAAGTTTGTATTGTACGGAACCACTATTTCCTCTATGTCTTTAAGAGTAAGGTAGATCAATTTATCAGCATAAAAGAAGTCTTTAACAAAGTATTGGTCATTTAATTTTGATTCAACAAAAAAACCAGGCCATGGAAGATTTTCTGAGACATATGAAGTGACTTGGTCAGAATTTATATATATATTTTTATTTCTAAAAACCTCAATATCAGAAATTGAAT
>Ga0209095_1000066_pt1 | contig 62291 bp, 64 predicted proteins | sample COGITO_mtgs_1104_3_FD_184795 | JGI IMG/M metagenome (GOLD analysis project Ga0209095, IMG submission 184795) | Pelagic marine microbial communities from North Sea - COGITO_mtgs_110404 (SPAdes) (version 2) | ecosystem: Environmental > Aquatic > Marine > Epipelagic ... | reverse complement strand
GGCCTTGTCCGTGCTGACTGCTGATTGCCAGCCGGTTCTTTTTGCCGATACGGATGCTGGTGTGATCGGGGCTGCCCATGCGGGTTGGCGCGGCGCGCTCGATGGCGTCCTGGCCGCCACCATCGACGCGATGGAGGCCTTGGGGGCCAACCGTGAAAACATAACGGCTGTCATCGGCCCGTGCATCAGCCAGCGCGCCTACGAGGTCGGCCCCGAGTTTATCGACAGTTTTCTGGCCGAGGACCCCTATTTCGCACGGTACTTTGCCAATGGAACAGAAGACCGAATGCAATTCGACCTGCCCGGCTTTGGCCTGAACAGATTGCGCGCTGCCGGTGTCGGCCATGCAGAGTGGACACGCCATTGCACCTATGCTGATCCGGATCGATTCTATTCCTACCGGCGCACGACTCATGCAAAAGAGGCCGATTATGGCCGGCTGATCGCAACAATCACGTTGTAATCGCGGCAATTCACCCAAATTCGGGCAACAATGCGACCCCCCATTGCCATGGTCTTGCCGCAAAGCTTCTTGCATCCAAGTCTATTTCTGACTGCCACAGCCAATCTAAACGGGCAAAATACCTATAAAATAAGGGGTTTTCCAGATTGCGGCGAAATCGCCATAAATACGGATCAAAATTATAGGTATTTCTCAAGAAAATCGGTGCCCTGCCCCATCCAGGCCCAAAACACTGTGCATATTCATCCTCAATCAAAGGGCACAAGCCCGACAGGCCAGAGGAAAAAGACAATGAAAACCAACACACGCTTCATCAAATCCGTCGTTGAAACTGCTGCCAAGGACACCACTGTCATGCCTTGGGCCCGCGGCGCACGCCGTGCTGCATTTATCGCCAAGCGCACAGCGCCTGCGACCACACGCAAAACCGCCTGATCGCGGACCGCAGACCGGGCGGGGAAAGACGATGGTCTTTTGCCCAAGTCCGCAAAGCCAGGTCGGTAGTATACGGCCTGAGGCAAAAGGCAGGGCCGTCGCAACGACCCGCTTTTAGATGAACGACTGCTTTCGCTGAAAGCACACACAGACCAATCCACGCCGATTTCGTTGGGGGCACGAAATGGCGGGGCCAGATGGAAAGTAAAACCATGCCACCGAATGCTGCCTCTTTGATTGTATCTAAACACGTTTATCCCTCTAATGGGGGAGAAACGAAAAAACGTTATGGCCCAACAACAACCCGAGAGGCGCGGATGCACACTGACACCCAACTCCGCAGCTACGAGGTCGTCGCCAGACGTCTGGACGGCTCTGTGTTTATTGGTCAGGACCGCGCACCCGCTATTCCACTTTTTGAAAATGCTTTTTCCGCTTTCGCACACGGCACGATGATCCAGACCGATAAGGGCGACATCGCTGTCGAAGATCTTCAGCCCGGCGACCTGATCGTGAAATCGAATGGCAAAACCGCGCCGCTGGTCTGGGTCGGTTCCAGCAGTTTTGTGCCTGCCGATACGGGCAAACGTACCCCACTTGTGCGCACCATGGCCGACAGCCTTGGCCAAGGGCGCCCTTTGGGGTTTCTTACATTCGGACCAGCAGCCCGAATTCTGCATACACCATCACGGCTGCGCGGCGGTGAGACAAGCCAACAAATGCTGACGCTCATGCGCGATCTTGTTGATGGTGTGAACATCATCGAGATCATGCCCCCAACACCTGTGCGGCTGTATCATCTATGTCTGGAAAAACACGCCGCGATCAGTGTCAGCGGGCTTGAGGTCGAAACCTTCCATCCCGGATTGAATACATTGCGGCACCTGCCGATCCATCTGCGCGACAAATTTCTGGGACTGTTCCCCCATATTGAACGCGAAGAAGATTTCGGGCCGCTCGCGTTCCCGCGCGCGCCCGATTCCTTGGATGACCTGCTTTGATTTCTGTAAGGCCTTAGGCCTTGGTGCTAAGTCGGGTTTCCAACACATCAAACGGCACACCGGGTTCATCCTTGGCCGGGCGTATCACCAGACTGGTTTTCACACTGGCGACGTTTGGTGTGGTCAGCAATTGCCCGGTGAGAAAGCTCTGAAAGCTTGACAGGTCCGGTGCCACGCATTTCAAGATAAAATCCACCTCGCCGTTCAGCATGTGACATTCACGTACCAAGGGCCAGTTGCGGCATTTTGCTTCGAAGGTCGTCAGGTCTGATTCTGCCTGGCTGGCCAATCCAACCATCGCAAAAACCTGTACCTCGAACCCTAATTCACGGGCATTTACGTCGGCGTGATAGCCGCGGATATAACCACTTTCCTCAAGGGTCCGCACGCGGCGCAGGCAAGGAGGTGCAGAAATACCGACACGTTTTGCAAGTTCAACGTTGGTCATCCGACCGTCTGCCTGCAATTCGGCTAAAATTTTCCGATCAATCGGATCAAGCCGCGTCCCCGCCATAAAACCCCCAATGTATTTTCGATTGTTATAACACTAGCGTGGCTAGGCGCAATATTCTTTCGCAAGACCGCAATGTCCCGAAAATATCCAGAAAAGCGTGTTGCAAGCGTCCCCGGTACTGCGTGCAGGGCTGATATGCAAACTTGGGGTTTAAGGCAACCATTCGGATGGCTATATAAAGTTCAATTCATTCATTTATCCATCAAGGGGCTTCACATGGCCGAGACACGCAAAACCAAGCTTTTGATTATCGGTTCAGGCCCTGCGGGCTATACCGCTGGCGTCTATGCAAGCCGCGCCATGCTGGACCCGATTCTGGTTCAGGGCATTGAACCGGGCGGCCAGTTGACCACCACCACAGAAGTTGAAAACTGGCCCGGCGATAGTGAAGTTCAAGGTCCCGACCTGATGATCCGAATGCAGGATCACGCCAAGGCCATGGGGACCGAAATCATCGGTGACATCATCACCGATCTGGACCTAAGCAGCCGCCCCTTTCATGCCAAAGGCGACAGCGGCACCACTTATGTGGCAGATGCGGTGATCCTTGCAACAGGGGCCCGCGCCAAATGGCTGGGCCTTGATACCGAAGAGAAATTCAAGGGTTTCGGCGTTTCGGCCTGTGCGACCTGCGACGGGTTTTTCTATCGCAACCAAGAGATTGTCGTGATCGGCGGTGGCAACACCGCAGTAGAAGAAGCGCTGTTTCTGACCAATTTTGCCTCAAAGGTGACGCTGATTCACCGCCGCGACGAACTGCGCGCTGAAAAAATTCTGATCGACAGGTTGATGAAAAACCCCAAGATCGAACCACTGTGGTTCCACCAGCTTGAGGAAGTCTATGGCACCGACGCGCCCCTTGGGGTCGAAGGCGTCAAGGTTAAGAACGTGCAGACAGGCGAGATTACCGATATCGCGTGCAAAGGTGTCTTTGTGGCAATTGGCCATGCGCCCGCGAATGAATTGGTCAAGGACGTGCTGGAAACCCATATGGGCGGCTATGTTGTAACCAAACCTGACAGCACAGAAACATCCGTTCCAGGTGTATTCGCCGCAGGCGACCTGACCGATCATAAATACCGCCAAGCCGTCACCAGTGCAGGCATGGGCTGTATGGCAGCACTTGAAGCAGAACGTTTCTTGGCCGATGTGGGCGATGATGAGGGCAAGGATACCTCCTTGCCATTGGGCTACGGGGCCGAGGTCAAGTCGGACGCATAACATTCGGCTTAGAGCGCCTTTGCTAGGATAAAGTTGCCCGAATAGGACAAATCTCACGCCTTTGTCCGAAAATTGACGCAAACGGGCCGCAAGGCTTGATTAGCAGAGCGAGGCGGGTTTATGACCCGTCTCAAACGTTTATTGACCCTAATTAATTGCGAGAATCCCATGCAGACGCCCAACCTTGCCCCGATCCCCGAACTTTATGTTTCTTACGATTCGGCCCAGAAACTGAAAGTTGAGGCTGGAAATTTGGTCAGCCATGACCTGACACCCCGTCAAATTTGCGATCTGGAACTGTTGATGAACGGTGGTTTCAACCCTCTCAAGGGGTTCTTGACCGAAGAGGACTACAACGGCGTCGTCGAAAACATGCGCCTGGCAGACGGATCGCTTTGGCCGATGCCAATCAACTTGGATGTTACTGACAAATTTGCCGAAGGTCTTGAGATTGGCCAAGACATCGCCCTGCGCGACCAAGAAGGTGTCATTCTTGCCATCATGACCGTGACCGACCGTTGGACGCCGAACAAGGCGGTTGAAGCGGAAAAAGTATTCGGTGCTGATGACAGCGCCCACCCTGCTGTGAACTACCTGCACAACACTGCTGGCAACGTCTATCTTGGCGGTCCGGTAACGGGCATCCAGCAGCCCGTGCACTATGATTTCAAAGCGCGTCGCGACACGCCAAATGAACTGCGCGCTTATTTCCGCAAGATGGGCTGGCGCAAAGTTGTGGCCTTCCAGACCCGCAACCCGCTGCACCGCGCGCATCAGGAACTGACGTTCCGCGCCGCCCGCGAAGCACAGGCGAACCTGCTGATCCACCCCGTTGTTGGCCTCACCAAACCTGGCGACGTTGATCACTTTACCCGCGTGCGCTGCTACGAGGCTGTGCTGAACCAATACCCTTCTGCGACCACATCGATGAGCCTGCTGAACCTTGCCATGCGCATGGCCGGCCCCCGCGAGGCAGTTTGGCACGGTCTGATCCGTAAAAACCACGGCTGTACGCATTTCATCGTCGGTCGCGACCACGCAGGCCCCGGCAACAACTCCAAGGGCGAAGATTTCTATGGCCCCTATGATGCGCAGGACCTGTTCCGCGAACATCAAGAGGAAATGGGCATCGAAATGGTCGATTTCAAACACATGGTCTGGGTTGCAGAGCGCGCCCAATACGAAGCCATGGACGAGATCAAAGACAAAGACGACGTCACGATCCTGAACATTTCCGGCACCGAATTGCGCCGCCGCCTGCAAGAGGGTCTTGAGATTCCTGAATGGTTCTCGTTCCCCGAGGTCGTCGCCGAACTGCGCCGCACACGTCCGCCACGGAACAAGCAGGGCTTTACTGTGTTTTTCACCGGTTTTTCCGGGTCAGGAAAATCCACCATCGCCAATGCTTTGATGGTCAAGCTGATGGAAATGGGTGGCCGTCCGGTGACGCTGCTGGATGGTGATATCGTGCGCAAGAACCTGTCTTCGGAATTGGGCTTTAGCAAAGAACACCGCGACCTGAACATCCGCCGCATTGGCTATGTGGCAAGTGAGATCACTAAGAACGGCGGGATTGCGATCTGTGCGCCCATCGCGCCCTATGCCACCACCCGCCGTGCGGTACGAGAAGACGTCGAAGAATTCGGTGCTTTCGTAGAAATCCACGTCGCAACATCCATCGAGGAATGCGAACGCCGGGACCGCAAAGGCCTGTACAAGCTTGCCCGCGAAGGCAAGATCAAAGAATTTACAGGGATTTCGGACCCCTACGATGTACCTGAAAATCCCGAGTTGAGCGTCGAGACGGAAAATGTCGACGTCGACAACTGCGCCCATCAGGTGCTGCTCAAGCTGGAAAGCATGGGTCTGATCAAAGCGTGATCACGGGCCAAGGCCCCATATAAACAATCAAAAAAGCCAGCCCTTACAGGCTGGCTTTTAACGTTTCAGCCGCCCGCTTTTCCAAATCCACAAAACCGGCAGCCTGAGGCTTTGCCGCGCGCAACGAAGGTGCCAATGCATCATATTGCGCTAGGGATGCGCCCGTGATGGCGCGCAGCACGTCTTCTTCGGTTTCGCAAAGGATCATGCCGCCGGTATCGATGAAATCGCCTATATTCGGGCAGCCCCAATAGATCGGCACCGTTTCGCACAGCACTGCATCCACCAGCTTTTCGCTAAAGTAATTCTGCTCGCGCACGTTTTCGATGACCACGGAAAACCGGTAAGGGGCCAACCCGTCGCTTTTGTCGGCGAACGGCGCATAACCGCGCCCCAAGACAGTGACGTCTTGGCCTTGAGCTTGGATTTGTTCAACCAAACGGTGCCGCAGTTGATGGCCGATATGGTCCCGCTTAGACGATGCGATCAGGGACATATGCCGCGTCTTGGTGACATCCAACCCCTGATAGTCAGGCACCCACGTCGTTCCATATGGCAGGAATAACCCGTTGGGAATCCGGTCCAACAGCGGACGATGATAGGTCATCACCCGAAAAAACCGCCGATAAGTCAGCCGAAGCCAACGCAAGTGCCGCGCATGGATGATCGACGGTTCGACCACCATAGCCGTAACCTTGGCGCGGGTACCGAGGTTGGGCAAAAAATGCATGTTGGTCTTGGGGTAGATGATCAGATGGTCATCGCGGGTAAGGTCAGCCACGACCCCCTGCCCCAGACGATCGGGCCGCCCCAAGGGCCAGATCAGGTCATCAGGGGACCGCGCTGCCAGCCGCTTTCCCAGCTTGCTGCCATAGGGGAGAACGGCAATAGCGGGATCGGACATGCGGGCACCTTCATAAGTTGTTCACAGGTTTAGCTCTGGCGGTCTTAATAGAAAAGGCCGCACCTTGGTGCGACCTTCTGAAAAACAACCGATATGCTTGGACTTAATGCACCATCACCGGCGCGTAATCATGATCGCGCGCAAGGCTGAATGCCAGCTTGCGGTCGCCCACCAGCGCCAATTGCTGTCCTTTGGCATCGTGAACCGCGTAAAGCTGTTCCAGCCCTTCGGCCTGATCGCGCACTTCACGGGGCAGATCAGAGACAGCGATCATCTTCACGTAAACCGTCCGGTCCTGAATATGAGTATCTTCATTATGCATCTTATTCCCCTTTTCTGATTTTAATCGTCTGAACTACTTTTTCCGGCTTGGCCCGTGTCAGATCCACATGCAGCAGACCGTTTTCCATCAAGGCTTCGCCCACTTCGACGCCATCGGCCAAAACGAAAGACCTTTGAAACTGTCGCGCAGCAATCCCGCGGTGCAGAAAAATACGGCCATCCTGCCCTTCGGCCTGCCTGCCGCGAATGACCAGCTGTCTGTCTTCCACCGTTATGGCAAGGTCTTCCTCGGCGAACCCTGCGACAGCCAGCGTAATCAGATAACTGTAATCCGACGTTTGTTCGATGTTGAACGGCGGATAACCTTCGTTACCGGCCTTGGCGCTGCGTTCCAGCACCTGCTCAAGTTGTTCAAATCCCAACATGTGGGGATAAGAAGCCAGCGTTAATTTCGTCATAAGACACGTCCTTTAGATCAAGCGACAGTCAATCGTATTGGCCCCAGTATGGCGACCTCTGTGTCAAATATGGGGAGCAGACGTGTCAGACGCAAGGGCTATGCCAACGAAAGTCTAACGCCTATGTTAATAGTCCTAAGTAGCGAAAGAATCAGCAAGCCTTATGAACGCCCCCTCTGACCTGTCCATGAAGAACGATGACGTGTTGCGCGTGGAGCTTGAAGTCTTCCGCCGCGAGCACCGCGATCTTGACGATGCAATCCATGCGCTGGTGGACAAAGGGACCGGCGATCAGCTGACCCTGCAGCGCTGGAAAAAACGCAAACTGCGCCTGAAAGACATGATTGCCCAGATCGAAGACCGTCTGACCCCCGATATTACCGCCTAAGCGCCGCAACGGCGGATTGCCACGCCATTCCTGATGGCTATAGTGCGCGCTTCAATCGCGATCTTATAAAGGCTTACCCTCAATGGAAAATCCCCCCGTCGGCATCATCATGGGTTCCCAATCGGATTGGAGCACCATGCGAGAAGCAGCCAGTTTGCTGGATGAATTGGGCATCGCCTTTGAGGCCAAGATCGTGTCGGCCCACCGCACGCCCGACCGTCTTTGGTCTTATGGCAAGTCCGCCGTGGATCGCGGATTGCAGGTCATCATCGCAGGTGCGGGCGGTGCCGCGCATTTGCCCGGCATGATGGCGTCCAAGACCCGCGTGCCGGTGATCGGCGTACCGGTGCAGACCAAGGCGCTTTCGGGCGTCGATTCGCTTTATTCGATTTTGCAAATGCCGCGCGGTTTTCCCGTTGCCACCATGGCGATCGGTGCAGCGGGGGCGGCCAATGCAGCCCTGATGGCCGCAGGTATTCTTGCCCTGCAAGACGCTGATCTGGCAGAACGTCTGGACGATTGGCGCGATGCGCTTAGCGCCTCCATTCCAGAGGAGCCTTCCGATGACTGATCCTCTTCCCACTGGTGCGACGATCGGTATTTTGGGTGGCGGCCAATTGGGCCGCATGTTGTCAGTGGCCGCTGCGCGCCTTGGATTTCGCACGCATATTTTTGAACCCGATGCCAACCCGCCTGCCGCTGATGTCGCCCACGCGGTGACCACCGCAGGGTACGACGATGTGGCCGCGCTCACGGCCTTTGCCAAGGCCGTCGATGTCGTGACGTTCGAATTTGAAAACATCCCGACCGAGGCGCTGGATGTGATCGAATCCATCACGCCGATCCACCCCAACCGCGAGGCGCTGCGCACCAGTCAGGATCGCCTGACCGAAAAGACCTTTCTTGAGGGGCTGGGTTTGCGCGTTGCCCCCTTTGCCGACATTGCCAACGCTGCTGATCTTGAGGCCGCATTGCGGACCATCGGCGCGCCCGCGATCCTGAAAACACGGCGTTTCGGCTATGATGGCAAGGGCCAGTCGCGCCTGCGCAGCGTTGATGACGCCGCAACAGCCTGGGCCGATATGGCTGACAGCCCTTCGGTTCTTGAGGGCTTCGTTGACTTCTCGATCGAAGTATCTGTCATTGCTGCGCGCAGTGCATCCGGTGATGTCGCGTGTTTTGATCCGGGCGAAAATGTCCACCGCGACGGGATTTTGCACACCACGACTGTCCCTGCCCGGCTAAGTGGCGCGCAGCGCATGGATGCCGTATTGCTTGCCGCCAAGATATTGAACGCGTTGGATTATGTCGGTGTTCTGGGCGTCGAACTTTTCGTGACGCCACAGGGTTTCATCGTCAATGAGATCGCGCCGCGGGTCCATAATTCGGGCCACTGGACGCAAAATGGCTGTACCGTGGACCAGTTCGAACAACACATCCGCGCCGTTACCGGATGGCCCTTGGGCGACGGCAGCCGGCATGCGGATGTGGTGATGGAAAACCTGATCGGCGATGATATGGACCGCGTGCCAGAGCTTGCCAAACAACGCGACACGGCCTTGCATCTTTATGGCAAGGCGGATGTGAAAGCGGCCCGCAAAATGGGCCATGTCAACGTCATCAAACGGTAAAACGCATCGCAATATCGCCTGACATATAGCTGACGCGCCCACCTGCCATGGTCATGGCAACACGGCGCGTCTTGGCATCCAGAACCACCAGATCGGCACGCATATCAGGCAACAGATCACCTCGATCCGGTAGCCCCAGCACAGCCGCCGGCCCCGCCGACACCAACCGCCAGGCATCGGCCAATGGCAAAACCCCGCTATCGGCCAGCATGAACGCGGCCCGCCGTGGCGAAGGATAGTGGTAGTCGGACGCTAACGCCGCGCCGACCCCCATCATGATCAGATCAACCGCTGATACATTCCCGTTATGCGACCCGCCCCGAACCACATTCGGGGACCCCAGCACAACAAGGTCGCCTGCCGCTGTAGCGGCCTCGGCGGCCTCAAGGGTTTCGGGGAATTCCGCAACGTTCACACCTCGCGCGCGCCATGCGGCACGACCTTCGGCGGTTGTGTCGTCGTGGCTGCCCATTTGCACGCCTTGGGCTGCCAAGACCGCGCACAGTTCGTCCAAGGCGGCGGGCACATCGGCGCGGCGCGCGTGCATTTCCTGCATCAGCTTCAAATGCGCATCCGGGTTGCGCCCTGCTTTCAACGCTTGGGCCACCATGCGTTTCGGCACGCGCCCCTCGGCCAGCCGCCCATGGGGCAGATGGTCGTTGAACACGATATAGGACAGCCCCCAATCAGCCATCTGGCTTGGGATTTGATCATAAAGATCAAGCATATGCGTCTCGAAACGCAACTGCCCGCGCAAATCGGTAACCAGCCCGGGGGCCGTGACGCGCATCGCTTCAAACACCTGTTTGGCAAATTCGGGACCGCGCAGTCCGCCTTCCCAACTGACGAACTGCGCCAAAACGGCGGTGGTGATGCCATTGGCAGCCAATTCGGCCTCGGCAGCGACCAACCCTTCGGACAGGGTCTTCATCGCGCCGCGGCGCGGGGCCAAATGGCGTTCGAACCCGTCGCCATGAACGTCGACAATTCCCGGCAGAATCATATAGCCGCTCAAATCTACTGCCCGTTTTTGCGGGGCATCGACAATCACAGCCTCTGCGATGGACAGCGCGCGCCGGTCCAGCCCGTCTTTGCCCAAGACCTGTGCACCGGTTAGATCAAGGTTTAGCATCGTCATCCTCCGCGCCGGGCAGGCAATCCCCCGTCGGGCAGCCAATGGAATCAAGCACTGCGTCCACGAACGTCAGTGAACGGTCGAAATTTCCGGTGTTCAGATAGGCCATCGTCTGGGCGATCACCGTAGGGTTCAACATCATAAAAGTATGGGTCACCGGCAGCATCAAAAAGTCGCGCATGCCCTTAACCCGTGTCGATTTCACAGATACTTTTCCATCATCCCGCCCCGGTAATAGCGAAGAAAAATAGGGATTTAGCGATTGCGTCCCTGCAATCACGCCCAGATCAAATGTCACCGGAGGCAGCTTGCGGGGCAACGAATCCGAACCCGTCCCCATCTGCGCGCCCGCAGGTCCGTTCAGCCAATCGAACCCCGGAAAATCACCCAACGCATCGACGACCTCGCTGCCTTGGTTCGGGGGGGCCAGCATCACGACGCGGCCCACGCGCGCATCACCCGTCTCGGCCACCCATTGACGCAGTAAAATGCCGCCCATGGAATGGGTCACGAAATCAACTTTTTCAGTCCCGCAGGCCGCGACGGCGTCGGGTAAGGTTCTGCGGGTCAATTCCTCGACTGGGGCCTCTGTCGAGGGGTATCCGGGGCGCACGATTTTGTAGCCTTCGGTCTGGAGGGCTGCCTCCATCACGGCAAAGGATGTTTCGGTCCGCGCCAACCCGTGTAACAGGACCACGCAGCGCCCCGCGCCGGCATCTTTCAGCGTCGGTTGCGCCGTCGCAAAGCCTGACAAGGCGAACAACAAAATGAACGGGGCAAAGATTGTTTTCATAAAAGACCAGATAGACTGAAATCCCGTGGTGTGAAATGGTTTGCCTAAATCTGGGATGGAAAGTTTCACCAATGGCGAATACGAGCCCAAGACTAGCGGTGCGCGCGGTTATTTTGCACGAAGGCCGGCTGCTTTTGGTGAATGCCTATCCTGACGGGCAAAGCGATCTGATGTGTGCGCCCGGCGGCGGGGTCGAACTGGGCGCGTCCTTGCCAGACAACCTGATCCGCGAAGTGTTTGAGGAAACAGGTTTAAAGATCGACGTCGGCGTGCCCTGTCTGGTGAATGAATTTCACGATCCCACACGGGGCTTTCATCAGGTGGATGTGTATTTTCACTGTCAGGTCATCGGATCGCCGCAGATTGACGCCGATTGGCAAGATCTCGAACGGATCGTGACCGACCGCCGCTGGGTCACCCGCGATCAGATGACGGGTTTGCGGGTCAAACCGGATGCGCTGATCGACGTGGCATTTGGTGGTGCAGGTATCACTTATGATCCGCTTGAGCTGATCGTGCGCTGACAGCCAAGGCGATCCCGCCCAAGACCAGCAGCGTTGCAAGGATTACTTTGGCGCTAAGCGGTTCTGCTAACAGGGCCGCACCTGCAAGGATGGCTATGACGGGCACCGACAGTTGCACCACCGCCGCCGTCGGCTGCGCCAGTTTGGGTAACACCGCATACCACAAGGCATAGCCAAGACCGGATGTTATCCCGCCGCATACCGCCCCCAGCATAAGGCCTGTCGCGGTTATCTGCGTGGTTTGCACCAGCAACAGGCAGGCGACTATGGGCACAGAAATCAGGAAATTGCCCGCAGTGTTGGCTAAGGGATCCGCTGATCCTTTGCCAATGATCGTATAGGCCGCCCACCCAAGTCCAGCGAGCGCCATAAGCGCCGCCCCTGTCGGGTTAACCTGCGTCTGCGCGCCAGGCCAAAGCACCAAGACCAGACCTGCAAAGGCAAAGCTGGCACCGATTAGTTGACGGGATGTGGGGGCGCGCGCAAAGGCCGCACCATAGGCGAACATCGAAATCTGGACGACGCCAAACAAGATCAATGCGCCCAACCCTGCGTCCAGTGTCAGATAAGCCAGCGAAAACCCGATAATATACAGCGACAAGGACGCAGCCCCCATCGCACGCTGGCGCTGAAACAAGTTCAACGCCCCACCGCGCCACCATAGGACCAGCGCCAAAACAGCAGCCCCCGAGGCGACCCGCATCAGGGCAAAACCTGTCGGGTCAATGTGGTCGCCAATTATGGCAAAGCGTGTCAGCAATGAATTCGCGGCAAAAGCGATCATCACAAGGGCGGTCAAAAGGAAAATACGCATGCCGACTGCTTAGGCCAGCCGCGCAGGACGCGCCAACGAAAAAGGGACGCATCAACCGATGCGCCCCTTAATTCTGTCAGCGAAGGGTTCGAAAACCCTACGGCGTGATTTACATCATGCCGCCCATGCCGCCCATGCCACCCATATCGGGCATGCCGCCGCCGCCGTTGTCTTTCGACGGACGATCGGCAACCATTGCTTCGGTCGTGATCAGCAGACCGGCAACCGATGCCGCGTCTTGCAGAGCAGTACGAACAACTTTGGCAGGGTCGATAACGCCGAACTTGAACATGTCGCCATATTCTTCGGTTTGTGCGTTAAAGCCGAACTTCAGGTCGTCGCTTTCGCGGATTTTGCCGGCCACAACGGAACCGTCAACACCAGCGTTTTCAGCGATCTGACGCAGCGGTGCTTCCAGTGCTTTGCGCACGATAGCAATACCAACGTTCTGATCGGCGTTGTCGCCTGTCAGACCTTCAAGCTTTTTGCCGGCCTGAACCAGAGCAACACCACCACCGACAACGATACCTTCTTGAACAGCGGCACGTGTCGCGTTCAATGCATCGTCAACGCGGTCTTTGCGCTCTTTTACTTCGATTTCGGACATGCCGCCAACGCGAATCACAGCAACACCGCCGGCCAGTTTGGCAACGCGCTCTTGCAGCTTTTCACGGTCGTAATCGGAAGTTGTTTCTTCGATCTGGTTACGGATCTGAGCAACGCGTGCTTCGATCTCGGCCTTTTCGCCAGCGCCATCAACGATTGTTGTTTCGTCTTTGGTGATCGTTACTTTCTTGGCGGAACCCAGCATGTCCATTGTAACGGACTCAAGCTTCATGCCCAGATCTTCGGAGATCACTTGACCGCCGGTCAGGATTGCAAGGTCTTGCAACATGGCTTTGCGGCGATCGCCGAAACCAGGTGCTTTGACCGCTGCGATTTTCAGACCGCCGCGCAGTTTGTTCACAACGAGTGTTGCAAGCGCTTCGCCTTCAACATCTTCCGAGATGATCAACAGTGGCTTTTGCGACTGGATGACCTGCTCGAGCAGAGGAACCATTGGCTGCAGCGACGAAAGTTTCTTTTCATGCAACAGGATGATCGCGTCTTCCAGCTCGACAGTCATTTTGTCGGAGTTGGTGACGAAGTAAGGGGACAGGTAACCGCGGTCGAACTGCATGCCTTCAACAACATCGGTTTCTGTTTCCAGACCTTTGTTTTCTTCGACAGTGATAACGCCTTCGTTGCCGACTTTCTGCATCGCATCCGCGATCTGACGACCGATTTCAGCTTCACCGTTGGCAGAGATCGTGCCGACTTGGGCAACTTCGTCGCTGTCGTTGACAGGGCGCGCTGCTGCTTTGATCGCTTCGACGACTTTCAATGTCGCCATGTCGATGCCGCGCTTCAGGTCCATCGGGTTCATGCCAGCGGCAACCGATTTCATGCCTTCTTTTACGATGGCTTGGGCCAAAACAGTCGCGGTTGTTGTACCGTCGCCTGCTTCGTCATTGGTCCGGGAAGCAACTTCCTTGACCATCTGGGCACCCATGTTTTCGAACTTGTCTTCCAGTTCGATTTCTTTGGCAACCGATACACCGTCTTTGGTGATGCGCGGTGCGCCAAAGGACTTGTCCAGAACCACGTTACGGCCTTTTGGGCCCAGCGTGACTTTGACCGCGTCAGCAAGGATGTTCACACCCTTGAGCATGCGGTTACGGGCGTCGGTCCCGAATTTTACGTCTTTAGCAGACATAGTGTCTCTCCTAAATTCTTGTTTTGATGTCAGCGTCTCTTGGGTGGGGCGCTAGGGCCCCGTCTGGCCTGAAATCAGGACAGGATCCCCATGATGTCGCTTTCTTTCATCATCAGAAGCTCTTCGCCATCAAGCGTGACTTCGGTGCCGGACCATTTGCCAAACAGAACTTTGTCACCGGCTTTTACAGCCATCTCGATCAGCTCACCGCTGTCTTTGCGTGCGCCTTCGCCGCAAGCAACGATTTCGCCTTCAGCTGGCTTTTCTTTTGCGGAATCAGGGATGATCAAGCCACCCTTGGTTTTTTCTTCGCTTTCGGTGCGACGCACCAACACGCGGTCGTGAAGCGGTTTTAATGCCATCTTTCAGCTCCTTAAGGCTCAAAGTTATTCTTCCAAGCCACTTTCCCCAGCCCGGGGATGCAGCCGTTAGCACTCAACAGGTTCGAGTGCTAACGATCTGTAGCTAAGGATGTCACCTGCCCTAGTCAACCAGTGTGTTGTGAAAAATTTTAGCGGCACGGATCAGACGGCCACTATCAGCCGGACCCAAGCACACGCGCACTGGTTTCCACCGCATCAGCGCCGTCTTGTGTTATGCCGTAAATGCCTTTTTCGACCTTTTCAAACCAGCCATAGTGGTTATCGCGCATCATCGCCGTCGCCCGCTTCACATCCGTCTCGCGGGCAACGTCGGCCCCTTTACTGGCACCAGCCTCGAATAGATATATCGCCAGCTTCAACGCGTCCTGCCGGTACGTCGTAATCAGCCCCGCCCGGGTTTGCCCGCCATCATTCGGGTCCCCTTGACGCCGGGCGAATTCGCGCAGCAACGAGGTCTTGCGTTTGGCGTTCTTGCGCGGCGCATAGGGCCCCGGATCGCAATGCACCGACACCAACCCATCCGACAGGCGCACGGTCAACAGCCCCAGCCCCAAACGCCGCGCCAGCACAGTATTCGCCTTGACTGCTTTGTAAAACGGCTTGCCCGGCTTGTGGGCGACGGCCAGATAAACGTCATCACTGACCTTTAGCCGTTCAACACATTGGTGAAACAGGGCCAGCGAAAACCCCAGCTTCAACTCCACCACCACGGGCGGTTCATCGCCGCGGATCGCCACGACATCGGCGGCCCCGACTTCGGCCTTCACCACATATCCCTGATCCTCGAGAAAGGATTTCACAGGCGGGTACAGATCGGTTTCGCGCGGGCTGCTCATGCCTGTTAGCTAACAGAAATGCCCCCACCCTGAGAACCCCCAAGACGCCCGCGACGCTCAGGTGGTGACAAGTGCCGCACCGCCCCCTATAACGCGCGCAAATCAACACTCCCTTTGCAGGATACCACATATGACAACGCTCGTTTTTGGCCACAAATCCCCCGACACCGACAGCACCGGCAGCCCGATCATCTGGGCCTGGTACCTGAACCAGATCACTGGCATCGACGCGGCCCCTGCCCTGCTGGGTGAACCCAACACCGAAGCGCTGTTCATGCTGGACCACTGGAAGCTGGACAAGCCACAGATCATTTCTGATGTCGAAGCCGATCAGCCTGTTGTCATCGTCGATACCAACAACCCGGCCGAACTGCCCGACAACATCAACAACGCCGATATCAAAGCGATCATCGACCACCACAAACTGGTCGGCGGCCTTGAGACCAAAGGCCCGATCCACATCGTGATGGAGCCGTTGGCCTGCACCGCCACGATCATGTACAAGATCATCGGCGACGACATGGCGCAGATGCCCGAGAACATCAAAGGCGCAATGCTGACCTGCATCCTGTCCGACACGCTGGAGTTCCGCAGCCCGACCACCACGCAAGAAGACACTGCGATTGCACATGCGTTGGCCAAAGATCTGGGCATCGACATCCCTGACTATGCGGCAAAGATGTTTGCCGCTAAATCCGACGTCTCGTCGTTCTCGGAGGCCGAATTGCTGCGTATGGACAGCAAGGAATACGAAGTCGGCGGCAAGCAATTCCGCGTCTCGGTTCTGGAAACCACGTCGCCTAAGACCGTGCTGGACCGCAAAGACGCGCTGATGGCCGCCATGCCCGGCGTGGCGACCCAAGACGGTGCTGATCAGGTGCTGCTGTTCGTGGTCGACATCCTGAATGAAGAAGCCACGATGTTGGTCCCCAACGATCTGACCAAATCCGTGGCCGAGAAAAGCTTTGGTGCGACAGTCACCGGCGACACGGTCGTCCTGCCCGGCGTGATGAGCCGGAAAAAGCAGATCATCCCGAACCTCAAGGTCTGATTTAGTCGTTTTTAAATGACTTATAATGCAAAAGGCCCCCTCGCATCGAGGGGGCCTTTTTTCTGTCAAAGCGGTCTTAAAACCATGCTCAGACCTTCAAATGCGTCTCGCTACGCTCCCACGCCAACGGCTTGAACACCTCGTCAACGGGCGTCTGTGCGACATGGTTGACGTAGTTAGACATCGTCTTTTGCGCCATCCCCAAGATCACATCCAGCACGGCGCGGTGGCCATATCCAGCGTCAAAGAACGCCTGCATCTGCGCGTCCGACACATTGCCACGGTCGCGGAACATCTGGACGGTAAAGCTGCGCAGCGCCTCAAGCTTGGGCGTGGGCAGCGGCGTTTCATTGCGCAGCGCCTCTGAAATCTCGTCCGACACTTTCATCATCTTCGCAATACCGGTGTGGGCCGGAACGCAGTAGTGGCATTCGTTTTCGACATTGATGGCCTGCCAAACAACGGTCAGCTCTTCTGCGTCGAAATCTGTTTCCGAAAACAGCTTGTGAAGCACCTGATACCCTTCATAAGCCTGCGGGCTTTCGGCCAGAACTTTATGCAGGCCGGGCAAGCGGCCGAACGCCTTTTGCGATTTCTCTAACAGCGGTTTCGACGCTTCTGGTGCGGAATCAAGATCGTGGGAAGGGAAAGTCATCTGTGCATCCTTTAAATTATGTCTGTTATCGCTGTTTAGGCTTTATTGAGCGATCACTCAAGTATATAATTGAGCAATCATTCAAGATTAGGTGATCCAATGCCCCGCAAACCGAATTATGACCGCAACGACCTGATCGACCGCGCCCGCGATCTGTTTTGGCAGCGCGGGTGGGCGGGGACGTCACTCAAGGATCTTGAAGCATCCCTGAAAATGAAGCCCGGCAGTTTCTATGCGGCGTTTGGATCAAAAGACGCCTTGTTCGAACTGGCGCTTGATAAATACGCATCGGATGGCGCGGAGCGTTTGGTGGCATTGGCCAAGGAATTCGGGCCGATCACCGCCTTGCAACGCTTTCCGAAAATGGCAATCAGCAACGACGACGCCCCCGCCAAGGCCTGCATGCTGTCCAAGACATTGCTTGAACTTCAGGCCCATCGGCACCCCTTGGCGCAAAAGGCAAACCAGCACCTGTTAAAGATGGAGCAGCTGTTTGCGGAGCTGTTCGCGCAAGCCCAAGCCGCAGGCGACATCGACGCTGCACACGCCCCGGAAAGCTTGGCACGCAGGTATCAATCCGACGTCTTGGGGTTGCGCGTGTCCGCAGAACGCGATGGCGTTGACGCGCATGCAATCGCAACTGAGATCGCAGAAAATCTGGCTAAGCTCTAGCTGCGAAACCCGCCCGCGTTGTTGCCCCGCCTTGGGATGTATGCTTTCTGCGCGTGAAACATTTGCAGATTGGACAGCATAATGACCCAGATCATCAACAACCTGTTTGAAATCTCGGACCGCTACGAGGCGTTGTTCGTCGATCTGTGGGGCTGTGTGCATGACGGCGTCAAGGCGTTGCCCGATGCGGTCACGGCCCTGCAATCGTACCGCAAAGGTGGCGGCAAAGTTGTGCTGGTCACCAATTCCCCCCGCCCCCGCGCGGGCGTGGTCAAGCAACTGGCGCATTTCGGCGTGCCTGATGATGCGTGGGACGATATTGCGACCTCGGGCGATTCGGCACGGTCTGCGATGTACCGCGGCACCGTGGGCAGCAATATCTGGCATCTGGGCCCGCCCAGCGACAAAAGCTTCTTTGATCCGATCGATATTCTGGAAAATCCGGTCGAAATCACGCGCGTCGCACTAGACGATGCCGAAGGGATCGTCTGCACGGGCCCTTTTGATGCGACGGCCGACCCGAGCGTTTTACGCCCGCAACTGCTGCTGGCCAAGCAAATGGGGCTAAAGCTGCTTTGTGCAAACCCTGACATCGTGGTCGACCGGGGCGACAAACGGGAATGGTGCGCCGGCGCTGTGGCCGCGCTGTACACCGAGATGGGGGGCGAGAGCTTGTATTTCGGGAAGCCGCACCCACCGATCTATGATCTGGCGCGGCGCAGGCTGTTTGCATTGGGCGTAGATGTGGCCGATCGCGATATTCTGGCCATCGGTGACGGTGCGCAAACGGACGTCAAAGGGGCCATGGGCGAGGATATTGATTCGCTGTTTATCTCTGGCGGATTGGCAGCAGCAGAAACCAACACGACCGTGCAACCAGACCAAGACGCGTTAACCCGTTACCTGGAAAAGGAAATATCGTCGCCAACCTTCACAATAGGGCACCTTCACTGACCCATTTTTCACTTGCGTTTCTGCACCTGCAAAGTAATTAAGTGTCTTAAATGCCCTCGGGCGCGTCACTTTATTACCTGAAAGGTGTAGCATGTTGGACAACCTTCCGCGCGGAACGATCTGTATCGAAGATATCGAGATGGGCATGTCCCGCCACTTGCAAAAAGTGGTGACGGACGAGGATATCGAAATGTTCGCGCAGATTTCTACCGACAGAAACCCGGTGCACCTGGACGACGACTATGCCCGCGACACGATTTTCGAGGGCCGTATTGCCCATGGCATGCTGACTGCCGGGCTTATTTCGGCGGTGATCGGTGAACAGCTGCCGGGTCATGGGACCGTGTATATGGGGCAATCGCTCAAGTTCTTGGCCCCTGTGCGACCGGGCGATCTGGTCTATGCCGAGGTCAAGGTTACCGACATTGATTTCGCAAAGCGCCGTGTAAAGCTGGACTGCCACTGCGCAGTGGATGGCAAGAAGGTGCTGATCGGAGAAGCGACGGTATTGGCACCATCGCGGAAGTTCGACTGAACACGTCAAGGAAGACCGGGGGCCAGCCCCCGGACCCCCGGGATATTTAACAGCCAGAGAAGCGTGCGGGCTGCTTGTCAGCAGGGTCAGACAGGGCTACCACCTAGCCCATGGAAATCATTCGTGACTATCAATTCGTAGCAGAGACGGATCGGGGCGCATCGGCCGCGATTGGTAACTTTGACGGGGTGCATCTGGGGCACAGGTCCGTCATCGATCTTGCCCGTGCGGCTTTGCCTGATGCGCCATTGGGCGTGGTGACCTTTGAACCGCACCCGCGTGCGTTTTTTACGCCAAACGCAGCGCCCTTTCGGCTGATGGGGCCTGAAGCCCGTGCACATCAACTTGAGAAAATCGGTGTTGAGAAACTCTATGAAGTGGGATTTGATGCCGCTTTGGCGGGGCTTAGCCCGTATGATTTTGCCAAGAACGTTTTGGTTGACGGTTTGGGGCTGCGCCATGTCGTAGTCGGGGCCGATTTTTGCTTTGGCAAGAACCGGGCTGGTACGGCAGCGCAGATGGTCGAATTCGGCACCGAGTTGGGGTTTGGCGTGACGATTGCCCCGCTGATGGCGCAAGGTGAAAGCACTGTATCTTCGACCGCTATTCGCGCTGCATTGACCAACGGCCAGCCGCGCAAAGCTGCCGAAATGCTGGGCCATTGGCACCGCCTCGAAGGACCTGTTTTACACGGAGAGAAACGCGGGCGCGAGTTGGGCTATCCAACGGCGAACATGTCCATTGACGGCCTGCACCCCCCTGCCTTTGGTGTTTATGCGGTGTTGGTGGATGTGCTGGAAGGGCCACAAACCGGACGCTACCACGGGGTGGCAAGCCTTGGGGTGAGGCCGATGTTTGGCGAAAACAAAGCCAACCTCGAGACATTTATCTTTGATTTCAAAGGTGATCTTTATGGCAAGCATATCTCGGTCGCTTTGATCGAATATCTGCGAGGCGAGGAGAAATTCGATGGGCTGGAAACGTTGATCACCCAGATGGATGCCGACAGTGCGCAGGCCCGCGCTATTCTGGCCGCGCTATGACTGATCCGATTGCCGCCAAGGGGCTCGCAAAGCGGTTTTGGGAGAAGAAACCGCTTAGCAAAATGTCGCCCGCTGAATGGGAAGCACTGTGTGACGGCTGTGGCAAATGTTGTCTGAACAAGCTTGAGGACGAAGACACCCAAGAGGTCGCTTTGACCCGTGTTGCCTGCCGGTTGCTCGACGATTCGACTTGCCGCTGTACGCATTATGAAAACCGCCATCAGTTTGTGCCTGACTGCATTGTCTTGAAGCCCGAGACTTTGGATACCCATGCCTATTGGATGCCGCTGACCTGCGCGTACCGGCTGCTATGGCAGGGCAAACCGCTTTATGACTGGCATCCGCTCATCTCAGGCGACCCCGAAACGGTACATAGCGCCGGGATTTCGGTGCAATACAACACTGTTTCTGAATTCGACACCCCATTCGAAGAATGGGAAGACCACATCATCGAGGAGCCCACCTGATGTTTTTTGCCTCTGACAACGGCGGCCCTGTGCATCCGCAAATCATGGCGCGACTGACACAGGCGAACGAGGGTCACGCCCTGCCCTATGGCAAGGACGCGATCATGGACGAGGTGCGCAATGCAATTCGCACCGCCTTTGAGGCACCTGAGGCAGCCGTTTATCTGGTGGCAACGGGCACCGCGGCCAATGCGCTGGCGCTGGCCTGTTATACCCAGCCTTGGCAAACGATTTTCTGTTCAACCACGTCGCATATCAACGAAGACGAATGCAATGCGCCTGAATTCTACGCCGGTGCGGCCAAGCTGACGGTGATCGAGACAGACGACAAAATGACGCCGGACGACCTGCGCCGCGCCATTGAAAAGCACCCCGATGGCAATGTGCATGGTGCGCAACGCGGGCCGGTGTCGATCACCCAAGTGACCGAACGCGGGTCGGTGCATTCGCTGGACGAAATCCGCGCGTTGACGGCGGTGGCCAAGGACTATGATCTGCCTGTGCATCTGGATGGCGCACGTTTTGCCAATGCGATGGTGGCGTTGGGCTGCACCCCGGCCGAAATGACGTGGAAAGCAGGCGTTGATGTGGTCAGCTTTGGCGGCACCAAGAACGGGTGTATGGGGGTCGAAGCCGTCGTGTTTTTTGATCCTGCCAAGGCGTGGGAATTCGAACTGCGTCGCAAGCGCGGGGCACATCTGTTTTCCAAGCACCGTTATCTATCTGCGCAGATGGCGGGATATATGCAGCATGACCTTTGGATGACGATGGCCCGACAAGCCAATGACAACGCAGCGCATCTTGTGGCTGGGTTGCGCGCGGCAGGGGCGACGTTTTTGCACCAACCCGACGCAAATATGATTTTCGCCAGCTGGCCGCGCCGTATCCATCAAAAGCTGCATGACGCAGGCGCGAAATATAACATCTGGAACGGGTCGCTGACGGGTCAGGACCCCGAGGAATATATCAGCGCGCGTCTGGTCTGTGACTGGTCAATCGGCAAACCTGCGATCGACCAGTTTTTGTCGCATTTCTGAACGCCTAGCAGGTTTCCAGAAACGCGCGCACTTCGTTCGCGACCTCGGTCGGGTGGGTCAGCGGGGCCATGTGGCCTGCCCCTGCGATGGCGCGGCGGGTGACGTTGGGCAATCGTCTTTCCAATGACGTGCTGATCACATCCGCAATATCGCCCGACGTCGCCCCATCCATTAGCAGCACCGGCATCGCGGCGCGGGCAAAGCGGCCTGGCACCAATAACCCGGCACTGTCATCGCGCAAGAACGGCTGGCTGGCGGGTACGAAATGGATGCGGTCGGCCATATATTGACGCAACTTTTCCGGCGTCTTTTCCCACCCGCTGCCATCCCCCCAACCGACGTTAAAGACACGCGCGGCCTCCATCATGTCACCGCTGGCGTAGGCGGCGTTAAAGGCCGCGTTATTGCCCATATCGGACGATACCCCGACCGGATCATCAACCATCGCGGCGGCAAAATAGACTGGTTCAAACATGGTCAGGCTGCGCACCAATTCGGGGCTTTCAATCGCCAGACGCAGGCCGACGGTCGCACCAAAGGAATGGCCGATGATATCCATGGGTTCGGTCAACAGGGCGCGGGCCATATCCGTGGCCACATCATGGACGTTCCCCTGCCCGTCCCAATCACCGGATTTCCCGTGAGACGGCAGGTCATAGGCAAGCAATGTCAGATCGTCGCCAAGCGCGTCGCCGATACCACGCCACGCACCAGAATGGGCCAGCGTACAATGGATCGCTAAGGCCTTGCGCGGGCCATGGCCGAAGTGTCGCGTAAACGTCTGTAGCGTCACAAGCGGCCCGCCAAATGCAGATCAAGGTCTTCTAGGCGGTCCTGCCCCCAAAACTTCTGACCATCATCCACAATATAAAACGGCGCACCAAAAACACCACGCTCGACCGCTTCCTCAAGATTGCGGGCAAAGGTGTCAGCCCCTTGCAAAAGACCCTTGTCTGCCAGTGCCGGATCAAACCCCGCTTTGGCAAGGCAATCGCGCACCACATCGTCTTGGGCAATGTCGCGGTCTTCGGCCCAAACGGCGTGCATGATCAACTGACACAGCTTGCCCACATCGCCGCCCTCTGCCTGTGCGGCGATAATCGCATAGGATGAAGGGGCACCGTTGGTAGGCCAGAATGCCGGTTGCAACTTGAAAGGCATTCCAAGTTTTTTGGCCTGACGGGTCAATTCCATCGCGCGGTATTCCTGCCGGCTGGGATGGCGATCCTTGGGCGGCTGCCCCCCGGTACGCCCGAAACCAGAGATCAGATCAAACGGTTTATAGGTAATCGTTGCACCATGCTTGGCGGCAATTTCCTCGAGACGGTTGCCCGCGAGATACGCATAAGGCGACAAGGTCGCAAAAAAATAGTCGATATGGGCCATTTGCCGCTCCGATTTTCTGTGTGTCGCTTTGCCCGACCGTAAGGCCATGTTAAGCGGTGTCAACGTCACGATTCTGTCACATGTTATGCAACCGGGGAATCCTTGCACATGGCTCAAACATCTGAACCCAAACTGATATCAGGCAACGCCAACATGCCACTGGCCAAAGCGATTGCGCGGCGCATGTCACTGCACCGTGGCGTCAATGTCGGGCTGGTCGATGCACGGGTCGAACGGTTCAATGACAGCGAGGTTTTTGTCGAAGTCTTCGAAAACGTGCGCGGTGAGGACATGTTCATCATTCAGCCGACATCGAACCCCGCCAATGACAACCTGATGGAACTGCTGGTCATGGCTGACGCGCTGCGCCGGTCATCTGCGGCGCGCGTAACAGCTGTGCTGCCGTATTTCGGATATGCCCGTCAGGACCGGCGCACCAAGGCGCGCACGCCCATCACCGCCAAGCTGGTCGCCAATATGATGGTCGGCACGGGGATCGAGCGAATTCTGACGATGGATTTGCATGCCGCACAAATTCAGGGATTTTTCGATATTCCGGTGGATAACCTTTATGCCTCCCCGGTGTTTGCCCTGGATATCAAGAATGAATTCAAGGACCGTATGGGCGAACTGATGGTGGTGTCCCCCGATGTGGGCGGCGTGGCACGTGCACGCGAATTGGCGAAACGCATCAATTCCCCCCTTGCGATCGTTGATAAACGCCGCGAAAAACCCGGCGAGATCGCCGAGATGACGGTGATCGGTGACGTCAGCGGCAAGATCTGTTTGATCGTAGATGATATCTGCGACACCGCCGGTACGCTTTGCAAGGCCGCTGAAGTGTTACTGGAAAACGGTGCCAAAGAAGTGCATTCCTATATCAGCCATGGCGTGATGTCCGGCCCCGCGGTTGAACGGGTCAGCAATTCGGTGATGAAATCTTTGGTGATTACCGACAGCATCCAGCCGACAATTGCCGTTAAACAAGCCCCGAATATCCGGATTGTTCCAACAGCACCAATCTTTGCTCAGGCAATTTTGAACATCTGGAATGGCACCTCTGTGTCCTCCCTGTTCGATGCTGAATCTCTTGAGCCGATCTATGACGGAATGTACAATTCCCTCTGATCCTTTGGGGCGGGACAGCTAGTAAACGTCCCAGTCTTCTTCGTGGTGAAGCGGACCAATTGCGAACCATGCGATCCGGACTCGCGCAATGCGCGTGTCCCCCCATGTTCGAAATACCAGATCAAAACCGTCTTCTGTGATGTTCTCCGACCTTAGGTCGGCGCGCATGACCGTGGCATTGTCCACGTCCCACAGCGCCAGCGATGCCTGCACGGTAGGGTCTTCTTTGAACGGTGTCGAAAAAACGATACGCTGGCGACGCTCGCGCTGACCTGTACCGGTCCACATCTCGCCGCCGTCCTCAAAATCAGAGAAAAGAACGGTTTCACCGCTTTCCACTCCGACGGTATTTCCATTCATACGCTTCATTCTGAGGTTGTATTCCGATCACTCATGACACTTCAATGACTTTTCATCATCTAGGGCACAATTGAAATAGAAAAGGCCCCGCATCTGCGAGGCCTCTTTTTTGACTTTTGAAAGAATGCCTTAGAGAGAAGGCTGTTTGCTCGACAATCCGATTTCGTCACCCATGGCAACCATATCCGACAACAGCTTTGCTGCATCATCGACGGGGCCGGGTTCATTGACGAAATTGGCTTTCGCCGTGGAATACATTGTCTTTGCTTCTTCCATCATCTCGTCCAGATGCTCTTGGGTCATTTCACCCTTGGGCACGGCGCGTTCGGCCAGAACCGATACACCATCAGGAGAGATCTCAGCGAAACCGCCGGTAACGACATATTCCGTAGCACCTTCCGGGCCTTCAACACGCAGCACACCGGGGCGCAACGTGGTGAGGGTGGGGGCATGATCAGGCATCGCTGTCATGTCCCCGTCGGCACCCGGAATCTGAACGGCCGTCACCTGCATCGAGGCCAGCCGCCGCTCGGGCGAAACGAGGTCGAATTGCATTGTGTCTGCCATTTTCAGCGCTCCTTAAGCGGCGTCTGCCGCCATTTTCTCGGCTTTCGCCTTCACTTCTTCGATGCCGCCAACCATGTAGAAGGCACCTTCAGGCAGGTGATCGTATTCGCCTGCAACAACAGCCTTGAACGACTGGATTGTTTCTTCCAAAGGAACCTGCTTGCCGTCGGCACCGGTGAATACCTTGGCAACGTCGAAAGGCTGGCTGAGGAAACGTTCGATCTTGCGTGCACGGGCCACGGCCAGCTTGTCGTCTTCCGACAATTCGTCCATGCCGAGGATCGCAATGATATCCTGAAGCGACTTGTAGCGCTGCAGAACACCCTGAACGTCACGGGCAACATTGTAGTGTTCTTCGCCAACGATGGACGGGTCCATCAAGCGCGATGTGGAACCCAACGGATCAACGGCAGGGTAGATACCCTTTTCCGAGATGGAACGGTCCAGAACGGTTGTCGCGTCAAGGTGCGCAAAAGATGTCGCAGGCGCAGGGTCGGTAAGGTCATCCGCAGGAACGTAAACGGCTTGCACCGATGTAATCGAACCGGATTTGGTCGATGTAATACGTTCTTGCATCTGGCCCATGTCCGTCGCCAATGTCGGCTGATAGCCAACCGCCGAAGGAATACGACCGAGCAGAGCCGAAACCTCGGAACCCGCTTGGGTAAAGCGGAAAATGTTGTCGACGAAGAACAGAACGTCTGTACCGGACTGGTCGCGGAACTGTTCGGCCAATGTCAGACCTGTCAAAGCAACACGCATACGCGCACCTGGAGGCTCGTTCATCTGGCCGTACACCAGTGCAACCTGCGACTTTTCAAGGTCATCCGGGTTGATAACGTTGGATTCGATCATCTCGTGGTAAAGGTCGTTACCTTCACGTGTACGCTCGCCCACACCGGCGAAAACCGAGTAGCCAGAGTGTACTTTGGCGATGTTGTTGATCAGTTCCATGATCAGAACGGTTTTGCCAACACCGGCACCACCGAACAGACCAATTTTACCACCTTTGGCGTAAGGTGCCAGAAGGTCGATAACCTTGATGCCTGTTTCCAGAACTTCGGATGTTGTGGACTGCTCGGAGAATTCGGGCGCGTCCGCGTGGATCGAGCGGCGCTCGGTCGATGCGATTTCGCCTTTTTCGTCGATGGGCTCGCCCACAACGTTCATAATCCGGCCCAATGTGGCGTTGCCCACTGGGATCGAAATTGGCGCGCCTGTGTCTTCGACGCGCTGACCACGAACGAGGCCCTCGGTCGCGTCCATCGCGATGGTGCGCACGGTATTTTCGCCAAGATGCTGAGCCACTTCGAGGATCAGTGTCTTGCCTTGGTTTTCGGTCGTGATCGCGTTCAGAATCTCCGGCAGGTGATCCTCGAACTGCACATCGACGACGGCGCCGATGACTTGTGTTACTTTACCGACAGCTTGTGCCATGTCGTTTTTCTCCAATACCTTACAGCGCTTCCGCGCCGGAAATGATTTCGATCAGCTCGTTGGTGATGACGGCCTGACGCGAACGGTTATATTCGATGGTAAGATCTTCGATCATATCACCGGCGTTCCGTGTCGCGTTATCCATTGCCGACATCCGCGCGCCTTGCTCCGAGGCCGCATTTTCCAGCAGAGCCGAGAAGATCGCCGTTGCGACGCCGCGCGGCAGCAGATCGGCCAAGATGGCCTCTTCGCTGGGCTCGTAATCGAACAGAGTTGTCGCCTCGCCCGCGCCTTCTTCGGTGTCGAAGGAGGCAGGGATGATCTGCTGTGCCGTAGGCGTCTGGCTGACGACGTTCACAAACTTTGCGTAAAAGATCGTGGCCACGTCAAATTCGCCTGCATCAAACCGACCAAGCACATCTTTCGCGATGCCCTGCGCGTCGGCATAGCCAAGGCGCTTGACGTCGGTCAGGTCAACGTGACCCACGAGGTTCTTGGCAAAATCACGACGAATACTGTCGCGACCCTTCTTGCCGACGGTCAAAATCTTGACCTCCTTGCCTTCGCTGATAAGGCGTCGGGCGTGGATTTTGGCAAGCTTTGCGATGTTGGCGTTGAAACCACCGCACAGACCGCGTTCTGCGGTCATCACCACCAGAAGGTGAACCTTATTCTCGCCTGTACCGCTTAGCAGTTTGGGCGCGGAATCCGATCCACCGACTGAAGCGGCCAGCCGCGACATCACAGCGTTAAAACGCTCTGTGTAGGGGCGTGACTGTTCGGCAGCTTCCTGCGCGCGGCGAAGTTTCGCCGCGGCAACCATTTGCATGGCTTTCGTGATCTTGCGGGTGTTCTTCACCGACGCGATCCGGTTTTTTAGGTCCTTGAGGTTTGGCATTTGCCCTCCCTCCCTTAAGCGAAGTCAGCGGCGAAAGATTGGATAGCTGCTTTGATCGAATCTTCCAGCTCACCCTTCACCTTGCGGTCGTTGTTGGTGATGTCAGCCATCAGATCAGCATGCTTGCTGCGCAGATGCGCCAGCAGACCTGCTTCAAAACGGCCAACCTGCTTGACGTCAATCTTGTCAAGGAAGCCGTTTGTACCCGCATAGATCACGCAGACGATTTCTGCGTTGGTCAGCGGCGAATACTGTGGCTGCTTCATCAATTCTGTCAAACGCGCACCACGGTTCAGCAGTTGCTGAGTGGACGCATCAAGGTCTGAACCGAACTGAGCAAAGGCCGCCATTTCGCGGTACTGAGCCAAGGACAATTTAACCGGACCCGCAACCGAGGACATCGCCTTGGTTTGAGCCGAGGAGCCAACGCGCGAAACCGACAGACCGGTGTTCACAGCAGGGCGGATGCCTTGGTAGAACAGTTCGGTTTCAAGGAAGATCTGACCGTCGGTGATCGAAATCACGTTTGTCGGAATAAACGCCGAAACGTCGCCGCCTTGGGTTTCAATGATCGGCAGAGCAGTCAACGAGCCGTTACCAGCCGCATCGCCCAGCTTCGCGGAACGCTCAAGCAACCGGGAGTGAAGATAGAAAACGTCACCTGGGTACGCTTCGCGGCCGGGTGGACGACGCAGCAACAGCGACATCTGGCGGTAGGACACAGCCTGCTTGGACAAGTCATCATAGACGATCAAAGCGTGGCGGCCGTTGTCGCGGAAAAATTCCGCCATGGCTGTCGCAGAGTAAGGCGCGAGGTACTGCATTGGTGCAGGCTCGGACGCGGTTGCGGCAACAACGATAGAATATTCAATCGCGCCGGTTTCTTCGAGCTTTTTAACAAGTTGGGCAACAGTCGAACGCTTTTGACCGATCGCAACGTACACGCAGTACATTTTCTTGCTCTCGTCGTCGCCAGCGGCGGTGTTGACCTGCTGTTGGTTCAGGATCGCGTCAAGTGCGACAGCTGTCTTACCAGTCTGACGGTCACCAATGATCAATTCGCGCTGGCCACGGCCAACAGGGATCATCGCGTCAACGGACTTGAGGCCCGTCGCCATTGGCTCGTGAACCGATTTACGTGGGATAATGCCGGGGGCTTTAACATCTGCAAGGCCACGCTCGGTGGATGCGATGGGGCCTTTGCCGTCAATGGGGTTACCCAGACCGTCAACAACACGACCCAGCAGGCCGTTGCCGATTGGCACGTCCACGATGGAGTTGGTGCGCTTGACTGTGTCGCCCTCTTTGATGTCACGGTCGGACCCAAAGATAACCACACCGACGTTGTCGGTTTCAAGGTTCAGGGCCATGCCCATGATGCCGCCGGGGAATTCGACCATCTCGCCGGCTTGGACATTGTCCAGACCGTAAACACGAGCGATACCATCGCCAACGGACAGAACGCGGCCAACTTCGGCTACTTCTGCTTCTTGACCAAAGTTCTTGATCTGGTCCTTAAGGATCGCAGAAATCTCTGCAGCTTGGATACCCATTTATCCGACCTCTTTCATTACATTCTGGAGGGAATTGAGCTTTGCGCGGATCGACGTGTCGATCATCTTGGAGCCCACTTTGACGATAAGACCACCGATGAGGGATTCATCGACGGTCGCATTCAACGTTACGGTTTTGCCGGTTGTCGCAGCAAGCGACTTGGACAACTTGTCAGACTGCGCTTTGGTCAGCGCCTTGGCGGAAATCACGTCAGCGGTGACTTCGCCTTTTTCTACCGCGATAATCTCGCGGAGATTTTCGATCAACTGAGGCATTACAAACAAGCGGCGCTTGTTGGCCATCAATTCCAACGTCTTCGACATTGTATCGGACAGGCCCATCTTTTTGGCGATGGCGCTGATCGATGCCGCTTGTTGGTCACGCGTATAGATCGGTGAATGGATCAGGTCGCGAAAATCTTCGCTGTCAGCCAATGAGGCCTCGAGCGCATCAAGATCTTTCTCGATCTGTGGAAGGGCTTTGGCCTCTTGGGCCAATTCATACACAGCAGTCGCGTAGCGTTTTGCGATGCCAGTAGAGATCGATGCTGTTTCGGACACGTCCATCCTCTCGTACGTCTGTGCCGGATATGCGAATACTTCGCGTCACCGGGGTGTTGGCGCGGCTTGAAATTACCCAAGACGTCTAAATCAGGGCGGATGTAACAGACAGGTTCGTCTGCCGCAACACAGTATAGTGACTGAGGGCTGCGAAACTGCCCCTTATTCTTAATAGTCTGTTTACCTGCGACGGTTTGACACCACTTAAACGACACGATGCGTCCCAGTTTGGCATGCATGATCGTTTTAGGGCGATTCTTGACACCAGTCGCCACGGTCCTACTGATGTCAGACTGCCGTGGGCGCATTCGCCCCGACACCCTCAAGGACGCGGATCGACCTACGCTTGGGAACGCGCGAGACTTTCCCTTTTGGCGGGTAAACCAGCTTTGTCACCTCGACCATGAACGCACCGCCAGCCATCATCGTCGGCACATGGCGCCCGATCTTTTCAAACAGCTTGCCCGACCGCATCCAGACCCGTCGGGTTGATGGCATCTGATACAGTGCGCCCAGTTGCCGTTCTGGCAAAAACTGGTGCTTGCGCAACTGTGTTTCCAATTGACCGGGCGAATAGGGGCGCCCATAGCCAAACGGCGTGATGTCGCGCCGCGCCCAGAGCCCCGCACGGTTCGGAACGATAAACAGCGCCCTGCCCCCCGGCCCCAAAACCCGCCAGCATTCCTCAAGCAGATCGCCTTGACGCTCCGATGTTTCAAGCCCGTGCAGCAAAACCAAGCGGTCCACATGCCCCGTTTCGATCGGCCACAGGGTTTCTTCGGTCAGCACAGAAGTATTCGCCATCCCTGCGGGCCAAGGCATCACCCCCTGCGGCCCAGGCATTAACGTCAACACCCGCCGCGCATCAGCCAGATAGGGCCGCAACAAAGGTGCCGCGAACCCGAACCCGACCACAGTCTGCCCTTTGGCTTCGGGCCACAGCTCCAGCATCCGGCTGCGCAATGCCAACTGCGCCGCGCGACCAAGCGCGCTGCGATAATAAAAGTTGCGCAGATCTTGTACATCAAGATGCATGGCATTGCCTTTCGTACGGTTACCCGACTGATGTTACCCCAAACGGATCATATGAAAAAGAAATATGGGGACTACAACTTGTTTGCAGGCACCCGTCTTGCAGTCTAGCCTTATATTGAACGCCTTTATCCGTACAGGAGCCCCTATGCCCTTTGACCTTGTGACAATCCCCTGCCTGTCAGATAACTACGCCTTTTTGTTGCGCGACCAAGCCAGCGGCAAAGTCGCATTGGTCGATGTACCCGAGGCCGCCCCGATTTCTGCCAAGTTGAAAGAACTGGGTTGGACGCTGTCGGAAATCTGGCTGACCCATCATCACCCCGACCACATTCAGGGCGTATCCGACCTGGTTGCCGACCACCCCGCACGGATTGTCGGAGGCAAAGCAGATGCGCACCGCCTGCCCAATTTGGACCAAGTAGTCGCAGATGGCGAAACCTTCCAGTTTGCGGGACATGACGTGCAAGTGATGGATGTGTCCGGCCATACGGTTGGCCATATCGCGCTCTATGTGCCGGACGCCAAATGCGTGTTTACCGCCGACAGTCTGATGGCGCTTGGGTGCGGGCGCTTGTTTGAGGGCACGCCTGCGCAAATGTGGCAAAGCATGCAAAAGCTGATGAAGCTGCCCAAGGATACGACAGTTTGCTCGGGGCATGAATATACGCAATCGAACGCAAAATTCGCGTTGACGGTTGATCCAAACAACGATGCGCTTATATCTCGTTCAAGAGAGATTGATCAGGCCCGCAAAAATGGTGTGCCGACGGTCCCCTCGAAACTTGTAACGGAACTTGAAACCAATCCGTTTCTGCGCCCCGACGACTCCGGAATTCGCACGCAGCTTGGAATGGAAAACGCCACCGACACTGAAGTGTTTGCTGAAATCCGCGCGCGCAAAGATAGTTTCTGATCGCCGCAATCATGGCAAAATTAGTCGCTCACGACAATTGTGACGAAAATATTGCAGAAAAACCTTGAAGCTTTGCCATGATCAACCAAACTCTAATACTATGAGGCCATGTTCGGATGTGGGGGCCCTATGCAGGGACACCTAACCGACACAGATCGAAAAGGAGCACGCACGTGCCTTCATTCTCGTCTACACTAGAACAAGCAATTCATTCCGCCTTGGCGCTGGCCAATGCGCGGCGTCATGAATTCGCAACGCTTGAACATTTGCTGCTGGCCTTGATCGATGAACCCGACGCGGTTCAGGTGATGAAAGCCTGCTCCGTCGACATGACGGAATTGCGCGATACCTTGGTCGAATTTGTCGACGAAGACCTCAGCAACCTTGTCACAGATGTCGATGGCTCCGAAGCCGTGCCAACGGCTGCCTTTCAACGCGTCATCCAGCGCGCTGCGATCCACGTGCAATCCTCTGGCCGGACCGAAGTCACCGGTGCAAATGTGCTGGTCGCGATCTTCGCGGAACGCGAAAGCAACGCGGCCTACTTCCTTCAGGAACAGGACATGACCCGTTACGACGCGGTTAACTTCATCGCGCATGGTGTCGCTAAAGACCCGGCATTCGGCGAACCGCGTCCTGTCTCCGGTGCGCCAGAGCATGAGGAGGAAACCCAAGGCGTCACCGATGGCGATAAAAAAGAATCCGCGCTGGAGAAATACTGCGTCGATTTGAACGCCAAATCGCGTGAAGGCGATATTGATCCCCTGATCGGTCGCGACGCCGAGGTTGAACGCTGCATTCAGGTGCTGTGCCGCCGTCGTAAAAACAACCCGCTTTTGGTCGGCGATCCCGGCGTTGGTAAAACAGCCATCGCCGAAGGATTGGCACGCAAGATTGTCGCGGGTGAAACGCCCGAGGTTCTTGCGAATACAACGATTTTCTCTCTCGATATGGGTGCCTTGCTTGCTGGGACCCGCTATCGAGGCGATTTCGAAGAACGCCTGAAAGCCGTCGTGACAGAGCTGGAAGACCACAAAGATGCTGTCCTGTTCATCGATGAAATTCACACCGTTATCGGTGCGGGTGCCACATCTGGCGGTGCGATGGACGCGTCGAATTTGCTGAAACCTGCGCTTGCGGGCGGCAAATTGCGCACCATGGGGTCAACGACCTACAAAGAATTCCGTCAGCATTTTGAAAAAGATCGCGCTCTTGCACGTCGTTTCCAGAAAATCGACGTGAACGAGCCTTCGGTCGAAGATGCTGTCAAAATCCTTCGCGGGATCAAGCCCTATTTCGAAGAACACCATTCGGTTAAATATACGGCTGACGCGATCCGCACCTCTGTCGAGCTGGCGCATCGGTATATCAACGACCGTAAGTTGCCGGACTCTGCCATTGATGTGATCGACGAAGCCGGTGCTGCCCAGCACCTTATTGCAGCCTCCAAACGCCGCAAAACCATCGGCACCAAGGAAGTTGAGGCCGTCGTCGCCAAGATTGCGCGCATTCCGCCAAAGAATGTGTCGAAGGATGATGTGGTTGTTCTGAAAGATCTCGAAGCGTCGCTCAAGCGCGTTGTCTTTGGTCAGGATGCTGCAATCGATGCTTTGTCCTCTGCGATCAAACTTGCCCGCGCGGGTCTGCGCGAGCCCGAAAAACCTATCGGTAACTACCTGTTCGCAGGTCCAACCGGGGTGGGTAAAACTGAAGTGGCCAAGCAATTGGCGGATACGCTCGGGGTCGAACTTCTGCGCTTTGACATGTCCGAATACATGGAAAAACACGCGGTTTCGCGTCTGATCGGTGCGCCTCCGGGCTATGTCGGGTTTGATCAGGGCGGTATGTTGACCGATGGGGTTGACCAACACCCGCACTGCGTCTTGCTCCTCGACGAGATGGAGAAAGCCCACCCTGACGTCTACAACATCTTGTTGCAGGTGATGGACCACGGCAAGCTGACAGACCACAATGGGCGGACCGTTGATTTCCGCAATGTCGTTCTGATCATGACTTCGAACGCGGGTGCATCCGAGCAGGCGAAAGAGGCCATTGGCTTTGGTCGGGACCGCCGCACAGGTGAAGATACCGCCGCGATCGAACGGACGTTTACGCCGGAATTCCGCAACCGTCTAGACGCGGTCATCAGCTTTGCGCCGCTGCCAAAGGCAGTCATCATGCGTGTGGTCGAAAAATTCGTCCTGCAATTGGAGGCACAGTTGATGGATCGCAATGTCACGATCGAGCTTTCGACCAAGGCGGCTGAATGGCTTGCTGACAAAGGCTATGATGAAAAGATGGGCGCGCGTCCCTTGGGTCGCGTTATCCAAGAGCACATCAAAAAACCTTTGGCCGAAGAACTGCTTTTCGGAAAATTGGCCAAAGGTGGTGTTGTCAAAGTTGGCGTGAAAAAAGGCGAGTTGGATTTGACTGTCTTGGGTTCTGAAAACCCTAAACTGACGGGTAACAAACCTCCTCTGCTGACGGCCGAATGAAGCTAATCGGCGCGGCATTTGCCCTCGTCCTGCCCTTTGCCAGTCCTGTACTGGCAGAGGGTTTTTTAATTTCCTCGCCGATCGACTGCGATTTGAACACAGATTGCTATATCCAGCAATTTGTTGACATCGACCCATCGCCCGCTGCCTCTGATTTCACCTGTTCAACCCTCAGCTATGATGGTCACAAGGGAACCGACTTCGCCTTGCACAGCCGTGCCGAGATTGACCGGAATATCCGCGTACTTGCCAGCGCGGCAGGACGCGTCAGAGGCGTGCGTGATGGCATGGCCGATGCGGGCTACTCAGCAAAAACTGCTGACGCAATTGACGGCAAAGAATGCGGCAACGGGGTCGTCATTGACCACGGAAACGGCTGGGAAACCCAGTATTGCCACCTGAAACAAGGGTCTGTTCTTGTAAAATCCGGACAAGAGGTTTGGGCAGGACAAGAACTGGGCTTTGTTGGTCAATCGGGCAAGGCCGCGTTTCCTCATGTGCATTTATCTGTGCGCAAAGACGGCAAAGTCGTTGATCCCTTTGACCCCGATGGCAAAACCAATTGCGCCTCCCCCGGCGACAGCAATTTGTGGAATGACCGGCCGGAATACCGTTCGGGCGGCCTTATTGGAGTTGGCCTGATAGATGCTGTGCCCAAGTTTGATGCGATTAAGGGCGGTACAGCGGCACTGAATACCCTAGCTTCTGACGCCCCCGCACTGGTTGTCTGGGGCTATCTGTTTGGCACCCAACCTAACGACATCGTGAATCTTTCCATCACTAGCCCGGCAGGCACGGTTATTGCAGATGATGTGACCCTGACAAAAGCACAAGCGCAGGCATTTCGGGCCATCGGCAAGAAGCGCCGCAGTAGCGTTTGGCCAAAGGGCGACTATGTGGGCGCAGTCACGGTGATCCGTGGTGCCCAGATCATCAGCCAGAAAAGTTCAACGATAACAGTTGAATAAGCTTACTTCTCAGTGAACTTCAGTTCAATCCTACGGTTCTGCGCCCGCGCACTTTCTGAATCTCCCGCTGCAACCGGCTGATACTGACCAAAGCCATTGGCGGCCAAACGGTCCGGCGCGATCCCCAGAAAATTGATCATGTATTTCACGACAGACAATGCACGCGCCTGGCTAAGCTCCCAATTGTCCGAAAATTCGCCCAATCCCGACAACGGCTGATTGTCGGTGTGCCCATCCACCCGGATCACCCAGTCGATTTCTGGCGGAATATCTGCTGCCACCTTTCTAAGAATTTCGGCGACTTTTGCGATCTCGCCTTGGCCATCCGCCGACAGCGTTGCGGCCCCCGGGGGGAACAAAACCTCGGAAGAGAACACAAACCGGTCACCCTCGATGCGGACCCCGGCTTGGTTGCCCAAAAGATCCCGTAAGCGGCCAAAAAATTCTGACCGATATTGTTCAAGGTTCTTGGTTTCCGCCTCAAGCCGCTTGCGCTCTGCCGCTTCCAACTCGGCGCGGCGGCGCTCTTCTGCGGCGACGCGGGCAAGGGCCGTGTTCAGGTCAGACCCAAGCGATTGCAACTGCACCTCATTCGCCGCATCCCGCGCGACCGCATCATCTAGCAAAGATTGTAATTCACCCAATTGCCCTCGCAAGGCGGCAACTTGTTGGTTCAACAATTCCGTCTGGCGTTGCGCCGCCGCGCTGATAGCGGTTTCTTGCGACAAGGCCGATTGCGCGGCTGCCAGCAAAGCCGCCTGTTTTTGCGCGTCCTTTTCCGCGTCGCTCATCTGCTCTTGGACCTGCGCCTCGGCGGCAAGTTTAGCGGCAAGGACATTGCTCAGCTGCTGTCGCAACGCCGCGCGATCCGCGACTTGGGTTTCAAGTTTTCCAACGTCAGCAAGAGCGGCGGTCAACATCGCGTCCAAATCTTTTTCAGCGGCACGGGCAGCGGCTAACAAGGTTAATGTATCCTCGGCCTCTTTGCGCTGCGCCTCGAGTGACAGGGTCATTGCTGTCAGCTCGGCATCGGCATTCTCAAGCCGGTCCCGCAGCAATTCTGCGGCAGCCGCCTCTGCGATTCGGGCGGCCTCTGCTTCTGACAATGCAATCTGGGACTTTTCTGCGGCAGCCGTCAGCGCCGCAACTTGATCCTGTGCACCTACGTTGCGCGCGCGCAAATCCGCTACCAATGCATCCAACGCTTCTCTCCGAGCGGCGGCAAGACGGGCCGCTTCGGCCTGTGCATCTGTCTCGGAACGCGCTGCAGCCAAGGCAATGTTCAGGGCATCCTGTTCACTGATCAACGCGGCTTGCGCCTCCTCCAAACTTGCGATCTGCGACTGTGCATCATCGCGTTCGGCCGAAAGCGTCGCAACTTGGGCATTTGCATCATCGCGTTGCGACAACAAGGTGGCGACCTGTGCCTCAAAACTGGTGATCTGCGTCTGCGCGGTTGCCAGTTCAGCCGCTTGCGCGTCGCGCGTCGCGGTCAGCGATGCAATCAGCGATGCCTGCTCGGCGGCCTGATCCCGTGCAGCGGTCAAAGAGGTGTTCAACGCGCCAACCCGTACTTCAAGATCTGCGCTAGTTTGTCGTTCCATCCCAAGAGCTTGGGCAAGGGCTGCCACCTCTCCTGAGAGAGAGTTCAGTTCATCTTCCTGACCGTTGATCCGTTGGGTCAAAACCGCTTGCAGGACCATGAAAATGGTCAGCACGAACATCAAGACAAGCAAAAGCCCGGTCATCGCATCCACGAAACCGGGCCAGATGGAGGATTGAAACCGCGATCCTGAACGTCGGGAAAGCGCCATGTCTAGGAATCCTCAGGCTCTGTTTTTTGGGGGCTGCGCATCCGGCGTGGTTCAGTCGCGCGCGGGACAGACAGCGCTTTGGCCAACAGCGAGATATCTTTGCGCAGCTCTGCCATCGTTTCCTGACGCCCGGCAGAAATTTCTTCGAGAATGCGCAGCATTTGTACGTCGATCGACCGCAACCGCATCCGACTTTCTGCATCCATCTGGTCGCTGGCGTCTTGCCTTTCAAGCACGGTAATCATGCGCTCTTGCCCCTGAGCAATCCGGACGAGACTGTCGTTTGATGCATCGCCTTGCGCAGCTTTTGCTGTCATCGCCTCGACGGCAGTGGCCAGCGTGTTCAACCGGTCGTTCAGCGCTGTCTGGCTTTGGGTTGATCCTGCAATCAGACCAGTCAGCGTATCCATCTGTTCGGTCATGTGATCCAACAAGCCGCCAACGGCATTCTGGTCTGCGGTCCCATCCTCGCCCGATGAAAACCCGACCCGTGTGATCGAGCTTAGCCAGTCTTCAAGCTCTTGGTAGAAACGGTTTTGACCATGCCCTGCGAAAAGTTCAAGCAGGCCCACGACCAGCGACCCTGCAAGCCCCAACAATGACGAACCGAACGCAACGCCCATGCCGCCTAGCTGTGATTCCAGCCCGGTCATCAGGCGCGCAAACATATCGGTGCTGCCGTCGCCTTCTTGCGGGGCAAGGCTGCGGATGGTTTCGACCACGGCAGGAACAGTGGTTGCCAGACCGTAGAATGTCCCTAAAAGGCCTAAGAATATCAATATGTTGACGATGTAGCGCGTGATTTCACGCGCCTCGTCAATGCGGGTGGATACGGAATCAAGGATCGACCGCGTTGACGTTGCATTCACTTGCATCCGCGCTCCGCGGGTGCGCAGCAAAGATGCCAACGGGGCCAGCAGCTGTGGCGCTATGGTGTCAGGATCAGGGGCATCAGAGGCAAAATTTTCAATCCAGCGGACCGATCCGATCAGTTGCAGCACCTGATAAAAACAAGCGATGACACCGATGAAGAAGACGATGATAATTACACCGTTCAAATACGGGTTCGCGGTAAAAATCGGCAGCACACTTGGCAATGCCAGAAACGCCCCGACGCAGGCCAGCCCGAGGGCGATCAGCATCAGAGTAATCTGCCGCACCGGCTGAGAAAACTGTGGTTTAGAATCGTTGTCTGACTGCGCCATGCCCCGTGGCTCCTGACACTTTTGTGCTTCGGTTACGGCAGCTTACACTCAATATTAACGAATAGGCCACGGATTTATGCACAAAGTTCTTTTACACGGCCATGCAACCACTCAAGTGATGCATCATGAAGCCCGATTTGCGCCAAATGGCTGGCTGTATTGAACAGGTATTCTGTGTTCGGCCCCATCCCGCCGACTGCTGTCGCAATGATCTGCGCCTGTTCTTCCAGCGGCAACCCGCCACAATATTGTTCGTGTTCCGCATCAATCACATAGACCAATGCCTCCACGGTGCGGCCATCGGTCATTTGCACATCAAGGTTTTTTTCCACATAGGCTGATGAAATCAGTTCCCGGTCGCGCAGGTACTGCAATGTTTCGTCTTCGGTCCCCGGTGCAACCCGCAGCGCGATGCCGTCGCACGCGGTACCAACGACGGCATCCAGCGCCAGCACAAGGCCAGGCTGTGCAACCGATCCGCGGTGGTGGATCGAGCGCATGCAAAAAGACCGCGCATAGCCCGGCAAGCGGCCAATCACGCTTTCTGCTACCTCAAACCCCGGTTTCCACAGCAAACTGCCATAGCCGAACACCCACATTGCCATCTCTCTGGTCCTCTGTTGTCCGCTTGGTTAAAGCGGCTATATCAAGGGTGTTAATAAGGGTTTGAGCGTCATGGGCAAGCTGATCAAGGTCATCGTTGTGTTGACAGTTTTGTGGGGTGGATGGTGGGCCATCGCATCCGCCGGGCTAGAGCGTTCGGTGCGCGCATGGTTTGACGCGCGCCACGCGGAAGGTTGGCAAGCAGATGTCGGCACCATCGAAAAAGCGGGCTTTCCCCTGCGGTTGCAGACCCGATTGAACGACATTGCCTTGGCCGACCCCGCAACAGGCACGGCCGTCAGCATGGATCAGTTCGACATCACTGCGGCGGCTTATTGGCCCGGATATGTGAACGTCACCCTGCCCAACACCCCGATCACGCTGGCCAGCCCCAGCATGCGGGCAACGCTCAACGCGCAAGATGCACAGGCCGACCTGCGTTTGCGGCCCGGCACGGCGTTGTCCTTGGAAAGCATGGTGCTGACCAGTGGTCCATGGGCCATCGACACTGTCACCAGTGATGTTTTGGCCGCAGACACGATCGCCGTTTCCATGACCCAGAAAAAAGCAGGTGCACCAGTTTACGACTTCCGGATTGATGCAGAAAATCTGACGCCAGGTACGCTGCCACGTGGATTTCTGGGTCTGCCCGCCGATTGGCCCCTCGCCTTTGAGACATTTACCGGCAGAATGACCGTGGCATTTGACACCGTCTGGGATCGTCGCGCGCTTGACCAGCGCCGCCCGCAACCCACGAACATTAACCTCCAACTGGCGCAATTCGCTTGGGGCGCGGTAGAGATACTGGCAACCGGAGAGCTTGCCATAGATGCGGACGGGTTTGCCTCTGGTACCATATCCCTGAAGGCTGAGAACTGGCCTGCGATGTTGAATATGGCTGAAACTTCGGGCTATCTGGCCAGCGGTTTCCGCCCCCAAGCCGAACAAATGCTGGGTGCATTGGCCCAGATGAGCGGCCAGACAAGTGGCCTTGATGTGACGATCACCCTGCAAGACGGACGCATGTCGCTGGGGTTTATCCCGCTTGGGCGCGCGCCACGCATTATTTTGCGGTGACTTTGGCGCAGTGCTGACCACAACGAACTGTCTGGCCCTGCAAACGAAAAGGCTTCGCCAGCAGGATTTAGACCACCGTGGGACGGATCATTTCTTGGACGGTGCGCGCCCAAAGTTTGGCGCATCGGTATCCTGACCCGCTTCGATGATCCCGCGACGGATGGCGCGGGTGCGGGTGAAATAGGCATGCAGGTGATCGCCATCGCCGGTACGAATGGCACGTTGCAGCGCAAAAAGTTCTTCTGTGAAGCGGCCAAGAATTTCCAGTGTCGCGTCTTTGTTGGTCAGGAAAACATCCCGCCACATGGTCGGATCACTGGCGGCAATCCGGGTAAAATCGCGAAAACCCGCCGCCGAATATTTGATCACTTCGCTGTCGGTCACCCGGCGCAAATCATCGGCTACGCCAACCATCGTGTAGGCAATCAGATGCGGCGCGTGGCTGGTGACGGCCAGAACCAGATCGTGGTGTTCGGCATCCATCTCTTCGACATTGGCCCCCAGGCTTTCCCAAAAGCGGCGCAGGCGCGCGACAGCATCGGCATCGGTGTCCGGAACAGGCACCAGCAGGCACCAGCGGTTATCGAAAAGCTCGGCAAAACCCGAGCGCGGGCCGGAATGTTCAGTTCCCGCCAAAGGGTGCGCCGGAATGAAATGCACGTTCTCGGGCAGCAACGGGCCGACTTGGGTGATCACATCCGCCTTGACCGACCCCACATCGGTCACAGTACAGCCCGGTTTCAAAAAGCCAGCCATTTCAGCCGCAACCGACCCCATCACCCCAACCGGCACACAAAGCACCACCAGATCGGCGTCCTTAACGGTCTTGGCAATAGAATCGCACACCTCGTCGCACAGACCAATTTCGCGGGCGGTATCGCGGGTTTCGGCGCTGCGGGCAAAACCCGAAACCGTCCCCACAATGCCTGCCCGCTTCATGCCCCAGAACATCGAGGACGCAATCAGGCCAAGCCCGATCAGGGCGACTTTTTCATAGATAACGGGCATATCAGTCGCCTTTGAATTGACGGATCGCATGTACAACACGGCGGCATGCGCTTTCATCGCCCACGGTAATGCGCAGGCAGGTCGGCAGCTTGTACCCCGCGACACGTCGCACAATCAGCCCTTGGGTTTGCAGGTAGTCATCGCAGGCTTCGGCTTCGGCCTTGGACTTGAAGCGTGCAAGGATGAAGTTCGCGCAAGATACATCCGACGGCACGCCGATCTCGGCCAGCGCATCCGCCATCCAGCCACGCCAACGGGCGTTCTCGACCCGGCAATGGTCGGCATATGCCGTGTCTTTGATCGCCGCTTCAGCCGCGTTCAGCCCCGCTTGGGACAGGTTGAACGGTCCGCGCACACGGTTCAGGACGTCGATGATATGTGCCGGGCCATAGCCCCAGCCGACGCGCAGACCGCCAAGACCGTACAGCTTGGAGAACGTTCGCGTCATGACGATATTATCATGCGCTTCGACCAAGGCCGCACCGCCGTCATAACCTTCGACATATTCTGCATAGGCCCCGTCCAGCACCAGAATGGCCTGCTTCGGAATACCCTTTGCAAGCCGCTCGATCTCGCTGAGGCCGATCATCGTGCCTGTCGGATTGTTGGGGTTTGCGATGAACACCAGACGGGTCTTTTTGGTGCATCCGGCCAACAACGCGTCCACATCGGTGACGCGTTCGTTTTCCTTGACCTCGACCGGGGTGGCCCCATTGGCCAGCGCAGAAATGCGGTACATGCCAAAGCCGTGTTCGGTGTGCAGCACCTCGGTGCCCTCGCCCGAATAGGCCTGACATAGAAACGCAATGATTTCATCCGATCCGGCACCGCAAATGATCCTGTCGGGATCCAGACCGTGCACGGCCCCGATGGCGTGGCGCAAGCTGCTGTGATCGGATGACGGATAACGGTGCAGGTCATAGGACGCGTCGCGAAACGCCTTCATTGCGGCCTCGGACGGGCCCAGCGGGTTCTCGTTCGAGCTAAGCTTGATTACATTTTCAAGCCCCGCCACATGGGACGCCCCGCCTTGATATAGCGCGATGTCCATGATGCCGGATTGAGGGCGAATTGCGGTTGTCATCTGTCATGTCTCCTGTCGGGCGGACCTTAGCTGCGTGCTACAGCCAGCGCCACTGCGATCTTGCACCCTGCGTCATATCGGCAGGGTCGAAACGCAAAAGGGCCGCGCCGGTATGTCCAGCGCGGCCCCTTCGGCATCTGATGTGCGAGGAACCTTAGTTCTTCGCGTAGAATTCGACCACGAGGTTCGGTTCCATCACGACAGGGTAAGGCACGTCACCCAATGTTGGGGTCCGCACGAATGTCGCTGTCATTTTCGAATGGTCAACTTCCATGTAGTCAGGAACGTCACGCTCGGCCAGTTGTGTGGCTTCCAGCAATGCTGCCATCTGCTTGGAACGGTCACGAACTTCGATCACGTCGCCTTCTTTTACGCGGTAGGAAGGAATGTTAACCTTCTTGCCGTTCACTTTGACGTGGCCGTGGTTCACGAACTGGCGTGCGGCAAATACGGTTGCAACGAATTTGGCACGGTACACAACCGCGTCTAGGCGACGCTCGAGCAGACCGATCAGGTTTTCACCTGTATCGCCTTTTACACGTTCGGCTTCACCGTAAATGCGGCGGAACTGCTTTTCGGTCAGGTCGCCATAGTAGCCCTTGAGCTTTTGCTTGGCGCGCAACTGGATACCAAAGTCGGAAATTTTGCCCTTGCGGCGCTGACCGTGCTGGCCGGGGCCATATTCACGACGGTTTACTGGGGATTTTGGACGGCCCCAGATATTTTCGCCCATGCGGCGGTCAATTTTGTGCTTGGCAGCGGTGCGTTTGGTCACGGCTGTTCTCCTTCATAAGGCCCTTGCGGGCGGTAAAGGGCGTTGTCCTCTGGCACAAAGCCCGACAGGGATCCCTTTGCAGGGTCCACCAACACCAATGAAGCCGCGCTTATACGAGGGTGATGCAGGGAGTCAATGCGCGAATGCCGGGGACTGGACAGAAACGTGCATCTGTGAACTTCTCGGGTTGGATGCATTGGAAATAAGGGTGGAACAACATGGGAACGCTGACAGGAAAGATCGCGTGGGTGACGGGCGCAGGCGGCGGCATCGGCGAAGCATCCGCAATCGCATTGGCGGTAAGCGGGGCACATGTTGTGTTATCCGGCCGCCGTCAGGCAGAACTGGACCGTGTAGCCGCCGATATAACCGCTGCTGGTGGCAAAGCCGAGACTGCGCAGCTTGATGTTGCGGACGCACTGGCCACGCAGGCGATTGCTGATGACATCGGCGCGCGCCTTGGGGGCATCGACATTTTTATGGCAAATGCCGGCATCAACGTTCCCAACCGTTCCATTGCCGCGATTACGGCGACGGATTTCGCCAAGGTGGTCGATGTCAATCTGAACGGCGTCATGAACGGTGTTCTGGCCGTCTTGCCGCAGATGCGGACCAAGGGTGCAGAGACGTTGATTTTGACCTCGTCCTGGGCTGGGCGGCACCCGTCGCGGCTGACTGGTCCGGCATATACCGCCTCAAAACATGCAGTTGTGGCGCTAAGCCATTCGATCAACCAAGACGAGGGCGTGAACGGCATTCGTTGTACAGCGCTGATGCCGGGCGAAGTTGCCACCCCGATCATGCAATCGCGGCCCAAGCCGCCGTCAGCTGAAGACCTTGGTAAAATGCTGCAAGCCGAAGATCTGGGGGCCATGGTTCGCTACATCGCCGAGGCCCCTGCACATGTCTGCATCAACGAGGTGCTGATCAGCCCGACGTGGAACCGCAGCTTTGTCGGCGTGGCCGAATTGGGCGGCATGAAACTGTGATCTTAAATCGCAAGGTTACGGCTGCGGCACGGTAACCGAAAGGTCACTGATCAATGCCGCGTGCTGCACATTGATTAGTGACCCGCCCAGCGGCGCAAGATTTAGTCAGCAGCATTCGGCTGGTAAAAGTCAGAGGTCTTTTGCCGCGCTGCCAACCACCAGCCCGACTGTTCAGGCCATGCTTCAAACAGTGGGTCAGCGCCAAGCGATTGTGCCGCATGAAGGGCCCACATCGGATCAACAAGGGCTTCCCTGCCGATAGCGATCAGATCTGCGCGGCCTTCGGCCAGAATGTCCTCGGCTTGCTTCGGATGCGTGATCAGCCCCACAGCCATTGTCGTCATGCCTACATCTTTGCGCACCCGCTCGGCATAGCCGACCTGAAACCCCGGTTGACGCTTGCTGGGGGCATTTGCCGTTGCCGACCCTGCGATCCCGCTTGAGGAACAATCCATCACATCCACACCGATGTTTTTAAGCTCCCCCGCCAACACGACCGTATCCTCTATCGTCCAGCCTTCCGGTGTGCCGTCCACAGCAGACGTGCGAAAGAACAGTGGCAGATCGTCGGGCCAAACTGCCCGGACGGCCTTGGTCACGTCCAGCGCCAAACGCATTCTGCCCGCCAGATCACCACCGTATTCGTCGGTCCGCGTGTTGGACAGCGGCGACAGAAAGCTGTGCAGCAGATAACCATGTGCGCCGTGCACCTCTGCGATCTTGTATCCTGCGGCCAATGCGCGTCGTGCCGCTGCCACGAAATCCTGAACAAGCGCATCTATCTCGGCGTGGGAAAGCGAATGTGGCGTGGGCCAGCCTTGCGCTACGGGCACGGCCGATGGGCCAACCGGTGTCCACGGCATATCGCCGCGCGCCAAATCTGCATCATCCAACGGGCCGTTGCCGAACCATGGCCGCTGCATGCCCGCCTTGCGCCCTGCATGGGCAAGCTGGATCGCCGGAATGGCACCATTGCGCAGGGCAAATTGTGCGATACGCGCATGGGCCGGAACCTGGCTATCTTCCCAAAGGCCCGGACATCCATGGGTGATCCGGCCACATTTCTGCACGGCGGTTGCTTCGGTAAAAACAATGCCGGCACCGCCGATGGCATAGCGCCCCAGATTGACCAGATGCCAGTCGTCCATATGACCCTCATGGGCCGAATATTGGCACATCGGTGAAATGACCACCCGGTTGCGGCTGGTGATGCTGCGCAACGTCAAGGGCTGGAAAAGACGGGGTAAGGTGGTCATAAACGCTCCGGTTATGTGATGAAGGAAACGCTATAGAGACGGCGACAAAGACACAACGCAAAGCGCATGTGGTGCCGGTGGTCTCGCCTTATTGGTCGCGGACCATCCCCTTGACCGCGTGATGACGATGACAGCCGACAAGGTGGTCATTCACCATCCCGACTGCTTCCATGAACGCGTAGACAATCGTGGGCCCGCAGAACTTGAACCCCTGCTTTTTGAGGTCCTTTGATATCTGCGCCGACAACGGAGTTGACGTTGGCACATCCGCATGGCGGGCAAAGCTATTTTGCAGCGGCGCGCCGCCTACATAATTCCACAGGTAGGTGTCAAACCCCTCGCGCGCTTCGATATCTTGCCAGACGCGCGCGTTCGTTATGGTCGCTTCGATTTTGCCACGGTGGCGGATGATGCCGGGGTTTTGCAGCAAGCGATCGACATCTGTCGCGCCCCATGATGCGATCACGTTTGGATCAAATCCTGCAAAAGCCTCGCGGAAATTCTCGCGCTTTTTAAGGATTGTGATCCAACTTAGCCCCGCCTGAAAGCCGTCCAATACCAGCTTTTCCCACAATGCCCGGCTGTCATATTCCGGCACACCCCAGTCAGTGTCATGATAATCCAGATAAATTTGTTCCGGTCCAGCCCAATCGCAGCGTTCCATCAGCCCCCACATCTGGCGTTTTGATGAACGCCCACATTAACCAGAAATTCGTGTCAAAATTGACATTTAACCCTGTCTTATCAAAAGCTGGGTCATCAAGACAGAGCATTAAATATAGGAAGCTGACCCTTGAAAGAGCGTTCCAAACACCGCTTCGCCAATTTGCCCGAGGGCGGCGAAAACCCGTTGAACTACGCCGTGACGCAGCGTGACCGGTCGACCCTTGCCATGGTCACGGACGCGATCGCGCACAAGCAAACCTTGCTGGCCTATCAACCGGTGATGCGCGACGCGGCTGACGAAAAGGTCGCGTTCTACGAGGGCCTGATTCGCGTTCTTGACCCCACGGGCCGCGTGATTCCCGCGCGTGAATTCATGCCTGTGGTCGAAGACACGCAGCTGGGCCGCGAGATTGACGTTCTGTCCCTGCGCGCTGGCCTGATGGCACTTGCCGACAACCCGGATTTACGCCTTTCCATCAACATGTCCGCCCGATCCATCGGCTACAAGGGCTGGACAACGATGCTAAACCGCTGGCTGAACCGTGATGCCACGATCGGTGAACGCCTGATCCTTGAGATCAGCGAACAGTCAGCGATGCAGGTGCCGGAACTCGTCGCGAATTTCATGGATCAATTGCAAAGCAAGGGGATTTGCTTTGCGCTGGATAACTTTGGGTCCGGATACACAGCGATCCGCTATTTCAAAGACCTCTACTTTGACATCCTGAAACTTGATGGACAGTTTATTCGCGGTATTTCACGCAATGCGGATAATAGGGCGTTGGTGTCTGTCATGCTCTCTATTGCGCAAAATTTTGACATGATCACAGTGGCCGAACAGGTCGAAAATGAAGACGATTCGCGACTGCTCACCTCGATGGGCGTCGACTGCCAACAAGGCTTTTTGTTCGGCAGCCCGACCACACGTCCCTATTGGACATTGAAAACGGAAGAACGTAAAAACAGGGCTGGTTTTTTAGCGTGATTGCCGCAGGTGAAGCAATGGGGTATGTCGTTTCCCAGAAGGCAGGGGGATTGCGACCTGATCGTGAACCTTAAGACCCCTTGTCAGGACCCAAGGGGAAGAACCTATGACAAATATTGTCATCGCATCCGCAGCACGCACAGCAGTTGGCAGCTTTAGCGGATCCTTCGTAAATACGCCTGCACATGATCTGGGGGCCGCTGTCCTCAAAGAGATCGTGGCACGCGCTGGCATTGATGCATCCGAAGTGAATGAAACCATTCTAGGTCAGGTTCTGACGGCCGCCCAAGGCCAAAACCCCGCCCGGCAGGCACATATTAACGCGGGCCTGCCGATTGAATCTGCGGCCTGGTCCATCAACCAGGTCTGTGGTTCCGGCCTGCGCGCCGTTGCATTGGCCGCACAGCATATCCAGCTGGGGGATGCAGACATCGTCGCCGCCGGTGGACAAGAAAACATGTCGATGAGCCCCCACGCCCAAAACCTGCGCCCCGGCCAGAAAATGGGCGATATGAGCTTTATCGACACCATGATCAAAGATGGTCTTTGGGATGCGTTCCACGGCTATCACATGGGCCAGACTGCTGAAAATGTTGCAGAAAAATGGCAGATCAGCCGCGACATGCAGGATGAATTTGCTGTCGCATCGCAGAACAAGGCCGAAGCTGCCCAAAAAGCAGGCAAATTCGCAGATGAAATCGTTCCCTTCATCGTCAAGACTCGCAAAGGCGAGACGGTCGTCGACCAAGACGAATACATCCGCCACGGCGCGACAATGGAAGCGATGCAGAAACTGCGCCCTGCTTTCACCAAAGACGGCTCTGTCACAGCTGCGAATGCCTCTGGCTTGAATGACGGTGCAGCGGCTGCGCTGTTGATGACGGCTGAAAATGCCGAAAAGCGCGGAATTACGCCACTTGCGCGCATCGCATCATACGCCACCGTTGGTTTGGACCCGACAATCATGGGCGCAGGCCCGATTTTTGCATCCCGCAAGGCGCTTGAGAAAGCCGGCTGGAAGGCAGAAGACCTTGACCTGGTCGAAGCGAACGAAGCGTTTGCCGCCCAAGCCTGTGCCGTGAACAAAGACATGGGCTGGGACCCGGCAATCGTGAACGTCAACGGCGGTGCGATCGCAATTGGTCACCCGATTGGTGCCTCGGGCGCGCGCATCTTGAACACCTTGCTGTTTGAAATGCAGCGCCGTGGTGCCAAGAAGGGTCTTGCCACCCTGTGTATCGGCGGCGGCATGGGTGTTGCCATGTGTCTTGAGCGCCCCTGATCGAAACAGCACGGCACGTATTCGCGTGCCGTGCAAAAACCTTCGCAAAAACCCATTCTAACCTGTTGCATTTGTCATAAGTGATGCTTTAACAATCACGTACGAAATAAAATTGCGCAACGAGGCGTTCAAACAAAACAACGTTGCTAAAGGGAGAGAGTTTATGTCGCGTGTCGCACTTGTGACCGGAGGGAGCCGAGGAATCGGTGCAGCCATTTCAAAAGCATTGAAGGACGCCGGGTACACCGTCGCCGCAACTTATGCAGGCAACGATGAAGCGGCCGGAAAATTCACTGAAGAGACTGGTATTAAAACCTATAAGTGGGATGTAGGGAGTTATGAGGATTCCAAGGCCGGTATTGAAAAGGTCGAAGCTGATCTTGGACCGGTCGACGTGGTCGTTGCCAACGCCGGCATCACCCGCGACGCACCGTTTCACAAGATGACGCCCGAGCAATGGCACGAGGTCATCAACACCAACCTGACCGGTGTATTTAACACTGTCCACCCGATCTGGCCCGGCATGCGGGAACGTAAATTCGGGCGTGTTGTCGTCATCAGCTCGATCAACGGGCAAAAAGGCCAATTTGCGCAGGTTAACTATGCCGCCACCAAAGCGGGCGATCTTGGCATCATCAAATCATTGGCCCAAGAAGGTGCGCGCGCCGGGATCACGGCAAACGCTATCTGCCCAGGTTATATCGGTACAGATATGGTCATGGCCGTCCCTGAAAAGGTCCGCGACTCTATCATCGCGCAGATTCCAGCGGGCCGCCTTGGCGAACCCGAAGAAATCGCTCGGGCCGTCGTGTTCTTGGTTAGCGATGATGCCGGGTTTATCAACGGGTCGACCATTACGGCAAACGGTGCCCAATATTTGGTGTAATCCAAACAAACTTTAACATTCAAAAGGCCAGCGCAGCGATGCGCTGGCCTTTTGCACGAGCGGACCATGCTGCGGATGTCGCGCTTGCCACACGTAGCGGGATCTGTTTTCTGTGCTGAAACGCATCGGCAAATTCGCCATCACCGCAGGACCTGACCCATGACCAAAACCCGCGCGACCCTGATCGGCTTTGGCGCGGTCCTGTTGTGGTCGCTGTTGGCATTATTTACTGTCGGGTCCACGCCAACACCGCCGTTGCTGCTGAACACTCTTTGCTTTTCCATCGGAGGCGGACTGGGGTTAAGCTGGTGCACGGCAACAGGAACCTTGCGGACGTTACGCGCCGTTCCCGCAAGGGTCTACGCCTTTGGTATCCTTGGGCTTTTCGGGTATCACGCGCTTTACTTTTCGGCGCTGCGCCTTGCCCCAGCAGCCGAGGCAGGACTCATTGCGTACCTTTGGCCGCTTTTGATCGTTGTGTTTTCAGGCCTCCTGCCCGGCGAGAAATTGCGCGGCGGACATATTATCGGGGCCATCTTAGGCTTTGCCGGGGCGGCATTGATCATCACGAACGGCGCAGGAAGCTTTCAGGCGCAATATTTGCCGGGATATATTCTGGCGCTGTGCTGTGCGCTGACGTGGTCAGGCTATTCGCTTCTCTCGCGGCGTATCGGTACTGCACCAACCGCAAGCGTGGTGGTTTTTTGCCTGGGCACAGCAGCTTTGTCGCTGCCGCTTCACCTAATGTTTGAGGAAACGCTTCTGCCCACGACAGGTCTCGGTTGGGCCAGCATCGTCGGGCTGGGAATGGGGCCTGTTGGTTTGGCGTTTTATGTCTGGGATATTGGGGTCAAACGCGGTGACATCCAGATTCTTGGCACCAGTTCTTATCTGGCCCCGCTTCTGTCGACGCTAATCTTGGTGGTGACGGGTGTAACGCCCGCAAAGCCTGTGCTTTTCTGGGCAGCGGTCCTGATCACTGGCGGCGCCCTATGTGCGGCGCGCGCCAGCTACGGTAAAAAGGGTATGACCCGTTAGGAGCTTAGCTTGGTAATTTCTTCTTTGAGCCGGAGTTTTTCTTTCTTCATCGTCGCAACTTGTAAACCGTCAATACTTGGGGAACGCTGCGCCTGTTCGACCGCGTCACTCATCGCCAAGTGTTTGCGTTTCAAAGCTTCCAGATGTGCGTCAAATGCCATTTAACTCTCCTTTTTCAATGTTGCGTAGCTTGAGTGAACCACGAAAGATTCAACCTGTCACGCTGCGGCGCAGCAAAACTCCCTACAAGTTGAACGATCGGCTAGTAACTGCCTAAAACGTCAACGCGGCCCCTTCACGCAGGACGACACGAATCTGCGGCACATAACTGTCGCCATCGACCAGATGTGTCGCACCTTCGTGCATTATCAACGGCGCGCACAACCGAAACGCCCCCCGCCCGCTTTTGCGCGCGCGCAGTATGATCAGCTCGGCCATCCGGCCAATGCGCGGTGCTATGGGCAGCACTTCGATGCTGCCCATGTCGTGGGGAAGCGCACGGATTAGGTCAGGCAGGCGTTCCGCACGGTGGATGAAATGGGCCTGCCCTTTTGGTGCAAGTCTTTTTGCCGCGATTTCGACCCATTTTTCCAACGGGGTACGTTCGCCCAATGCCGCTTCACGGGCGCTGTCTTTGGATGCGATTGAAGCGTCTCGGTCGAAATAGGGAGGATTCGCCAAAACATGGTCAAATTGTCGCTGCCGCAACGCCAGTGGCATCTGCGCCAGATCCGCATCGACCACCTCGAAATCTTGACTGTTGCGCCGCGCCAATGCCGCATAAGTGGGCTGGATTTCGACCCCTGTCAGGGCCAGCCCCGGCACCCGTGCGCCCAGACAAAGCGACGCGGCACCGACACCACAGCCCAATTCCAACACCCGCTGCCCTGCTTGCGCAGGCACCGTCGCGGCCAATAAAACAGGGTCAACGCCCGCCCTATAGCCTTTGCGCGGCTGCCACAAATGCAGCATGCCACCCAAGAATGCATCACAGGTCAGATCCTCTGGGTTAAACTCGGACACGGCTCAAACCGGCATCCCCGTAGGAATGTCGTTATCCGCCAGCACGCGCAGCGCCGCAGTGTGGTTTTCTTCGTGTACCATCAAGCGACGCGGAAAAATTCCGATGCCCCCTTCGAGCACGCTCATATTTACGTCCACCTGAAAGCAGTCTATATCCTCGCCCTGAAGAAGGGCGCTGGCAAAAGCGATGATCGTCGGGTCATTGGTGCGTAAAAGTTCCTTCATAACAGAGATGTAAGTGCAATCGCCGTCGATTGTCGAGCCTTGCAGGTGGGGTCATGTTAATGAAAAGCGATACGATGCAGAAACCGCATGACCGGATGGCAGAATATCTTGCCGCCGATATGGCAGCTGTGAACACGCTCATCCGCGATCGTATGGCGTCCGAACACGCACCGCGCATTCCCGAAGTCACCGCCCATCTGGTCGAGGCAGGCGGCAAACGTTTGCGCCCGATGCTGACCTTGGCCGCCGCGCATTTATGTGGCTACGACGGCCCTTATCATGTGCATCTGGCCGCCACGGTCGAATTTATTCACACGGCAACTTTGCTGCATGACGATGTGGTTGACGAAAGCGCGCAGCGGCGCGGGCGGCCAACGGCGAACCTGCTTTGGGACAACAAATCATCGGTGCTGGTCGGCGATTATCTATTTGCACGCAGTTTCCAGTTGATGACCGAAACCAATAATATGCGGGTGCTGGCGATCCTGTCCAATGCCTCGGCCACCATCGCCGAAGGCGAAGTGCTGCAACTGACCGCAGCGCAAAACCTGGCGACGGATGAAGGGATTTACCTCAAGGTCGTACGCGGCAAGACTGCGGCGCTTTTTTCGGCTGCGACCGAAGTGGGCGGCGTGATTGCAGGCGCGCCAGCTGAACAGGTACAAGCGTTGTTCGACTATGGTGACGCGTTGGGAATCGCCTTTCAGATCGTTGATGATCTGCTGGATTACCAAGGTGATACAGGTGTCACAGGCAAGAATGTCGGCGACGATTTCCGCGAACGCAAGCTGACCTTGCCGGTGATCAAAGCCATTGCCAAGGCCGATGCGGAAGAACACGCTTTCTGGACCCGCACCATCGAAAAGGGCCGCCAGCAAGACGGCGATCTGGATCATGCCTTGGCATTGCTGCGCAAGCACGACACGCTGAGCCAGACGCAGGCCGACGCCGTCGCATGGGCAAACAGTGCCAAAGAGACGTTGAACGCCCTGCCCGACCACGACATGCGTGAAATGTTGCGCGATCTTGCTGACTACGTTGTGGCGCGGATCAGCTAAGTACTGGGCCTGCGGCGACCCACCACCCGGGCTGCGCCTTGGCAATCCGGGCGGCGGCATGGTCTGCCAAAGCCGCGCTTTCGTACAGGCCAAAGCATGTCGCCCCGGACCCGGACATCCGCGCCAACAGCGCGTCTTGCAGGGCATCAAGACAGACTGCGATCTCGGGCACGACTTGCAGGGCTGCTGCCTCAAGATCATTGCGCTGCATGCCGAGCCAAGCGGCAAATGCGGGTGCGGTCTCGAAAAACGGTAGAACCTCGGGCATCGGCGGGTTCAGCTTGGTCTTAAGCCTGCTGAAAACCTCGGGCGTGGCTGCGGATTTTCCGGGATTGACCAGAACCAGCCAACAGGGCGGCAAGGGGCCGGTTGCGGTCAGCACCTCGCCCACGCCGCGCATCCGTTGGGGGGTGTCATGCAGGCACACCGGCACGTCAGCCCCCAAAGCAGATACGTCGTCGGGCAAGGGCAGCCCCCAATGCGCGGCAAGCAAGCGCAGTGTTGTCGCCGCATCGGCAGAACCGCCGCCGATCCCTGCGGCTGCGGGCAGCAGCTTGGTCAGAGTGACCCGCGCGCCACGCCCGCCCCCATTGTCAAGCAACCGCGCCGCGCGCACCACAAGGTTACGCCCGTCCAGCGGTGCCGCATCCGCAAACGCGCCATCCACGAAAAGTTCGAACTGATCAGAGGGTGAGACCACAAGCAAATCGCCCACACCCACACGCACCACCAGACTGTCCAGCAGATGATACCCATCACTGCGCTGACCCGTGACGTGAAGCGTCAGGTTAACCTTGGCCCAAGCACGTGCCGATGCCGCAAGACCAAGCGTCGCGCCGTGTGTTGTCATTTGCCAGCGGAAACCTTGGTCAATGGATCGGCACCCTCTTCTTGCAGGACGACGTCCAACCCCGCCTCAAGCTTGCGGCGCATCCGGTCTGGGTCGGCCTCGCTATCGGCATCATCGGGATCAACAAAAGACAACGCCCGACGCCACTGAAATTCAGCCTCGCGCTCTCGGCCTACGGCCCAATAAACGTCGCCCAGATGGTCATTCACCACCGGATCGACCGCAATCAATTCGACTGCACGCTCCATCTGGTCGACGGCTTCTTCATAGCGGCCAAGCCGGTATAGAACCCAGCCCAATGAATCGACGATGTAGCCAGAATCCGGGCTGGCAGCGACAGCGCGTTCGATCATGTTAAGCGCCTCGTCCAGATTGCGGCCCTGCTCAACCAGTGAATACCCCAGATAATTCAAGACCTGTGGCTGCTCTGGGTTGATCTCAAGTGCGGCGCGAAAGTCTTTTTCCGCCCCTTCGCCGTCACCGCTGCGCTCTTCGGCGATGCCGCGCGCGTAAAACAAAACCCACCGCTGCGGGTTGGTTTCAGATGTCAGTTCGACCGCACGATCATAGGATTTGATCGCTGCTTCCCAAGCGTCTTGCGCGCGTAACGCGTCGCCCAACGCGGAATGCACAGCAGGCAAGTCGCCATGGCTGCGGGTCAGTTGTTGTAAGACTTCAACCGCCTGATCGGGCTTATCGGATTGGCGCAAGGCCGCAGCACGGCCCAGTTCAGCAGCATGATAGGCGGGATCGTCAGCGGGGACGGCCTGCAATTCTTTGATCGCCAGATCATATTGCCCAAGGCTTTCCAATAGGTCAGCCGTCAACAGCAAGGCGTCAATGTGATCGGGACGTAAAAAACGGGCGACCCGTGCATAAAGCAACACATAATAGTCGCCCGCAGATTCATTCCGCAACACCGCAGCAAAGGTAAAAAACACCTCGGCGATACCGGCCTTGGCATTCTGAATATGGGTGAAACTGACCGGGCCATCGCCTTGCAGGGCGGTCACAAGCGCGTCCAGTTCGGGGTCGGTGGTGTCACCAAAGCTTGCCGTGATCAGGGACAGCGCGTCGTCTTTGCGGTCCAACTGCCCCAGAATTTCAGCCCGTGCGATCACACCACGCCGGGTTTGTGCCGCGCTGCCGGCGAGGTTCTCGGTAAAAATCGACTCCGCCCCTTCGTAGTCACCGACCGATGCCAGCGCCAAGGCTTTGTGATACAAGACATAGCCTTGCATGCCCGGTTCCTGGCTTAGGTCATCAAACTGCTTGATTGCTGCCGTCATATCGCCGGCACCGATATGGGCCCACGCTTTGACCAGCCCGTCGATCCAAGGGCCAATGCCCGCTTCATCGGCAGGTTGGGCCAGCAGCCCTTCAAAGTTTTCGTCCTGTGCCATGCCAGCGGTCTGCATCAGATACGCCACCTGAGAACGCTGGTTTCTTGCCTCAAGCACCCCTGCGAGCGGGAGTGCCTTGGCGATATCGCCCAAAGACAAATAGGCCAGAATCGTGCTTTCCAGAAACTCGGGGTTTTGCGTGTCGCGCGCCAAAGCCTGACCGTAGTATTTTGCCGCTTCGGCGAAATCGCTGCGCACAGCGGCATGTCGCCCCGCCAAATAGGACCCGGACATGGATTGCGCGGCGACAGGCATCGCTGATGTCAGGCCAAGCGCGATCACGCTGGCGGATAGGAAAAGGTTACGGATCATACTGGCGCGCCTCATGTCATTTTGCCAATTACGCTATCAGGTTCCCCCCCAAGCGCAATGCCGACCACCGCGCCGCACGCTGAAGTGAGCAATATTCAGCAGGCGCAGACGATACACAGACAGAAAAAGGCGCACCGCAGCGCGCCTTTGCTAACAATTTCAACAATCCAACGTCGTGAATTGATCCGCCTACATGTTTGGATAGTTCGGGCCGTCCCCGCCCTGCGGTGTGGTCCAGACGATGTTTTGCGACGGATCTTTGATGTCGCAGGTTTTGCAATGCACGCAGTTCTGAAAGTTTATCACAAAGCGGGGGTCTTTGCCTGCTTCCTCGACGAATTCGTACACACCGGCGGGGCAATAGCGTGCGGACGGGCCTGCGTATTGCGCCAGGTTCACATCGACCGGCACGGATGCGTCTTTCAACGTCAGATGCGCAGGCTGGTTTTCGTCGTGGTTCGTGAACGAAAACGCCACGTTGGTCAGGCGGTCAAAGCTCAGCTTGCCGTCCGGCTTGGGATAGTCGATTTTTTTGTGATCGGCCGCTTTTTCCGTCGCTTCGGCGTCGGATTTACCGTGGCCCAGCGTGCCCAACAGGGAAAAGCCCATTGTGTTGGTCCACATGTCGAACCCGCCTACGGCTAGCGATGTCATCAGGCCATACTTGCTCCACAATGGTTTGACATTGCGGACTTTTTTCAGGTCTTTGCCGATCTCGCCACTGCGCACATCGTCTTCGTAGGTGGTCAGTTCGTCACCGGACCGGCCTGCTTGGATTGCGTCATATGCCGCCTCTGCTGCCGCTTTGCCGGACAGCATCGCGTTGTGGTTGCCCTTGATCCGCGGCACGTTGACCATGCCCACCGAACAGCCCAGCAGGGCCACCCCCGGAGCGACCATCTTGGGCATCGACTGATAGCCGCCTTCCGTGATCGCGCGCGCGCCGTAAGCGACGCGTTTTCCGCCTTTCAGCAGTTCCGCGACCATGGGGTGATGTTTGAAGCGCTGGAATTCCATGTAAGGGAAAACATGCGGATTTTTATAGCCCAAGTGCACAACAAAGCCGACATAGACCTGATTGTTTTCAATGTGATAGATGAACGAACCACCACCGGCATTCTTGTTCAAAGGCCAGCCCATGGTGTGGGTCACGGTGCCTTCTTTGTGCTTGGCGGGATCGATTTCCCAGATCTCTTTCATGCCAAGGCCGTATTTCTGTGGTTCTTTGCCAGCATCCAGATCGTACTTTGCAATCACCTGCTTGGACAGGCTGCCGCGCACACCTTCGGACAAGAACACGTATTTGCCGTGCAACTCCATGCCCGGCTCATAGCTGTCGCCCTTGGTGCCGTCAGGGCTGATCCCGAATTCACCAGCAACAACGCCTTTGATTTCGCCGTTTTCGCCGTAAACCAGCTCTGAACAGGCCATGCCGGGGAAAATCTCGACGCCCATTTCTTCGGCTTGTTCGGCCATCCAACGACAGACATTTGCCATGGAAACAATGTAATTCCCGTGGTTGTTCATCAGCGGTGGCATGGGAAAGTTCGGCACGCGCAGTTTGCCCGCCTCACCCAGCATGTAAAAGTTGTCCTCAATGACCTTGGTCTTGATCGGGGCACCTTTTTCTTTCCAATCCGGCATCAATGCGTCCAGACCGATCGGGTCCAGCACAGCACCCGAAAGGATATGCGCGCCGACTTCGGACCCTTTTTCCAGCACGACGACATTGCAATCGGCATCAAGCTGTTTCAGACGGATCGCTGCAGACAGGCCCGCAGGACCAGCGCCAACGATAACGACGTCATATTCCATTGTTTCGCGTTCAACTTCGGCCATTCGGGGCTCCTTTTCGGGCAGAAAACAGGTTTTGAATTAGCTAAACTGCTGCATCATCCTTTGCAATCAGAACACCACGTTAAAATGAAGCGGCCCGACAGTTTGCATCATTTCAGAGCGGCCATTGGCAAGATTGTTACCTATCGCCACGTCAGCCATTCCCGCGCGGTGCCGGAATGCCGTCGGCGGAGTTCGACACATGCGAATGCTATCCCCTCTTGCAATCACGCGCCAGTTTGGGTCAGGTAAGGACCAATTCAAATCGGTTGCAGCCTCGGACAATGTCCGGGGCTGCTGCCCTCATTGCGTGGACGCCCCCATGGAAAAAATCCCGATGACCCGCGCCGGTCACACTGCTTTGGAAACAGAACTGAAGCACCTGAAAACCGTGGAACGCCCTGCCATCATTCGCGCCATCGCCGAAGCCCGCGAACACGGCGACCTGTCGGAAAATGCCGAATACCATTCAGCCAAGGAAAAACAGTCCTTTATCGAAGGGCGTGTGAAAGAGCTGGAAGGCGCGATTTCACTGGCCGATGTCATTGATCCGTCCAAAATGTCGGGCGCGATCAAGTTCGGTGCCAAGGTTACTTTGGTCGACGAAGACACCGACGAAGAAAAAACCTATCAGATTGTCGGTGAATACGAGGCAAATATCGAAAAAGGTTTGCTGAACATCAAATCCCCCATTGCGCGCGCCCTGATCGGCAAGGAAGAAGGCGACAGCGTCGAAGTCCGTACGCCGGGGGGTGTTAAGTCCTATGAGGTTCTCAAGATCATCTACGCATAAGCTTGGGAATAGGGCATGAGCGATTCATCAGACCCACGGCAGTCCAAGAAAAAGGTAGCGCGCAACCCTGCGCGTTCCACACCTTTTGGTGTTTATTCAAGGCCCACCGACAGCCCTATTTCTAGCATCGAGATTATTGCAATTGCGCTCAGCGCGCTTTGGCTGCTGGCGTCTGCCCTGTTTTTCTTGCTGCAACCTTCGGCACCACCGTCGGATTCGGGCGATCAAGGCTTACGCTTTTTGATGACCATGCTGGCGATCTTCATGCCCGTCGCAATGATCTGGGTCGCGGCCACCGCCGCGCGCGCCAGCCGAGTGATGCGCGAAGAAAGCAGCCGCCTTCAAGCCGCGATCGACGCCATCCGCCAAGCCTATATCGCACAGCAACAAGGCCACAATTACGACGGCGATGCCTCGGTTACGCGCAAACTGGATGAAATTGCTGCCGCCGCGCGCAAGACCGAAACCACGCTTGCCACGTTCCAGACCCGCCGCGAGACGAACATCAGATCTGCCGCGCCTGTGCAAGCCGCGCGTCTGGCAGATGATCAACCCACGCTGGCCCTTGGAACCCAAGCCGATGACATGGCCCCGCCTTTGTCACATGATGATTTCATCCGCGCCGTGAATTTCCCCGAAACTGCCGAGGATGAGATCGGCTTTGCATCCTTGCGCAAGGCCCTCAAGGACCGCAATGCGGCGCAGTTGGTACAAGCTGCCCAAGACGTGCTGACCCTTCTAAGCCAAGACGGCATTTACATGGATGACCTGCGTCCTGATCGCGCTCGCCCCGAAGTCTGGCGCGAATTTGCCCAAGGGGCACGCGGCCGCACAATTGCGCCTCTGGGCGGCATTCGTGACCGGTCGTCCTTGGCATTGACCGGCGCGCGTATGAAGCAAGATCCGATCTTTCGCGATGTTGCCCATCACTTCTTGCGCCGCTTTGATCGCGCCTTTGCAGGGTTCGAAGCCGAAGCCTCAGACGGGGAGATATCCGCCCTCGCCGACACCCGCACGGCCCGCGCGTTCATGCTGTTGGGTCGCGTCGCCGGTACGTTTGATTGATCTAAGCAAGACGGCACAAGCCCCCCCCCAAAGCCCCAATCGTAGCCCGAAATTTGTCTTGAAACGGGGGGCGCGTGGCGCATTCCGATAAATAACTGGCAACCAAACAGGTTTGGCCCTGCAGGCAGCGCAAGATAATGATGAAATCGTATTCGTTATTGTCAGTATTGTATTTGCGAAAATTCGGCATTTCGCACAGTTTAAGTTAACAGATCATTCGAATCTGTGATTTCTGGGAGGAATGTCATGAAATATTTTAGGAATACGGCTCTCGGCCTGACACTTGGCGTTACGGGTGCATCGTTTGCGATGGCCGATAGCCACGCGGCAGAATTGACCATCGCCATTGTGAATAACGGGCACATGATCAACATGCAGTCCGTTGCCGAAGCCTATACCGCCGACACAGGCATCAAGCTGAACTGGGTTTCGCTGGAAGAAGGCGTTCTGCGCGAGCAGGTCACATCGGATACAGCCACAGGTGGCGGCCAATACGATATCATCAACATCGGCATGCAAGAAGCACCCATCTGGGGCGCGGCAGGCTGGATCGAGCCACTGGAATTCGGTGCCGAATACGAAATCGACGATATGCTGCCTGCCATGCGCAACGGCCTGTCCCATGAAGGTACCCTGTATGCGGCACCTTTCTATGGTGAATCCTCCATGGTCATGTACCGCAAGGATCTGACCGACGCTGCTGGCGTCACAATTGCCGACAATGATTCATGGGACAACGTGCGCACTGCGGCCGCTGCAATCCATAACCCGGATGCAGGCGTTTATGGCGTGTGTCTGCGCGGCAAGCCCGGCTGGGGCGATAACATGGCGTTCGTGACAACCGTCGTGAACTCCTATGGCGGCGCGTGGTTTGACAAGGACATGCGTCCAACCCTCGAATCCGACGAATGGAAAGCAGCGATCAACTTCTACGTTGATCTGTTAGGTGAATTCGGCCCTCCCGGCTCCGAGGGCAACTCCTTCAACGAGATCCTCGCGCTTTATAACGAAGGCAAATGCGGCATGTGGATCGATGCGACGATCGCAGCATCCTTCCTGACCGTTGACGGGGTCGCATATGCGCAGTCGCCAAACGCAGGCAACGCCGTTGGGGCGAACTGGCTTTGGGCATGGGCAATGGCTGTGCCAACCGGGTCGCCAAATTCCGAGGCTGCACATGACTTTGTCGAATGGGCAACCTCCAAGGCATATATCCAGGCTGTCGCAAACCACCCCGACTTTGGCTGGGGCAAGGTTCCAACCGGAACACGCGCGTCGACTTATGCCTATCCCGAATTTCAAGCCGCCGCACCTTTTGCAGCAGCTGAAATGGCGGCAATCGAATCTGCGGCCCCAGAAGCCACAGACCTGAAGCCGTACGTCGGTGTGCAATTCGCAGCGATCCCGGAATTCCCAGAAGTGGGCTCCGCTGTGGCACAGGAAATCGCAGCTGCACTTTCGGGCGCAAAATCGGTTGATGAAGCCTTGGCAGCGGCGCAATCCGCAGCAGACAACATCATGTCCGAAGCTGGCTACTACTAATCACGGCGATTGCCGCCAAGGGCCCGGTGCCATTTCACCGGGCCCTACTTCCAAGCGTCAACGCGTGACCGTCAGCATCGAGAGAGCTGTCGCCCATCCGCCGACCGCCGCTTGACCCCTCCCTGAAATTTCCGCCTTGCAAGGGTTATCAGAGCCATGTCCAATAGATCGCTCCCCCGTTTGCTGCAAACGCCCGCCGTTGTCCTGCTGCTTCTCTGGATGTTGGTGCCGCTCAGCATGACGCTGTACTTTTCCTTCATCAGGTACGTCCTGAACAGCACACGCCGCCCCGAGTGGATGACACCAAGCCTGAGCAACTGGCGTGGGCTGGGCAATTACGAATACGTCCTGTTCAAGACCAAGGATTTTTGGTTCGCGATCCAGAACAGCCTTTTGATTGTTGGCAGCATCCTGATCCTGACCGTTGTCTTAGGGCTGGCCATCGCCGTTCTGATCAACAGGTCCTTCCCCGGTCGCGGCATTGTGCGCGTTCTGCTGATTTCCCCGTTCTTTGTGATGCCAGCCGTTAACGCGGTACTGTGGATCAACATGATCCTTGATCCGGTTCTGGGCTTGAACGGGTTGGCGGTCGCCGGGCTGAACAACATCATAGACGGCTTGCAGACCTTCCCGGTCATCGGCCAGTTCTTTGCGATGTGGCCAGACCTTGAGCCGATTTCCTTCCGCGCCACACAGACATCAGCCTATGCCGTGATCATGATGGTAACGTGGCAATGGACGCCGTTTGCCGTTCTAATCTTTATGACCTCTTTGCAGTCCGAAGATGAATCCCAAAAGGAAGCAGCGACGCTGGACGGGGCCAATGCGTGGTCAAAATTCCGCAATCTTACCGTGCCGCATCTGGCCCGGCCGATTGCGATTGTGGTGATGATCCAGTCGATCTTTCATCTGTCGCTTTACGCCGAAATTGAAATCGTCAGCCGCGGCAACGGGAACAAGAACCTGCCGTATCTTATCGGCGAATTCACATCGAACAACATCGGTGCAGCAAGCGCCACAGGCATCTTTGCCGTAATCCTTGCCAACATCGTAGCGATCTTTTTGCTGCGCATGGTTGGCAAGAGTTTGATGGATTAGGGGACAAAATCATGGCAACCGTTACGCAACATTCGCGCTTTGGCAATTATTTCTGGCCAGTGTTGGCTTGGGCCGTCGCCCTTATCTTTTTCTTTCCAATTTTCTGGATGGTTTTCACCAGCTTCAAAACCGATGCCGACGCGGTCAAGCCCGAGAACCTGTTCGTCTTTACCCCCACCCTTGAAAACTATGTCAATATGACCAAGGATTATGACTATTGGCGCTTTGCCACCAATTCGGTAATCACCTCGACCTTCGCCACACTTTTTGCGCTGGTTGTCGGCGTTCCGGCGGCCTACGCCATGGCCTTTGATCCCAGCCGCCACACCAAAGACGTCCTGCTGTGGATGTTGTCGACCAAGATGCTGCCCGCCGCCGCAGTGCTCTATCCGATGACCTTTTTGACCAAGAATTTCCTTGAGGTGTTCGACACGCATTTTCTGGTGATCATCGTGCTTTGCCTGATCAACCTGCCCATCGTGATCTGGATGCTTTTCACATACTTCAAAGAGATCCCCAAAGAAATCATCGAAGCGGGCAAAATGGACGGCGTCAGCACATGGGGCGAGATCAAGGATATTCTGATCCCGCTGGCATGGGGTGGCATTGCATCCACTGCGCTGCTGACATTCATTTTCTGCTGGAACGAGGCCTATTGGACGGTGCGCCTAACCACCATTGACGCGGCCACCCTGTCCAAGCTGATCGAAGGCAACCGCGCCCCCGAAGGTCTGTTCTTTGGCCGTTTGTCGGCCGTCTCCACAGCTGCAGTTGCCCCCATCATCATTCTGGGCTGGTTTTGCCAGAAACAACTGGTTCAGGGCCTAACATTCGGAGCCGTAAAATGACCTTTAACGCTGCCCCTACAGATCTGACGGGTAAAACCTGCCTCGTCACCGGTGCATCCGGTGGCATCGGGGCCAGTGCCGTTGCCCATTTCGCGGCCCTTGGGGCCACCGTCTATGCCACGGACATTGCTGACAGCTTTGAAGGCCCGGCAACTTACAAAAGGTTCGACCTGTTGGACAATGCTGATCTGACGGCTTGCAGCGATTGGATCGCGCAGATCAAACCGGATATCCTGTTCAACAATGCTGCTCTTTTCGGGATGGGTAGCATCTTGGACGACGAGGGTGATTTGCAACAACTCGACCGCCTGTTCGGCGTCAACGTCCGTGCGTTTTACGCCATCTTGCAAGCGACGGCCAAGTCGATGGTGGCCCAAGGCCAGCGCGGTTCGATCATTAACCTCGCCTCTCAGGCAGGCCACCGAGGCGAAGCTTT
>Ga0209095_1000061_pt1 | contig 64554 bp, 53 predicted proteins | sample COGITO_mtgs_1104_3_FD_184795 | JGI IMG/M metagenome (GOLD analysis project Ga0209095, IMG submission 184795) | Pelagic marine microbial communities from North Sea - COGITO_mtgs_110404 (SPAdes) (version 2) | ecosystem: Environmental > Aquatic > Marine > Epipelagic ... | reverse complement strand
TGAGCCAGATTCGCTCTATGGTGCAATGAGTATTAGTAATATAAGTTGTAATGGAGCCAATGATGGAAGTGCGATAATTACTGCAAACGGAGGCTCGCCAGGATACAGTTATCTGTGGAATACAGGCGCTGTTGTTGATTCGATTGGAGGGTTAGCAGGCGGCACCTATTCAGTAACGATAAGCGATACGAATGGGTGTGCGGTAACTATGGATACCGTAATCACCGAACCAACAGCATTGGTTGTCAATATCTCATTCAACGATACTAGCCTCTGTGCAGGTGATTCTTCAGGGATTGCAATTGCGAATGCTTCCGGAGGAACAACACCATACTCCTATTCTTGGACTGGATATGCTGCAACTAATGACAGCTTAATAAATATTCTTGCGGGAACATATACGACAGTAATAACTGATGCGAATGGTTGCGTTGCGACGGATACACAAACTATCACGGAGGACACATTGCCAAATGTCACCCTAACACTTCCTATAGATTCCGTATGTCAGTTCACTGTTGTGCAGCTTTCAGGTCAGACTCCAATAGGAGGAGCATTTAGTGGTCAGGGTGTTGTACTCGATTCATTAATCACTGATTCATTGTCAAATTGGAATTCGGTTACATACACATTTACTGATTCTAATGGATGTGCTGGAATCGCCTTGGATTCAGTTTATATCACACCGTTACCTCAAGTTAGCTTTAGCTTAAATCCAATCGAGCTTTGTGGTGGATCGGAGATTTTACTTGATTTTGCTTCGCCAACCGGAGGTGTTTATAGCGGTGATCCTATGATGATTGATACTGCGAATGGCAAGTTGATCGCTTTAGATTCTAATTACACCACTACAGGATGGTATACATACATGAATGAATGTGGCATTGATTCTGGCGAATTCACAATGATTAGTCACAAAACCCCTGAGGTAGACTTAGGTGGTGACCAAGCTTTATGCAACTCAAATACTCTCGACCTTGATGCTGGAGATCATGATTCTTATCTCTGGAACGATGCGTCTACCAATCAAATATTGACGGTCAACGATGGTGAAACTCCATTAAATGAAGATGTGTATGTGTGGGTGCAGGTGTCCGATACATTTGGATGTACTGGATCTGATACGATCTTGGTTGAAGTTGAGGTGCAAACCACGTTCTATCTTGGAGATAATATCACCGCCTGCCTCAAGGATCCGGTCACGCTTACCGTGGATAATGTTTATGACAATTTCAACTGGAGTACTGGTGATTCGACTTTGTCAATTCTAGCTCACGACGGTAGCGTAATTATCCCAGGTCAATATCCATTCTGGGTAACAGGGACAAATGATAACGGTGCATGTAGTTACTCTGATACGATAATGTTGACTCTAGTAGATTGTGACACGAGTTTTGTCGGAATCGAAGAGGCGGTTTCTTATTCATTCGAAATATTCCCTAATCCAACCCGAGAAGTGTTGAATGTGAATGGCTCAATTGGCGTTGATTTCAACCGAATAATGATGATAAGCATGAGAGGTGAAATTGCAAAGGTCTTCGACGCATCAACATGGAACGTTACAGGTGCAGACGGAGTGCGGTTAGATGTGTCTGACCTGGCAGATGGAGTTTACATGCTTCGAATTGAGCACGCTAAAGGAATAAATACAGCAAGGGTAATCGTTGGCAAATAAGTCCAGCGATTTACTCTTCGCTTTTTGGTTTCTGAATCCTTACTCCAACTTCCATGACCAGTTGCAGGTCTTCGGTCACCATTTCATGCTGTAGATTTATAGTGTAAGCGCCTTCGGCTAATGTTTCGTTTTCCATAGCTAGGAGTTCCACATCCCAAATGTCCACAGAGCCTTCGCCGAGGTATTCTTTGTCGTCTCCTATAATTGGAATGGTGTACGATTGGTCATATAAGGTAGACGGCCCCGTCATGTTGAGATTGACATTGATGTCTTTGTACGGAAAGCCATGCACATGACGAAAGAGTATATACACATCGTATTCGCCTGTTTCTGAAATAGTCGCGTCGAACGTTTGAACGTCCCCTTTACTCCAGGTCATTTTTGCGAGTTCGTTTAACCCCCTGTACTCCCAAAGGCCGTCACAGGCACTTAGTAATAGAAGGCATATTGTGGTGGATTTAAGTAGCTTTTTCATGATTAACGGTTTGCGCAAGCATAAGGATTAAATTTGTCTTGAATAAAAAACTGATAATGAGCATCGCAGAACAAATTAACGGAGACATCAAAAAGGCAATGTTGGCCAAGGATAAAAAACGGCTAGAAGCCTTACGCGCTGTGAAGAGTGCCATCTTGGTGTTGAGTACTTCCGGATCGGGTGAAGTGGGTGATGAGGATGTCATCAAGGCAATGCAGAAACAGGTGAAGCAACGCAAGGACGCTGCAGCCATATTTCAAGAGCAGGATAGAGCAGAGATGGCTAACGAGGAGTTATTCCAAGCAAAGGTGATTGAGGAGCACCTACCAGAAATGATGAGCGAGGATGATATCCGAAGCGTGGTAAAAAATAAAATTGCGGCCGCAGGCGCTTCAGGTCCGCAGGACATAGGAAAAGTTATGGGGCCAATTATGGGACAGCTACAGGGCAAAGCCGATGGTAAACTCATATCTCAAATAGTCAAAGAGGAGTTATCGAACTAATAAATTGAGCCAAAAAAAAGGCCTTGAGTAAATTTACTCAAGGCCTTTTTAATTCTAAAAATTATAAAGAGGGATTACATCATTCCTCCCATACCGCCCATTCCTCCAGGAGGCATTCCAGCTGGCATGGCGTCATCACCTGCTTCATCAGCTAGGACACACTCTGTCGTAAGCAATAAACCTGCAATGGAAGCAGCGTTCTCAAGAGAAACTCTAGTTACCTTCTTAGGATCAATAACGCCCGCAGCATACATGTTTTCATATACGCTTGTTGCTGCATTGTATCCGAAATCACCTTTGCCTTCCATTACCTTCTGAACGACAATTGAGCCTTCGCCTCCAGCATTGGCTACTATCTGTCGCAACGGCTCTTCGAGAGATCTTCTAATAATGGCGATTCCAGTCGTCTGATCCTCATTGCTTCCTTCAAGGTTGTCTAAGGCTGAAATAGCTCGAATGAAGGCTACACCTCCACCTGGTACAATCCCTTCCTCAACAGCAGCTCTCGTGGCGTGCATGGCATCATCAACTCGATCCTTCTTTTCTTTCATTTCAACTTCTGTGGCAGCACCAACATAAAGTACGGCAACACCGCCTCCTAGTTTGGCTAATCGCTCTTGCAGCTTCTCCTTATCATAGTCGCTGGTTGTCGTCTCCATTTGAGCTTTAATCTGATTGACTCGAGCCTTGATGTCTTCTGACTTACCTGCTCCGTTGATCACAGTGGTGTTGTCCTTATCAATGTCAATTTTCTCAGCTCGACCTAACATTTCAATATCTGCTTGGTCAAGTTTGAATCCACGCTCTTCGCTGATTACTTGTCCACCAGTTAGTATTGCGATATCTTCAAGCATAGCTTTACGTCGGTCTCCAAACCCTGGAGCCTTAACGGCGGCAATTTTTAAACCGCCTCTAAGCTTGTTTACAACAAGTCCAGCCAACGCTGTTCCTTCAACATCTTCGGCAATGATTAACATTGAAGCACCTTGCTGAGCTACTTTTTCAAGAAGAGGAACTATATCCTGAATGTTGCTCACTTTTTTATCGTGAATCAATATGTATGGATTCTCTAACTCGGTGATCATTTTATCGGCATTCGTAACAAAGTATGGGCTTAGGTAACCACGATCGAATTGCATTCCTTCCACTACGTCTACCGTAGTTTCCGTTCCTTTTGCTTCTTCAACTGTAATGACACCCTCTTTGCCCACTTTTTGCATCGCCTCAGCGATAAGCTTGCCTATTGTGGCATCACTATTCGCTGAAATTGTACCTACTTGCTCAATTTTCGCAAAGTCGTCTCCGACTTCTTCCTTCATGGTGTCTAGGTGCGCTACGATGGCCTGAACAGCTTGATCAATACCTCGCTTAAGGTCCATAGGATTTGCACCCGCCGTAACATTCTTAAGTCCTGCAGTAACGATCGCTTGTGCAAGTACCGTAGCTGTAGTTGTTCCGTCACCAGCCACGTCAGCTGTTTTCGACGCTACTTCCTTTACCATTTGGGCGCCCATATTCTCAACGGCGTCCTTTAGTTCCACTTCCTTCGCAACGGTTACACCATCTTTTGTGATGGTTGGGGCTCCGAACTTTTTATCAATAACGACGTTTCGACCCTTTGGACCGAGTGTTACTTTAACTGCATTTGACAAAGCGTCAACTCCCTTTTTAAGGGCGTCTCTCGCTTCAGAATCAAATAATATCTCTTTTGCCATTTTCTTGTTTTTTAATTTTCAATTAACCGATGCTACCAAGAACGTCGGTGGATCGCATTATTAGATAGTCTTTTCCGTCAAGCTGAATTTCTGTTCCTGAATATTTACCGTAAAACACGACATCGCCTTCATTCACAAGTACTGGCTCGTCTTTCTTACCGGGTCCGACAGCGATGATTGTACCTTTTTGTGGCTTTTCTTTAGCTGTATCTGGGATGATAATTCCACCCGCAGTTTTTTCTTCCGCTGCTGCTGGTTCTACCAACACGCGATCTTCATTTGGTTTAAAGTTCACTCCTGACATTTTTTAGAAAGTTTAGATTAACAAGAAAGCCAATAGTCACTTATTATGCCACCAAGTATCGGAGATCAATTCGTGCCATCTTTGACAGATAAGCACAAAAAAAATGTCAGCCCGAGTGACAAGCTGACATTTATATGTACCATGTTTGGTTTGTTCTATTCGTTGGGAAGAGGTGCGGGGCTGTCATCGTATCCAGCTGATGGAGCTGGTAGCGCTGCATTCTCTATAATTCCATCGAGGTCACTGGTTTGTGCCTCAACCGCTGTAGTTCCGGTAAAAGCGGTAGATACAATACACAAAGCCAAAAGTGCTGTAGCCAACATCCATGTTCCTTTTTCTAAAAAGTCAGAGGTTCGCTGTACGCCAACAATTTGGTTGGATGATGAAAACCCTGAAGCCAATCCACCACCCTTTGAGTTTTGAATTAGAACAATACCCATAAGCAAAAGGCTTACGATAAAGATGAGTATGGAAATGATAATCATAGCTATTTGTTTTCTTGTTTGAGTTTTTCAATAAGGGCGGCAAAATAACTGCTTTTTTCAGGATGCAGCAAACTGAGTTTTTGATACGTTGAAATTGCCTTGTCAAAAGCACCTTGTCCAGCGTAAATTCTACCTAGCGTTTCGGTAACTATTTCTTCGTTGTCAATTAGACTTCCTTTGGCGGCTTTGGTTGGCGAGAAGAACTCCGCACGCTTTGGAACTAGGCTCGATTCATTCACAATAAAGTGGTCAATAATGCCATCAACTTCTTGCTTCAATATTTTCGATGTTTCTTCCTTTTTTACGTCGTTTTCATTTGAAAGATAACGCATCCAAGATCCGAAATCTTGCTTGTTTGGAGGTGCAGTTTCCGTATGAATTGTAGATACCGATTCGCTTATTTCTTCCTGTTGGTCAATTATTTCTGCCTGATCCGACTCAGTTACCTTGGCACGACTTGGTAAAGGGGTCGCGTCCTCAATTATCATGTCAAGAGCGGCGCCAGAGTTTACAGCCTCGGATAGCAATAGATTATTTAGTTCATCAATTGAATCAGCTGGCTTCGATGAGGTGTCGATCTCTATTTCGCGAGAGCTTTGAGCCTCCGTTGATTGTTCTAGTTGTGGTTCTGGAGGAAACGCCAGCTTTTGCAAGGCAGCCCGACTTTGAAATCGAATGGCACTGAACTTAATCTGAGTCTCACTTTTTCCTGAATCGAAGGATTTTACCCCGATGGTTTGGAGTGCGCAAAGAATGCTTGAATATGGATGTTCTTTTAAATTACGCGCAATACTTTCATACTGGCTCGCTGACGTCACCCCATTATTGAGTATTGATTTAATCTCGATTTCCATTACCAGTTTCCAAGTGATTTATTGAAAATGTCCTGTGTCAGTTGCTCGTTTATTTGGTCGATCAAAGTTTGTTCAACCGAGCTTAAGTTTGTGTTTGCATCAAATTGTTGAAACCCAGAAAATGTCTGTTCAAAGCTTTTTTCGTCATCCTTAGTGTCTGTATATCGCACCTTAACTACAATGGTCAGCTTATTTAAAGAGGTTGCATCATCCTTTACGGCTTCGCCTTTCACACTATAATTCGTGATCTCTCCGGCTATGATTAGATCACCATTTTCCTTTACCAGTGCAAGGTTTGTTTGTCGAAGAAAAATATCCTTAAGCTCTTCTGTAAACGCTTGGCTTAACGATGGCGGAGCAAGAGATGCGTAGTTTGGAAATGTGGCAATTGAAATGGTGTTAACATCTGGGGAGACACTAGCTCCAGTAAATGAATAATTTACCTTACATCCAGCCAATGCAGTTGCAGATAGAACAAGTATGAAAATGGAGCGCTTAATTAAGTTCATACTCCTTTATTTTCCGGTATAATGTGCGTTCCGAAATGCCAAGTTCGCTCGCTGCATTTTTACGCCTGCCGTGATATTTGTCCAAAGCCTTTTTTATTAGCTCTTTTTCCTTTTCCTCTATGGATAAGGATTCCTCGACAACTTCAGAAGCTTCAATGTCGCTGGGGCGTGTAACTTGAATGGCAGGATGATGAATGCCGAATCCGCCAGCTTCTTCTTCTGGCGCGGAGTAATCCATTTTAGATCCGCCAAAGATGTTCTGTAATTGACTGGCGTCGATGCCATCAGAGCCATTCTTTAATAACTCCATCACTAGCTTTTTCAAATCATTCACTTCACCCTTCATTTCGAAGAGAACCTTGTATAAAATTTCGCGTTCGTTTAATTCGGACTGACCCTCTGCTTGATAAACTGTAGGTACTTTGCTTGCGATGTAGTTAGGCAAGTATTTGAGCAAGACAGTTCCATCAATGTCACGCTCCTGCTCAATGACGGATACTTGCTCCGTAATATTTTTCAATTGTCGGATATTACCGGGCCATCGATAATCTTCAAGAATTCTTATCGCATCGGCTGTCAATCTTACAGAAGGCATTCGATACTTGTCACCGAAGTCAGCGGCAAATTTTCGAAAGAGCAGATGCACATCCTCTTTTCGTTCTCTCAGCGCTGGAATCTGAATCGGAACAGTATTCAATCGATAGTACAAATCTTCTCGGAACTTGCCTTTCCGAATGGCTTCGGGGATATCAACATTGGTAGCGGCTACAATCCTAACATCTGTTTTTTGCGTTTTACTGGATCCAACCTTGATAAACTCACCTGTCTCCAATACGCGAAGAAGACGCACTTGTGTTGATATTGGCAATTCGGCAACTTCATCAAGAAATATCGTTCCACCATCGGCTACCTCGAAATAACCTTTTCTGGTATCGTGTGCACCAGTGAAACTGCCCTTTTCATGACCAAATAATTCAGAGTCGATTGTGCCCTCAGGTATCGCTCCACAATTAACCGCGATATATTCACTGTGCTTTCGAGTGCTGTTATGATGAATGATTTGAGGCATGGCCTCTTTTCCTGTTCCACTTTCACCAGTAATCAAAACGCTAAGGTCAGTAGGGGAGACACGCAAAGCCGTTTCAATCGCTCGGTCTAACGTGCCGCTCGTGCCTATTATCCCAAATCGTTGTTTTGCTTGTTGTATTGTCATAATTCTATTTAGACTATTTCTCCTATCAAAGTTGCTGCCGTGCAATCACTTACACGCACATTGACATATTCGCCTTTCTTAAAAGTGGTTTTTGGAAACACGCACATGACATTTTGAGTGTTGCGCCCACATTGGTCCTTATCAGATCGTTTAGAATTTCCTTCGATAAGAACTCGATGGACCTGACCAACTGATCTTGTGTTGCTTTCGAGTGAGTGCTGTTGCTGAAGGTCAATTACTTCGGTAAGTCTTCGCTTTTTCTCAACTAGCGGAATATCATCTTCAAATTTCCTGGCAGCTAGCGTTTTTGGTCTCTCAGAATAATAGAACATATATGCGAAGTCATATTTCACCTCTTTCATAAGTGAGAGGGTGTCTTGATGCTGCTCTTCCGTCTCGCCACAAAAACCGCTAATAATGTCTGTTGAAATACCGCAGTTTGGCATATGCTTTCGAATAGAGGCTATACGGTTCAAGTACCATTCTCGTGTGTAGCCTCGGTTCATTCTTTCAAGCATTTCTGAGTTTCCACTTTGAACTGGTAAGTGTATGTACTCACATATGTTCTCGTTTTTTGACATTACCTCAAGTACCTCATCAGACATGTCCTTGGGGTGGGATGTAGAAAAACGAATTCTAAGATCGGGATGAACATCGGCCACTTTTTGCATCAACTGAGCGAAATTCACAACTTCTTTCTGGTCGTCGATGATAGCTCCTTTCTTTGTGATGTTCCAACGATAGCTATCGACATTTTGGCCTAAAAGAGTTACTTCTCGATATCCTTTTTCAAAAAGGTCATGCGCTTCTTGTACAATTGTTTTTGGGTCTCTACTGCGTTCTCTTCCTCGGGTAAATGGGACAACGCAAAAACTGCACATATTGTCACAACCGCGGGTTATAGAGATGAATGCACTTACCCCATTGAAATCTAAACGCACCGGTGTTATTTCAGCATACGTTTCATCTCGTGATAAGAGCACGTTCACAGCTTTTTGGCCGGTCCCAACTTCTGTGACAAGATTTGGTAAGTCTCGGTAGGCATCAGGTCCAGCCACTAAGTCCACTAATTTTTCTTCTTCTAGAAGTTGAGACTTTAAACGCTCAGCCATGCAGCCAAGAATGCCAATAACCTTATCGGGATTGTTTTTCTTATCGCTTTGAAATTGAGTTAAGCGCTTGCGTACACGCTGTTCCGCATTATCGCGAATAGCACATGTATTTAGCAATACGACATCCGCTTCCTCGGCATTGCGTGTCGTTTCAAAACCTGCTTTCGACATTATCGAAGCCACTATTTCACTATCGGAAAAATTCATTTGGCAGCCATAGCTCTCCAGATAAACCTTTTTACCCAAAAGATTATCCGACTGTTGTTCGACAAGGATTGCCTCTCCTTGCCGCTCTTCCACTAATAAACCCTTGTTATTATCCATTAATTTGAATCAAGTCGCGAAGTTACTCATTGAACATGACTGCAAATATGTCAGGCGTTAATTTATGCTGTAATTCATGCTACTTGAAATAAAAGCAAATCACCTCTGCGATTTTTTTGCGTTTTATTTGCAGCGTGAAACTTCCTTTCTAGAGGAAGCGGATAAGTCCGAAATTATAAAATTGAGTGAATGAATTTGGTAATTGTTGAGTCGCCTGCTAAGGCAAAAACGATCGAAGGATATTTGGGAAAGGACTTCGTTGTTCGTTCAAGTTATGGTCACATACGCGATTTGCCTAAAAAGGGAAATGCAATTGACATTGAAAATGGATTCGCCCCTACATATGAGGTAATGCCAGATAAAAAGAAGGTGATCACCGAGTTGAAAAAATTAAGCAAGGATGCGGAAATGGTATGGCTTGCCACGGATGAGGACCGTGAGGGAGAGGCTATTAGCTGGCACCTATTCGAAGCATTAGGGTTAAAGGAAGATAAAACCAAGAGAATTGTCTTTCACGAGATAACAAAACCTGCCATTACCAGTGCCATCGAGAATCCACGAGTTATTGATAAGCATCTTGTAGATGCACAACAAGCTCGACGAATTTTGGATCGGATTGTTGGATTTGAGTTAAGTCCAGTACTTTGGAAAAAGGTGAAGCCATCTTTATCTGCTGGTAGAGTTCAAAGTGTCACAGTTCGATTAATAGTTGAAAGAGAAAAAGAGATTAATGCGTTTACGTCAGAGTCTTATTTCAGGGTAAAGGCAATTTTTGAGACAAAAGGGAAGCCTTTTACTTCGGTTCTGAACAAGAGACTCAAAACCGTCGAAGAAGTAAATGCCTTTTTTGAAAAATGCCAGGAAGCCACTTTCTCAGTGCAAGAAGTAGATAAACGCCCCGGAAAGAAAAGTCCAGCGGCGCCATTCACTACCTCTACGCTGCAACAAGAGGCGGCAAGAAAACTAGGCTATTCAGTTGCTCAAACGATGCGGCTCGCCCAGCAGCTTTATGAAGCAGGAAAGATTACTTACATGAGGACAGACTCTGTCAACTTAAGTAAAACTGCAATTGACGGGGCAACGGCAGCAATCAGTAAAGATTTTGGCGATGAGTACGTTAACCCCAGAAAGTATTCTACTAAAACAGCAAATGCTCAAGAGGCACACGAAGCGATTAGACCAACATATTTTGATCAATTAAGCGCATCAGACGATGGTCAGCAACAAAAGCTTTATGATTTAATCTGGAAGCGTGCAATTGCTAGTCAGATGAGCGACGCCAAGCTGTTGCGTACCACGATTAGAATTTCCTCGGAGGCGATAGAAGAAAGGTTTGAAGTTAAAGGTGAGATTATCACTTTCGATGGGTTTCTAAAGGTCTATTTGGAGAGCACCGATGATGAAGTTGAGGAGGATAATAATTCCAACCTTCCAAATGTTGCTGAAGGGGAGGAATTGGTTTTGAAATCAGCTGAGGCGACAGAGCGCTTTACACATCACCCAGCCAGATACTCAGAAGCGAGTTTGGTGAAAAAGTTAGAAGAGCTTGGGATAGGAAGACCTTCGACATATGCACCGACTATCGGTACCATTCAAAAACGAGGGTATGTCGTAAAAGAAGATCGCGAAGGATCCCCAAGGGATTATCGTCTCGTAACTTTAGCGGATGCTGGCATTGAAGCTAAAACGGAATCAGAAAATAGCGGAGTTGAAAAGGGTAAACTGTTCCCCACTGATATAGGAATAGTTGTAAACGACTTCCTTGAAGAACATTTTACAAAGATTTTGGACTATAATTTTACTGCATCTGTTGAGGAGGAATTCGATACAATATCCAGAGGTGAATTGGTTTGGACCGATATGCTGGCGAATTTTTACAAACCATTTCACGAAACCGTCGAGGATACGCTTGAGAATTCTGAAAGGGCTACTGGTGAGCGGATTCTTGGAAAAGATCCAAAAAGTGGCAAGCAGGTAATTGCTCGGATTGGTCGATACGGGCCAATGGTTCAGATCGGAGAGGTTTCTGACGAAGAGAAGCCAACCTTTGCCAAATTGAGAGTTGGTCAGAGCATTCAAAGTATCGTGCTCGAGGATGCATTGGAACTCTTCAAATTGCCAAGATCTCTAGGGAATTACCAGGAAAAAGAGGTCGTGGCTTCTACCGGAAGGTTCGGGCCTTTTGTCAGACATGATGGGATTTTTGTGAATATCAAGGATCATGATCCGTTAGAAATAAAACTAGAGACTGCTATTGAGCTTATTGAAGCCAAGGCCGAGGCGGCTCGAAAGGCCTTGATTCATGAATTTGAACATGATCCAATAGTCAAGGTTGTAGTGGGTAGATACGGCCCCTACTTTGCGATTGGTAAAGACAATTATAAATTACCAAAGGGAGAGGATGCTGAAAAACTAACATTAGAGCGTTGTCTTGAAATTGCCTCAACCTCAACCCCATCGAATAAGTCAAAGCGAAAAGGTTCCAAGAAAAAATGAAGTTCTCAGATTACTTTGATAAGCTAGAAATTACCCCGAATTTGGAAGGAACAATTTCTGAGTATTTATCAGAATTGGAGGAGTCATCTGACCTGGAAGGATGTAAAATGGCCCTTATGTTCGTTTCTGAAACGAGGTATTCCCAGACAGAACCGCTCAGAAACCCTCAATCTGTTCTCGATAGTTTATCAGGCCTTTTTCCACATGGGTTTGAACCTAAAATTGGTTTACTCGGTTGCCTTCGATTAGGGAAAACATTGGAAGATACCGAGTACGCAATCACTCAAATTGTGTTAGAGCTTTTTCAACATCGTGTGCTTCCTGTGGTAATTGGTGGCGATAGAGAGTTGACGTATTCGATTTATAAGGCATTTGAAGAATTAGAGCAAATTGTAAATATTGCTTCAATTGATAATATCCTCAATATCAATGGCGGCCAAGGAGCCTACATTGGAAGAATAATTAAAGAGCAGCCAAACTATTTGTTCAACTATTCGAATCTGGGTTATCAAACCTATTTGGTAAGTGGCGCTGAAATTGAGCTTGCTGATGAGCTTTACTTTGATGTTTATCGATTAGGGCAGATGCGAGGCTCGATTGAGTTATCCGAGCCATTGATACGCAGCGCTGATATTCTTTCAATATCAATGGATAGCGTTAAAGCTTCAGACTTTAAGTCGTCCACAAGTCCGCAACCCAATGGGTTTTACGCCGAGGAAATTTGTCAAACGTTGCGTTATGCTGGGTTGGGTGAAAAATTGAGAGCCGTTGTCATAACAGAAACCTCAGGGGACGTGAGCGGCGTTGATGCACTTTTAATTTCTGAGATGGTCTGGTGTCTAATTGATGGTTTATATAGTCGGCGGTCAGAAATTCCTAGCTCGCAGAATAGCTCGTTTTTAAAATATAGAGTTTCACTTAAAAATGATGAGTTCAACGTTGTGTTTTATAAAAGCCTGAATACAGATCGATGGTGGATGGAGGTTCCCGTGCCACCTGAGTATGCCAATAAGTATCGAAGACATCATTTAATTCCGTGCGATTACAACGACTACAAAGAAGCCGCAAACGATGACCTCCCTGAACGATGGTGGAGGGCATACAAGAAGATGCTCTAACCTCCTTTGTCGGATATCTTCACCGATTCATGTTGAAAAAAACGGGGCTTGGTGGAAAAATGCAAAACCAATTTGAATTTTGGCTAAATTAGCGCCTCCCAAAAAAAAACTTGACCTTTTTAGCGTAGATGAATTTTAGACTCTTAACAATTGTATTAGTACTTGGTGCTTTCGGGCTACTAGTCAATGAATCCAGGGCGCAACAGGATCCTCAGTTCAGTATGAATATGGCCACGCGATTACAAGTTAATCCTGCCTATGCTGGTATGAATGATGGTATTTGCGTGAATTTATTAAGTCGCCAGCAGTGGGCTGGCTTCGAAGGAAGACCTGAAACTTACCTTTTTGGTGGTCACGGAACATTCACAATCCCAGGAATCAACTTGAGAAGCGGGGGTGGTATTTCCATGTTTGGAGATGGACTTGGTCAAATGCACTTCTTTGGAGTAAAAGCCGCGTATTCCGCTCATATTCCATTAAACTTTATTGGCGGAGAGCCAGGTCATTTGGGTATAGGTGTCTCAGCCGGAATGTTGCAGTTTTCACTAGGAAATAATTGGAGAAGTATTACACCTTTTTATGACGATCCTACAATACCAAATGTGCCATATACTTCCGGTTCTTTTGATATGGACGCGGGTGTGTACTACCGTACAAAGGATGTTTATTTCGGAATATCGGCGACGCACCTTAATGGAGCCAATTTTCAAGAGGGTGGAGACGAATTTACAGATCAAGGTGGTCTCGGTTGGAATACATCATTTGATATGGCGAGACATTATTACTTAATGGGTGGGTACGATTTTGAACTCCCTAATTATAATTTGATCGTGCTAAAGCCGTCGGTCATGGTCAAGACAGATCTATCTTCAGCTCAGTTTGATTTGAATCTAATTGCTGAATGGAATAACTTTTTGTGGGGAGGAGCTTCATACAGGTTTACTGATGCGGCTACCCTGTTAGGTGGAATAAATTATGGTTTGCCAAAGGGCAATATTCGGGTCGGTTATGCGTATGATATAACTACGTCAAGAATAAGAACTGGATCCAACGGATCACATGAATTTTTTGTTCAATACTGTTTGAAGTTAAAGACACCGCCCCCCGTTCAAAAACACAAAACAGTACGATTTTTATAGAATCACTTACTTTTGACAACTTTTCTCAAAACGAGAAGATCCCAAAGACAGATAAACTAAAAAGGAGGAAAAATGAAAAAATTGCTTAAGATATCGGCCCTTTCCCTAGTGGGACTGCCCATTCTGCTTAGCAGTTGCGGTAACTCCGGAAGCGGCCAGTTAGTTGGTGTGCAGAACCGAATACAATGGTTCCAGCCTGATCCATATGGCATGCTCTATTTGCCAATGGGCTCATATAATATGGGGCCAAGTGATCAAGATGTTCCATATGCGAGCACGACTAAATCAAAGACTGTTTCTGTTCAGGCATTTTATATGGATGAAACGGAGATCACTAATAATGAATACCGACAATTTGTGTTCTGGGTTCGAGATTCAATCGCGCATAGAATAGTTGGAGAAGAAGTTGATGAGGAGCATTTATGGATGGTCGATCGATATGACCAAGACTACGATACACCTCATATTAACTGGAATTCAAGAATAACTTGGAGTGATGCTGAGCAGCGAGAGGCGCTGGAGGTGATGTATTACCCAGAGTTCGAGCGATATAAAGGTCGTCGAGAAATGGACGGTAGAAAATTGGATTATGAGTACTTCTGGATTGATTACAGGGATGCAGCCCGAAAGGGTGGCCCAGGTGCTCCATTACGTCAGCGAGGAATGACCGATAGATCTGTTTTCATTAAACGAGATGTTATAAACGTTTACCCAGATACACTTGTGTGGGTACATGACTTTACATACTCCTTTAACGAACCCATGACGAAAATGTACTTCAGCCATCCAGCTTACGATGATTATCCAGTTGTTGGTGTTACATGGAAACAAGCCCGAGCTTTTGGAATATGGAGAACAGACTTATTGAACAACTATCTTAAGAAAATTGGTGGTGTGAATGTTCAAGACTTTAGACTTCCTACCGAATCCGAATGGGAATATGCCGCTCGTGGTGGACTAGATTTGAACCCTTTCCCATGGGGTGGGCCATACATTAGAAATACGCGTGGTTGTTTTCTTGCCAACTTTAAGCCTATGAGAGGAAATTATGTAGATGATGGCGGTTTTCACACTGTCCCGGGATCGTCATACTCTCCGAACGACTATGGCCTTTATTGTATGTCGGGAAATGTGGCAGAATGGACAAGCAATGCTTACGACGAGTCTTCATATGATTTTGCACATGATTTGAACATGGATTATGTCTACGAAGCGAAGGATGATGATCCTCCTGTATTAAAAAGAAAAGTTATTCGAGGTGGAAGCTGGAAGGATATTAGCTACTATCTCCAAACTGGAACTCGCACCTATGAGTACCAGGATACCGCAAAAAGCTACATCGGTTTTCGATGTGTGATGTCGTACTTGGGTCGTGCCAAGGGCGATGATATATGATCTTAAAACAAAAACTTATTAAATCTTAATCCCTAATTAATCAGATATGTCACAGGAAGTAACAGGTTTCAGACCAGGTAGTAAAAGTTGGAAAAATTTTATGGCGAAGCTCTATGGTATTGGAGCGGCGGTAGTAATTATTGGTGCACTCTTTAAGATTATGCACTGGCCATTTTCTGGACCACTTTTAGTTGTGGGTCTATCAACTGAAGCCGTGATTTTCTTTTTCTCAGCTTTTGAGCCAATGCATGCTGAACCAAAGTGGGAGCTTGTATATCCTGAGTTAGCTGAACATGAGGAGGATGGAGAGCACGAAGAGGAAGATGATACAATGATTGATGAAGCTACAGCTAGTGTGAATGAAGATTTACCTGTGACTGAACAACTTGACAATTTGTTGGAAGAGGCGAAGATCGGACCTGAATTAATAGAAAGCTTAGGATCTGGACTGCGATCTCTATCTGATAACGCAAGTAAAATGTCAGATATTTCTGATGCTTCAGTTGCAACAAATGAATATGTTACGAACGTACGATCAGCTGCGACGAACGTATCTACTCTATCGGAAAACTATTCTAGAGCATCAGAAAGTTTGGCGAGCATCAGTCTTAGCGCGGAGGATGGAAGTAATTATGCAAGCGAACTAAAGGCTGTTTCAGCGAAATTGACAGAATTGAATTCTATATATGATATGCAACTTCAAGGGAGTAAGGAGCAACTTGAGTCAACAAAGCAATTCTATTCAGGCATTAATGATCTAATGTCGAACTTGGAGGCTTCTGGTGAAAGTACCAAGCAGTACAAGGAGAATATGGCGGAGTTATCAAACAATCTGGCCTCACTTAATCGTGTTTATGGTAACATGTTGAGTGCCATGAATGTCGGTGGAAACGCCAACGGATAATATCAACTCATCATTAACTTAATTATAAAGTAATATAGAATGGCTGGAGGAAAAGAAAGTCCGCGTCAGAAGATGATTGGTATGATGTACCTCGTTTTGACTGCCTTGTTAGCGATGAATGTATCCAAGGATATCCTGGATGCCTTTGTCATCATTAACGATGGTATTGAGGTAACCAACAAAAACTTCATGGCGAAGAATGAGTTTACTTATAACTTATTCGAAAAGGCAAAAGCAAATGACCCAGACAAGGTCAAAAAGTTTTACGATAAAGCATTTCGAGCGAAGGGCTTAGCAGATGCCTTGTATTTTCATATCGAAGAATTGAAAAAGCACATTATTGCGAAAACGGCTGGTTTTGAGTCGATTGAAGCAGTGCCCGATGATTCACTTTTTCTTTTGAAAAATGTAGATAGCAAGGATAACTATGATATTCCAACACATATATTGGTTGGTTCAGATCCTGCAAACCCGGTAGAGGGAGCGTTTACTGCGCGGGAGTTACGCGTAATGATAGATGAGTTTAAAAACGATCTATTGTTCCTTTTTGACGATGAGGATGAGCGTGCAGCTCTTCAACTTGGTTTAAGTACTGAAGATTTTGGAATGGTAAACGGGAACCAAGAGAGTTGGGAAACGGGTAACTTTGACCATATTCCTCTTGCGGCCTCCGTAACTGGACTAACGCGAATTCAATCTGACATTAGAAATGCGGAAGCGGATATTATCAAGGCACTTTATAGAAATATCTCTGCTGATGATTTCAAGTTCGACACTTTAGCTGCGAAAGTTATCCCTCAATCTAACTATGTGATTCAGGGTGATAGCTTTAGAGCTGATGTATTCGTGGCAGCGTTTAGTACCACACAAGATCCACGTATGCGCGTTGGTTTCGAATTTAATGACTCATCTGATTTCGCAGTTGGATCATTTGAAGAGCTAGATTCGAATAACATAACAATTAAGAACGGTATGGCGCGTTACACAGTTCCCGCAAGTGCCGAAGGCGTAAAAGAATGGGGTGGCGTTATACAAATAAAAGCGCCAGATGGAACTTGGGCAAGTTACAAGGTGCCTAAGCAATCTTATACAGTTGCGAAGCCTGCACTTGTCGTTTCTCCTACGGCAATGAACGTGTTCTACAGAGGACTTGATAATCCAGTAGAGGTTTCAGTGCCTGGGGTGCCTACAGACAAGCTTCAAGTAACAATGTCCAATGCTTCTAAATCGGGTTCAAATGGGAACTTTAAAGTTAGGCCTGGAAAAGGACAAACGGTTTCAGTAAATGTTAGTGCTGAAATTAATGGTAAGAACACCAACTTTGGTAAAAAGGAATTTAGGGTTAAGAATGTGCCCGATCCGAAACCATATTTTGGAGGGAAAACAGGCTCAGACAATATCCCACGTAAAAACTTGTTAGCTGCTGCGGGTATTATCGCTAAGATGGAAAACTTCGAGTTTGACTTAAGATTCGAGATTATCAGTTATCAAGTTTCCGCAACGATTCGAGGAAATGTGGTGGAGCAGATGTGTAAAGGACCTGCATTGAGCTCAAATGCGAAGAAGATTATTGCAGAGCTGAAATCTGGTCAGAAAGTTTACCTAGAAAAAGTGAAGGCAAAAGGACCAGATGGAACTATTCGTGATCTTGGAACTATTGCCCTTAAAGTGATTTAAAATTGCGCTTATGAGACACATGAAAATATTTTTTACGGCTATAATTACCCTATGCGTTGTTGGTGTTTCCGATGCGCAGAGTGTACTTGATGGAATCTATCAGCCTGAGCATACGCTTGAGCGAAGAGTGATTCCATATTCTCCGCTGCGAGAAGCTGACATTATGTGGCTCAGGAGAGTGTGGAGACGCGTTGATCTTCGAGAAAAGATAAATCACCCATTCTACTTCCCAGAGAAGGCTGAGCAGGGACGAAAGTCATTATTTGATGTAATTAAGGAATCAATCCTAAATGATGGCACATTGACCGCATACGATCCAGGACCTTTAGGTGATGATGATATGTTTACGAGAAGAATGACTCCTGATGAAGTTCGGGGCCTTTTGTCCAAGGTTGATACGGTATACAGTGAAAACCTATTGACAGGTGAAATGGAACAACAATTAGTGCCACTTGATGTGAAATCAACAGATGTAAAGTGGTATGAAATTAAGGAAGAATGGTTTTTTGATCGTCAACGATCCGTAATGGAAGTTAGAATTATTGGAATATGTCCAATGCTAGCAAAGAAGGATGAACTAACTGGTGAATTTCGAGGTTTGAAAAAGCTGTTTTGGATCTACTACCCGGAAGCTAGATATGTTTTTGTAAAGAGTGAAGTCTTTAATAGAGCAAATGACGTCGAAAGGAGAACTTACGAGGACATCTTTTGGAAACGACAATTTGGAAGCTATATCATCAAAATGTCCAATGTTTATAATAGATCTATTGATCAGTATAAAAAGGGACTAGATGCCTTGTTAGAAGCTGAAGATTTGAAGCAAACGATTTTCAGAATGGAACATGATCTCTGGAGTTATTAGAAATTGTTTTACAGGATTTAGGAAAAGGGGAATGGAAACATTTCCCTTTTTTTTATGCTATTACGAGATGAGTGATGGAAATAGCTAGATGAATGATGCAATAGGAATTGTGTGCCAGCCGTTACTGTTCTATGAGTTTAACAATGAAGTCTATAATCGGCACCCTCCTTTTAAGTTTCATTTTATCTATGTCTACTGGTTATAGTCAATCGGTTCTTGATCCAAAGGATCCTCCGTCATATCCAAACGTGAGATACGCCGATGTAATGTGGATGAAGCAAGTCTGGCGCCGGATAGACTTGAGACAGAAGATGAATCATGGTTTGTACTTCCCTGAACGCCCATCTAACGGCATGCAGAGCTTGTATGATCATCTCACAGATGCTGTAGAGGATGGTTTGATAACTGCGTACAGCCCTGGAGTTTTCGGTGACAATGATATGTTTACGGATCCAATGACGGCCTCTGAATTTGAATTATTGCTTGTGTCCATTGACACAGTCTATTCAGATGATCCTCTCAGTGGAACAGAATTGCCTAATGTGATTCGTATGGAGACTAGAGCGTCTGATATCGTAATGTATGAGATTAAAGAAAATTGGTTTTTCGATAGGGAACGTTCTGTTATGGAAGTAAGAATCGAAGGCATATGTCCAATAATTTCTGTGAAAGACGAATTAACAGGAGAGTTTAGGGGATATAAAAAACTGTTTTGGGTTCATTTTCCAGAGGCGAGATATGAGCTGGCTAATAGAATAGCTTACAATCGGGAAAACGATGTAGAGCGACGTTCGTTTGAAGAGATTTTTCACAAGCGCATATTCGATAGTTATATCGTAAAAGAGTCTAATGTTTACAACAGAACAATTCAGGAATATGCGATGGGTGAGGATGCTCTATTTGAAGCACAGCGTGTGGAAACCAAAATATTTGAAATGGAACATGACCTTTGGAGTCAATAACAAAATTGGCCTACTCGAAATGAAGAGTAGGCCAATTTCTTTTGATGGGATTATAAGCTCCAATAATTGAGGCTCATTTTTCTGTTCCGATAGATGCCTTTTACATCCACTAAGATGCCCTTGTCATCGCGCATGAGAGCTTTAAGGTCATCCTCAGTCATCTCAACATACTTGTCATGGTTGACAGCTACAATGATGGCATCATAATAATCGCGCATTTCAGGAATTAATCCAAATCCATACTCCTCTTCGAGTTCAGCGCTGTCGGCATATGGATCTGCAATTTCAACATCGACCATAAACGATCTAAGTTCTTTCACTACATCTGCAACCTTTGAGTTCCGAATGTCACTTACGTTTTCTTTAAATGTGGCTCCCATAATCAGAACCTTGGCGCCTGCGACATTCTTTCCTTGGGCAAGGATTTTTTTAACCGTTTGTTTGGCCACATAATACCCCATGGAGTCGTTAACATATCTTCCTGAGTTGATGATTCTTGCATGATATCCCAGCTCTTCAGCTTTGTACGTGAGATAATAAGGATCGACACCTATGCAATGACCACCTACCATGCCCGGGAAAAATTTCAGGAAATTCCACTTAGTCCCAGCAGCCTCGAGCACTTCATAGGTGTTAATACCGAGTCGATTGAAAATAATGGACAATTCATTCATCAAGGCGATGTTAACGTCCCGTTGTGTATTCTCAATGATTTTAGCGGCCTCAGCTACTTTAATCGATGAAGCCTTGTGCACACCTGGCTCAACTATGATTTCGTAAACTTTCGAAATAATGTCTAATGATTCTTCGTCGCAACCTGATACAACCTTCAGAATTTTTGTAATCGTGTGTTCTTTATCTCCTGGATTGATCCGCTCTGGTGAATAGCCTACTTTGAAATCGTCCATAAATTTCAAGCCGGAAGTTTCTTCTAGAATTGGAATACAGTCTTCCTCTGTGCACCCAGGATATACGGTTGATTCATAAACAACATAATCACCCTTCGATAATACTTTACCAACCGTGGTCGATGATCCTATCAAAGGACGAAGATCAGGCTTATTGTGGTCGTCAATTGGGGTGGGAACTGCTATAATAAAAAAGTCGACGTCCTTTAGCTCATCCAAAACGGCGGTGAAGTAGATGTCGCTATTTTCAAAAGCTTCAGCCTCAAGTTCATCGCTTGGGTCGACATTATTTCGCATCATTTCAACCCGCTCCGCATTAATGTCAAACCCAACTACTGACACCTTCTTCGCAAAAGCTAGGGCAATGGGTAAGCCAACATAACCAAGCCCAATGACACCAAGTTTTGCTTCCTTCTTTAACAGTCGATCGTATAAATTATCCATGATTACAATTACAGTTTTCTTACTATGTTATTTTCTAATTTGTATTCTTCCTTTGATTCTGGACAGGTGGCCAATCCATTTTCGTCAAAAATTAATCGGTGGCCAAATTCACTCATCCAGCCAATATGGCGACCTGGGTTTCCCACAATTAAGGCATAATCTAAAACGGCCTTGGTCACCACGGTTCCTGCACCAATAAAGGCATATTGCCCGATGTCATTGCCACAGACTATGGTGGCGTTTGCTCCAATTGAAGCGCCTTTTCGAACAAGTGTTTTAGAGTATTGGCCTCTTCGATTGACACCGCTTCTGGGGTTGGTAACATTAGTGAAGACCATACTTGGCCCCAGGAAAACGTCTTCCTCACAACAAACACCGGTATATATGGACACGTTGTTTTGGACCTTTACGTTGCTTCCGAGTATTACCTCTGGAGATATCACACAGTTTTGACCAATGTTGCAATTGGCGCCAATTTCACAATTTGCCATAATATGGCTGAAATGCCAAATTTTCGTTCCATCTGCGATGTTGGCTCCTGCGTCGATGATGGCGGTTTCATGTGCGAAGTAGTTGGTCATTATCTGAAATAGGCATCAAATGACTTATGCTCTTTTTTATAGAGGTCGTCTCTAGTTAGACTTTTGAAGTAATCATAGGTAACCTTAAGACCCTGTTGCCGATTAACTTTCGGCTCCCAATCTAAGATATCTTTAGCCTTAGTTATATCTGGTTGCCTCATTGCTGGATCGCCCTCAGGAAGTTCTTTGTGAATGACCTTTTGGCTTGTGCCAGTGAGCTTGATTATCTCATCTGCAAATTCCAGAATGGTGATTTCATCTGGATTACCAATGTTTACCGGCCTGTCATAATCACTTAATAATAACCTGTGAATTCCTTCAATAAGGTCGTCCACATAGCAAAAGGATCTTGTCTGGCTGCCATCTCCAAAAACCGTCAAATCTTCTCCACGAAGCGCCTGCCCAATAAATGCTGGTAGAACGCGTCCATCGTTTAGACGCATTCTTGGGCCGTATGTGTTGAATATGCGTACGATTCTAGTTTCAAGATTATGGATTCTCTGATAAGCCATTGTCATAGCTTCCTGAAACCTTTTAGCTTCATCATATACGCCTCTAGGGCCAACAGGGTTTACATTTCCCCAATACTCCTCATTTTGGGGATGAACAGTTGGATCACCATAAATCTCAGACGTGGAGGCCACTAGTATTCGGGCTTTTTTTGCCCTTGCCAAACCAAGCATGTTGTGTGTTCCTAATGAACTGACTTTGAGAGTCTGAATCGGAATTTTCAAATAGTCGATTGGACTGGCTGGTGAGGCAAAATGAAGAATGTAGTCGAGTTTTCCAGGAACGTGCACAAAAGTGCTCACATCATGATGGTAAAACGAGAAATTCGGATGAGCAAAGAGATGCTCAATGTTCTTAAGGTCTCCCGTTATTAGATTGTCCATCCCAATAACCGCGCATCCCTCTTTAATAAATATATCGCAAAGATGTGATCCAAGAAACCCAGCGGCACCAGTAATTAGGACTGTCTTCATGGATTCACAGTTTGTCGTCCAATGCTTTTATAGTAATAACCAAGGTTGGTCATTTTTGATGGGCTATATAGGTTTCTTCCGTCGAAAATCGCCTTATTCTTGAGTCTCTCATCTAATTCGTCAAAATCTGGGGTTCTAAACACAGACCATTCCGTGCAAATAATAAGCGCATCTGCGTTATCTAGAGCTTCATAAGGATTAATGGCATATTCGATGCTTTCACCGATTTGCGACTGAACGTTACTCATTGCTTCGGGGTCGTATGCTTTGATGGTTGCACCTGCGGCCTTAAGCTTTTCAATGATGTAAAGTGCCGGTGCTTCTCGAATATCATCTGTATCAGGTTTAAATGCCAATCCCCACATGGCGAAGTGCTTTCCTGTTAAGTCACCATCGAAGTAGGCCTCTATTGCCGGAGTAAGAACAGTCTTCTGTTCTTCATTTACACGCATTACAGCGTCTAGAATTTCAATGTTTGAGTTGTTTTCTTTCGCTGTTCGAACCAGGGCTTGAACGTCTTTAGGGAAGCAACTGCCTCCATATCCGATTCCTGGAAACAAGAATCTGTTCCCAATCCGAGTGTCAGATCCCATTCCTATTCTAACAGAGTCAACATCTGCGCCGAGAATCTCGCAGAGATTCGCAATCTCATTCATGAAGGTGATCTTGGTGGCCAGAAAAGAATTCGCTGCGTACTTAGTCATTTCTGCCGAGCGTTCATCCATAAATAGGATAGGATTGCCTTGACGTACAAATGGCTTGAAGAGCTCGTCTAATACTTTTCGCGCCCGATCCGAATCGGTTCCGATAACCACTCGATCTGGTTTCATAAAGTCATCAACTGCAAAGCCTTCCCTCAAGAATTCGGGATTTGATACGACATCAAATTCACCCTTATAATTGGCAGCAATAGCGTTATGCACTTTATCTGCGGTCCCGACGGGAACTGTGCTCTTGTCAATTATTATGGAGTAATCCTTGAGTATTTTCCCAAGATTATCTGCCACGCCTAGGATGTATTTTAAATCGGCACTACCATCCTCTCCAGGAGGCGTAGGTAGCGCTAAGAAGATAACATTCGAGTGATCCACAGCGTCTTGTAAGACTGTGGTAAACTGAAGTCTCCCTTGCTTTATATTTCGTTCAAAGAGATTGTCTAAGTGCGGTTCATAGATCGGAATGATACCATTCCGCATTTTATTTACTTTTTCTTCATCGATGTCTACGCAAACTACGTGATTGCCCATTTCTGCGAGGCAAGTACCCGTTACCAATCCAACGTATCCTGTTCCAACTACAGCAATATTCATTTTTTAATGTAGGATAATATAGTGTTTGTAATATGCTCAAGCTGGTCCATTTCCATTTCTGTGTGAATAGGTAGAGACAAAACTTCAGCGCTTAAAATGTCAGTAATTTCTAATTTATCTTTCGAAGAGTCATAATAATGATCATATCCTTTCTGTTTATGTGCAGGCACGGGATAATAAATGTTTGACGGAATACCTTGCTCGGTAAGAGCTGCTTGTAGACCTTCACGATCAACTCCGTGTAACTTCATTGTGTACTGGTGATATACATGTGTCGACCATGCGGCAACCACAGGTGTTGAAATTTCAGCTAGGTGCGCAAATCGTTCCTTATAGTGTGCAGCAACAGCCTGTCTGCGTCGGGCATATTCATCAAGCTTTCTTAGCTTGATACGCAAAACAGCCGCTTGCATATTATCTAATCTAGAGTTAACTCCGATAATGTCGTGATAGTAACGCTTGCTTTGGCCATGATTCGCGATTTTCCGAATGTAATCGGCTAAATCGTCATCATTCGTAAAAATGGCTCCACCATCACCATAACAACCAAGGTTCTTAGATGGAAAGAAAGACGTCGTTCCAATGTCTCCGATACCACCGGCAGATTTAGTGAAGTGAGCGCCGGTATACTTCGCTCCTATCGCCTGAGCAGTATCCTCGATAATCTTAAGTCCATGTTCCTTAGCAATGGCGCAAATTTCATCCATGTTTGCACATTGACCATAAAGATGCACAGGCACTATTGCCGTTGATTTTGAAGTAATCTTTTTTCGGAGATCAATAGGATCAATCGTGAATGTATCAGGATCCACATCCACAAAGACAGGAGTTAAGCCTAATAGGGCGATAACCTCGCATGTAGCAATGTAGGTAAAGCTTGGTGTGAGGATTTCATCACCCGGCTTGGCGTTAATTGCCATCAGCGCTATTTGTAATGCATCAGTGCCGTTTGCACAAGGGATTACGTGCTTAACATCGAGGTAATCTTCTAACTCTTTGGCCAATCCTTTTACATGCGAACCTCCAATAAAGGCACTATTGTCCATTATTTCAAGTATCGCTTGATCGACTTCTTCCTTTATTTCGTGGTATTGCGATCTGAGATCGACTAGTTGAATTGGCTTCATTCGTAGCTAAAAAATGAGCGGCAAAGATATTGTTTTAAAGGCCTCCATATTACCGTATCCTAAATCCATTTAGTGGATTTTGTTTCACCTTCATTTACAGCTCGTAGCTTTCTTAAGTTTGTACACTATGAGATGGATACTTCCATGTTTAATTGCGCTACTATTTGGTGGACAGTCTTTCGGTCAACGAAGCGTGCGTGACTCAACGCTATCATTCGCTTCCTTGGGGGCGCATGTGGGAATGCAATATCCATTCGCGAATCTTTCTGAGCGGTTTGGATATGGTGGTATTGCTGGCGCCGAGCTCATGATAAAGAATAAAAAGAACTTCACGATTGAGCTTGAATATGGATACATATTTGGTTCCAGAGTGAAAGAGGATACAATACTGCAGCCTCTGCTTACATCTCAAAACTTCATTGTTAATCGGGAAGGCGAACCTGCGGATGTTTTCTTGGCTCAACGCGGCTTCATTACCTACCTAAAAGTTGGAAAAATATTTCCAGTTTTTAAGGCGAATCCAAATTCTGGAATACATGCCACCTTCGGCTTTGGCTATATGCAGCACAAAATAAATATTACCGAAGCCAGTCAAAAAGTGCCGCAACTAATTGGAGATTACCTAAAGGGATACGATCGGTTTACAAATGGGTTTTTAGCCTCCCAGTCTTTTGGGTATTCCCATTTCAGCGACTATAAACTAGTTAACTACTACATCGGCGTTGAGTTTGTCGAGGGGTTTACACAGAACCGAAGAGCGATAAATTTCGACACTGGAGTGAATGATCCTACCAAGAGAATGGATGTTATGGGAAGTATGGTCTTTCGTTGGTACTTCCCAATATACAAGCGGCAGCCGCAAGAATTTTATTTCTATTAAATGCGCCTTCTTTATTCGCTCGCTATCCAATTATATGGTGTAGTCGCCTATGCCATGGCTCTAATTCAACCTAAGGCACGACTGTGGGTTCATGGGCAAGCAACCTGGAAGAAAGAAGTTAGCGGTCTAGAGAAAGGCCCAAGGCCAATCTGGTTTCATTGTGCTTCAGTCGGGGAATTCGAACAAGCGAGACCAATCATTGAAAAATTTTCTGCGTCAAGGCCAGGTGTCCCAATTCTACTCACCTTTTTTTCACCGTCTGGTTTTGAGTTACATAAGAATTATGAGCTCGCTCAGTGTGTCGCCCATTTGCCGTTGGATACGCCAAGGAATGCCAGAGAATTTCTTGACCTTACAAAACCACAGGCTATCGTCTTTGTGAAGTACGAATTGTGGTTCAATTTCATGAAGGAGTTCAATAACCGAAATATTCCTTCCGTATTGATTAGTGCCTTTTTTCATGAAAATCATCTTTTGTTGCGCTGGCCGGGGAGGTTGCTGGGAAAAAACCTAGATGCCTTCACCCGAATTTTTGTGCAAGACGATGAGACAGCCTTGAGACTCGCCGCAATTGGTGTAGAGAATACTGAAGTTGCTGGAGATACACGTTATGATAGAGTGTTGGATATTGTAAATAGTCCATTTGATCATCCAGCTATAGAAAGCTTTGCTAAAGATGACAAGGTGATCGTCATTGGTAGTAATTGGCCAGAGGACGACGAGATAATAATTGACGAGCTGAAGAAACTAATTGGCGTCAAGCTCATAGTTGCCCCTCATGAGATGTCAAGCACTCAAATTCAAGTCTGGGAAAGCAGATTTGCTGGTAAGATCTTAATGTTGAGCGAACTGGAGGATACGATTCCCGACAATGTCAAGGTTCTCTTCATTGATCGCATTGGCATGCTTTCCCATCTCTATCGATTTGCAAGTGTTGCATATGTCGGCGGAGGATTTGGGAAGTCCGTGCACAACACTTTGGAGCCGGCTGTTTATGGAGTCCCTGTTTTGTTTGGGCCTAATAATCTGCGATTTGACGAAGTACAACAATTGAAAAAAATGGGCGCTGGCTTTGAGGTCAAGAGCCAAAGTGAGTTTGCTCAAATGATCCAAATTCTAATAACAGATTCTGAAAAATTGGATGAGGTTAGGCGAAAACTAAAAACCCATTTTGAGGAGAAAAAGGGCGGGAGCGCCATTGTTCTTGCCTGGTTGAGTCAAGCGCTTAAAGGCGCGTCTCAAAAATAGTACCCGGGGCGGGGGTCGAACCCGCACGGACGCAATGTCCACAGGATTTTAAGTCCTGCGTGTCTACCAATTCCACCACCCGGGCAAGCGACTAGTCGCTTCGCTTTCAAACATTCAAAAGCGATTGGATTTTGAAAAAAAAAGCCCCCCTTTAGGGAGGTCTTTTTATTGAGCGAGAGACGGGATTCGAACCCGCGACCCCGACCTTGGCAAGGTCGTGCTCTACCAGCTGAGCTACTCTCGCAATTAAGGACGGCAAAAATAATTTATTCTTTCAATCACCGACCGTGTTTTTTACTTCAGGGATTTGTTCCGAGCAACTTCTTTATCTCATTTAGTTTAAACAGCGCTTCCACGGGGGTTAAGGAGTTGATTTCAATGTTGATTAACTCTTCTTTAATTTGAGATAAAACGGGATCATCTAGTTGAAAGATGCTCAATTGAAGGTCATTGCTGATTGCGCTGGTGTCGGGTTTTGCACTTCCTTTTCTTTGACTTTCTTCAAGTTCATGTAGGATTTTTTTTGCTCGAACAATAAGTGCTGGAGGCATTCCGGCCATTTTTGCTACCTGAATACCAAAACTATGCTCACTGCCGCCGGCAATAAGTTTCCTAAGAAAGATGATTTTATGCTTGGTCTCTTTTATGGAGATCGTGAAATTTTTGATTCGCTCAAATTGAGCCGCCATATCATTAAGTTCATGATAGTGTGTGGCGAATAGAGTCAATGGACGTTCCTTTTGTTGATGTAGGTATTCTGCAATTGACCAGGCGATCGAGATACCATCGTAAGTGCTTGTTCCTCGACCAATTTCATCAAGTAGAATCAAACTCCGAGAACTCAAATTGTTAAGTATACTAGCTGTCTCATTCATTTCCACCATGAATGTTGACTCCCCTTGGCTAATATTATCGGAAGCCCCAACACGTGTAAATAATTTGTCGATTAATCCTAGTTCTGCGGAATCAGCAGGCACGTAACTCCCAATTTGAGCCAACAACGTAATAAGTGCGCATTGCCTCAAGAGAGCTGATTTTCCTGACATGTTTGGGCCCGTAAGCATGATGATTTGTTGATCCGAATTGTTTATTTCGATGTCATTGGCGATGTAGGCTTCCCCTAAAGGCATCTGGCGTTCAATCACAGGATGTCGACCTCCGCGAATAGAAATAGCATGCCCACTATTTATCTTAGGCCGACAATACTTGAAGTCTATCGCATTTCTCGAAAACGAGCATAGGCAGTCAATTTCGGCAATAACCTTAGCCACGCGTTGAATTTCAGCGATGTATTTACCAAGCTCCTGCAAAAACTCAGTGTAAATCTTTTGTTCAAGGGCCAATATTTTCTCTTCGGCCCCGAGTATTCGTTCTTCGTAACCCTTTAGTTCTTCAGTGATGTAGCGCTCCGCATTCACTAGTGTTTGCTTTCGGATCCAGGATGCAGGTACTTTATCCTTGTGCGCGTGTGTCACTTCCAGATAATAGCCAAACACATTATTGAAACCGATTTTTAAGGAACTAATGCCAGTTGCCTTTGATTCACGGTTTTGTAATTGAACTAAGTAATCCTTTCCTGAAAAGGCGATAATGCGCAGATCGTCCAGTTCTTCATTAATCGCATCGGCAATAGCATTGCCCTTATTTATGAGAGCCGGAGGGTTGTCATTTAAAGTCTTTTTTATCAATGCCGCAATCTCCACAACACCCTCCATAGCAGTTTTCAATTGCTTCGTTTGAGGAAATGAAGGCTTGATATTTACAATGGGCATTGCAGCTTCGAGGCTTTTGCCCAATTGTATGGCTTCCTTTGGTCCAAGCTTTCCAATCGAAAGTCGGGCTGTAATACGTTCCAGATCGCCAATTTTCTTCAGTTGGTCGGCTATTATTGATCCAGCCGTTTCGTGCTTTATGAAGCTTTCCACGGACGATAATCGCTCATTTATTTTTTTAGCTTCAATGAGCGGAAACGCTAACCAATTCTTAAGCATGCGGCTCCCCATCGGAGTTATTGTTGTGTCAATGACATCTAACAATGACTTTCCGTTTTCATTGCTTGAATAGAAAAGCTCAAGGTTTTTTTGGGTAAAACGGTCAAGCCACATGTGGCTGCTTGCATCGATTCTAGAGACAGAATGAATGTGTCGCAGTTTATCATGCTGTGTTTCAGATAAATAATGAAGAATTGCACCGGAAGCTATAATTGCCTCTGGAAGGTCATCTAGACCAAAACCTTTAAGTGAATGAGTATGAAATTGTGCTTTTAGTGTATCATCAGCATATTCCGGCTGGAATACCCAATCCTCTAGATGATAGGTGTGAAATTTATCAGAAAAACTTGCCTTATAGACGTCTCTCTTATTTCGCTCAAATACAATTTCGCCCGGCGAAAATCCAATCACGAGTTTCTCAATATATGCAGCCGATCCCTGAGCTGCATAAAACTCTCCGGTGCTAATATCTAAAAACGAAACTCCCAGGGTGGGTTTACCGAAATGGATAGCGCAAAGGAAGTTGTTGCTGTTTCGATCTAAGATTTGGTCGTTGAGGGCTACGCCAGGCGTCACTAGCTCTGTAACACCCCTCTTCACAATAGACTTTGTCATCTTTGGATCCTCCAACTGATCACAGATTGCAACGCGCTCACCTGCGCGCACCAGTTTTGGAAGATATACATCAAGGCTATGGTGAGGGAACCCTGCCAATTCAACAGAGCTTGCAGCGCCGTTTTTCCTTTGGGTAAGAACGATGCCCAAGATTTTGGAGGCTCGAACTGCGTCTTCGGCAAAGGTTTCGTAAAAATCGCCCACGCGAAATAGCAATAGCGCCCCGGGGTGCTTTGCTTTAATCCCGTAATATTGCGTCATTAGAGGTGTTTCACTCCTCTTGTTTGTGCTTGATTTTGAGCCCATTCCTTAACCGTAAATTTATACACAGCGGTAGGAGTGGGCGCCCGATCTAGCCTTCACTTTTCATGAATTATGAACAGAAAACTGAGTTTAAACGAGTTGGAGAGAATGTCCTTGGAGGATTATCAAAAAGAGGAGAAACTTCCCATCCGAGTAATCCTTGAAAATGTGCGCAGTTTGTCAAACGTGGGATCTGTTTTTCGAACATGTGATGCATTTAAAGTGGACCGATTGATACTCACAGGAATAACAGGCAAGCCGCCTCATCGAGAGATTCAAAGAACGGCTCTTGGAGCCGCTGAATCTGTGAGCTGGGCGCATGTAGATGCGCTGGATGAATCCATAACAGAAGCGAAGGCGGAAGGCTATAGTGTTTATGCAATAGAGCAATCAACAGATTCTATTCCATTGCACGAGCTTACTTTTTCAGGTAAAGGTCTTTGCTTAATCTTTGGTAACGAGGTCGATGGAGTATCTCAGGATACCATTGATAAATGCGATGGTGTCGTGGAAATACCTCAATCAGGAACAAAGCATAGCCTCAACGTATCCGTTGCGGCAGGTGCCGTTTTGTGGGAAGTCTATAAAAGCTTTTTGTAGCTCTAAGCGTCAACTTAGTTTTCTAGTTCTCCACGCATTCCCAATTCGTGCGCTCATATACGGTCACCTGATCAGTGAAATCGCGTCCTCGACCGCAAATTTCAGTTACGCGCTCTGTGGTTGTGGCATTGGGATCCTCTTCAAACGTGGTGCAGGTGGCGCACTTTTCGCAAGATTCAAAGGTTAGTGCAAGCAGGGCAAAGGATAATATTGTAAGCGATTTTTTCATTTTCAAAGTGTTACCTGACAAATATAGCAGTTTATGCACCTAAGCTTTGCTTGATTTAGGAAACGGCTAAAAAAGAAAAGGCCCACCAATTGGTGAGCCTTTTGATAATCTGTATATCGAACTAAGTCCTACTCCCAAAGAGCAGTAACAGCTGCGTTCTCTCGGAAGTCCATGAATTCAGCATCCTTTTTCGCTTTCGCTTTCAGGTCTCCATTCTTCTCGATGGCAGCTTTCAGGTTGTTTGAAACCATGTCTTCGTTGTTTGCGCGAGCACCGATGATAGCCTTTAAATAGTATGCCTCAGCTGTCGCCTTTGCGTCAGATGATTCAACCGTGTTTAGAGCACCGTCATTATTTCCATTAAGCGTTTGCGCTAGTGCAGCATTGAATGTGTTGTATCCAGACATGTTACTTACAGCGTCTTCGTAATCGCCATCCATAATGTTCAAAATACCAATGTTGTAGTTTACTTCTTTTCCAGCTCCTTTAGCCTTCTCGTAATATCCCATGGCGCCTTCTCTGTCACCCATTAATCGAGTAACAACTCCCATGTTGTTCATAACAACCTTTTCAGTGGCGCTAGCCTTAGCTGCCTTGTCAAATTCAGCCTTAGCTGCTTCAACCTTGTTCTGCTGAACGTAAATCCATCCTACGTTGTTGTGACCTCTCCAGTCTCCGGCGTGAACCTTCTGAGCTGCCTTGTAAACTTCAAGTTTCTGGTTCATGTCATTGTACAATGTAGCGGTGTAAAGAATCTCTTCAATGGTAAGTTCAGAAGGATTCTCCTTTACAAGCTTCTTCAGTTCGTCATCCTCTTTTGCCTTTTCTTCCGCATTGATTGTGATGACAGATCTTCTTAGCGGAGGAAGAATCTGCTCAGCTAGAATCGTGTATGTCTTAGCCATGTTCTTGATCTCTTCTTCACGCTTCGTGTCGTCACTGTACATTCCAAGAACACGGATAATCATATCCTTATCTTCAATGTCAGAAGCTTGAAGCTTTGTTTTGAAGCCATCCCAGTCTTCACCCTTTGGAGATTTGTTATAAAGCCCATCAGCTTTCCCAGCTTCAATTTTCTTCTTACCGAACATTCCCATAAGAGACTTTGCTGCGGTGTTTGCTCTATCAGACGCCAAGTCTTCGTTTAGTGCAGACTCTCCATCAGGAGAAGCGTATGAACTAATATCAACTGATTTCCAGTCATATTCGTAAGTGATTCCTTTTTCCATGAAAGCGTCAACCGCCATCATGTCTTCCTGCTTCAATTCAGCAGACTTAACTGTGCTAGACTGAATGTCGTAGTTGAGCTCAGCAGAAATTGAACGTGGACTCACTTTAGTGAATTTGTCTTTACCAAGAATTGGCATTTCATCGCTTTGAACCAATCTAGGCGTAGTCACTGTTCCGTTTCCAAATGGAATGGGGTCAAATGTCTGCGTCTTTGATTTGAATCCTGCTTCAACAAGAATTTCAAGAACAACGTTCTCCATTGCGTCTTCATACGCCACTTGGTTGTTTACGCTGAAACTTCCGCCAGAAGCCTTCATTATTTTTGTTCCTTCTCCTGTAGCCTTTTCACCAACAAGCTTGATTGTTTCAAACTCCTTAACGATAGCTCCTGTCTCAGCATCTTTCATGACTGGCTTCACATTGGCTACAGCCTTTTTGTGAAAGAATTTAGCTGGATATCGACCGCTAACGCTTATTGCCACAGAATCTCCGTGTAATTCAAGCGGGTCGGGACTCATGGTATATGTTACCATACCATGCTTTTTGTTCATTTTCTTAAGTGGGTTACAACCCGATGCAATTAGGATAACTGCAGTTAGAATACCAAGTATTGAGTAGGTAGATCTCATTTTGTTCGATTTTCGTTTAGTGCTTATTCGGTTTACGAATGCTTTTTCGACTGCAAAAATAATCAATGTTTATATATAGCGTAAGAATTATACGGCATTCATACATTATAAAGCCATAGAGATGTGGTTGATGCCTCGCTTCCATTCTTGGTTTATCGTCTTACGCAATTTTTCTAAAAGATCTTTTTCGCTAAATGCTTGGCCCTCAGTTAAATTGATTACAACAATTGGGAATGAAGTTACTTCCTTGAATGCCGCAAAGTATCCCTCGCTTACCGCCTCCAAATATTCGTTCGGAATTTCTTCTTCATAATCCCTGCCCCTTTGATGAATCTGAGCCTGTAAAGTTTCGATAGATTGATGCAGATAGATCAATATATCGGGGCGAGGCATGAACCGGTCCATGATGGAAAATAAATTGTTGTAAAGTGCCCTTTCATCTTCATGTAAAAGATTGATGGAACTGAAAATGGCGCATTTAGAAAAATGATAGTCATATACTGTATATTCTTGAAATATGTCGCCGAGAAGGTTCTTAGATAGCTGATGATACCGCTCTGCTAAAAAGAATAACTCCACTTGAAAACCATGTCGGTTTCGATCCGAATAAAAGAGTTCTAGAAACGGGTTGTTTTCAAAGGTTTCCAGAATTAAACGTGCATCTAAGTATTCGGATAGGGCCTTGGCCATGGTTGTTTTACCCGCGCCTATGTTGCCTTCGATTACAATATTCTTATATCCGCTCATGCTCTCAATATTTGAACTTGAGTCTTATCCGTTATGGCATTAAGTATTTCAGAATTGGTTTTCTTGCACATCGGATGAATTCCTAAAGGATCTAGTTCAACTAATGGTGCCATGGTGAACCTACGTTGTGTCATTCTCGGATGAGGGATGCACAATTCATCTGATTCCAAAATATGGGCGCCGTAGTATAAAATGTCTATATCAATAATCCTTGAATGGTATCCTGGCTCTGCATAGAGCTTGCGTCCCATGCGCTTTTCAATCAGTTTTGTTTTTGAGAGAACCTCAATCGCGGGCAGTGGAGTTTCAATTCTGATGACCTGATTTAGAAACCAATTTTCAGTTTCCATTTCCCAAGGTTCAGTTTGATATAGAGAAGAGAAGTCAATTATTTCGCCGACTTCAGCCTGTATAGATGCGCTCGCCTTCTTAATATTATCCAAGGTGTCACCCAAATTCGAACCTATAAGCAGGAATACATTCTCGCTTTTTTTCCCTTTATGTAATCCTTCTGCCATTCGTCAAAATGTTCCCTTGATTGCTAATACCTAAAATACTTTTGATGCGAAGATGAAATCAAAAATGGTTCTTCATTCAAGAAACGCGAAATGATTTCGAGCTAATTTTTAAAGAACAACTAATCAGTACTATAGACAATGAAACAATTTTTCAAATACATGTTTGCCTCAACGCTCGGAACGATCCTGGCTTTTGTGGTATTCTTTATTCTTTCTGGAATGATCATAGCCGGACTGGTCGGTTCGGCGATGATGATGGCAGGGAACTCTAAAAAATCGGTGAAGGTCGAAGAGAATTCGGTCCTGGTCGTAGATATGTCTGAGCGCTTAGTAGAAAGAAAGAAACCATCGCCGTTTGAGAATATCGACATTCAAGGATTCGATGACGATCAAGGCATTGCTCTTCGAGAATTTCTAGCCGCAATTGATGCAGCTAAGACAGATGATAACATTAAAGGAATCTATCTAAAGGGAAGCTCTTTTAACGGTTCTTTCACCGCGCTAGAAGAAGTTAGGGGTGCAATTCAGGACTTTCAAGACAGCGGCAAGTTTGTGCTGGCATATGAAGAAGTCTATACGCAAGGAGCATATTACTTAGCGTCTGCGGCAAGTGAAACCTATATTTTTCAGGAAGGCATGCTCGAGTTTTTCGGCTTGAGATCAGAAATCGCCTTTTTCAAGAACGCCATGGAGAAATTGGGAATCAAGGCCACAGTTGTGAAAGGTCCAGATAATATTTATAAGAGTGCGATTGAGCCTTTTACACGAGAGGATATGAGTCCTGAAAATGAGGTTCAAATTCAGCGAATACTTGATGTGCTATGGGAGGGCATGTCCGAGAACATTGCAGAATCAAGAGATATCCATATCGACAGCTTGAACAGTATCGTAAATGATCTGAAGATACGCAAGCCTGAAGATGCTGTCGCGTTTGGATTTTTTGATGACGCCGTGTATTACGACGAAATTCTCGCAAACCTTAGAGAGAAGTTGGAAATTGAAGGAGATGATGACATTCCATCAATTGAAATGGAAGATTATGTGAAATCTTACGATAGAAACGAGAAGGGTGAAGAAGATGATGATGAAAAGAGTTGGGAGCTAAAAGATGAAATTGCGGTCATCTACGCAATTGGCGGAATAAATTCTGGTGAAAGTCAGGAAGATAATATTGGTTCCGAGACACTTGCGAAGGCAATTAGAGAGGCACGTACGGATGAAGATGTAAAGGCTATCGTAATGCGGGTAACCTCTCCCGGAGGATCAGCATTGGCCAGCGATGTGATCTGGAGAGAGGCTAAATTGGCTGGCGAAACCAAACCGTTCATTGTATCATTTGGAAGTGTTGCTGCCAGCGGTGGGTATTACATTAGTACACATGCCGATCGCATTTTTGCAGCGGAGAATACCATTACGGGTTCCATTGGAGTCTTTGGATTGATGCCAGACATGCGAGGATTGGTTACAGATAAGATGGGAATCAACTTTGATGGCGTGAAAACACATGACCATAGCGACTTCGGATCAATGCAGAGAGGGTTCGACGACATGGAGATGGCGTTGCTAAATGAGTTTGTCACGGACACGTACAATGAATTCGTAGGTCGAGTTGCTGAGGGAAGAGATATGACCTTTGATGAGGTTGATTCAATAGCGAGAGGAAGAGTTTGGATCGGAACTGATGCTATTGAAAATGGGTTAGTTGATGAAATTGGCTCGCTCAATGACGCCATCGAGTATGCTGCCGCCCAAGCTGAGCTTGAAGATTATAAACTAATCGAGCTGCCGAAACAAAAGGATCCATGGGAGTCATTCATGGTGAAGTTTAACGGAAACGCGAAGGCTCAAGTAGGTCAGTGGGTGTTTGGTGATGAGTATGAGTGGATTCACAAGGCGCAAGAGATTAAAGAAATGGAAGGCATTCAAGCGCGTATGCCATATGAGATAAAGGTCCACTAGATTAGATCGAAAATCTTGAAGAGAAACCCGGTGTTGGCTATGTGCCTTCATCGGGTTTTTTATTGACCAATAACTATCCGTTGTGTGACATTAGATTCTTGATGGACTCTGAGTAGATTAATGCCTGGACGAATCTCAATTTCCTGCTTGCCCAAAATAGTTTCAGTTCGATATAGCCCGCCATCCACACCGTATACCTCAACACGGACAGTGGTCTCAGCCTCTACCCAGATCCGATCACGGGCAGGATTAGGGAAGATTGTAATGTCTGTTCCTCGAAGCTCTGGCAGAGCTAGTGTTGAAATGTTGAATCGAATTGGGAGTTACTCAAGTTGGGGCAACGCTTTCGTCAAATCAAAATGATGCCACCTATCAGTGGATCGATTGCAATGCTTTTGCGAGTATTCCTGGAGAAACCGCTCAATCCTTCACGGCTTCGGAAAACGGAACATACGCTGTACAGATCACGGTAGATAATTGTGTCGATACTTCCGATTGTACTTCCATTGTGAACGTAGGGATTGATGAAGTGACAGATGAGCTAAGTGTGGCCGTATTTCCTAATCCAAGTCAAGACTATGTGCACGTGTCTTCTTCTGAACGTCTTGTTTCAATTTGCGTGTATGACATAATGGGCAATAAACTGATTCAAACAACCGATCCAGTTCTCTGCGTTTCCAGTCTGCCAAAAGGGATTTACTTTCTGCAGGCCAGTTCCGAATCGAACGAGACGGTAGTGTCATTTATGAAATAGTGTTTTCAATCCGTTAACGCTGAAAAGGTCCAATTGATTTATCAATTTGGGCCTTTTCTTTTGTTCCATCCGGACAATTTTGAGTTTTATTCTAACCATGAAATATCAACTTATCCATGGGTTATTTTCGTCCATCACTAAGAAGTGAGCATGGAGAATAAAGAAATCGCATCCTATTTCAAATTGTGTGGCCAGTTGATGGAGCTGCATGAAGAAAATAAATTCAAGGTTCGATCCTATACAAATGCGGCGTTTCAAATGAGTCGTTACGGAGATCCTATTTATGAAATGGATCCTATGTATTACGGTCAAATCCCTGGAATGGGTAAAGCTCTGATGTCCAATTTGGAGGAGTTGCTTGACACAGAGCGAATGTCTGTATTAGATGAGTTAATTGAGCGCACGCCAAAGGGTGTGATTGAAATGCTTTCGATTAAAGGCATTGGTCCAAGTAAGGTCCGTGTTATTTGGAGAGACATGGGAATTGAGTCGCCAGGTGAGTTGCACTATGCTTGCAATGAAAACCGTTTGGTTGACTTTAAAGGGTTTGGTGAAAAGACACAAAAAGCCGTGAAGGAGTCCATCGAATTCATGATGGAGCACAGTAAGAGCTTTCACTATATAAAGGCCGAGCCGATAGTAGAGCACGTTATTGAATTCGTGCAATCTACAAATCCCGAGGCCATGGTAACTGTTGTCGGCGATGCCGGACGAAAGGCGCTCACTCTAACTCAATTGGATTTTGTCGTATCCAATGTCAAAGAACTTCCGGATTTTTCTGAAATATCGATTCCGATAAAATTTCACGAAGTGAGCATGAAAGAGCACCAGATTGAGGCATTTAAATTGGGTGCGAAACCTAAACATCTCGAAAATTTGACGTTGGAGGGAACTCAAACTGCCAGTGAGGTTTACACTAAGAGTGGGATCGGATTTATACCTGAAGAGATGCGAGAAGGCCACCATGAATTTGAGTGGGCAGAGAAATTTGATGAGAGTCAGTTAATCACTGATGCTGATTTGGTTGGGTGTCTTCACAATCACAGTACATATAGCGACGGAATCCATACGCTTCAGGAAATGGCGCGCTATCTGAAAAACCTAGGTTATACCTACTTTGGAATTTGCGACCACAGTCAAACTGCGGTCTACGCTGGCGGGTTAACTCCGTTCGATATAATCCAACAGCACGAAGAGATTGATCAGCTTAATGATGAAATGGCTCCGTTCAAAATCTTGAAAGGAATAGAAAGTGACATCCTTCCAAATGGAGATTTGGATTATACGAACGATATACTTGCCACTTTCGATTTTGTTGTAGCCTCGATTCACAGTGCCATGAAAATGGACGAGGAGGCTGCCACCAAACGTCTTATAAAGGCTGTCGAGAATCCGTTTACTTCCATATTGGGTCACCCAACCGGGCGTTTACTCCTTAGCAGACCGGGCTATCCGATTGATCATAAAAAAGTGATTGACGCCTGTGCAGCCAATAATGTATCCATCGAGCTAAACGCGAATCCTATGCGATTGGATATTGATTGGACTTGGATTCATTATTGCCAGGAAAGAAATGTCATGGTCAGTATCAATCCGGATGCTCACCGAAAAGAAGGGTTTCATCATATGAAGTACGGAGTTATTGCTGCCCGCAAGGGAGGATTGGTCAAGGGTATGTGCTTGAACGCCTTGGGGTTGGCGCAATTACAGGAAAAATTTGATTCAAAATAAATTGAAGTTCACTCAATTGACATTATTTCGCTGCTAAATGGCGATCATCAATTCCATATTCGGGTGGTTCATAAAAAAGCGCATCCATCAGATTGAACTGTTCATGAAATACCCTCATGATGTGCAGCAGGATTGGTTTTCAGAATTAACTGACACGGCTAAGAATACTGAATGGGGAAAACGTTATGGATTTGGGGAGCTAGGGAATCTGGATGCGTTCAAAGCGCGGGTGCCTGTCCAAGAATACGACGGATTTAAGGCAGACATTGAGCGAATAGTTCATGGTGAGCAAAACATACTTTGGCCTTCAGATATTACCATGTTCGCAAAATCTAGTGGCACTACAAGCGACAAGAGCAAGTTTATTCCGGTTAGCACAGAGTCATTAGAGGACTGTCATTACAAGGGTGGGAAGGACTTAATGTCATTTTATTACAACGAGTTTGAAGATTCGAGGCTGTTGGAAGGGCGTGCGCTCGTTATGGGAGGTAGTTCAGACTTTGTCCCATTAAACGAAGGCAGTTATACGGGTGACCTGAGTGCCATAATTATCCGAAATCTTCCATTCTGGGCTTCATTGCATCGAACACCCGACATAAGCATTGCTCTCAACCCGAGCTGGGAGGAGAAAATTGAGCAGATTGTGGATGTTACGGTAGATCAGAACATAACCAACATCTCAGGAGTGCCCAGTTGGATGCTCGTACTCTTAAAGCGCGTATTGGAGCGAACCGGTAAATCAAAGATTATTGAGGTGTGGCCGAACCTCGAGTGGTATGTGCACGGAGGTGTGAACTTTTCTCCCTATCGCGCTTCTTTCAAAGATTTAATTGGAGACAATGGGCAAGTAAATTATTCCGAAACCTACAATGCATCCGAAGGGTTTTTCGGAATACAGGACGACACCAAACGAGACGACCTTCTATTGATGCTGGACTATGGGATTTTCTATGAGTTTATGCCGTTGGCTGAATTGGGAAAAGAGTTTCCGAAAACATTACAATTGGACGAAGTCGAAATTGGAGTTAACTATGCCTTGATTATCTCAACAACAGGCGGTTTGTGGCGCTATTTAATCGGTGATACGATCAAGTTCACATGTCTTGATCCGTTTAGAATTAAGGTGAGCGGGAGGACAAAACACTTCATTAATGTTTTTGGCGAAGAGCTCATCGTCGATAATGCAGATGAGGCACTAAGGCAGGTTTGTGAAAAAACTAGATCGTCCATAAAGGAATACTCGGCAGCCCCAATTTTTATGGATGGTACAAAGGCTGGAGGTCACGAATGGGTTATTGAATTTATTGATCCTCCTTCGGACATTGAATACTTCACGGAGGTGTTTGACAATGCGTTGAAGTCGATAAACAGTGATTACGAGGCCAAACGATATCACGACGCCGTGCTTTGTATGCCTAAAGTTCGTCAACTACCCCCAGGCACCTTCTACAAATGGATGCAAAAACGCGGTAAGCTCGGAGGTCAGAATAAGGTTCCTCGACTTTCCAATTCGCGAGATTATATCAATTCGATCATGGAAGTCGTTGATGAAGGGTAATTTCACAACATGATCAAACAGGTCATCTTCTTCAGTTTTGTTTTTGCTTTTAGCGTTTCCAATGCTCAAACCAAGTCTTATAAGATGGTGCAAAAGCATCAACTCAAGGCAGAGTATTGTGAGCTGGATCAACTCAACAATCTCTACATAGTTAAGAAAGGCGAAGTATTAAAACTTGACGCCGATGGCGTGGAGCTGAATAGGTTTAGCGATAAACGAATAGGGGAGGCGGTGCTGCTTGATGTTAGCAACCCGATGAAGGTCTTGCTGTATTCTCCTGATCAAATGATGCTCTATACCTTAGATTCACGTCTGGGCGAATTAAGCGAACGAATCAATTGGTTCGAGTCTGGATATGAGCAAATATCACTGGTCGCTACGTCGCACTCAAATGGCATGTGGCTGTATGATCCCATCAATTTCGTACTCATCCGTCTTAATGAAAAGCTAGAGGAACAAACGCGATCACTGAGTTTGTCTCAGCTGTTTCGCCAAGAATTGAATCCAACAGACCTTATCGAGGTAAACAACAAGGTCTATCTCACCGACCCGAACCATGGCGTGATGGAATTTGATGTATTTGGAAACTACCTGAGAAAAATCCCAATCAAGGAAATTGACCGCTTGGTCGTGAACGACAATCGACTCTTTTATTCCGAAAACCAGAAGTTGGAAGCGTTTAATCTGTACGATGGAAGCATTGAGCGTGTCGAAATACCGATAGATGAGCAAGAAACTTTTGCGGCCAATCGCAATCGTGTTCTTATAACAAGACAGGGGGATGTATTTATTTATCAAGCATTACGCTGATTCCTTTCGTTTTCCAGTCTGTTTATCTTAATTCGTACACGCATATCAGATTATATAGATATCATCACTATGGATAAGACCGGAAAAAATTTACACGTAGCAGTTTCAGGTAACATTGGAGCAGGCAAAACCACGCTAACTGGATTACTCTCAAAGCACTATGGCTGGGATGCTCACTTTGAGGATGCAGATGATAATCCATACATGAACGACTTCTATGCTGAAATGCAGCGTTGGTCATTCAACATGCAGATTTACTTTTTGAATAATCGTTTTAATCAAGTGCTTGATATTCGAGATGGTAAAAAGGGAGTTATTCAGGATAGAACCATTTACGAAGACGCATACATTTTTGCTCCAAACCTGCACAGTATGGGGTTGATGACAACCCGTGACTTTGAAACGTATTTTTCATTGTTCAATTTGCTTGACAAATTTGTTCAACCACCAGATTTGTTGGTTTACCTGCGAGCAAGTGTTCCGAGATTGGTCAGCCAGATTCAGAATAGAGGTAGGGAATACGAAGAAGCAATTCGATTGGACTACTTAAAACGTCTAAATGAGCGATACGAAGCTTGGATCTCGACGTATGACAAAGGAAAGTTGCTCATCATAGATGTAGATAACAACAACTTCAAAGACGATCAAGAAGATCTTGGTGTCATTATCCATAAGATCGACGCCGAATTACACGGGTTGTTCTAATCAGCCTGGCTTATTCGATTTCTAGCTTTCATACTTGTTTTATTTAGCTGTGCTTCATATGCGCAGCAAGAAATTGAGTGGTCTAAAAACCACACCCATACCTATTATGAATCCGAGTCTGCCATTCCCGCGAAGAATGGTTGGTTTGCGCTATACGGTGAGTATGAGGAAGAAAACATCAAAGAGGTCACGGTATACAATCCGATAGAATTCGGAAAGAAAAAGACGTATAAGCTAACTGAGGGTAAGAAAATCAAGCCCGCATTTTTCGGAATCGGAGCTGAATCTGTTGGAGGTAGAATTTATAGGTACAATGTTGAGCACTCAGATGCTGAAGGGCAATCCTATACGGTCCTGAATAGTTTGGACGATAGCAAAGATGAAAAGGTGATTAATCATGTGGACAACACCTCGGGTAAGGATATCATCGTAAATCATTCTGCCGTCTCGCCGAATTTCAAGTACTCGGTCGTTTATTCGAGCACAGTGCTGGCACGAAATTTTAGAGATAAAATGGTGCTTATCCCTTATATAGGTCTACCATTTAATTATTGGAAGGTGCGTGACCCTGAGTTTTATGTGCGCGAACACACCTTCACCGTGTTTGATGAGAAAGGTGAAATTGCTTGGACAAAAAAGTACAATATGGGCGAGGGTGACACGGCTGTCTATGTTCGATTTGTGAACATTAATGATCAAGGCACTGTCTTTATTCACGCGCTAGCTAGCCCTTTGAGAAATCATTATTTCGACATTAAGAATAAGGGTTTGACGGAATTGACCATTGGTAAGCGAGGGCCGATGCGCGCTGATAGGATATATTCGATTCGGAAGAATGAATCAACTCCCTACCGCCTAGATTATGAAGAAAAGGACAGTGATGATAAGAAGATATCTGCCCTTTACGAATCATTTATGTTTTCTGGTGATCGATATCTGCGTGTGGCTGCGATTCAATCGGGAGATAAGGGGCTTTTAGGTGCGACAAACGTCTTATTTGCAGGCTTCCGCGTAAGCAACCTGAATAGTCATAAGGTGCCATCTGTGCTAATTCCGATTGATGTTTACGATCTTAGAAATTCGCTGTCGGATAAAAAAGTCAAGACACTTGAAAAAGGAAAGTCAATTGAAATTGGATATCCGATTGTTCACAGCGCAAAATTAGATGCAGAGTCAGGATTGACACTCGTTATAAATGAGTATCACTACTTGGATGAGGATAAGCGGAAAACCGCAAGCGAAAACCTAGTGATTCTAAATACGAGTTTAAAGGGAAAGGTTAAATCCAGCCAGGTGCATGAGTCGAAACATTACAATGCATATTCCGGAGACAGGCGCGGCGGAGTATTGGCATTTGAACGCAATAATAAATGGTATGTCCTTCAAGACGAAGTGCTTTCGGCCGATGCTAAAAAGAACGATCATAAAGGCCTCATGCTGCGACAGTTTGACGAATCAGGCGAGCTTGAAAAGGAGACAATATTTGAAGGAAATAGACAACACATGGGATTTGGTCGTTCGTTTGTGAACGGGGATGGCGAGTTGATCCTTGTTGGTTCAAGAGCGAACATCACCAACGGTTTCGGAGACACACATTTTGGAGATCATCCACAAAAAGAAAAAACCGCGGTCGGGAGGTTGATAATAAAGTAAGGCCTTATAGTATGGAGCCGAAAAAAGGGGCCTAGGCCCCTTTTTTTGTTCTCTTTAGCTAATTAATAAGTTAATCGGCCAGGATGATCACCTTGTTCTTTACCACCTCAACAACGCCTCCATTCACTTCGAATGATTGTTCACTGTCGTTGTGTTTTACAACCACCGTACCTGCTCGCAAAGAAGCAATGATTGGTGCGTGGTTGTTTAGAATTCCAAACGAACCATCCTTACCCGGAAGCTTTAATGAATCTGCCTCGCCTTCGTAAATGAGCTTATCTGGAGATATGATGTCAACTTTCATGATCAGAATTATTTGTTCTCAGCAAGCATTTTCTTTCCTGCCTCAATTGCTTCTTCAATTGTACCCTTCAAGTTAAATGCTGCTTCTGGATACTCATCAACTTCACCATCCATGATCATGTTGAATCCTTTGATGGTTTCTTCTATCGGAACAAGTACACCTGGGATGCCTGTGAACTGCTCAGCAACGTGGAATGGTTGAGATAAGAATCTCTGAACTCTTCGTGCACGGTGAACAGCAAGCTTATCTTCTTCAGATAATTCATCCATACCAAGAATGGCAATGATATCCTGAAGCTCCTTGTATCGTTGTAGGATCTCCTTAACACGCTGTGCTGTGTCGTAATGATCGTCTCCAACAATCTTAGGAGTAAGAATTCTAGATGTAGAGTCAAGTGGATCAACCGCTGGGTAAATACCAAGTTCAGCAATCTTACGCGACAATACAGTATTAGCATCAAGGTGAGCAAATGTTGTTGCCGGTGCAGGGTCAGTTAAATCATCTGCAGGCACGTATACCGCCTGAACCGATGTAATAGATCCACGCTTAGTAGAAGTAATTCGCTCCTGCATCGCTCCCATTTCTGAAGCTAATGTTGGTTGATAACCAACAGCAGATGGCATACGACCAAGAAGTGCGGATACCTCAGAACCTGCTTGAGTAAATCGGAAAATGTTGTCTACGAAGAAAAGAATATCTCGTCCTCCACTTTCTTCATCTCCATCACGGAAATATTCTGCAGCGGTCAGCCCAGTTAATGCAACTCGAGCTCGTGCCCCAGGAGGTTCGTTCATTTGACCAAAGACAAATGTTGCTTGAGATTCCTTCATGGCCTCAGAGTCAACCTTTGAGAGGTCCCATCCGCCAGATTCCATAGATTCCATAAAATCATCGCCGTATTTAACGATACCTGATTCAAGCATTTCTCTTAGAAGGTCATTTCCTTCACGGGTTCTTTCACCTACGCCAGCGAATACTGAGTATCCATCATGGCCCTTGGCAATATTGTTAATCAACTCTTGGATCAAAACGGTCTTGCCAACTCCGGCTCCACCAAATAATCCAATCTTACCTCCTTTGGCGTAAGGCTCGATCAAGTCAATAACCTTAATTCCGGTAAACAATACCTCTGTTGCGGTAGATAGATCTTCAAAAAGAGGCGCCTCTCTGTGAATGGGACGACCACCAGCTTGATCAACTTCGCCAATACCATCAATGGCACCACCGATAACGTTGAAGGTTCTTCCTTTAATCTGATCGCCTATGGGCATTGTGATTGGTGTCCCAGATGCCGTTACTTCCAATCCGCGCATTAAACCCTCACTCGAGTCCATTGCAATGGTTCGTACTGTATTCTCACCAATGTGGGATTGGCATTCTAAGATTACTTTTTCTCCTGAAGACTTTGTTACTTCAAGTGCATCAAGAATGTTTGGAAGGTCTTGACCTTCAGTGCTAAAGCGCACATCCACCACAGGTCCGATAACCTGTGTAATATTTCCTATGTTGGCAGCCATTTGTGCTGATATTTAGATAGTTACGATAAGTGTTTATCCTTTTCCTTTCAGGGCGCAAATTTATGTTTTTCAAAGCTCAAACTTAACCCAGTCTTGATATTTTTAATTCTGTACATTTGACTATTGTCAGTATCGATCGTAAGTATCAGATATACAGATAGTTAACATAATTGAAATCGTTGATAAGTGTTGAAGATTTTTAGAGGAATTGAGACGTATAGTTCGAGCCGAGATGCATGTGTCACCACAGGCACCTTCGACGGGATCCATATTGGACATAAAAAAATATTAAGTAAGCTCTCTGAAGAGGCTTCTGAGTTGAACTGTGAAAGTGTGCTTGTTACCTTTGATCCGCATCCAAGAAAAGTCCTTTTTCCGGACCAGGCTGGTCTTCAATTGATCAATACGCTGGAGGAAAAACTTCAACTGCTGGAGTCATGTAAGATCAGTGCGGTTATTGTCCACCCATTCAGCTTGGAATTTTCAAGAACATCTGCGCTTATATATGTCAGAGACCTTTTAGTGAATCATGTCAAAATGAAGAAATTAGTCATAGGCTATGATCACCAGTTTGGAAAGAATAGGGAAGGAAGCATTGAACAGCTCGCCGAGCTGGCTCCGTTGTATGATTTTTCTGTAGATGAAATTCCGGCCCAGGATATTGATGATGTTAAGATTAGCTCAACAAAGATTCGATATGCGCTTTCTGATGGTCACATTAAAGAGGCCAATGCCTATCTCGGCTACGAGTTCTTTATTACTGGAACGGTGGTTAGGGGCAAGGGGCGAGGCAAAGGCCTCGGTTTTCCTACGGCAAATGTTAGCATTGAGGATTCAGATAAAATCATTCCTAAGTCTGGTGTTTACCTGGTCTCCGTTGAGGTTAATGGTGGCAGCCATAAAGGGGTTCTGAATATTGGAAATAATCCCACGTTCGAATCCGGCGAAAATCAATCTATCGAAGTTCATATCCTTAATTTTCACCAGGATATTTATGGTCAAAAGGTACAGGTCAAATTTTTTGATCGGATTCGAGATGAAGTCCGTTTCGATAGTCGAGAAGCGCTTGTTGCACAAATTGGAAGGGACATAAAAAGGGCGCTAGAGTCATGATGAGAATTCTGCTGAGCATATTCATTCTTCTAGCGCCGATTGTGCTGTTCGGTCAAGGAGTATACACCAGCCTTGCAGATGCCATGAATGAGCCAGAGTCCGTTGTAAAATTGGACTTGCGTAGATCTAAGATTCGAGAATGGCCAGAAGAACTTAAGTCGTTTCCGAACCTGCTAAGCTTAGACTTGAGTAAGAATAAAATTGACTCGCTTCCTTCTGATTTAACCTACTTATCCAAATTAGAATACCTCGATCTGACTTCTAATAATCTTGATTCCCTGCCCAACTCAATCGGGGACTTGGAAAATCTTAAAGTGCTTTTATTAGGGAATAACGAGATCTATCATGTGTCTCCAGAAATATCGAACCTGAAACAATTGGAAGAATGGGAGATGTGGAGTAACAACATATACTACTTACCACAAAGTGTAGGGGAGCTGAAGAATTTGAAAGAATTGGACTTACGCAACATTCAACTAAACATGGAATACCAAGAGTCAATCAAGTCACTTTTTGATGGCTTTGATATTCGATTGCGCTTCTCGATGAGCTGTGATTGCGATTGATAGCCCACTGATTCATTAGAATCGCTTAATTTTGCTGTATGAAGTCGAAGATGAAAACAACTAGATTACTCGTAATTGCTTCCCTTCTTTTATTTCTTGCTGGATCGTGCGCTTCTTCAGGAGGATATCATAAGAAGCCGCCGTCAGGGGGGAAGTTTAAGTGCAAATAGTCTACTCGATTATTTGGTAGTCGATTACGACATCGTTAATAGGCCAATCGCCTGAGTCTCGGTCCGTTCGAGCAATTTCTTCGACGATTTCCATTCCCTTTATTACTCTTCCAAAAACTGTGTGCTTGCCATCAAGATGAGGCGTGCCTCCCTTTGTTTTGTAAATCTTCCTATCATTCTCGTCAAAATTATAGTGATACTCCTCCTTAGTGGCGTCTAGTTCATTGTTATTAAAGGTCTTTCCGATTACGATGTAGAAATCGTATTGTGACGATTTGTTTTCTGGGTTATTATGGTAACTCATGGCCATTGCAACTGACCCGCGCTCATGGATATGGTGCTTTTTGACCTCGGAAGGAATGTAATATGATTCTACACCCTTTCTTCGTTCCACTGTTTTGTCATCATCCGAGTTGCCGCCCTGAATCATGAAATCAGGGATCACTCGATAGAAAATGGTGCGGTCATACAGACCTCGCTTAACGTGATGAATGAAGTTCGCTCTGTGCAAGGGCGTGTCCTCGAATAGTTCTATGTCAATGTCTCCTAAGGTAGTTTTAAGTCTTACTACTCGTTCGGGGTTTTCATCGCCGTATTTTGTGAAATACGACTTTATATTACCTCGTTTGGGCCAGATTTCAACATCTTGATTCTCAGCTTTCGGTACTTTTTCTTCAGATGGAGCATCACTTTTTATCCGTTTTGGCGGAGCATGATTACAGGAGGCTAGAAGAATGCCAAGAAGTGTAAATACAAGAATAGATCGAAGAAAGAATTCAGCCATTGGGCGTACCTTTGATGCAATGTTCGGAAAGTTATCTAACATATTCGGAAAGAAGGAGGTCATTCACGAGCCTATATCTTTTTCAGACCTCAAGGTAGATGTGCATTCACACTTTATTCCCGGGATTGACGATGGTGCGGAAACGATCGAAGACTCCCTGGCCATGATTGCCGGGATGAAAGAATTGGGTTACTCTAAAGTGATCACGACGCCGCATGTGATGAGTGATTTTTATAGAAATTCTTCAGAGGATATTCAGCGTGGCTGTGATCGGGTAAGGGAAGCACTCCTAAAAGAAAATATCGATATCGAAATTGAATGTGCCGCTGAGTACTACCTAGATGCTGAATTGATGCAAAAGGTAAAAGCAAAAGATCTGTTGACATTCGGTGCGAACTATGTGCTGTTTGAATTGCCATTCATTGGGGAGCCAGCAAACTTTACCAGTGTGGTTTTTGAAATGCAGCTGGCTGGATACCAACCTGTTTTGGCACATCCAGAGCGATATGGTTTTTGGCACAACGATATCTCGAAATATCAGGATATTGCCGACAAAGGGGTGCTGCTTCAGTTAAATATGAATTCATTGACCGGCCATTATTCACCAGCGGTGAAGAAGGTGGCCGAGGAAATGGTACAGAATGATCTCATTTCCCTAATCGGATCCGATTGTCATAATATTCGTCACATCGATTTGATGAAACGCGCCGCGTGCACTGCTTCGATGCATGCATTGCTAAATAAAGGCCAGTTGAAAAACGCTACGCTGTAGCCTGATCTACTTCTGCTTCTCGGTGTATTTTCTTAATCAATCCTGAAAGCACTTTTCCAGGGCCTACTTCCGTAAAGTGAGTGGCTCCGTCATCCACCATCGATTGAACCGATTGCGTCCATCTTACCGGTGCCGTGAGCTGGGCGATTAAGTTTTCCTTGATGATCATTGGATCTGAAACCGCACTAGCGGGAACGTTTTGATATATCGGGCAAGAAGGTGTAGCGAAATCAGTCGATTCAATTGCCGCCTGGAGCTCCGCGCGCGCAGGTTCCATCAAGGGACTATGAAATGCGCCTCCGACCGGAAGCGGTAGCGCACGTTTTGCGCCTAGTCCCTTCATTAATATGCATGCCTTTTCAATGCCTTCATTAGAACCACTAATAACGAGTTGACCGGGGCAATTGTAATTGGCCGCAACCACAACATCATCTATTTGAGTGCAAGCATCTTCCACAATGTGATCTTCCAACCCTAAAATAGCAGCCATCGTACTCGGGTTCTGTTCACAGGCGTTCTGCATAGCCAGCGCTCTTTTGTATACAAGTTTGAGCCCGTCCTCAAAGGTCAACGTATTATTTGCGACCAATGCCGAAAGCTCTCCCAAGCTGTGTCCAGCTACCATATCGGGAGAGAATCCAGGAATGGTTTTAGAGAGGATTACAGAATGCAGAAAAACAGCGGGTTGTGTCACCTTCGTTTGTTTCAAATCATCTGGAGAACCTTCAAACATGGTTTTCGTGATTTCGAATCCAAGAATTTCATTTGCGCGATCAAACAATGGTTTAGCGATTTCATTTGATTGATAAATGTCGCTTCCCATGCCCGGGAATTGTGCGCCTTGTCCAGGAAATACGTATGCCTTTTTCATTCTTAACTTAATTGTGCTGAAATTAAACTGATAAATTCTTTTCGAGTTGCATCCTTTAAGAACTCGCCGGTAAACGCCGAAGTGGTCGTGGCAGAATTTTGCTTCTGAACTCCTCTAATCTGCATACACATATGTTTGGCCTCAATCACGACGGCCACTCCTGCAGGTTCGAGTGTAGATTGGATGCAATCTTTTATTTGTTGTGTGAGTCTCTCCTGAACTTGAAGCCGTCGCGCAAATACATCAACCACACGAGGAATTTTACTCAGTCCAACAATTTTCCCATTTGGGATATAGGCTACATGCGCCTTGCCAAAGAAGGGTAGAATATGATGTTCGCATAAAGAATAGAGCTCTATGTTTTTTACAATCACCATTTGCTGGTGTTCCTCCTCAAAAAGTGCGGAATTGAGAATGTCTGCACCGTTTTGCTCATATCCTTGCGTCAGAAATTGCATGGCTTTAGCAGCACGTTCCGGGGTCTTCAATAATCCTTCCCTTGAGGTGTCTTCTCCACAGCGTTCAATAATATGCTTGTAGTGATTGGAAAGCGCTTCTATGTTCTCAGAGTTGTAGCTGTCCTTTCGCTCAAAACCCTTATCAGCATCAAGGTATTCATCCATAATACTCTACGTAATTGTTTTCGGTTTCCTGAAGTTTTACGCAATGAAGCGTCGCGCCATTGGAGGCAATGTTTGGCTCTAATTCATCCCATATGGCGATGCAAATGTTCTCGGTGGAAGTCATAATGCCCTTCATGAATCCTGTGTCGAGATTTAAATTCTTGTGGTCGGTATGGGTGATGATCTTATCCTTTATTATTTCGCCAAGAATCTTTAGATCCATCACAAAACCAGTCTCCGGCGAAACTTCGCTCTTCACAGTAACGAATAGTTGATAGTTGTGACCATGCCAGTTTGGATTGGCACACTTTCCGAAGACGGCTTCATTTTTTTCTTCACTCCACTCTTCCCTACTGAGCTTGTGTGCGGCAGAGAATCTTTCCCTTCTTGTTATGTATACGAGCTTTGACATAATCAAAATTAAGGTGCGAAGATAGCGAGCATTCAACATTAAATACCTTTGCGGAAAATCACATTTAAAATGATTGTAATTACTGGGGCTGCAGGGTTCATTGGAAGTTGTGTGGCGCGTCATTTTTCGAGTTTGATAGATTCTAAAATCGTCTTAGTGGACGATTTTTCAATCAATGCCAAGATTCCCAATCAGGTTGGGTTAGAAGATCATGAGAAAATTGAGCGAGGCCAGTTCTTTGATTGGGTGAAGGATGAACAGATTGACTCAATCATTCACCTGGGCGCGCGCACCGATACGACAGAGGTAGACTATGAAATATTTGAAGAGTTAAATCTTGAGTACTCTAAAGCAATTTGGAGGCTGTGTCAGGACCGGAATATTCCTTTGATTTATGCCTCATCTGCGGCAACATATGGCGGTGGTGAATTTGGGTATGATGATGACCACGCTATTGTTGAGAAGCTAAAACCGCTAAATGCATACGGGGTTTCTAAAAATGAATTCGATAAGTGGGTTTTGCAACGTTCAGACGATCTGACCTGGTTCGGATTAAAGTTTTTTAATGTCTATGGTCCGAATGAATATCACAAAGGCCGAATGGCGAGTGTTGTTTTTCATGCTTTCAATCAAATTCAAAGCAATGGCAGCTTAAAGCTCTTTCGATCGCACAATGAGAAGTATAGGGATGGTGAGCAGCTAAGAGACTTCATCTATGTTAAGGATCTTTGCCGGGTAATATTCTTTTTATGGAAGAACTTGCCGGCGTCCGGATTGTACAATCTTGGCACAGGCACGGCGCGTACCTTTTTGGATCTTGCAAATTCTACGTTCAAGGCCTTAGATTTAGACCCGAAAATCAGCTTTATAGATACGCCGGCCGACATCAGAGATAACTATCAATACTATACCGAGGCAAATATGAATAAGCTAATAAATGCTGGGTTTGCAGAGCAGTTTACGCCGCTCGAGGATGGAGTCAAGGATTATGTCCAGAACTACCTTTTAAAGAAGAAGGGCTTTTAGAGACTGTGTTTGAGCTCGAGAAGCATGTTTTTTACGCTTCCCAACCGTTCAATTAGCTCAGCCTTGCTTTCAAGATCGTCTGTACCTTCCTTAAGCTTCTTTTTTGCACCCTCCAATGTGAATCCGCGCTCTTTAACTAAGTAATGAATCAACTTAAGATTCTTGACATCCTTCTCCTTATAAATTCGATTTCCTTTCTTGTTTTTGGATGGACGAATTACGTCGAATTCTTTTTCCCAAAATCGAAGTAGAGAAGGGTTTACACTAAGAAGTTCAGAGACTTCTCCAATTGAATAATACAGCTTAAAAGATTCTTTCTCTTTGTAGGGCATGTGACAAATATAGTCTAGTCGAAAGACTGATTCTCCTGTGATGACAATTGAATCATCATATCGTACTCTTCTGGAGAAAGGTCGTTGAAGTAAAAGTTAACTGGATTGACTTTGTGGCCGTTCTTCGTCACTTCGTAGTGCAAATGGGGTGCGCTGCTAAGTCCAGTGTTTCCCACCAAGCCTATGACTTCACCTCGGTTTATTTCTTGACCCTGCTTTACGTTAATCTTACTCATATGCGCATACAGAGTCTTATACCCATATCCATGGTCGATTATCACGTGATATCCATAGCCGCTTCGAGATTTTTCCAACTCAACAACTTTCCCTTTTCCTGTGCAATAGATATCAGTGCCGACAGGGGCTGTAAAGTCATTACCCCAGTGAAATCGAACAGTTTTGTAGATAGGGTGAACGCGTTTGCCAAAACCTGAAGACATGCGCTTGAGATCTTTGTTTGAAATGGGTTGCACGGCCGGAATGGATGCCAGCATATCCTCCTTTTGCTTTGCCAGTTCTATAACTTCATCAAAAGACTTTGACTGAATATAGAGTTGCTTAGCTAGACGATCTAATTTCTTTGATGTTTCGATAACAACCTCGGACTCATCCCTGAATCGCTCTAGATTCTTGTATCTGTTAACTCCTCCAATTCCTGCCTTTCGAATGTTGTCGGGTATTGGTTCAGCTTCGAAAATTGTTCGATAGATATTATCATCGCGATTCTCTAAATCAGCTAATATGGTGCTCATTTGATCGAGTCGATTGCTCATCAAATCATATTGAATCAATAATTCTTCTTTATCATTTTGCAATTGACGCTCTTGTGGAGAATCATAAACGATATTGAAGACAAGATAAATTCCGACCCCTGAAACAATGGATGCTAGGGCATACCAAGATGCCTGGGCCATACGTTTCCAAGGATTCTTTCGAATCTTTTCGTAGCTGAGAGTGTTCTCGTTGTATTGGTACTTTACCTTTGCCAACCTATTTATCTTTGCATTTGGAAGCGCGAAAATAGGACAACTACTACTTTCGCTGTCTTTTTTGTACTTCCATTCAATCATTTTAACATAGTATGCACTGGACAACCGACAGGATTCGAGGCACTTTCCTTGAGTTTTTTAGCAGCAAGGCTCATGATATTGTAGCCTCTGATCCGATTGTTATTAAGAATGATCCAACCCTAATGTTTACCAACGCTGGAATGAACCAGTTCAAGGGGGTTTTCGTGGGTAATGAGATTGCCAAATCTAGACGTGTCTGCGATAGTCAAAAATGCTTGCGAGTTTCTGGTAAACACAACGACTTGGAAGAAGTAGGAAGAGACCATTACCACCACACCATGTTTGAAATGTTGGGGAATTGGTCGTTTGGAGATTACTTTAAGAAGGACGCAATCAATTGGGCCTGGGAATTACTCACCGAGGTTTATGGTCTGGATAAAGACCGTCTGTACGTATCGATTTTTGAAGGAGATGAATCACTGAAATTGGGGCTGGATGAAGAGGCGAGAGAATTGTGGTTGCAGCATGTTGCCGCTGACCGAATTCTAGAATTTGACCGAAAAGATAATTTCTGGGAGATGGGTGAAACAGGTCCGTGCGGTCCTTGTTCCGAGATTCACTACGATATGAGACCTGCAGCGGATCGGGCCAAAAAGGGGGGCGCGCAATTGGTAAATGCAGACCACCCAGAAGTCATTGAAATCTGGAACCTTGTGTTTATGCAATATAACAGCCTCGAGAATGGGGGCTTGGAGCCATTAAAGGAAAAGCATATTGACACAGGTATGGGACTGGAAAGGCTCTCTCGCATACTACAAGGAAAGTCATCAAACTATGATATAGACTCGTTTCAATTATTAATTGAGACAATTGAACAAAGCGTATCAAAGGAATATACCGGTACCGATTCCTTGAACGACATAGCTTTCCGGGTAATCGCTGATCACGTCAGAGCCGTAAGTTTTGCAATTGCGGATGGCCAATTGCCTTCGAATACGGGCGCTGGATATGTGATAAGGCGAGTTTTACGACGAGCTATTCGATATGGGTATTCGTGTCTGAATATGAATAGACCATTTATCCATCAAGTTTGTAAGAAATTGATCGAGAATATGGGCGCCCATTATCCAGAATTAAAACGAAATGAGGCGCTGATTCAAAAGGTAGTTCAAGAGGAAGAGCGTAGCTTCCTCTCTACATTGGCGAAGGGGTTGGATAGGTTAGAATCTTATTTGTCGTCGGAAACCAAGATGATTTCAGGCACGTTTGCTTTCGAGATGTATGACACTTACGGGTTTCCGATTGATTTGACAGCGTTAATTGCGGAAGAACGGAATGTCGGTATTGACATGCCTGAATTTGAACAAGAGCTGAAAAAACAAAAGAATCGTTCTAGAAACGCTAGTAAAGTAGAGATGGGTGATTGGACCATCATAGATTCTGGTGAAAATTCGGAGTTTATCGGATATGACACCCTCAGCACCCCAGCGCGATTAATGAAGTACAGAGCTGTGAAGTTGAAGGGCAGGGAGGTTTATCAGTACGTGCTTGATCGAACCACATACTACGCTGAAAGCGGCGGTCAAGTTGGAGATAAAGGGCTGTTCACATTTGGAGATGAATCGATATCCATTTTTGATTGTAAAAAGGAAAATGGTGAAATCATCCACTTCTCGGCTCAGCTTCCCATAGACTTGAAAGCTAATTTGGAGGTTCGAGTCGATGCTAAGAAAAGATCGGAGACAGCTAAAAATCATAGCGCTACTCATTTGTTACATCATGTCTTGCGCCAGACGCTTGGTACACATGTCGAACAGAAAGGGTCGTTCGTTTCTTCGGATAAACTGAGATTTGATTTTTCACACTTTGAAAAAATTTCAGAAGAAGAATTGAGGCAAATTGAGTTAGACGTTCAGAAACTGATTCGGGAAGAAATTGAGCTCGAAGAGATGCGAGCGGTGCCCATTGAAAGTGCAAAAGAGATGGGAGCCATGGCTTTATTTGGTGAAAAGTATGGTGATTCCGTTCGAGTTATAAAATTCGGTGACTCTACAGAACTTTGTGGTGGAACACACGTTGACTCAACTGCCAAGATTAGCGGATTTAAGATTTTAAGTGAAGCCAGTATTGCCAGCGGTGTACGGAGAATAGAGGCCATCACGGGAGAAGAGTACAATAATTTGGTGCGCACAAGATTGGGCACACTTGAGTCTATTGAGCGAATCCTTGGAACCGCGAGCGATCCATTGGAAACTGTAGAAAAGCTGATCGCTGAGTTGAAATTGGTTAAAACTGAACTTGGAGTCTTTCAGCTTGAAAGGATGCGGGAAACTCAGAAAGCATTCTCGGATCAATTGATGGCAATGCCGGAGCCACGCGCGTTAATTCAACGGCTAGATGATTTTACACCAAAGGAATTAAAGGATATGGTTCATGGCCTAGTCTCTTCCTATCCGGATAGTGCGGTTGTTTTAGGAGGAGTTTCCTCCGATAAGCCAAGTATTGTTGTTGGTCTAGGTAAGGAACTACTACAAAGATCGGATCTAAGCGCCTCTAGCATTATTAAGGAGGTGTCGGGTCATATAAACGGCGGTGGTGGAGGCCAGCCCTTTTTATCCAGTGCTGGGGGCAAAAACAAAGAAGGGCTCGATAGAGCCCTTCAAAATGCAAAAGATATTATCCAATCAGCCTAGGAGGCAACTTGACCTTCTAGCTCAGATTCTTCAGTTTTTGGTTGATATACAGGACCTTTATACTTTTCGCTGTATGATAACCCGAGGTGAAGTACATAGAAGCCATTGAGAGCTACACATAATATGTAGTCCGTCAGTTTATAGTGTCCAAAAGATTGACAAAGTTCGATGTATACTCTGGTCATAAAGTAGGCCCATGGTATAAAGAACAATGCAGCTACTCCGTATTGAAGAGCTGGGTCGCCCAAAAAGAGTAGGGCGCCAATAATAAATGGTGGAGGTAGAATTACGAATAGGCTATGGCTGGCAGGCCGTCCCATTATTTTTAAAAATGTGATAACGTTTTTTACAGGAATGACACAATCGATTCCGGGTAATCCACATTTATCATAAAGTGACCACTGGGCCAGAATACCGACCAATGCTAATCCTGCTAGTGGCACTAGGGCGACTAGGCCAAATTTGTCAAATATCTCTATGAGTGATTCCATATCTATGCTTTGTTTCAACTAAAATAAGGTTTAGTTGAATTAATAACGCATTTCATCGAAAAAAAGTACAGATCTGTCGATGATGGAGCCGTGAGCAAGGCGTGCAACGCAGTCCTTCTGGTAGATGAGATGAAATTTTGGTAAAAAAAAGAGCGCCCCAATTGGAGCGCTCTTTCACATATAGTATATCAGTAATTGCTTACTGCTTGATCAACGTATTCACAGAGCTAGCTCCGTCAACAGAAATCTTAACTAAGTAAGAACCTGCAGCAAGATCAGAAACATTCACCTCACCAGTCGTTTGACCAGCAGCAATAGTTTGTGAGCTCAATACTCGACCTGCAACATCCATTACTTCAATTGTACCCTTTGCAGATGCTGCATTAGCAAGAACAAAGTTTACGTTATCAGTAGCAGGATTAGGATACAATCCGAATGAACCTTCAGCAATCGCTCCAATTCCAAGTGGATCCGGAGTAACTTCCATCGTTGTTACATCTGTACCACAACCATTGTCGATTGTTAAAGTAACAGTGTAAGTAGTTGGGTTGCTAGGATCGCTCCATGGATAGTTAGCAGTTGCGGTTGCAGTGCTAGCAGTTTGTCCATTGTATCCAAAGTCCCACAAGTACGTTGTGTTCGAAGAGATATACAATGAGCTAGTTCCATCGAAGAACCATGCATTCGCTGAGTGTGTCTCAGTAATAGCAGCTTCTGGAGTTTCAAGAACAGTTAACTGGAAGTCATCATCAGAAGAACATCCGTAGCTATCTGTAGCAGTAACTGAGTAAGAACCAGCATCGCTGAAAGTGTTAGCAGCAGTGTTGATGCTAGAACCACCAGACCAAGCATATGAAGTACCATTTGCAATGGTAGCGTCAATAGTCAATGGAAGATCATCAGCACACGCGTCAAGATCAGTGATTTCAACAGCAGCAGACTGAGAAACTACAATAGAAGTAGAGCTTTCACAACCATCTTCCATTTTAGTTACAGAGTAAGTACCTGCTTCGTCAACAGTAATAGTTGCAGTAGTTGCACCTGTTGACCAAGTATAATCAGCAGCACTAGATCCACCTGGCTCAAGGTCAAGTGTTTCGTCAGCACAAATGTGATCAGAAGAATCAAGTGTAGCGTTTGGTACCAAACGAATCACAGCAGCATCAGAACCACTACCACAGAATTCAGTAGTAATGTTTACAGATACATTGTAAGTAACAGGCTCAGTTGTAGCAGTAAGTGTTACAAAAGACTGCGTAGAAGTTTGATTGTTTACGTTCCAAGTCACAGACTGAGCAGGACCAGCTTCAACAATCGCTTCGTTACCACAAATCGTGTCATCTCCACCAAGAGAGAAAGACGCAGGAGTTACATACTCAACAGCACCGATGTCTGGTGTAGATACACTTCGAACGTTTCCGTCGATGTCATCTGTAAGATTAGAAAGAACAGTACCAGCGTTACCGAGGGTATCGTTACAAGTAGTACATGTCAACCAATCTTCCCAGTTAGGATCAGAAACAACAGAGTGCATATCCTGACCAGAACCAGCTTGGTGATCTTCTAATGAATTGTATGTAGAAGAACCGAAGTAAGTCAACTGACCTGATGTGTTGTAGATGTTGTTGTAATCACTTGTGTTGATTGCAAACGCACCGTTAACATACATAGCGTAACCAGGACCCATGTTTGCGATACTGTTGTTAACCAAGTTCATAGCACCACCTTGATAGATGTATATACCGTAAGAACTATTGTTACCCATTCTCGAGAACGAGTTGTTGTAGATATCAATCAATCCTGACTGCGACATGTACAACGCGTAGTATGCAGTAGAAGAAGTTGCATTTCCTGTAGTGATACAGTTGTTTGAAATCTGGCTTCTTGGGTTGCTTGATCCAACACACGAGTAAAAATATACTGCGTAGTAGTAACCGTTTTGAGCTTCAGCTCCAACATTGTTCTTAGTTACATTGAAGTTGTCGCAGTAGTAGAAGTTACCCAATCCGTAGTATCCGTATCCATACTGGAATGCAGAATCGTTACGAACGCTGTTTCTGTTCACTTCAACACCATCAAAGTAATAGATTAATGAACCGTAGTAAGTCTGGTTCTTAATCTCGTTGTCTTCAATAGTTAAGTTCATCTTCTTGCTAGTTGTACCACCAGAAGTTGAATAGAACCAAGAAGCTCCTCTTTCAAGTCGGTTATTAGTAAGTGTCAAATCATGACCGACTCCTTGCATGTAAAATAGAGACTGAGATGTAGTTGAAGTACCAGTGGCACCCTTTGCCCAACATCCGTCAACTGTTACATGGTCAGAAGAACCAGACATTCTGAAAACGTTTCCAGAACCATTCATCACCTTAAGGTTCTTGAATGTGATCCAATCAGCACCTGCAAAATCGATGGTGTAGTTGTTAGAGTATTCGATAGTAGCTGAATTCCATGCACCTGAAGCGCTTTGGAAAGTTACTGTCGCAGCTTCGCTTACTCCGCTAATATCTCCGAAAGAAACAGACTCATTATAAGTACCTGCAGCAATGTTGAAAATAACATCGTCACAAACTCCCTTAGTTTCAAGTGCATCTCTTGCATCGGCAATAGTTGTGTAATCAGCAGGTATAGCATATGTACCTGACATACCTTCCCATAGCGTCAACGATATAGTATCAGCAAGCGTAGAGCTATCCTGAACACCGTTTGGCATTGTAGTCCAAACCATTAGTTCGTCACCATCATCAAAGTTGATGCTTGTTTCCATAACAACTAGCGTGTCATTAGAAGGAGCAATACTTCCTGTCCATGCAGTTGAAACCGGAGTTCCAGCATTAACAGAGTAGTGAAGTGAACAAGATGTTAACGCAACAAGACCTGGATTAGCAAGCATGATACTTAACGTAGTGTCATTGTCACACAACGGAGCATCTGGAGTAACTAAAGAACCAGGCTGAGCATTGTTCGTAGGAACGCTGAACTCAATTGCTCCTGGATCAGGAGTAGTAGTGCTTCGAGTTTGAAGGTTAATGTCATCTGTGTAACCCAATGCATCACCAATGTTATTGATGGTAGCGCTCTGAGGAGTCAAGTTAGCAGATGAGATGAACGATGGTCCGTCAGCAACACTGTTTGCATCTTGGCTTGCACCACTTTGCCATGTAGATAAGTTGTAAGCAGTAGTTCCTGTGTAACCATTGTAGTTGTATATCTCAGATCCACCGTTTACAGAATACGCGTTGTTATCCATAACCAAAGCGTTTGGATAGATGTAAGCATACACAGTGTAAGGACCAGTTTGGTCAGAAACAACGATGTTGTTCGTAAACTCATTTCCTTGGTAGGAGCTACTAGTAAAATATAAGTATGCAGCTCTAGAATACGCATATGAATTCGAAACACGAATTGTGTTGTGATGCATTTTCGTGTAGTATCCGTAGCTGTTATACAATCCATATTGTGTGTACGAACTATTCGGCGCGTCTACTTGGAAGATGTTGTTATAGATCAATACTGGATTGGCGCTAGTTCCATATGCCTGATAGAAGTATCCAGCATATCCACCGTTAGTTCCGTATGCATTTACATTGTTGTAGGAAAACTCAGATCCATCGTCTGCATAGTAGCACATAATACCGTAAGGATAAGAATATCCACCACCTGTGATCTCATTACCTGTAACCGTAAATTTGGTTCGGTAACCGCTGTAATTGTACAGATACATTCCTCTATAGTAATAGTCGGTCATCACGTTATCCTCAATTACGACGCTACATGTGTTAGTGTAGTTATAGTAATCAGAGTAGTAGTATGTGATGGAGTGGCTACCACCGGTAAACGTGTTGTTCGAAAACACAACGTTGTGAGGCGAGTTAAAGTAACCATAGATGATTGAATACGAAGTCGAAGTAGACGATGTGTTCGCACCTGTAAACGTACAGTTCTCCCAAGTTAAGTTCGTATGCAAACCTCTATACATATAGACGACGGAGCTGTATGTGCTCGAAGTCTTCATGTGCAACCCATCAAACGAAACGTTGTTCAGGTTTGTATTGTACATGTAAAGTGGATACGAAGTATGCTGCCAAAGCACCTCATTGGTGTTTCCAGCATCAGCTTGAAAAGTAACAGTGTTTGTAGTAGATGTTCCAGAAATGGAAGCATTACTCATATAAACCTGTCCGTTGTAGGTACCTTCAATACAGTTGAAAGTAACTGGGCCACTAACACCATTTGATGTAAGCGCAGAGAACGCGGCAGCGAACGTTTGATAGTTCGTTCCACCCGTTGCAGAACCTCCGTTGACAGTATACGTTCCGCTCAATTGAGCAAAACCCACACTAGCCAAAACGGCGGCCGTAATCGTAAGTAAGATTTTCTTCATAAAAGATAATTAATTGATTTGAACTATCAAAAATACAGATTCGTAGATAAATATTTGGCATTCGCCCGTCGTAATGACTCGAGCCTGCTCTTCCACTTGGAACGCTAAGTCGGATTTTGGTTGTTTTTCATACGCAGTTGCTGTGTATATGGATTTACGAATGTTGTTTAATGTGCTGTATGTCAGTGTTTAGTGGCAATATTCTTGCGAATGGTACAATGTGGGTCCGGTTGATTCGATTGCGTTTCTAACAACAAAAAAGGGGCGCCAATGGCGCCCCTTTTAAGAAATATGATTGAATCGTTTTATTGAACGATCAAAGTCTGAACTTCACTTGAAGTCTCGCTTACCATCTTGATCAAATAAGCACCGCTAGCCAATTCAGAAGCATTCACTTCGATGACTTGCTGTCCATTAAATGATTGAGTATAAACAGATCGTCCAGCGTTGTCGATGATTGTAACATCAAGTGTATTGAAATCAGAACCTGCTGCGATGAAGAAATTATCAGTCGCTGGGTTAGGATATACTTCAAACGCCTTAATCTCAAGTTCATCAACTCCGACTGGATCAACAGTGATCTCGATGTTCTTTAAGCTTTCGCCACAACCGTTGTCCACTACTAGGGTAACAGGATATGTGGTTGCTGCACCATTCCAAGGGAAAACATACTGAGGGTTAGCAGCAGACGAAGTGTCGATGCTGTTGAATGTCCATAAGTATGTCGTGTTTGGGCTGGTGTTGGTAGTGTTGGCACTGCTAAATAAGAATGCTGTTCCAGCAGTTCCTACATAATCAATGTCAGCATCTGGCTCACCTAGAACAAGTAGATCGAAATCTGCAGTGGAAACACAACCGTGAATATCTGTTGCAGTAACGCTATAAGCACCACTTGCAGAGAATTCATTCGCAGCTGCAGTTTGAGCAGATCCGCCAGACCAAGCGTAAGAAGAACCATCAGGAATGGTAGCATCTACAGTTAATGGCGCATCGTCTTCACAACCTTCAACATCAGCAAGCTCAACCGCTACTGATTGAGTAACAGAAATTGTAGCTGAACTCTCACATCCATCTTCCATCTTCGTTACCGTGTACATTCCTGGGGCATCAGCATCAACTGTTGCAGTTGTTGCTCCATTGCTCCATGCATATGTTGCAGCTGACCCTCCTCCTGGAGTCAACGTTGCAGTTTCGTCAGCACAAATGTGAGCAGAAGAATCTAGCGTCGCATCAGGAACTAAACGTATAACAACATCGTCGGTAGCGTTGCCACAGAACTCAGTTGAAAGCACAACATTCACAGCGAAGTTAGAAGGCTCGCTGCTCGCAGGATTTAATGTGATTGATGAAGTCGTATATGTTTGAGTTGAACCACCGTTTTCAGAAACACCCCAAGCTACAGATTGAGCCGGTCCAGCTTCCATAAGAAGTTCATTTCCACATAATGTATCATCACCACCAAGGCTGAAGCTGTTTGCATTTACAAACTCCATTGCTCCGATGTCCGGAGTTTGAGGACTTCTTGTATTTCCAGCAATATCGGTTCCCACAGTAGAAAGTGGTGTTCCAGCATCGCTAAGTGTGTCGTTACATGTAACACAGGTAAACAAGTCTTGCCAGTTTGGATCTGTTGAAACAGAGTTTTCATCCTGACCAGTTGCCTCGGACATTGCTTCTACCGTTTGGTAAACGCTATTGCCCCAATATGTAAGCGATCCACCGGTATTGTAATAGTTGTTGTTGTCACTTTCGTTTACAGTGAATCCGCCAACCATATACAAGGCATAACCAGAACCCATATTTGCAAAGCTGTTATTCTTCAAATTGATGGCGCCACCTTGATAGATGTAACCAGCGTATGAATTATTGTTTGCAGACCTAGTAAACGAGTTGTTATAGATATCAACCAAACCTGATTGTGACATGTATAGCGCGTAATATGCAGTAGGTGAAGTAGTATTTCCTGTAGTCACGCAGTTGTTTGCAATAAGACTTCTTGGATTGCTTGAACCAACACATTGATACATGTACATAGCGTAGTACCAACCGTTTCCAGTAGTAGCTCCAACGTAGTTGTTTGTAATGTTGAAGTTATCACAGTAATACCAGTATCCCATACCGTAGTATCCATATCCATACTGGAATGAAGAATCGTTGGTGATTGTGTTTCTGTTAAACTCAACACCATCAAAATACCAGATGTAACCACCATAGTAAGTTTGGTCCTTCATCTTGTTGTCCTCAATTGTCAAATTCATCTTCTTAGCAGCAGTACTACCAGAGTTTGAATAGAACCAACATGATCCTTTTTCAATACGGTTGTTTGTTAACGAAACGTCACTTCCAGTACCAGGCATGTTAATTACCGACTGATAATTTGTGCTTGTTCCTGTATTACCTTTTAACCAGTTACCATCTAAGGTAATGTGATCAGATTGTCCGGCGATGACTGCAACGTTTCCATAATAAGAACCTGTGTTGGTCATTTTCACATCGCTAAACGTAATGTAATCCGCTCCGTCGAACTTGATTACATATCCATTTGCAGAGCTTGTACCAGCATAAGTAATTACAACATCACTCGCATTTCCACTAGCACTTTGGAATGTAACTGTAGCATCTTCGCTTGTTCCAATGATTTCATTGAATTCAACCTGCTCGTTATAAGTACCAGCAGCAATATTGAAAATTACATCACCACATACTCCAAATGATTCTAAATCTGTAGCAGCATCGTTGATAGTAGCGTAGTCTCCAGGTATGCCAAATGTTCCAGACAATCCAGTGGCAGTAACCATTGATTTCTCGTCGTTAGCATTAAGGCTATCCTGAACTCCATTTGGCAATTCAGTCCAAACAGTTAGGTCATCGCCATTAGTGAAAGATACATTGGCAATTGTTAGTGTATCAAGACCTCCTTGTGGAGCAACTGATCCAGTATAGTACATCGCAACCGGAGTTGACGTGTTTACTTGGTAGTAGATTGAACAGTTTTGAAGTGTGTCAGATCCTAAGTTTTGAACCGATACATCAATATCCACAGAATCCAAATCACATGTAGGAACTACAGGATTAAGAATCGCGCCAATTCCAGCATCGTTGTTGAATGGAGGAAGGATAGTTAGGTTATAATCCTCAGCTTCACCATAAGGTAAAGTATTACAAGGGTGCATTCCAGACGAACCGTAGTATAAGGTTCTAATTCGCATTCGCGTAGTACCTGGAGTTGCAGTTGCAGGTATATCAAAGGAACCTGACCAAGTAGAGTTAGCTGCTTGACTTAAAGCAAAAGCAACTTGCTCACCTGAATCATAGAAGTCATCATCCTGATTCCAGTCTACCCAGATATAAACATGAGTTGCATAGGTTGTTCCTGTACCAACACTGAAATTCACTGTACTGTTCGTAAGTGCAGTATGACCTAAGGATGAATAATACGTGTATCCAGTGCTGTTTGAACAGCCTTGGTTGTTATTCGTAATGTTCACAGAACCACCAGTGGTGCTGAAACTATTCACGGTCATATTATAGGTTCCACACGCGACGGTGTAGGCGGGGGTGCAGTACTGCGCTGACGCATTCTGCTGAAGGCCAAAAAAGGCTGCCAAGAAAGTTGAAAAAAGTAAAAGTTTTGCTTTCATATAAAAAGTTTATTGATTTAGCATTCGAAAATACGTTTTCATCACGATATTTTTAGCATTTATCGAAAATATACTGTTGGAACTGGTATTCCCTTCAAAAGCTGGTCTTGGAACAAAAGAAAAGCGCCCCGATGCGGGGCGCTTTTCTTCAAATCAATTAATCAGTTTTTATTTACTGCTTAATTAAAGCGTTTACAGAGCTAGCTCCATCAACAGAGATCTTAACAATGTAAGAACCTGCAGTAAGATCAGAAACATTCACCTCACCAGTCGTTTGACCAGCAGCAATAGTTTGTGAGCTCAATACTCGACCTGCAACATCCATTACTTCAATTGTACCCTTTGCAGATGCTTCATTAGCAAGAACAAAGTTTACGTTATCAGCAGCAGGATTAGGATACAATCCGAATGAACCTTCAGCAATCGCTCCAATTCCTAGTGGATCTGGAGTAACTTCCATAGTCGTAACATCTGTACCACAACCGTTGTCGATTGTTAAAGTAACAGTGTAAGTAGTTGGGTTGTTAGGATCGCTCCATGGATAGTTAGCAGTTGCATTCGCAGTGCTAGCAGTTTGTCCATTGTATCCAAAGTCCCACAAGTACGTTGTGTT
>Ga0209095_1000008_pt1 | contig 125683 bp, 123 predicted proteins | sample COGITO_mtgs_1104_3_FD_184795 | JGI IMG/M metagenome (GOLD analysis project Ga0209095, IMG submission 184795) | Pelagic marine microbial communities from North Sea - COGITO_mtgs_110404 (SPAdes) (version 2) | ecosystem: Environmental > Aquatic > Marine > Epipelagic ... | reverse complement strand
ACTGGGCCCAATAGATTATCCGCACCCTTGGCCAGCAGCCCCGCGTCACTGCCACAGGCGACAAAGCTGAAGCCTTCGTTCAGCAGTTCTGCAGCAAATGCGGGGTCCGACACCAGCGTGCCGACGGGCATGCCCCGGCTCATCAGTGCGCGCGCGGCGGGGCGGATCAACTGCCAGACCTCGGGGTGCATCGGTTGGCCAAGGTGTCCCATGCTGGCAGCGATATCGGCGGGACCAAAGAATATACCGTCGACACCATCGACTTCTCCATACGCCAAGGCGTTTTCCACCGCTTGCACGGTCTCAAGCTGGATCAGGATGGCGGTCTGTTTTTCGACCTCGCTGTAGTAATCGGCGATCCGGCCAAAGCCGTTCGCCCGCGTGGTTCCGGCCACCCCGCGCACCCCGCGTGGGGGGTAGCGGCAGGCAGCGACGGCGTCTTGTGCTTCTTCGATGCTTTCGACCATCGGGAACAGCAGTCCGGGCACGCCCAGATCCAGCAGGCGCTTGACCTTGACGGCGTCGTTCCAGTCGGGTCGCACAATCGCGGTGGTGTCTGTTGCCGCAAAGGCCTGCAATTGCCCCAAAAGCGAGGCAAGCTCGTTCGGCGAATGTTCCATATCCAGCAGCGCCCAGTCGTATCCGGCAGGGGCCACTGCTTCGGCGGCATAGGCGTTGCTTAGGGTGATCCACAGACCGACCTGTTGCTGGCCCGCACGGATTGCGCGCAGAAATGCATTTTCGCGTAGCTTCATATTACGGCCTTTTCGATCATCGATGCGCCATCTTCTATCCGACGATAGTCAAAGGGCGTCAAATCGAGACTGCGATATTCGCCGTAAGCAATCAATTCCGCCATGCCGCGCCCAAGGGCAGGAGACTGTTGCAGCCCGTGGCCAGAAAATCCGTTCATGAACATGAAGTTCCCGACCTCGCCATGCGCGCCCAAAATCGCGTTCTGATCCAGCGTGTTAAAGGCGTAGTGTCCGACCCATTCGTTGATCACCTTGACGCGGTCCAACTGCGGCACACGGGTCGCGACAGCGGGCCATGCCTTGTTTTCCCAGATTGAATGATCAAAGCCGAAGTCGTCATAGGCTACGGCGGGGTCTTCGTCAGGGGTGCAGCCGACCATGTAGTATGTCCCCTCACTGCGGAAATGCACGCCTGATGGGTCAATCGTCAGCGGCAAATCACGGTCCAGCGGTTGGGCGGCGTCGACGACGAAGGTATAGCGCTTGCGCGGTTCCACTGGCAGGCTGATCCCCGCCATTTGCGCCGTCGCCAGCGCGCGCGGTCCCGAGGCGTTGACGACCGTGCCACAGCCAATGACCGCACCGGATTTCAAGGTCACGCTGGTCACCGCCTTGCCATTCGGGGCCTTTGTGATCGCGATGACTTCGTCATGGACATATTCCACGCCGCGCCGCCGCGCCATGCGTTTGAACCAGTCAAACATGGTGCCACCGTCAAAATAGCCTTCGTCGATCAGATTATGATTGCCGGCCAGAATGTCATCAAGCTGGTAGAACGGATAGGCCGCGGCGATTTCATCGCGGCTCAGGTGCTTTGTACCTGCGCCAAGCGCCATCTGCACCTGTTGGTTCCGGCGCAGCGTCTCGGCAAATTCCGGCGTATCGGCAAGGTACATATAGCCAAAGCTTTGCAGTGCCAGATGGGGTACCTCTGGGTCATCGCACATGAACTGGCGGAAATTCTTGATGAACTCCGCCCCGAATTGCGACACTTTTACGTTGATCGCAGCAGTGAATTGCTGCCGGATGCAGCTGTTCGTGTGGCTTGTCGATGCGAATTCATAGGTGGGGTCGCGCTCGACCACCAACACCTTGCCATCAAATCCTGCCATCTGCGTCAGCCACCATGCCAGCGACGATCCAAAGATGGCACCACCGACAATGACAACATCATAGGACGTGCGGGCAGGGGCCACGTGAAATCTCCTTTTGGGGCGGCGGTACCGGGCTCTTTGCCTATCCCTACGCAAATTGCGTGCAGTGAAAAGAGGCTATTGAGCAAAATGCGCGGCAATCGCAATTTTGCTTTTCCCGCGGTTCGCGCGCCTGTGCCTGCGCGGGCACATCCGGGCCATCACAGCGGCGGTTTGGGTCACCGCAAAATCAGGCAGCCTGACATTGGTTTGTCCGCCAGTTGTTTATCAGCGCCAAGGAACGGCCAGTGCTGGACAAAACCAACCTTGCGTCTATCTTGACCCTTACGATCCATCCCTTGTTTGACGGAGCAGCATTTGCAAACGGACCGCCAAGAAATCGAGAACCTGATCGCGCGCATTGCGCTTAAGGATCGTGCAGCGTTCGATCAGCTATACGACCGGATCAGTGCGAAACTATTCGGGGTCTGCTTGCGTGTCTTGAACAAACGCGCCGCAGCAGAGGATGCAATGCAGGACACTTTTGTCAAGATATGGAACAACGCCGACAGGTATCATTCCAATGGCCTAAGCCCGATGACGTGGCTTATCACGATCGCGCGCAATACGTCGATTGACCGGTTGCGTGCGCGCAAGAAGGGCCATCAGGATATTGATACACCGGGGTTGGAACTGGTGTCGCCGGGCCCCAATCCCGAAGAATATGCAGTTGCCACATCAGAGGCATCGCGCCTGTCCGGTTGTCTGGATACGCTTGAAGAAGACCGCGGCAAGGCCATCCGAGGTGCCTATCTGGATGGCGAAACCTATGCAGATCTGGCGGACCGGTTCGGCGTGCCACTGAACACGATGCGCACCTGGCTGCGCCGTGGTCTGATCGCCCTACGGGAGTGTATGAGCCAATGACCGATATTCAAGACCCCCCTCCGGACGATGATCTGATGGCTGCCGAGCTGGTTTTGGGGCTGGCGTCCTCAGATGATCAGGCCGCCGCGCGGCGACGCATGGCGACAGATGCCGGATTTGCCCAAAGAATGGTCTTTTGGCAGGAACGCTTTGCCGCGATGACCGATGGGATCACCCCGGTAAAACCGCCTGCGAAGCTCAAGAAAAAAACGCTGGAACGGGTTTTCCCGAAACCGCGCGTGTCGGTCTTGCAGCGTGTCTGGCTGTGGCAGGGTTTCAGCATCGCCGCAATCTTGTTTGCAGGATATCTTGGCGTGCAGCTGCTTCAGATCAAGACGGGGCCGGTTACCCAGCCCACCGTTCTTGCCGCACAATTGGTCAGTGAAACAAGCGGGTTGCAGATACTTGCGGTCGTTGAACCGGTCAAGCACGAGATTGCCCTGCGCCGTGTATCCGGCCAGACGATCCCGAACCGCGCATTCGAATTATGGGCAATTTTGCCCGGTCAGGCCCCCGTATCGCTGGGTGTTTTGCCTGAACGTGAAACCGTTCGCGTGCTGGTGCCTGAAGGGCTGCGCAGTCAAGCCGCCCAGATCACGCTGGCTATCTCGGATGAACCTTTGGGCGGCTCGCCCACGGGTGCCCCTACGGGCGATGTGCTGGCAGTGGGGGCGATGACCGAACTTTGACCTCAGCTTGCAAGGTTCGTCCGTGTCAGCCTGTGTGTTGACGTAAGGGGCTTCAAAATTTTATTTCAAAACCACCAAATATTTCCCTCGGCCTGAAACTCTTCGTCATTGTTTTGCGTGGATAAAGGGACAGCGGCAGAAAACTGGCCAAGTTCCGGTATTAAAATCCGGCGCTTTGCGTGTGTGATGGGTCAGGTTCTTTCGCTGGAACGGGTCGCGATGCCCTTTGGCTTATCGCAGGCGATAACGAGTTGACTACAGGGTAACGATTTGCCCCGCTAACGAGCTTAACAAGTGCCAGCGCAATTGCGCTATGTAACGAGTAACGCCGGCTGCTGTTGCAGCCGGCGTTTTCGTTTTGGCGTGTGCAGTGCGATGTGTCCTGCCTCGCGGTGTGACCATCGCGCAAGTGCCCTGTTTTATGTGCCGCGCGGTTTGACCCGCAGCGTGGGGTCCGCCTGCGTGGGATCCTCTGGCCAGGGGTGGCGCGGATAGCGGGCGCGCATGTCTTTGCGCACATCCGCATAGGACCCAGCCCAAAACCCCGGCAGATCGGTTGTCACCTGAACCGGGCGCTGGGCGGGGGACAGCAAGGTCACTTGCAGGGGTTGCCCGCCAATCATCGGATGACGGGTCACGCCGAACACTTCTTGCAGGCGCAGGGAAATCTGCGGTTGCGCCCCGTCATAATCAATTGCCAGCTTGCGTCCCAGTGGCGTGGTGAAATGCGCGGGCACGGCCTTGTCGAGCATTTGTTGTTCGTCCCAAGACAGCCGCGCTGTCAGGGCTGGCAGCAGATCAAAGCCTTTCCAATCGCCCGTGCTGCGCGCGCCGGTCAGATGCGGCAGGAGCCAGTCTTCGATGGTGGCCATCAAATGGGTTTCCGAAAAATCAGGAAAGTCGTCCCCCATCAGCCGCGCACGCGCCAAAAACAGCGACGCGGCTTTGCCCGGCATCAATCCCAATTGCCGGACCCCGTCCAGCATGGCGCGGGCGATGTCTTCGGGTGCGGCATCGGACCATGCGCGATCATCCAGCACCAGCGCGCCAAAGCGTTCTTGTTGGCGGGTCAAGACACGCCCCTCGCGGCGCGACCAGGTGCAGACCGCGTGCCAGTCAATCTGATCGGGGAATGTGTCGCGCAGATCGGCATCCGACAGACGCACGGCTTGGCGGATGCGCGCCTCGCGGGGGTCGCCGTCCAGATCGGTCGCCACGATCAGACGCTCTCCGGCCATGGGGTCGCTGTCCTGCACGATGGCCCCTTTGCCGCCCGACATCACGAAACGCGGTGCATCGCCCTTGCGCCGCAATGCCACGCGGTCAGGATAAGCAAGTGCTGCCAGCACCCCCAGTGTGTCCGGCCCGTGGCGCGACTGGCCGCGCGCCAGGCGCTTGGCCTCTTGGCGGATGCGGGCGAGGGTGGCATGGTTGACCTCGCCCAAGGTACGCTTGCCCGCCACAGCGTCCATTCGCAGCGCCAGATCAACCGGGGCACCGCGCAGGGGATCACGTTCAGACAGGATCGCCGCCAGCGTTGGCGCGTGCGGCCCGCCTTTGGCGACCATATGCGCCAAGCGGGGATGCAGCGGCAGCCGTGCCAACGCGCGCCCGTGTTCGGTGATGCGGCCCGCATGATCCAGCGCGCCCAACATTTGCAAGACGCCTTGCGCTTCGGCCAATCGCCCTTCGTGGGGCGGCGTCACAAAGCTAAGGTCGGCCGCGCGTGCGCCCCACATCGCAAGTTCAAGCGCGAAAGATGACAGATCGCCGACTTCGATCTCGGCTGGGGGGAAGGCCGCCAGCGCGCCTTCTTCGCCGCGTGTCCAGAGCTTGAAGGCAACCCCTTCGGACACACGGCCCGCACGTCCGGCCCGCTGGGTGGCCTCGGCCCGGGTCACGCGGTCGGTCACCAGCCGCGACATGCCGGAGGACGGATCAAACTGCGCGCGCCGTGCGCGGCCCCCATCCACAACAATCTGAATACCTTCGATCGTTAGCGAGGTTTCGGCGATGGATGTCGCCAGCACAATCTTGCGTCCATTGGCTGGGGGTTCGATGGCGGCGCGCTGCGCTTTGAACTCCATCGCGCCGAACAGCGGGGCAATGGCACATTCGGGCGGCAACCGGTTTTGCAGCACGGATTCAACGCGGCGAATTTCGCCTTCTCCAGGCAGGAACACCAAGGCAGAGCCGGGGGCGGTTTCCAAGGCATGGATCACCAGATCAGCCATCGCCTGTTCGAACCTTTGCGTGCCAACGGGCCGGTCCAGCCAGCGCGGCGTCACGGCAAAGCTGCGCCCTTCCGAGGTCACGATCGGCGCGTCCATCAACGCGGCGACGGGGGCGGCATCCAAGGTCGCGGACATTGCGACCAACAGCAGATCGTCGCGCAGCACGCCTGCAACCTCAAGGCACAGCGCCAGCCCCAAATCCGCATTCAGGGATCGTTCGTGGAATTCGTCAAAGATCACCGCACCAATGCCGGGCAGGTCAGGGTTTTCCTGTAACATGCGGGTCAGGATGCCTTCGGTCACGACTTCGATCCGGGTGTCTGATCCGATGGCCGAAGCACCGCGCACCCGATAGCCGACGGTCTGGCCAACCTGTTGTCCCAAAGTCGCCGACATCCTTTCGGCTGCGGCGCGCGCGGCAAGGCGGCGCGGTTCGAGCATCATAATCCGGCCTTGGGTCAGGCCAGCATCCAGCATCGCAAGCGGCACGCGGGTGGTCTTGCCCGCACCGGGTGGGGCTTGCAGCACGACGCGCCCAGTTTGACGCAACGCGTCAATCATCTGCGGCATGACGTGATCTATGGGAAGTTCAAAGCTCATGTGGTGGGTTATGGGTCAATCCGCGCGCGCCGCCAAGCCTTGCGTTGGTCTGGACATTTGCCAAAGATCATCTGAAAGATGCAGGCCAAGATAAAGGGGCTGTTGCATGGATATCGACAAGTTGGCCAAAGGCATCGTCGCGGGGGAACGCCGCGCACTGGCGCGCGGGATCACGCTGGTCGAATCGTCGCGAGCGGATCACCGCGAACAGGCCACGGCGTTGCTGGCGGCCCTACCAAAAGAACACGAAGCCTTGCGGATCGGTTTGTCCGGCACACCGGGTGTGGGTAAATCGACGTTTATCGAAAGCTTTGGGATGATGCTGATCGGGCAGGGGCTACGGGTTGCGGTTCTGGCGATTGATCCGTCCTCCAGCCGCTCTGGCGGGTCGATTTTGGGCGATAAGACCCGCATGGACCTGCTTGCGCGGGAACGGGCCGCGTTTATTCGCCCGTCCCCCAGCCAGACGCATCTGGGCGGCGTGGCCCGGCGCACCCGCGAGGCGGTCACCCTGTGCGAGGCGGCAGGGTTTGACGTTGTGCTGATTGAAACCGTTGGTGTCGGGCAATCCGAGACTGTTGTCGCTGAAATGTCAGACGTGTTCTTGCTGCTTTTGGCACCCGCGGGCGGGGACGAATTGCAAGGTGTCAAACGCGGGATCATGGAGATGGCGGATATCATCGTCGTCAACAAGGCTGACGGTGATCTGAAACCAGCGGCGTCAAGGACCTGTGCGGATTATGCCGGTGCGTTAAGACTGCTGCGCAAGCGCCCGCAGGACCCCGATGGGTTTCCCAAAGCCATGATGGTGTCGGCCCTAGAGGAAAACGGGTTGTCAGAGGCATGGGCAGAGGTCCAGACGCTGGCAGGATGGCGCAAGGATCACGGGTTTTGGCAGCGCACCCGCGCAGCGCAGGCGCGGTATTGGTTTGAACAGGCCGTGAAACATGCGCTGCTGGCACAGTTGGAGGCACCAAAGGCAAAAGCGGCCTTGGCCGAGCTAAGCGACCTTGTGGCGCAAGGATTGGAAGACCCGACAAAAGCCGCGCTGGATTTCGTAGCGCAGCTTGACCGGTAGAGCGGGGATCGGTTTTTTCAAAAAAAGCGGACCTTGGCGTAAGGGCTGTTTTAACCGCCAGCTTTGGGATGGGCGCGGTTGTAGACATCCATAAGCCGCGCGGTATCAACCGCTGTATAGGCCTGTGTCGTCGATAAAGACGCGTGGCCAAGCAGTTCCTGTATCGCGCGTAAATCACCGCCCGCGTCCAGCAGATGGGTTGCAAAGCTGTGGCGCATCGCATGTGGCGTCGCCGTTGCGGGCAGGCCCAGTTGCATTCGGGCATCTGCCATCACCTGGGCGATGGCGCGCGCTGCCAAGGGGCCGCCGCGCACGGCCCTGAAAAGCGCCGAACCACGTTCTTGTGGATGTGGACATGCCCGCAAATAGGCGTCAACCGCATCACGGGCGGCAGGCAACACCGGCACGACACGTTCTTTTCCGCCCTTCCCGACAATGCGCAACACGTCTGGCAGGGGCGCATCGGCCCCTTTCAGGCCAAGCGCTTCGGATACTCGCAAGCCGCAGCCCCAAAGCAGCGTCAATACAGCCACGTCGCGCGCGGCCACCCAAGGGTGGCGCGATTGCAGCTCAACGCAGTCGATCATGGCTTTTGCAGCATCCACAGCCAAAGGGCGCGGCAATTTCTTGGGGAACTTGGGTGACCGTGTAGATAAGACCGCAGTGGGTTCAAAACCTTCACGCTCTGCCAGCCAGCGATAGAACGCTTTTACGGCTGACAGTTTGCGCGCCAGTGACCGCGGGCCAACATCCGGCCCGCGTGTCTGGGCCATCCAGCTGCGCATGTCCGAGATGGTGATTTTCGCCAATGCGCCAAGGCCGATGCTGTCGCCCTTGTGCAATGTCATGAAGGCCAGAAAATCGGTCACATCGCCTTGATAGGCGGTGATTGTATTCTCGGCGGCCCCTTTGAGGGCGCGTTGATGATCCAGCCACGTTTGCAAAGCGTCCCGTGCGGCCGGGCTGATCAAGAGCGTGTCGGTGGCGCTGCTCAAGACAACCAACGGCGCATCGCGCGCTCAAACACACCCGCGAAAAAGCCTAATAAATCGGTGCCTTGTTGCGGGCCAAACATATGTGGATCTTCTGATCCGAGGATCAGCAAACCGGGCAGGCGGCCATCGCCAAAGTTCAGCTTAAGGCAGGCTTCGGAACGGATCCAGTCTGCAGCACCGCCGTAGACTGTTTCTGGGCTGTCTTGCACGCCGCGCAAGGTCACCTGCCGCACCGTGCCACCACGCCCTGCGGTCAGATAATCATCGATAAACCCCGGTTCGGCGACGTTCAGCACATCGCCCAGACGTTTGACCGCAGGATCATTGTCGTTTTGGACCGATTCAAGCACCAGCCGGACCGCATCCACCCGAAGGATATCGGCGACTTCACCACCCAGATCCCGCAGGAAGGTTTCAAATTCGACCGGGTCCAGCATCCGCAAAATTGCGCGGTGAATTTGATTGGTGCCAGCAAGGTTTTCATAGGCTGCCGCGATCACATTGCGATGCGTATCCTCAAGCCGGTCCAGCCGTGTTTCCAGACGGTCCATCGCGATGCCGCGCAGGTCCACAATGTTGCCACCCATCGCGCGTTCATTCGCCGCGATCAGGGCCTGCATCACATCGTTGTCGTCCAAAATGACATCAGGCTGCGAAATAATCGCTTCCCGAAGAGAATCTTCGATCTTGTGGTTGCTGCTCATGCTCGTCTCGTTTTTTTGATTTTGCCTGTCTTAGCATGCGGTATTTGCAAAATCTGCATTTTTCTTTTGAGAATGCGCCTGTTTTTTCAGCGAAATGGCGCGTACCGCAGCCACGGCAGACGGCATATGCAGCATTTCGATAGCGAGCGCAGAGGTTGCTGTGTTCACTGGAAAGATGAAAGAAGCCGCACAACCCTTGCCCGAACAGGCCAACAAGCTTTTCCCGCTAAGCCCGTCATTTTTGCGCGCGTTGTTTGAAAGCATCGCGCGCTAGGTTTTTAATCCAGGCAAAAAGCTTAGAGAATATTCTGACCGGTCTTGGCCCAATCGGCCATGAACTGTTCCAGACCCTTGTCGGTCAGCGGATGCGACGCGAGCTTTTTGATCACCTCTGGTGGGGCGGTCATTACGTCGGCACCGATGCGGGCCGCTTCCAACACGTGGTTGGGTGACCGGATAGAGGCGGCCAAAATCTGCGTCTCGAACCCGTAGTTGTCATAGATTGTACGGATGTCCTGGATCAGTTCCATGCCATCGAGGTTGATGTCGTCCAGACGCCCGATGAAGGGGGAAATGAACGTCGCGCCCGCTTTGGCGGCGATCAGCGCCTGATTTGCGGAAAAGCACAGCGTGACGTTGACCATTTTGCCTTCGCCGGACAGCACTTTACAGGCTTTCAGCCCGTCCCATGTCAGCGGCAGCTTGACGGTGATGTTCTCAGCGATCTCGGCCAGCTTGCGGCCTTCGGCGATCATGTCTTCGGCCTTGAGGGCGACGACTTCGGCAGAAACGGGACCATCGACCAGATCGCAAATCTCTTTGGTGACTTCCAGAATGTTGCGGCCTGATTTCAGGATAAGCGACGGGTTGGTGGTGACCCCGTCGACCATGCCCAGATCGTTCAGTTCGGCGATTGCATCAATTTCGGCGGTATCTACGAAGAATTTCATATTTGGTCCTTCTGGTTGGAATGGGAGGCGCGATTGGCTATGTCTCTTGCCAAGGGGCTTTAGCCTATGAACTGCGGTGCCGAAACCCTAATTCTCTTTATCCCAAGCCGGAGACGCTGGTGCCCCCCCCTGAATTCTTTCATCAAGGTGAACTTGTCGGCGTGTTGACCACGCAGCCTTTGGGCCGTGCGCTGGACTATAAAGCCCCCGAAGGCGGTTGCCATCTGGGCGCATTTGTCGAGGTGCCTTTGGGGCCGCGGAAGGTCCTAGGCGTGGTCTGGGGTGCGGGGCAGGGCGATTACGAGCTGTCCAAAATACGGTCGGTTATTCGCGTGCTGGACGCGGCCCCGATGCGCGAGGAATTGCGCAGTTTTTTGGCCCGCGCCGCCGCCTATACCCTGACACCGATGCCAGCAATGCTGCGACTGGCAACCCGTGCCCCGGGTCTGGGCGACCCGCCGTCGATGCGCAAAATCTACCGGCGGGGCGTGGCGGAACCCGACCGCATGACCGATGCCCGCCGCCGGGTGTTGGCGACTTTGGCAGAGTATGGTGATCTGTCTTTCACGCTTAAGGAGCTGGCCGAAATGGCGGGGGTTACTTCGTCGGTCATCAAAGGGTTGGTGGCCCAAGACGCGGTGCTTGAGCAAGACAGCCCGCGCGATGTCCCCTTTGCCCGCATGGATCCAAGCCTGCCCAGCAAGGATCTGACCGCAGATCAGGCCGCGGCATCGGCGCTGCTGGCGACGGGCGTTGCCTCGGGCAAATATGGCACGACGTTGCTGCGTGGTGTCACCGGATCGGGCAAGACCGAGGTCTATCTTGAGGCCGTGGCCGCCGCCTTAAAGGCAGGGCGGCAGGCCTTGGTGTTGCTGCCGGAAATCGCGCTGACGGAACAGTTTTTGCACCGGATTGCGGCGCGGTTCGGGGCCAAACCTGCGGAATGGCATTCGGGGGCGACCATGACAGAACGCCGCAGAATTTGGCGCATGGTCGGGCAGGGGAATGCGCAGGTCGTGATCGGTGCGCGGTCTGCGTTGTTCCTGCCGTTCCAGAACCTTGGGCTGATCGTTGTCGACGAGGAACATGACACATCCTACAAGCAAGAAGAGGGCGTTTTGTACAACGCACGCGACATGGCGGTCTTGCGGGCGTCAATCTGTGGGGCGCAAGTGGTGCTGGCATCCGCCACGCCGTCGTTGGAAAGTTGGGCTAATGCTGAAGCTGGAAAATACACGCGGATTGAGCTGACATCGCGGTTCGGGCCAGCGGTAATGCCGCAGATGGGCGCAATCGACATGCGTGCCGAAGGATTGCCCAGCGATAAATGGGTGTCCCCGACGTTGCGCGCCGAGGTCGACAAACGCCTAGAGCGTGGCGAGCAGGCGATGCTGTTCATCAACCGCCGTGGCTATGCGCCAGTGACGCTTTGCCGGGCCTGCGGGCATCAGATCGGGTGTGATGATTGCGACGCGCGCATGGTCGAACACCGGTTTCTCAAGCGTTTGGTCTGCCATCAATGCGGCGAAAGTAAACCAATGCCCGATGCCTGCCCGTCCTGCGAGGCAGAAGGCAAGCTGGCAGCGGTAGGGCCAGGTGTGGAACGTCTGGGCGAAGAGGCCGCAGCACTGTGGCCTGACGCGCGGGTCGCCACATTGAGTTCGGACATGTACGGGTCGGCGCGGGCGTTGAAGGCGGAAATTGCGGGCATCGCCGAGGGTGCCGCAGATATCATCATCGGCACGCAGTTGGTGGCGAAGGGGCATAACTTTCCCAACCTCACGCTGGTCGGGGTGATTGATGCCGATCTGGGCCTGATGGGGTCAGATTTGCGCGCAGCCGAGCGGACCTTTCAACTGATGCGGCAAGTCGCGGGGCGTGCCGGGCGGGCAGAGGCACCGGGGACCGCGTTGTTGCAGACCTACCAGCCGGACCACCCTGTTATTCGCGCAATTCTGGCAGGGGACGAGGAAGGTTTCTGGAAGGCCGAAGCTGGCGAGCGGTGTCAGGCCGGTGTGCCACCTTATGGGCGCATGGCGGGGATTATTCTAAGCGGGCCGGATGTTGCGGCTGTTTTTGAGGCGGGCAACCAGCTTGCGCGGCAAGACGGACCGTTGCGCGCGGTGGGGGCAAAGGTTTACGGGCCCGCGCCTGCGCCGATTGCACGGGTACGCGGGCGACATCGAGTGCGGCTTTTGGTGAAGGCTGACAAGTCGGTGCCGTTGCAGGATGCTTTGGCGAAATGGGTCGGGCAGTTGCGGTTGAAGGGCGATCTGCGGATCGCCGTGGATATTGATCCGCAGAGCTTTTACTAAATCGAAACGGTGCCGAGTCTTTGTGGTTTTACCCCGCGGGGCAAAAAATGCCTTCGGCGAGGATTCATTTCCATTTGGAAGCGAGGGTCGTGCGTGATGTGCGGCGGGGCGTTTGATTTGACCTCGTCAAGGGGGGGCAAGAGGCGTAATGGGGAGGCATGACCCAATTTGTGACCCTTGAAGATGCCAAGCATCAGCCGTTTTGGCGCCGCCCCGTGGCGCTGTTGTTCCTGATGGCTTTGGCAATGCCCATCGCCTTTAATACATGGTCGGCGCTGCTGAACAACTTTGTGATCGAGGTGGCGGGGTTTGATGGCGCTGACATCGGGTTGCTGCATACGGTTCGCGAAATTCCCGGGTTTCTGGCCGTCGGTGTCATTGCGATTATTATCTTTGTGCGTGAACAGGTTTTAGGGCTGGTGTCACTGGTTTTGCTGGGCGCGGCCACCGCCGTGACGGCGTGGTTTCCGTCAATGGGCGGGATCTTGACGATTACGATGCTTAGCTCGATCGGGTTTCATTATTACGAGACGGTGAACCAGTCGCTGCAGTTGCAATGGCTCAAGATTGAAGACGCACCGCGTATGTTGGGCTGGCTGATGGCCGCTGGGTCTGCGGCGACGCTGGTGGCGTATCTGGCGATCATGGCACTGTGGGACACGCTGTCGCTGTCCTATAATATCGTCTATCTGATTGGTGGTGGCGTCACCGTAGTGATCGCGATTTTTGCGATCTTTGCCTATCCCCAGTTCGAAGCGCCGACGCCACAGATCAAGAAGATGGTGCTGCGTAAGCGGTATTGGCTTTATTATGCGCTGCAATTTATGTCGGGTGCGCGGCGGCAGATTTTTGTCGTTTTCGCTGGGTTCATGATGGTTGAACGCTTTGGCTTTGACGTCCACGAGATCACGCTGTTGTTTTTGGTCAACCTGATTGCCAACATGATCTTTGCCCCTTTGATGGGGCGCGCGGTCAGCTATTTCGGCGAAAGGCGCACTTTGGGGTTCGAGTATATCGGCCTTATCATCGTGTTCCTTGCGTATGGTGGTGTGTATTATCTGGGGTGGGGTGTTGTCGTCGCTGCGACGTTATATGTTCTGGACCACATGTTTTTTGCGCTCGCGCTGGCGTTAAAGACCTATTTCCAGAAAATCGCTGACCCGCGCGACATCGCGCCGACGGCGGCTGTTGCCTTTACCATCAACCATATTGCAGCTGTTTTCCTGCCGGTCGGTTTGGGATTGCTGTGGTTGATATCGCCTGCTGCGGTATTCTTTCTGGCCGCCGGGATGGCGGGCGTATCGCTGGCGCTGGCGATGATGATACCGCGCCACCCCGCACCGGGCCATGAGACGATATTCGCGGTCCGCTTGGCTGTCGCTGCGCAGTAGCCAGCCCTTGACGGGGCGGGCCTGCAACCTTACGCGCCGTTTGAACCCTTTTCGGAGAGCAACATGACCACATTCACCGCCCTGACCACCCTTGAGGGACGCAAGCCCGCCTATGCATTGGGCGACGCAATGGAGAATCTGGTACCGGAGCCAACAGGTGTTGGCGTTTTCGAGATGGAAGACGGATCTGGCCTGTGGGAAGTTGGCGGCTATTTCGAAGAGGCCCCCGACGAGACTGCCTTGGCTGTGCTGGCCGCAGCGATGGGGGCGAAGCCTTTCGTCGTGTCGGAATTGCCTGAAACCGATTGGGTTGCGCATGTCCGCCGCGAACTGTCCCCGGTCGCGGCCGGGCGGTTCTTTGTCTATGGCAGTCATGACGCCGACAAGGTTCCTGCCGATTGTGAACCCTTGCTGATCGAGGCCGCAATGGCGTTTGGCACCGGACACCATGGCACCACGCTGGGCTGTTTGCGCGCGCTGGACCGCTTGGCCAATGACGGGATGGTCGGACAGAACGTGGCTGACATCGGCTGTGGCACGGCAGTGCTGGCGATGGCCGCTGCGCGCATCTGGCCAAATCCGGTGTTGGCAAGTGACATTGACGAGGTGGCGGTTGATGTGGCGCGGGCCAATGCGGCGGCGAACGGGTTGTCGGACCGGTTGATCTGCGTCGAGGCAGCTGGCTTTGATCATCCTGATCTTGCCGCAAAGGCACCCTTTGATCTGATTTTTGCCAATATCCTCAAAGGACCATTGGTGGCCTTGGCCCCCGACATGGCCGAGGCGCTGGCCCCGCAGGGCAAAGCGATTCTGTCTGGTATCCTGAATGAGCAGGCTGACGATGTTATTGCCGTCTATGCACAATCTGGCATCAATCTGCTTCACAGAGAGATGATTGGTGACTGGACAACGTTAACTGTCCAAAAAATGCCCTAATTCCTTACCCGTTGACGCCTCAATTCGATGCAAATTGTTAGAGATAGGTGGGGTTATGCTGTATTATATGAGTGCAAGAGGTGGGGGCCTTAAGCATTTTGAGGCTACCATGGTTGAAACACACCAAAATTTTGGAAAACGTGTCGCCGACTTGAATCGTAAGAACGTATTGATGGCGAACGGCTATTATACGACGGTCCGCGCTGACGGTTTGGTCATTGCACGACCTGCAAAGCGCTCCATCGCCGTTCCATTTAAAACATTATTGTTTCTTGGGATCTTGTTTTTTATATTTAAGGCGTTGGTCCTGTCGTCCATAGGGCCGGGCACGTATCAGATCAGACTGGGCAAGCTGCAAAGCGGCACGGTCATCGAGCAGGCAGGTGCTTGGGTGCTTGGAATTGACCCGGTCACAAAGGCGATTTCGACAAAGGTCGGCCCCATTTTTCGCGGCTGATCCATTTACGGGAATATTTGGTGTCAAAATGATGCCAAGTCATTTTAGGCAGCACTTTTCAAAAAAGAAAGCCACGCTGACCGATGGGCAGCGTGGCTTATTTTTTAGTCCGGTGAACGCCCGTGCGGCGTCGTCTGCCCATCAGGGGTTAACGGATGAAGTGGTTCAATGCGACTTTGTCGATATCACCGCGCACAAGGCCGATATCGTCCAACTCGCGGTCTGACAGCGAAGACAATGCGTTGCGTGTTACGCGTGCATCATTCCAGGCAATGACATTGCCAGCGATGTCGCCAAGGTGCGAGAAAAAGCGGTTAACGGCAGCCGCTGTGCCATAGGTCGTAGGGGTCGTGTGGAAAACAGCCATTGGAGCCATCCTTCAAAAAAAATTAAGCCGGACGATCCGGCGTTGTGCCCATGAACTAGGCAGATTGAAAACTCCGTACAACACCCACGCGTGCATCCCTGACCTGCGTTTGCTGCATGGCAGCATTTCCGCCACGGCCGTTTTGAAATCTGGCAATAATAAGGCACCCGTGGCTGCCGTTTGGCTGCGCCAAGGCGTCGTTTTCGCGTCATTCGATGCGTGTCGTTGGTGAAATGTGGCCTTTCCAAGGCAGCACGCAAAAACCTTGGTGGATGTTCGCGTTTCGTGCTAACCCTGAAAAAACAAAAAATTTGAGGTATTCAAGCATATGATACGGGTAATCGGCATTGATCCGGGGCTGCGCAATATGGGCTGGGGCATTATTGATGTGGCCGGAAGCCGACTCAGTCATGTTGCAAATGGTGTTTGCGTGTCCGAAGGGCCCGATCTGGGGTCGCGGCTGTTGTCGCTGCATGGCCAGTTGACGCGGATCATCATGACCTATCAACCGCGCTCCGCCGCGGTTGAACAGACCTTTGTGAACAAAGACGGGGCGGGGACGCTGAAACTGGGTCAGGCGCGGGGCATTGCGATGCTGGTTCCTGCACAGGCGGGGCTGGTCATCGGTGAATATGCTCCCAATACAGTAAAGAAAACCGTCGTTGGCGTGGGCCACGCGGATAAGGGGCAGGTGCTTCATATGGTGAAAATGCAATTGCCGGGGGCTGAAATCGCGGGGCCAGACGCGGCGGACGCGTTGGCGATCGCGATCTGTCACGCCCATCACGGCGGGGCCAGCACGTTGGCGCAAGCGGTCGCGAGGGCTATCGCATGATCGGCAAGATTACAGGTCGTATCGACTACCGTGCCCCTGATCATGTCCTGATTGACGTGCGCGGTGTCGGATACCTTGTCTATTGTTCCGACCGAACCTTGGCAGCATTGCCCGGCGTGGGCGAGGCAGTGGCGCTGTTCACCGATCTGGTGGTCCGCGAAGACTTGATGCAATTATTCGGGTTTCAAACATTGGCCGAGAAAGAATGGCACCGCTTGTTGACCTCGGTCCAAGGGGTCGGGGCCAAGGCATCGCTGGCCATCCTGGGTGCCCTTGGGCCAGACGGGGTCAGCCGCGCGATTGCATTGGGGGATTGGAACGCGGTTAAGGTGGCCAAGGGCGTCGGCCCCAAGATCGCGCAACGGGTCGTTCTCGACCTCAAGGACAAGGCCCCCGGTGTAATGGCGATGACCCAGACGCTGGCCGAAGCCCATGGCGACGTCGAAGCCGTTCAGGTGATCGAAACGCCAGAGCCGAAACGCCGGCCTGGGCCAGCCCCCAATCAATCCGCCCAATCAGAGGCTTTGTCGGCGCTTGGCAATCTGGGCTACGGTCCGGGCGATGCGGCGGGTGCTGTGGCGCAGGCAGCCAGCGAAATACCTGACGCTGATACGCCGACGTTGATCCGCGCGGCGTTGAAACTTCTGGCCCCCAAAGGGTAGAGTGTCGGCAACGGCGCGTCTTGCGCCCACAAGCCTTGGATAATGCATGATCGAAAGTGACCCAACCTTGCGGCCCGACCCGATGCCCGGTGATTTCGACCGTGCATTGCGTCCTCAGATGCTGGATGAATTCGTGGGGCAGGCCGAGGCGCGGTCGAACCTCAAGGTGTTCATCCAGTCGGCCAAGCAGCGCGGCGAGGCGATGGATCACACGTTGTTCCATGGCCCTCCGGGGTTGGGGAAAACCACGCTGGCGCAGATTATGGCGCGTGAACTCGGCGTGGGCTTTCGCATGACATCGGGCCCCGTGTTGGCCAAAGCGGGCGATCTGGCCGCGATCTTGACCAATCTCGAAGCGCGCGATGTGTTGTTTATCGACGAAATTCACCGGCTGAACCCTGCGGTCGAAGAAGTGCTGTATCCCGCGTTGGAAGATTTCGAGCTTGATCTGGTGATCGGCGAAGGGCCCGCCGCGCGCACGGTCCGGATTGAATTGCAGCCCTTCACGCTTGTGGGGGCCACGACGCGCATGGGTCTTTTGACCACGCCGCTGCGCGACCGTTTCGGAATCCCGACGCGGTTGCAGTTTTACACCGAGGATGAGTTGTTCATCATCGTCGACCGCAACGCCCGCAAACTGGGGGCCCCCGCAGACGAAGGCGGTGCCCGCGAGATCGCCAAACGTGCCCGCGGCACACCGCGCATCGCGGGGCGATTGCTGCGCCGCGTTGTAGATTTCGCGGTGGTCGAAGGCGATGGCCGCGTGACGCGTGAATTGGCCGACATGGCCCTGACGCGGCTTGGCGTGGATTATCTGGGGCTTGATGGCGCGGACCGGCGTTATTTGCGGATGATTGCCGAAAATTACCAAGGCGGCCCTGTGGGGATTGAAACGATGTCCGCGGCCCTATCTGAATCGCGCGACGCGTTGGAGGAGGTGATTGAGCCGTTTCTTTTGCAACAAGGCCTGATCCAGCGTACCCCGCGCGGGCGGATGTTGGCGCAAAAGGCCTGGACGCATTTGGGGATGGCACCGCCAAAGCCGCTGACCGATTTGTTTGGCTGAAGCGACGGAGCCTTCGGCGAGGATTTTAGACCATTTGGAAGATGCGATGACACCACAAGAAATCGAAGCGTTGTTCACAAGAGAGGACGGAAATTTCCTGTTTGCACGCTGGGGGCGACCGTTGTCTCCGGTGGTTTTCGGCGTAGATGATGCGACATTGTCCGTCATCAAGGGGGCCTTGGAAGCTGTTTGCCATTTGGCGGGCCATCAGATGGCTGAGACGGACCCGGAGTTGGGCAGCAATTTCATGATGTTTTTCTTCGAAGAATGGTCGGAGCTGCCAGAGGTGCCGGGGCTGGACCGGTTGGTTCCGGATCTGGGACCGCTGGTGCAAAAGCTAGAGTCAGTCGAGGCAAACCAATACCGTCTGTTCCGTTTCGACGAGGCGGGGGCGATCAAGGCGTGTTTTGTATTTCTGCGGATGGATCAGCACCTAAGTGCTGTGCCAGCGCAAACCTTGGCGCTCAGCCAGATCGTGCAGTCGTTTTTGCTGTGGTCTGATCAGGCGTTCAAAGAACAGTCGCCTTTGGCTGTGGCCGAGGGAACGACCATATTACGGCCCGATATCGCGGGGCTTTTGCGCGCGGCCTATGATCCGGTTTTGCCAGCTGCGGCCCAAGATGCATCCCATGCATTGCGTCTGTTCGCGCGGCTGGACAAACCCCAATGACCCATTGCTTGCCGATCCGCGTGTATTACGAAGATACCGACATGGCCGGGATCGTCTATTACGCCAACTATCTGCGCTATATTGAACGTGCGCGCAGCGATTGGGTCCGCGAGATCGGCATTGACCAGCTTGAGATGAAATCTGACGGCGTTGTCTTTGCCGTGCGCCGGGTTGAGGCCGATTACCTGATGCCTGCGGTGTTTGATGATCTGCTTGAGGTGCGTACCTGGCCGACGTCAATTTCACCTGCGCGGATGGTCATGCGCCAAGATGTCATGCGCGGCGATCAGCTGTTGTTTCAGGCTGTTGTCACGATTGTGTGCATCAATTCAGCCGGTAAACCCTGCCGATTGCCAGCGAAACTCCGCTCAATCCCTGTCCGGGCGGCAGATTGACGCCATATACCTAGCAATCAATATTGCACTCGGCTAAGATTGGGTCAAATAGCGCCTTGGAAAACAGGGCCGTTGAGGCGGAACAGCCCCCACTAGGGCGCAACAAAAGAGCAGTACTGATGGAAGCACAAACGCTGGCCGCGGCGAGTGAGATTGATTTCTCGCTCTTGGGTCTATTCATACGCGCGACATTCACCGTGAAACTTGTGATGATCAGTCTGATCGTGGCGTCCTTTTGGTCTTGGTCGATTATTGTGCAAAAGATCTTGCAGTACCGCCGTGCCAAGGCCGAGGCGGAACGCTTTGACCAGGCATTCTGGTCGGGGGAGCCGCTTGACGGATTGTACGATTCAATCGGACCTGACCCGGACGGTGCCGCCGACAAGATATTTGCGGCTGGCATGACAGAATGGCGTCGGTCGCATCGCGAAGACGGCGGCCTGATCCCCGGTGCCACCGCGCGCATTGACCGGTCAATGGATGTAGCCATCGCGAAAGAAGCCGAAAAGCTGCAAAAGGGATTGCCTGTGCTGGCGACGACCGGATCAACCGCGCCTTTTGTCGGGTTGTTCGGGACAGTTTTCGGGATCATGCATTCGTTTATTGAAATCGCGACCCAGCAAAACACCAGCCTTGTCGTTGTGGCCCCGGGTATCGCCGAGGCGCTTCTGGCCACAGGTATTGGTCTGTTGGCGGCGATCCCCGCCGTCATCTTTTATAACAAGTTGAGCGCTGATTCAGACCGTATCCTTGGTGGATACGAGGCCTTTGCCGATGAATTTGCGACCATCCTCAGCCGCCAGCTGGACAGCTGAGCCATGGCATCTGGTGTGATGAAAAAACAGGGCGGAGGCGGGCGCAGACGGCGTCGGGGCCGCGCACAGCCGATGGCCGAAATCAACATCACGCCGTTCGTGGATGTGATGCTGGTGCTGTTGATTATTTTTATGGTTGCGGCACCGTTGCTGACGGTTGGTGTGCCGGTGGAACTGCCCAAGACCGCAGCCACTGCGCTGCCTTCTGAGCAAGAAGAACCGCTGACCGTGACTGTGCTGGCGGATGGCACTGTGCAAATCCAAAAGACCGAGACCGCGCGCGATGATCTGATCCTCAAGCTGCGGGCCATCGCGGCAGAGCGCGCAAGTGACCGGGTTTTCCTGCGCGCTGACGGGTCTGTGCCCTATGCGCTGGTGATGGAGGTGATGGGTGCCCTGAACGGCGGCGGTTTTTCCAACATCGGGTTGGTCACGGAAACCGGTGGTCCCAAGCTTGACGGCGCAGGCGCGTCAGGCGGATAACCATGCATACCGGGCATTACATTTCTGGTGCGGGGCATTTGGGTTTTATCGCCTTCTTGCTGTTCGGGGGTATATTTACTTCCGAACCCGAGCCGTTTGAGATGCAAGAGGTGTCTGTAATTTCAGCCGCAGAATTTGATGCGATGGTTGCGGGCGCTCAGGCCCCCGATGTGGCCCCTGAACAGCCTGCCGAAATCGCACAGCCCGAAACGCCTGCGCAAGATCCGCAGCCCGCTGCAACGCCCGATGAGACGATCCAACAGCCGCCACCGGTCCAGACCGAAATGCCGCCGCCGGATCCGACACCAGATGTGGCCGAACAAGCGCCGCCCCCCGCAGCAGTTGTCAGTGATCAGGCACCGGAATCGCCTGAACCCCCAGCCGAGGTTGCCGTGCTGGCCCCCGAAGTCGCGCCCACACCTGTGCCGCGTCCGGTTGACCGCGTTGCCCCCGAAGCCGTGGCCCAGCCCGACCCCGAAGCCCGCCCCGATGTGGTAGAGCAGCAGGCCGCGACGCCGGATGCCCCCGCTGAAACCGTGGTCGAAGAGGCGCAGCAAGCCACTGCCCCCGAAGAGGCGACAACCGAAATCGTGACCGAAGCTGCCGAAACGCCCAAGGCCGCGCCAACGCAGTCAACGCGCCCGCCTGCGCGTCGCCCGACGCCGCCCGCGCCGCAAGTCGCGGCCAAACCGGAACCCGAAGCCCCTGCGCAAAAGCCCAAACCGGCGCAGCCTGTTGAAACGCCTGCCAAACCTGCCGCAACGACGGATACCGATGCCGTAGCGGCGGCCTTGGCCGAAGCGTTGAGCAGCCAGAATACCCCTGCCGCCACCGCGCCCGCACCGTCGGGTCCGCCGTTGTCAGCCGGGGAAAAGGAATCGCTGCGGGTGGCAGTATCGTCATGCTGGAACGTCGGGTCCCTGTCGTCCGAGGCCCTAAGCACCACGGTTGTGGTCAGTGTCGCGATGAATCAGGATGGCACGCCGCAAAACGGGTCAATCACCATGACCGGCAGTTCTGGCGGGTCACAAGCGGCTGCCAATCAGGCGTTCGAGGCCGCAAGGCGGGCGATTATCCGCTGTGGCGCGCGGGGATATCAGCTTCCTGTAGATAAATTTGGCCAATGGCAGAATATTGAGATGACCTTTAATCCTGAAAGGATGCGCATCAAATGATTTTACGAGTATTGAGCCTCTGTCTGGCGCTGGTTTGCGCCGTCACGGGCACTGCGCAGGCCCAGCAAGGCCCCCTGCGGATCGAAATTACCGAAGGCGTGATCGAACCCTTGCCCTTTGCCGTACCCAGTTTTCAGCCCGAAAGTGGCGAGGCGGGACAGATGTCCGTCGATCTTGCCCGCGTGGTGTCAGAGGATCTTGTGGGCTCGGGGCTGTTTCGCGAAATTCCGGCCAGCGCGTTTATCTCGACCGTCAGCGATTTTAACGCGCCGGTGCAATATGCCGACTGGAAGGCGATCAACGCGCAAGCGCTGGTTACCGGGGCTGTGAATGTGTCGGGCAATACGCTGAGCGTCAAGTTCCGGCTTTATGATGTGTTCTCGGGGGCCGAACTTGGGTCGGGTCTGCAATTTCAGGGCACTGTCGATGGCTGGCGGCGCATGGCCCATAAGGTTGCCGATGCCGTCTATTCCCGGATCACCGGCGAGGGCGGATATTTCGACAGTCGTGTCGTCTATGTGTCCGAAACAGGTGCCAAGGATAACCGCCAAAAGCGGCTGGCGATCATGGATTACGACGGCGCGAATGTGCGGTATCTGACCGACAGTACGTCGATCGTGCTGGCCCCGCGTTTCTCGCCCACTGGCGACCGGATTTTGTACACCAGCTATGAAAGCGGCTTTCCGCGGATTTACGTGCTGGACATCGGCTCTGTGCAGCGCCGCGTCTTGGAAAGCGCCGATGGCACGATGAGCTTTGCACCGCGGTTTTCACCGTCGGGGCAGACCGTGGTCTATTCGCTGACCCAAGGCGGCAATACCGACATCTACACCATGGACATCAATACGGGGCAATCGACGCGCCTGACCAATACCCCCGCGATTGAAACCGCGCCCAGCTATTCGCCGGACGGCAGCCGGATCGTGTTCGAGAGCGACCGGTCCGGCACGCAACAGCTGTATATCATGTCCGCAAACGGAGGAGAGCCGCAGCGCATTTCCTTTGGCGAAGGCCGCTATGGCACGCCGGTCTGGTCGCCACGCGGCGATCTGGTTGCGTTCACCAAGCAGAATAAAGGGCGCTTTCATATCGGCGTGATGCGTCTGGACGGTTCAGAAGAACGTTTGCTGACCGCATCGTTTCTGGATGAAGGCCCGACATGGGCCCCCAACGGTCGCGTCATCATGTTTGCACGGGAAACCCAAGGGGTGGGCGGGTCGTCATCGTTGTATTCCGTGGATATTTCGGGGCGTAACCTGAAACCCGTGCGTACACAGGAAGGCGGGTCAGACCCGTCATGGTCGCCCCTGCAACAGTAAAATAGACAGCGCCTTGGCGATTCCCATGCCAAAGGCGCTGTGCTAACGTCATCTTAACAAGAACACATGCCACATCCCAAAAAGGCCGAGCTTATGAACCGCATTTTGACAAGTACACTTTTGATCGCAGCGCTGGCTGTGTCCGCCTGTACCAACCCTGACCGCTTTGGTGCCGATGGCATGAACGGGGCCGGTTCAATGGCACCCGCAAATGGCGGGATGATCCCCGGCAGCGCCAATGACCCGTCCTCGACCGCGTATTTCCAGCAGGCCGTTGGCGATCGTGTGTTGTTCGAAGTCAACCAATCCAACCTGACCCCTGTCGGGCAGGCCACGCTGGACGGCCAAGCGACATGGCTGATCACCAACACCGATTATCAGGCGATCATCGAAGGTCATGCGGACGAACAGGGGACGCGCGAATATAACGTTGCCCTTGGTGCGCGCCGCGCTAATGCCGCACGCGAATATTTGATCTCGCGCGGGGTTGCGGGCAACCGTTTGCGCGTGGTCAGCTATGGCAAGGAACGCCCGATCGAAGTATGTTCGGCCGAAGCCTGTTATGCAAAGAACCGTCGCGCCGTGACGGTTTTGGCGGGCGGCCTGTCCAGCTAAGTCTAAACACCTGAGGATGATTTTTATGCGGTTTGTTGTGATGTTAGCGCTTGGACTGGCCTTTGGGCCAGTCACGGCACAGGCGCAGGATGCGCAGACCTTGGCCGACGTGCGGCAGGAACTGACGATCCTGAATGTCGAAGTGCAAAAACTGCGCCGAGAATTATCCACGACGGGGGGGGCAGCGGTGAACATCACGGGCGGGTCCGTGCTGGACCGCGTCAACGCAATGGAAAGCGAACTTCAACGCCTCACATCCAAAACCGAAGAGCTTGAGAACCGCGTGAACCGCGTTGTTGCCGATGGGACCAATCGGATCGGCGATCTTGAATTCCGTCTGGTCGAACTCGAGGGTGGCGATGTCGGCTCTCTTGGGGCGACATCAACCTTGGGGGGCGGGGATATGCCCGCCACCAACACTGCCCCGATCGCGCCAACTGCCCCTTCCACCAACACTGCCGAACTTGCTGTCGGCGAAGCATCCGATTTTGAGCGGGCGAAGGCGGCGCTCGCTGACGGTGACTTTCGCACCGCCGCAGACCAGTTTGCGACCTTTAATCAGACCTACCCCGGCGGTCCGCTAGGGTCCGAAGCCGATTTGCGTCGCGGCGATGCCTTAAGCGGTCTTGGCGACATCCGCGAGGCCGCGCGCGCCTATCTGGCCAGCTTTAGTGGCGATCCCGCCGGGCCTGTGGCACCCGAAGCCTTGTACCAATTGGGGCGGTCTTTGGGGGCTTTGGGGCAGGTCCAAGAAGGCTGTGTCACATTGGGCGAAGTCGCAAGCCGTTTCCCCACCAGCCCCTATGTCGCCCAAGCGCAGGCCGAACGCACGGCGCTGAACTGCCAGTGATCTGGTATCCCTGATCCGATGATGGCTGATCTGGCGCGTATGCTTGCCGACGGATTGCGAGAAAATCCCCCGAAAACGATCGGCGTCGCGGTATCCGGTGGCAGCGATTCACTGGCGCTGCTGCATCTTTTACACGGCTTTGCGACAGATCACGCCTGCACCCTGCACGTCGCCACCGTCGATCACGGATTGCGGCCCGAAGCCGCTGCCGAAGCCGAAATGGTGGGGGATATCTGCCGCAATCTGGGCGTGTCCCACGAGGTGCTGCACTGGCAGGGGTGGGACCGCAGCGGCAACCTGCAAAACGAGGCCCGCAAGGCGCGGTACCTGTTGTTGGCTGACTGGGGCCGCAGGCAGCAGCTTGATGTGATCGCCCTTGGCCACACCGCCGATGACCAGGCCGAGACGTTTTTGATGCGCTTGGCAAGGCGCGCCGGCGTTGACGGTCTGTCCGCGATGCCGCAGCGGTTTGAACGCAATGGCATGATGTGGATCAGGCCGTTGCTGCACGCGCGGCGGGCCGCCTTGCAGGAATATCTGACACTCAACGGCATTAACTGGGCCGATGATCCCAGCAATGACGACACGCGATATGACCGTGTGCGAATCCGAAACGCCTTGGCGATTCTTGAAGGGATCGGCGTCGAAGCAGGGGCTTTGACCGTTGTGGCGCAAAATATGACCGGAGCAAAAGAAGCCTTAACCCATCAAATGCAACAAATTGCCCGCGATCATGTGTCGCTGCACGCAGGTGCCGCGGCAATTGATGTGGCAGGGCTGAATGCGCAGCCGTTCGAAATCCGGCGCCGCCTGATCGCCCACGCGCTGAAGTGGGTAAACGGGGCCTATTATGCGCCGCGCAGCGCTGCGCTTGGTGATGTGATGACGGCACTCGCCACAGCGCCCTCGGCCACATTGCAGGGGTGCGAGTTGCGCCATCGTTCAGGAAAGCTATGGGTTTTCAGGGAGTTGCAGGCTGTGTCCGAAATCACCTGCAACATTGATACGCTTTGGGATGGCCGCTGGCGTATCACCCCGCCTGTGCAGTTCACCGGCAAAACAGACGGCTTAACCTTGCGTGCGCTTGGACCGGAGGGACTAATGCTTTGCCCCGACTGGCGCGACTTGGGGCTACCACGGGGTGTGCTTTTGTCTTCTCCTGCTGTCTGGCAGGACGCGCGTCTGGTGGCTGCCCCCCTTGCTGGGGCCTCGCAAAACTGGCAAGCAGTGCTCGAACGCGGTAAAGATACCTTCTTTGCTGTCCACATAACGCATTGAACATGTGCCCATCGCCTCTATCTTATAGGCAACGGGCGCATCGTCTTGGTGCAGTCCCCCGGATTTAGGAGAGTTTCCTTTGGGTAATATGCGTAATCTCGCGTTTTGGGTCGTACTGATGCTGCTGGTGTTGGCTCTGTTCAATTTGTTCAGCGGTTCAGGCGGCGGTCTTCAAAGCCGTGAAATCAGCTATTCCGAATTTGTAACCGCTGTTGAAGCGGGCGATGTCCGTAATGTGACGCTTGATGGCGAGCAGGTGCGCTTTCGCCGTGCGGATGGCTCTGACTATGTGACGATCATGCCGCAGGATGCCGAAGTAACATCCCTGCTGATGGCCAATGACGTACCCGTGCGCGCAGAGCCACAACAGCAGTCCGGTTTCCAGACCTTCCTGATGTCGCTGTTGCCAATCCTGTTGCTGATCGGGGTATGGATTTATTTCATGAACCGCATGCAGGGCGGCGGCAAAGGCGGCGCGATGGGCTTTGGCAAATCCAAGGCAAAGATGCTCACCGAAAAGCATGGGCGCGTAACATTTGACGACGTGGCGGGCATTGATGAAGCCAAAGAAGAGCTGGAAGAGATCGTCGAATTCCTGCGCAATCCGCAAAAATTCAGCCGTCTTGGTGGTAAGATCCCCAAAGGCGCGTTGCTTGAGGGCCCTCCCGGTACCGGTAAAACCCTGCTGGCGCGTGCGATCGCGGGCGAGGCGGGCGTGCCGTTCTTTACCATTTCGGGTTCCGACTTTGTTGAAATGTTCGTCGGTGTAGGTGCATCCCGTGTGCGTGACATGTTCGAACAAGCCAAGAAAAACGCGCCTTGTATTGTGTTTATCGACGAAATCGACGCTGTCGGTCGCCACCGTGGTGCCGGTTACGGCGGCGGTAATGACGAACGCGAACAGACGTTGAACCAACTGCTGGTCGAGATGGACGGTTTTGAAGCCAACGAAGGCGTCATCATCATTGCAGCGACCAACCGCAAAGACGTTTTGGACCCAGCTTTGCTGCGTCCGGGTCGTTTTGACCGTCAGGTCAGCGTTGGCAACCCCGACATCAAAGGTCGCGAGAAAATCTTGGGTGTGCATGCGCGCAAAACACCGCTTGGACCTGATGTTGATCTGCGGATCATCGCCCGTGGGACACCCGGTTTTTCGGGTGCCGATCTGGCGAACCTCGTGAACGAGGCTGCGTTGACCGCTGCGCGTGTCGGTCGCCGTTTCGTGGCAATGATGGATTTCGAATCCGCCAAGGACAAGATCATGATGGGTGCCGAACGGCGTTCGATGGTTCTGACCCAAGATCAGAAAGAAAAGACGGCCTATCACGAAGCCGGCCATGCCATCGTTGGTATGAAGCTGGACAAATGCGACCCCGTCTACAAGGCCACGATCATTCCACGCGGTGGTGCCTTGGGCATGGTGATGAGCCTGCCTGAAATGGACAAGCTGCAAATGTTCAAGGATGAAGCCGAACAGAAGATCGCCATGACAATGGCGGGTAAAGCGGCTGAAATCTTTAAATACGGCCCTGATAGCGTGTCTTCCGGTCCTATGGGCGACATCATGCAGGCCAGCCAGTTGGCGCGCGGCATGGTTATGCGCATGGGTATGTCGGATAAGGTCGGGAACATCGACTATTCCGAAGCGGCTGCGGGTTATCAGGCCAACGGTGGCGCGGGCGGCTTTAGTGTCTCTGCCGCGACCAAGGAACTGATCGAAAGCGAAGTCAAAGCCATCATCGACACAGGCTATGATCGCGCGTTCAAGATGATTTCCGAATTCGAGGTGGAATTCGAGCGTCTGGCCCAAGGCTTGCTGGAATATGAAACGCTCACTGGCGAAGAAATTCAGCGCATCATGGACGGCAAACCACCGCAAGATCCTGACGGCGAAGACAACAGCGGGATGGACAAGCCAAGTGTAACGGCAATCCCCAAGGCCAAAGGCAAAAAATCGCCCCCCTCGGGTGGTCTTGAGCCTGAGCCGACAGCCTGATCTGCACAGGTGACCCCAACGGTCGAAAAAGTTAAAAGGGCCCTGCACATGCGGGGCCTTTTCTTTTGTGCAGGTTTTACGCAAGTTGTCCCCAACAAGGAGAGACACTTATGCCCGCGCTGATCCCCACCGACCATTATGCCACCATCACTTGGCTCGGCATCGTTCCTGACCGCGCCGCTGGCCTGAAAGCGGAGCCGCAAACATCGCTGACGTTAAGCTTTGCCGGTCCTGAGGGCGAAGATCATGGCGGGCTGACGCGCCCATCTTGCAGCCGTGTGTTATCCCAATATCCGCGCGACACAGTGATCCGCAACACGCGCCAGATCTGTGTGATGAGCGCCGAAGAAATTGCCGCCATCGCCGCCACAATGGGTATTCCAGCGCTGGACCCCGCCTATATGGGGGCTTCGATGGTGATCGAGGGGATTTCTGATTTCACCCACGTGCCGCCGTCGTCGCGGCTGCAAGCGGCCTCTGGCGCGACCATCGTAATCGACATGGAAAACCGTCCCTGCACCCTGCCTTCCCGAGAGATCGAGGCCGACATGCCCGGTCTTGGCAAGGCGTTCAAGCCCGCCGCAAAAGACCGTCGAGGTGTCACCGCTTGGGTCGAGCGCGAAGGGGTTTTACAGCTAGGAGAGCGTATGCGGCTGCATGTTCCGGACCAACGGGCGTGGGCACCGGGGATGATCTGACCCAAGGTACAAGATCGCAATAGCCGAGCCCCACCGTCATGATGTTGTCTATACCTTCAGGCGCATTGGCTGGCGGCTGAAACACGATCGGGTCATAGTGGGTGTGGTCGGGCACTATAATGTGTCCCTCTGATTTTGTGCATTCATTCTTTCGCGGTCCAAACCAAAAGGCCGGTTTGGGGTCGCCCTAGCACCGAGGATGTTCATTTCATCTTAACAGAAAGGACTTAGCCTTTCTGCTAGGGGAAACTGACCGGCCAGAGGGTCCAAACAACACCGTGAAATTTACTTTGCAAGAACTCGGACTTGTCGATGCGCTGCCCGAACCAGTGTATGATAATCTAACGCAACTTGCAGCACATCTTTTGAAAACGCCTGTTTCGCTTATATCAATTGTTGATTTCGATAATGACTGCCAGTTCTTCAAAAGCCAATTGGGGCTTTCTGAGCCTTGGGCCACGGCCCAACAAACACCGCTTTCACATTCGTTTTGCCAGCATGTCGTGCGCAAGGATGCCCCGCTCGTCGTGGACGATGCGCCAAACCACTCGCTGGTCAAAGACAACCTTGCCATTTCGGAACTTGGCGTCGGCGCGTATCTTGGTGTTCCGGTCTACACACCGGAAATGCAGCCCGTCGGAGCCTTGTGCGTCATTGAGGAGAAGGCGCGCAAATGGTCAGACGAGGAAGTCGCATCATTGAAGCAATTGGCCAATTGCGTGACCGACGCGATCCGATTGAATGCATCACTGAACACAAGCGAGCAATTGCGACAGGAACAGTGTGATTTTACGTACGCGATTTCTCATGACCTGATGTCGCCTGCGAACAACCTGTCGATGCTGTTAAGCGAATTGCAAGAAGAACGACTAAGTACCGAGGGTCGATATTTTCTCAACCTTGGTCTCGCAACGACCATGCGTATGAAGCAACAGGTTCAGGATATACTTGAATACACCCAGACCATAGGGGACAAAGATACGTTCCAAACCGTCAATCTGAACACCTTATTTGACGAGATAGCAGATGACGTGAACGGTGGTTTGAAATTATACGATATTTCATTGGAGCGTGACACTCTGCCGTCGGTGATCGGAAGCCGAGCGCAACTGCGCAGCCTTTTCAAGAACCTCATCAGCAACAGCATTAAATTTCGCGCAAGCAATCGCCCTGCCGTGATCCGGGTCAGCAGTGAGACCGACCCGCTCAACAGGGTCGAGAAAATTACTTTCGAAGACAATGGCATCGGTATCGCGGCCGAGAACCACGAAAGGATTTTCAGGCTTTTCGGACGTCTGCATGTGCGCGAGGATTATCCTGGCACTGGTGTGGGCCTTGCGCTGTGCCGCCGGGTTTGCCTGAACCACCGTGGCACGCTTCGCGTCTGCTCCGAATTGGGGGCTGGCGCAGTCTTTACAGTTTCACTCCCTAGAAAGTCACCATGAACGACCAAGCCAAAATAGGAACCATCATGCTTGTCGACGATGATAAGGTCGACCAGATGATGTACAAGCGGGTGATTAACCGTTCGGGATTGGTCGGAAAAATCATTCCCTTTCAGTATCCCGACGAAGCCCTTGCGTATCTGAAAACCCCTGACTGCGACGAGATCGACGTCTTGCTTTTAGATATCAATATGCCACGGCTCACCGGTTTCGAATTTCTGGAACGCGCGATTGCAGAGGTCGGGCCTGCCTTTGCCAAAGTTGTTGTTGTGATGTTAACGACGTCACTTGACCCCAGCGACAAGAAACGCGCTGCGTCATTCAGCATCGTCAAGGCCTTCCATAACAAGCCGATCACCGTTGAGGATCTGGTGCATATATCCTCCTTGCTTCCTGAGCCTAAGTCTGGAGCCTGATCATTTAGCAAATGTCGTCGCCGAACTGTGGCCGTGCACCGGCACGTTTAGCGGCACAGCAGGGGAGCGCTGCGCGGATTCGGTTTCTTAAAAGAAACCTGGCCGTGACACGACGCCGCAACGCGCTTTGGAAATGTCGTAATCCTGACCCACGCCACTGGCGGGCCGCTGTATGCAGGCGATAGAACATGCCGCAGCGGCACTGAATGGGGGATACCATGGCCTTTAAAACTGACATCCAAATCGCGCGTGAAGCGTCCAAGAAACCCATTCAGGAGATTGGCGCAAAGCTGGGGATCAGCAGCGACGATTTGCTGCCATACGGGCATGACAAGGCGAAGGTCTCGCAAAGCTTTATCAACTCGGTTCAGGACCGCACCGATGGCAAGCTGATCCTTGTGACCGCGATCAACCCGACGCCCGCAGGCGAAGGCAAGACAACGACCACCGTTGGTCTGGGCGATGGTCTGAACCGCATCGGCAAGAACGCCGCTGTATGTATCCGCGAAGCATCGCTGGGACCGAACTTTGGTATGAAGGGTGGGGCCGCTGGCGGTGGCTATGCCCAGATCGTGCCGATGGAAGAAATGAACCTGCACTTTACAGGCGATTTCCACGCGATCACGTCTGCGCACAACTTGCTTAGCGCGATGATTGATAACCACATCTATTGGGGTAACGCGCTTGAGATCGACCTGCGCCGCGTCGTGTGGCGCCGCGTTGTCGACATGAACGACCGCGCGCTTCGCCAGATCACGGCATCCTTGGGCGGCGTTTCCAACGGTTTCCCGCGCGAAGCTGGCTTTGATATCACTGTCGCGTCCGAGGTCATGGCGATCTTGTGTCTGGCCCGCGATCTGAGCGATCTGCAAAAGCGTCTTGGCGATATGATTGTCGCCTATACCCGCGAGCGTAAACCGATCTATGCCCGTGACATCAAGGCGGACGGCGCAATGACGGTGCTGCTGAAAGACGCGATGCAGCCGAACCTTGTTCAAACGCTCGAGAACAACCCTGCCTTTGTGCACGGTGGCCCATTTGCGAATATTGCGCATGGCTGTAACTCTGTGATTGCGACCACAACGGCACTGAAACTGGCCGATTACGTGGTGACCGAAGCAGGCTTTGGGGCTGATCTGGGGGCCGAGAAGTTCCTGAACATCAAGTGCCGCAAGGCCGGTCTGGCCCCGTCTTGTGTTGTCGTCGTGGCGACGGTGCGCGCGATGAAGATGAACGGTGGTGTCGCCAAGGCCGATCTTGGGACCGAGAATGTCGCGGCGGTTCAGGCCGGTTGTCCCAACCTTGGGCGTCACATCGAGAACCTCAAGTCGTTTGGTGTGCCGGTCGTCGTAGCGATCAACCACTTTGTCACCGATACCGATGCCGAAGTGCAGGCAGTCAAGGATTATGTCGCTTCGCAAGGGTCGGAAGCGGTATTGTCACGGCACTGGGAGCTGGGCAGCGAAGGATCTGCTGATCTGGCGACCAAGGTGGTTGAAGTGATCGAAAAGGGCGAGGCGAACTTTGCGCCGATCTATCCAGACGAGATGAGCCTTGCCGACAAGATCAACACAATCGCCACCAAAATCTACCGCGCCGATGCGGCCGTGATGGATGGCAAAATCCTGAGCCAGCTTAAGGATTGGGAAGATCAAGGCTATGGCAATCTGCCGGTCTGTATGGCGAAGACGCAATATAGCTTTACCACCGATCCCGAAATGCGAGGGGCCCCAACTGGGTTCAATATTCCGGTCCGTGAAGTGCGGTTGTCTGCAGGCGCGGGTTTCGTTGTGGCGATTTGCGGTGAGATCATGACCATGCCGGGCCTGCCCCGTGTACCATCGGCCGAGAATATTCGTCTGAATGCAGATGGTGATGTTGAAGGTCTGTTTTAAACGCCTATGAAAAGGGCGCGGGGGAAAACCCCCGCGCCCTTTCCTGCCTCCGGCGGGGATATTTAAGAGCCAGAGAAGTTGAAGGACGATTTCCATGACAGCGACAATCATTGACGGCAAGGCTTTTGCGGCGCGTGTACGGGAGCAAGTGGGCGAGCATGTTGCGCGCCTGAAGAACGATCACGGAATTACGCCGGGATTGGCCGTGGTTCTGGTTGGCGCTGATCCCGCGTCCGAGGTCTATGTCCGGTCCAAGGGCAAGATGACCGTCGAGGTCGGTATGAAATCGGTCGAGCATCGGCTTGAGGCAGATACGGCAGAGGCCGATTTGCTTGCGTTGATTGCGCAGCTGAATGCGGACCCCGAGATTCACGGTATCTTGGTACAGCTTCCTTTGCCCAAGCATCTGAACGAAGACTTGGTGATTAACTCGATCGATCCGGCGAAGGATGTTGACGGGTTTCATATTTCGAATGTGGGTCTGTTGGGGACCGGGCAAAAGTCGATGGTGCCCTGTACGCCGCTGGGGTGTTTGATGATGCTAAGGGATTATCACGGCAGTCTGTCTGGTATGGACGCGGTTATCATTGGTCGCAGCAATATTGTCGGCAAGCCGATGGCGCAGCTTTTGCTGAACGACAGCTGCACGGTGACGATCGCCCATTCGCGGACCAAGAATTTGGCCGAAGTGGTACGCCGTGCCGATATCGTTGTGGCAGCGGTCGGTCGCCCCGAGATGGTGCCTGGGGATTGGCTCAAGCCCGGAGCGACTGTCATTGACGTTGGCATCAACCGCTTGGATGCGCCCGAAAAGGGTGAAGGCAAGACGCGGCTGGTGGGTGATGTTGACTTTGACAGCTGTGCTGCTGTCGCGGGTGCTATCACCCCTGTGCCGGGTGGCGTGGGGCCGATGACCATTGCGTGCCTTCTGGCCAATACCGTTACCGCCTGTTGTCGCGCAAACGGGTTGGCCGAGCCCGAGGGATTGACGGCCTAACCACCTGCGATGACTTGATACACGATGCGGCCTGGCAGGAGGGTGAACCCTCCTGCGATCAACAGGGCACCGAAGGTAAGACCTTTCATGCCGCGGGCATGGCGCCGGAATTGTTCTGATCGTGCCGCGCGCACATTCACCACCAGTTGGACAAGCACGAATACAGACAGCAAGTGAATTGGGCTGAACGGTCCAAGCATCTTTATTTCAGAGATCGCAAAGCTGCTAAGCGCAACCACCCCCATCAGGATCACCCAACACCAGCCCATCCAACGATGTGCGCTGGTGCCGCGTTTGAGGCTGAAAATTGCCAGAGTTAGGATCGCCGCTGCGATGGCCAGAAAAGTGTGGATCTGGATGGCAGGGCTTGCATCAAAAAGGGGGGACAGTGACATGAGGATACTCCGTTGCGTTTTGTCTGCTCTGCATGCCAAAGTTACTTGGCAAGCCCCAAGCGGGCTTGCGCGGATTGCGGTGCTGCTGCGTGAAATGCGTTGAAAGGTCGGGGATGTCATACACGCTTCGTGAACGAAACGGCCTTGCGGTGCCGTTTGCTGTGTGGGGGCTTGCGACAGTTTTATGTACCATCGCCGGTCCGTTCGGCACACATGCGGTGCTGGATGTGGTGCCGCGGTTTTTCTACTGGGCTGGCATCGTCGCCCTCTCAGTTTTGGGGACTGCTTTTTGCATCAGGATGGGTGGCATGCTGCCGCGTCGGCGGCGGGCTGTGTTGTGGGCGGGGTATGTTATAACCCTTTCCGGCGCGACCCATCTTGTGAACAGCGCACTCTTCGAAACATGGCAGGGCGCGGGCCATTTTCTGTACTTGCTCGGCATTGTGGGGGTTACCGTGATCGTGGTCCACGGGGCTATTACGTTGGCCAAAAGTGTTTTCGCCCCTGCGGATGACGCTGTTCCCGCGGATATGCAGGCTGTTTTTCTGCGGCGCATCCCGCTGGAAAAGCGCGCACCGTTGATCAGAATGGAAGCGCAAGACCACTATTTGAACGTGGTGACGCATGCAGGTAGCGCGCTTGTCCTGATGCGCATGCAGGATGCGGTTGACGCACTTGCCGGGGTGGAGGGGCTTCAGGTGCATCGGTCGCATTGGGTTGCACAGGCAGCAGTTGCAGCACACCGCCGCGACAAGGGGCGCGATTTTCTGATCCTGTCAAACGGGGATGAAATTCCTGTCAGCCGCAGTTATCGCCCCCTTGTGCAAGAGGCGGGGCTGATTTAGGCAGGGACAGGCACCATCGTCCCCTGCAAAATTGCGATCAGCGTATCTTTTCCTTGGTCATGGGCCAAAACCTCGGCGGTGACGATGCACAGCCGTTTGCCGGGTTTAATGACCTTGCCGATGGCAATCAGCTTTTCGCCCCGCGCAGGGGCAAGCAGGTTGATTTTTATCTCGGCTGTGACGACTTCCATGTCCAACGGCAACGTCGTCAAAGCCGCATAGCCTGCTGCACTGTCTCCAATCGAAAAGGTCAGCCCGGCATGGCCAAAGCCCTGCTGTTGCAGTGCACCTGGCAAGATCGGAGCCTCGATCCTGATGGTGCCTGTGCCGATATCGACAAGGGTTGCGCCAAAGGTCGCCATCATGGATTGAGCGGCAAAGCTGGTTCTGATGCGTGCTGTGGTTTCTGGTGTCATTGGACGGTCCTTTTTGTGTCAGGCTGGCATGTTTTCGCGACAAGGAAAACATCTAACGCGGCATCGGGATCGCGGTCGGTCGCGGGCCGGTCAGCACGGCAATGGCGTCAGGAGCCAAGAGATCAATCAGTGCATCTGATGTGCTGCGCAGCCCCCCCGTGTAGGTACCGAATGCAGGCAGGATCAGCCGCTTTGTATCATACAGAAACGCCGCCCGCGAAATAGTGCGCCCGCCTAAACTCAGGCTTGCCTTTGGATGAAAGTGCCCGGAAACCTCACCTTTGGCCAAGGGATCCGCGATATGTCGGAATGTCAGCGTCTCAACTGAAACCTTGTCCAGATGGCTGCCGCCGACATCGACTGGGCCGGGATCATGGTTGCCTTCGACCCAGATCCACTGCCGGCCGGCTTGCAGTCGCGCAATCCAAAACCTTACGGCGTCCGGTAGCGCGCGCGCAGCGTCCAGATCGTCAAAGCTATCCCCAAGGCAAATCACAGTTCGAGCTGGATGGCGCACCAGCTCAGTCTCCAGCCGTGTCAATGTGTCGTGTGTTTCGTAAGGTGGCAAAGCTGCGCCACCGCGACGTGCGATCCGTTCCGACTTGCCAAGGTGGAGGTCAGACACGCAAAGCAACTGCTGGTCGGCCCACCAAAGGGCACCAGACCCGAGGGCTGCAAGCTGTGCGCCTGCGAGGGTAAATTCATGACCAACGCTCATCCCGGATTCATCGGGTAAAACAGTCATGGGGGCAAGAGGGCCGAACACTGGCGGTTTTGCGGATTAGAACTCTGGATTTGAGTGTTTGAAGAAGGGTGAAGCAGAAGCCCCCCACACAATGCACGATGACCAATTCTCGGGGACACCTCCACCCTTACGGTCATCGGCTCTCCAGCCTGTACCGCCATGTGAGATTAGCTGAGGAAAGCCCAATAGCTGTTTACCCGCGCATATCCAAATGTTGCTGCTCGACGTAGAATCGAGCAATTTGTCGTCGGCAGCAAGTTAGGTCCACGTGGCGCAATCCGGAGCCATAGCATAAAGAATGTGAATTCATTTCACGCCCGCTACGACACATTCATAAGACATTCTGCGGATCAGCCACGAAGAACCGCAATGGTGACATACGATGGCCTGAGGGACGGCGTGCTGGAGTGACACCCGCAGAACTGATCTGGTGTGAAGCGTGATCCAACGAATGGCGGCTCTAAGCCCAACTTGTTGCATGATTTGCAAAAATCCAAACCCTCTGACATCGTTAACCTGTATTGCATCAGGATTGACCAAATCACGCGAACAGGAGACAAATATGCCGTATCCAGATTTTATCAAAGCGTTTCCCGCTATTGATGTGCCGTTTCCCGAAGATGTCGTTCAGACAGCAGTTGTCCGGTCCGACGATGGCCTAGTGGCCTTTTTTACTTTCCTTAAAGATATGGAACTCCCCCCTCACTCTCATGGCGCTCAGTGGGGGACGGTTGTCGAAGGGCAAATCAAATTTACCATCGGTGGAGAGGCAATGGTCTACAAAGCCGGTGATAGTTACTCGGTTCCAGCGGGCGTTGAACACGGGGCTTTTATCAAAGCCGGAACGCGCGTCATCGACGTCTTTGAGGAGGCGGATCGATACGCAATCAAGTAGTAACAGGGGGCCGCTTTGTCCCGCTGAGCAGACCACCACAATTTGCGGACACCCCCAAATTCAATACCCAACCCGCCAGCGTGGTTTGTCTGCGGGTGCCGGAGTGATGTTGGCCAATCCAGATGCTTGCATCAGGCGCTCGGCCTCTTGGGCCAAAAGCCGATCTTCGGCATCGCCTTTGACTGGAACACGGCCCATTTCCAAGAAAAGTGGTGCGGAGAGGGGGCTGACCCGAGAGAGACGGCGGTGGTCGATGCGGCCATTAACCCGCACCAGCATCTCTTCTATGCGGCCAAAATCAACGAGGCCGTGCAAGGCTTCTTCGCGGGTGATGTCGAGAAGTAGGTGATCGGGATCATATTTGTGCAAGGTATCATACAAGATGTCAGAGCTGAATGTCGCCTGCCGCCCGGATTTGCGGGCCTGCGGCGTGTTGCGTTCGATCAGCCCTGCAATCGTTGCTGACGCGCGAAACGTTCGTTTCATCACGGCATTTCCAGCAAGCCAGCTGTCAAGGCCGTCATTCAAGGCGGTCGGGTCTAAAAGGGCGGCGGGGTCGTCGACTGCGTTCAACCCCCAGATCAACGTGGCATAGTCGGTCGAGACAAAGCCAAGGGGAGAGAGCCCCATTTCCTCCATCCGTTTGGTCAGAAGCAGCCCAAGTGTTTGCTGCCCGTTGCGCCCGGCAAAGCCATAGATGACAGTCTGCTCGCGCCCGTCATGGGGAAAGCTTTCGACCAGCAGGCGGCCGGGTTGTGGCAGCTGACTGACCTTGCGCTGAAGATCGAGCCATTCTGCGGTATGTGCTGGCAGCTCGGGCCAGCTTTTTTGCGTGAACATGCGCTGGACACGCGCCGACAGTTGGGTCGACGTCGCGAATTTGGTGCCCATGAACGAGGCGATCCGCGGTTTCTTCGACGCATCGCGGCTGACCTCGACTGTCATTTCGCGCAGCCCTTCGTATCTGACGATCTGCCCGCCAATCAGGAATGTGTCACCTGCGGTCAGGGTGGCGGCAAAGCCTTCTTCGATCTCGCCCAAGGGCTTGCCGCCGCGGTTGCGTTTCATCCGGACCTTCAACGTATCGGTATCTTGGATTGTGCCGATGTTCATGCGGATGCGTTGGCTGCTGCGGGGGTCGCGCAGGTGCCATTTGCCGTCCTTGGGCAATAAGCGCTGCCAGCGGTCGTAGGCGCGCAGGGCATAGCCGCCGGTTGCGCAGAATTCGACGCATGCGTCGAACTCTGCGCGGGTGAGAGCGGCATAGGCTCCGGCGCTGGTCACTTCGGCAAACAGTACATCGGCTTCAAACGGGCCGGCACATGCCGTGATCAGGATGTGCTGGCACAGTACGTCCCGGGGGCCGGGGCCGCGCGGGTCGCCGTCCAGTTCGCCGGCCAGAACGGCCTCAAGGGCCGCGACGCATTCTACGACCTCAAAGCGGTTTGCGGGCACCAGCAGGGCCTTGGAAGGGGCGTTATAGCGGTGGTTGGCACGACCGATCCGCTGGACAAGACGTTTGACATTTTTCGGGGCACCAATCTGGATCACCAGATCCACATCACCCCAGTCGATGCCCAAATCCAGACTGCCGGTGCAGACGATGGCCCGCAAGTCGCCGCGTACCATCGCCGCTTCGACGCGTTCGCGCTGTGTGCGGTCAAGGGAGCCGTGATGGATGCCGATGGGCAGGCTGTCATCATTGGCGAGCCAGAGTTTGTGAAAGAAAATCTCGGCCTGGGCACGGGTGTTGTGAAAGATCAGCGTCGTTTTGTGCTGGCGGATCTGGTCGAGGACGGCGGGAATGGCATAGGCGGCCCCGGCCCCGGCCCAAGGGGGGGCTTCGGTGGTGCGCAACATCTGGATGTCGGGCGCAGGGCCGGGATCGGCCAGCAAGATCGGGCAAGGGTCGGGGTGGCGGGCCATGAAATGGGCGATTGCGGCGGGGTCTTCTACGGTTGCGGAAAGCCCGACCCGTCTGAGATCGGGACAGAGGCTTTGCAGTCGTGCCAAGGCCAGCATCAATTGATCGCCGCGTTTGCTGTCGGCCAGTGCGTGGATTTCATCTATGACGACACGCTTGAGGCCCTGAAACATGCGCGGCGCGTCCTCGTAAGAGGTGAGCAGGGCAAGGCTTTCGGGTGTGGTCAGCAGGATGTGCGGCGGGTCGGCCCGTTGGCGACGTTTGCGGGTTTGGGAGGTGTCGCCGGTGCGGTCTTCGATCCGGATGGGCAAATCCATTTCGGTTACCGGCGTCGTCAGGTTGCGTTTGATGTCCGCGGCAAGCGCCTTGAGCGGTGAGATATAGAGCGTGTGCAGCCCTTTGTGATCGCCGCGGGCCAGATCGACCAAGGTGGGCAGGAACCCTGCAAGGGTTTTGCCGCCGCCGGTGGGGGCGATCAGCAGAAGTGCAGGGGCATCGGCACGGTCAAGCATGTCTTGTTGGTGCGGGTGGATGTCCCAGCCTTTGTTGGCGAACCATTCGGTAAATTCTGGGGGTAAGGCATTCATATCGGTCTAGATAGGGTGCGTCTGTATCGGTGCCAGCCCCCGCAAACTATAATTGAGTGGGGACCAGCCCCCATACCCCCGGAGTTATTTGGCAAAATGACGTCAGGTGCGGGGTTTCAGGTTTTTGATCGTGTTTTGAATGAGGGTAGGCAGGGCTGTGTCGGCATCTGCCGGGGCGGCATCCAACGCGCTGGCGACATCTTTGACCAAGATCGCAATGGTGTTATCCGGGGCAAAGCCGTCGCGGGCGAATTCGATATCGTTAAATCCCGAAGCGAGCCAGTTTTGGCCGGAAGATGTATGAATGAGGTTCAGCAACTTGCTTTCGTCCAGGCCGGCGGCATCGGCCCAATCAAGCACAAGGCGGGTCATTGCGGTGTTCGAAGCGGCCAATAGGTTATTAAGCACTTTGGCCTGCATGCCTGCGCCGAAATTCCCCATGTGGTGGAAATGTTTGCCCATGGCGTTGAACAGCGGTTGGGCGGCCGCGATATCATCGGTGTCGCCACCCAGCATAAAGCTAAGGCGCGCCTGTTCTGCTGCGATTTGGGCACCGGACATCGGCGCGTCGATCAGCGTAATATGTGATGGGACGCGCGCGCGCAGATCGCGGACGTAGCGCGGGCTGAGTGTGGAGCAGATGATGATACGGGTCAGGCTGGGAATAGCGCTAAAGTTTTGATCGCCGAAAAGGACCGCATCGGTCTGGTCAATGTCGCGCACCACCGTGATCAGGGTCGTAAGATCTTCGGCAAAAACCGCGATGTCGTCGGTGATGTGGCCGGCATCAATCTGAACGACGTCATAGCCGCGCGCGGGCAGGCCGGCGGCGCGCAATGCTGCCAACATTGGCGCGCCCATGCGGCCACAGCCCGCGATTCCGGTCAGTGAACGCATCTGATCATTTCACGATGTGTTCGTCTTTGACGAACATATTGGCCCATGCACGGTCCATCAATTCGGGGGTCATCTGGTAGGGCATCCCTTCAAATTCGCAGATTGCAATGATCTGGTCGATCAGGAAGATCGGTTGGTAGTTGGCGAATGTGTTGTCGATCGTCGGATATTTGTTTTTCAGCAGATGGATTAATGTGGCTTCGTCCAGCGGCATTTTGCGCTTTTTCGCGACCATAGCAAAGATCTTGAGAAAGTTTTTCTGGTTTGGCCCGTCGATTTTGATCTTGAAAAAGATCCGGCGCAGGGCGGCTTGGTCGAAAATCTCGTTCGGGTGGAAGTTGGTCGAGAAGATCACCAGCGTATCGAACGGCACCTCGAATTTTTCGCCCGATTGCAGCGCAAGGATGTCTTTGCTTTCTTCAAGTGGAACAATCCAGCGGTTCACGATGCTTTGGGGGGGTTCTTTTTGACGGCCAAGGTCGTCGACGATGAAGATGCCGCCGGTCGATTTCAACTGAAGCGGGGCCTGATAGGTGCGCGCGGTCGGGTTATAGACAAGATCAAGCATGTCCAGCGACAGCTCACCGCCCGTGATCACGGTAGGGCGTTCGCATTTCACATAGCGGCTGTCATAGCGGGTCACGCGGCGCAGGGAATTGGGGTCTTGTTCTTCGTCCGAGGCAGCGGAATGCACGATGGGGTCATAAACCGTGATGACTTGGGAGGCGTATTCAATGGCGCGGGGGACGTAAATTTTATCGCCAAGCGCGTCGCGGATGCCATTCGAGATGCTTGATTTGCCGTTGCCGGGGGGGCCGTACATCAGGATGGAACGGCCCGCCGATACCGCGGGCCCAAGGTTTCCGATCAGTTCATCGGGGAGAACCAGATGCCCCATCGCCCCTTCAAGCTGCGACCGGGTGATCTGCATGTTGCGCACGGACTGACGTTTGACCTGCTCGCGGTACACCTCGAGAGGGACAGGCATCGCGCCGAAATATTCCGATTGTGCCAGCGCATCCAGCGCGCGGGCTTTGCCCAGATCGGTCAGCTGATAGCCCATTTCGTTGCCGTTATTGGCGTTCAGCGTGCCGGTTGCCTCAAGCAGACGTTGGTCGCGGGCCATGTCGACCAGTTCTTGGGTCACTTGAATGGGCAGGCAAATCGCCTTTGCAACCTCGCTCACCATGGTGACGTTTTTACGGTACATCGTCTTGATCATGACGTCGCGCATCATCACCACGGGCAGCTTCATGTCTTCGATGGTGCGTGGTGGTGGCGGTGCCATCACGGCAGAGTTTTGCATATTCATGGACGGGCCCTTTGGATCAGATGCATGCAGTTCTGCGGTCATGCTAATGATCGAATATGGCTATATTCAGGCCCCGAAAAGCGCGCCCAGGATCAAATAAAAGGCAAGAGCGGGGCCAAGGGCAAGCCCCATGGGGAATTTTTTGCCTTGGTCCCAGCTGGTCCAGGCAGGGGCAAGCCTGCGCACAGGCGTATATTTGGCAATCCAGTGGGTCAGGGCGGCAGCAAGGAGCGTTGCCATGAACAAGGCCATCACCAACCGCAGATCGCCCAAGGCAATAAAGGGCGTGGCAGCGGCGATAAACTTGGCGTCACCTGCGCCCATCACGCCAGCAGCGTTCAGGATAATGCCAACAACCAATGCAATCAGCATGCCCAAAATATGCCAAAGATAGGTTTCAAAAGGCAGGGCAATCGGCCCGATCACGACAAAAACCGCGGCAAGCGTCATAACCGTAGGGTTGGTGATCCGCATGGAGGCGATGTCGGTGTACGCGGTGTAAAAACACAGCGGCAGCACGAACGGCAAGAACCACAAAGCGGCATATATTGTAATCGACACCCGCTTAGCCTGCGTTGTCCAGCGCCCGCAGCGACCGTACAGCGGCCTCAAAATGCTGGGGGTGGGTGCTGATTGCATCGCGTAGCAAGCCTTTGCCGGTTTCTACATCGCCCTTTTTAATCGCGGACAACGCCAGTGTGTGCAGCAGTTGTGCGCGCTCTGTCTGGTCAATGGCGATGGGGGGCAAGGTGTAGTCACGCTGCGCCCCGCGCGCGAGGATCAGGTTGTTTTTGGCGGTAAAAAGGGTGGGGTCCTGTTGAACTGCTTGGGTAAATAGCCGTTCGGCGTCTTTGTAGTCGCCGCGGGTCAGTTTCGAATAGCCCCAGTTGTTCATGACCGACCCCGGTTTGGTGGTCATTCCGATGGCGATCTCGTAAAAACTGTCAGCCTTTGCCCATTCTTGCTTGCTGTCGGCGACGATCGCCTCAAGCCGGTAGCGGTTGTACGTTTCGTGGGTGGGTGGAACGGAGTCGAGCATCTTTTCAGCCTCGGCCCAATCCCCCGCACGGATCAGTGCATCGGCATAGTCGATGCGGTCATCAGGCGTGGCTTCTTTGTGCTTGACGACTTTGGACCAAGCGGCGGCACCTTCTTGGTTACGTTTTGCGCGGATCAGGGATTTGCCCAGCCCGCGCTGGATATCAATGCGTTCGGGGTGTTCCTGCGCGGTACGAGCGAAATAGCTTACAGCCTCGTTCGGGTCAGCCACGGTCAGCATCACGTCATTAAGGTTCGTTTCATCGACGACGTTCACGTCCTGAAAGGCCCGCGTAACGGTTTCATCGCCCGACTTGTCACCGCAGCCTGCAACAGCGGTAACGCCTGCTATGCAGGCGGCCAAAAGAATAGGGTGGCGCATTTTTGCGTCCTTTTACTGCTCTGCCTCGGTCATGATGCTGGCCGGATCAAGTAGTCACCTGCGCCGCGCCGCACCAATTTATAGTTTTCTTCATTAACATCAATCGTAACAGAATTTTCTGATTTTGCGAGCGCTAAGCGCAGATTGTCCCGGATTGCGTCACTTTCGCCATTATCCAGCGCATAAGCCTTACGAAACGTGAGTTTCGCTTCGGCCAATTTGCCACTTTCCATCAGGACGACGCCCAGATTGTTCCAGACTTCGGGTCGGGTATCGTCCTTTTCGACGGCGCTGCGCAGCAATTGTTCTGCTTGGCCCAGACGGCCTAGCCCAAGGTTGGCGCTGCCAAGACCCGACAGGATTTCAGCATCCAGCCCCCCCGCAAGGGCGGCACGGTTGAACGCGCGAATGGCCAGCTCGAATTCGCCAGCCTGCATCAGGCGGTGGGCGACTTCCACGCCGTCTTCGGCTGGTTTACGTTGGTTGACGCCGGGCGCGAAGGGGCCGGTTTCTGTGCGCGAAACGCCAAACAAAGGTTGACCGCCAGTCGGTGAACAGGCGGCCAATCCGGTTGAAATTGTCAGGTGCATCGCAAGCATCGAAAGCCGCTTGCGATATTTTCTAAGGTTCATTTCGGTCACTTACCAAGTTTTGAGATGCCCATAACAGAAGGTGCGATCAGAATGATCAACAACGGCGGCACCGTCAGCATCATTGTGGCAAGGGTCATCTTTGTTGGCAACTTGTTTGCGGCCTCTTCGGCGCGCATCACGCGCTTGTCACGCATTTCTTCTGCATAGACCCGCAGCGCATCCGAGATTGACGTACCGAACGCCGCAGATTGGCACAACACGGTGACGAAAGACGAAACGTCTTGCACGCCGCAACGATCGCCCATGTCGGTCAGGACGCCGACCTTGTCCTTGCCCGCCTTCATTTCATAGGCTACGACTTCGAATTCTTCGGCCAGGGCAGGATAGGAGGCATGCAATTCCTTGGCGACGCGCACGATGGATTGGTCCAGCGATTGCCCCGCCTCGACGCAGACCAGCATCATATCAAGCGCGTCGGGAAAGCCGCGGGTGATTTCTTCTTTGCGCTTTTCGACGCGTTTGGTGATCCAGTATTTTGGCAAATAATAACCAATCCCGCCCGGACCCACGGTGTACATCATCATTTTCTGGGTGGTCAGGCCTTCTCCGCCGCCAAGGAAGTTAACATAGACGATACCGAAAACCAGCCCGGCGATGCCCAAAGTCATCTGGGCAAAGTGGAAAAACCGAACTGCATCGCGGGATGAATAGCCAGCCTGCCGCAGCATCAATTGCTTGGCGCTCAGTTCGTCAACGTTCTCGGGTTCTAGAAATTTGGCAAATTTCTGCAACTGTTCGTTGCGATCAGACTGACGCAAGCGTTGCTGATTTGGTCGCTCGGATGGTTCTAACTGGCTGCGCTTCAGCTTGAGCATCGGGTCCTCGGGCTGACGCATCATCATGACGACCGTCACGCCGATCAGCATCACACCCAAGACCCCTAACAGTGCAATCCAGCCGATGGGCCCCAAGATATCGTTGATTGTATTGATGAAATCCACGAATTTACCCCTTAAACCTTAATGTCTGTCAAATTGCGCATGACCAGCAAATTCGCAGCCAGAAACAAGACCACGGCAATACAGCCGGGAATGAACAGTTCGTGCGTCATGACTTCATCATAATAATGCGGGTCACCCAGTTTGATCACGATCAAGGCGACGATCGGGAAGGCCGACAGGAATTTTCCTGACCATTTCGCTTCGGCGGTGATGGCATTGACGCGGCGAAACAGCTTGAAGCGCGCCCGGATCACCTTGGCCAGACCGGCAAGGATTTCGGCAAGGTTGCCGCCCGATTGTTGCTGGATCGTCACCGCCACAGCGAGGAAGCGCAAATCTTGCATGTCCAGCCGTTCTGCCATTTCTTTCAGCGCTTCACCGATGTCGCGGCCATAGGCGGCTTCGTCTGATATGATACCGAATTCTGAGGCCAGCGGATCCTGGATTTCCTTTGATACGATGGCAATCGCGTTCGTGAAAGGGTGGCCAACCCGCAAGGACCGGACCATCAGTTCAACCGCGTCAGGCAATTGTTCCTCGATCATGCTCATGCGTTTTTTCGCCTTGGAAGAGATCCAGAAATAGACGGCACCGATGCCAATCGCGACCGAGATGACCAGACGGATCGGCAATTCAGTTCCGGTGCCGATGGTCAGACCCATAAATGCCACGACGGACAGACCGCCCATCAACATGATCAGCTGCCTAGGTGAAAACGCGATGGCTGCTTTCTGGGCTTTTGCGGCCAGCATCGAATAGATCGGGATGGATTTGTTATCCATGTGCTGCTGCATTTCCTTGCGCAGCTTGTCCAGAACCTCTTCGCGGCGGGTGCCTTTCTCCAGCATCTCAAGGCGGCGGTTCACGCGGCTGTTCAGGCTGATGGATTTGCCAAAAGCGACCAGATACAGGCCTTCGACCAGCACAAGGACGCCGATAAAGATCAGACCGTAAATGATGGGTTCAACGCTCATGATATGTGCTCCTTATTGGGCCGCGATGGGGTCATAGATGGTCGAGGGCAGATCGTAGCCCCACATCTTGAACCGCTCGGAATAGTGGCTGCGCACACCGGTCGCGGTGAAATGACCGATAATCTTGTTCTCGGGGGTCAGGCCGACACGCTGATAGCGAAACAGTTCCTGCATCGAGATCACATCGCCTTCCATGCCGGTAATTTCGGTAATTGACGTCATCCGACGCGAGCCGTCTTGCAAGCGGGATGCTTGCACGATCAGGTTTACAGCGCTTGAAATTTGTGAACGCACCGCTTTGAGCGGCATTTCGATCCCCGCCATGGCGATCATGTTTTCCAGACGGCTGACCCCGTCGCGCGCCGAGTTGGCGTGGATGGTTGTCATTGATCCGTCGTGACCGGTGTTCATGGCTTGCAACATGTCGATGACTTCTTCGCCACGGGTTTCGCCGACGATGATCCTGTCCGGGCGCATCCGCAGGGCGTTTTTCAGACAGTCGCGCGGGGAAACTTCGCCTTTGCCTTCGACGTTGGGCGGGCGGCTTTCCATCCGGCCCACATGGGTTTGTTGCAGTTGAAGTTCAGCGGTATCTTCGATGGTCAGGATGCGTTCGTCGTTGTCGATAAAAGACGACAGCGCGTTAAGCGTTGTGGTTTTACCCGAGCCGGTACCGCCTGACACGATGATGTTCAGACGGGTCGCAACCGCGGCCTGCAAATAGGCCGCCATTTCTTCGGAAAACGCACCAAAGGACACCAGATCGTCAATGCCCAGCTTGTCCTTTTTGAATTTACGGATCGACACAAGGCTGCCGTCCACAGCAATCGGTGGCACCATGGCGTTGAAGCGCGAGCCGTCTTTTAGCCGCGCATCGACGTAAGGGTTGCTTTCGTCAACGCGGCGACCCACGGCCGATACGATCTTGTCGATGATCCGCAGCAGGTGCTTTTCATCCTTAAAGGTAATGTCCGTCAGTTGCAGTTTCCCCGCCCGTTCGACGAAGATCTGCTGGGGACCGTTCACCAGAATATCGTTGACCGAGTCGTCTTTTAGCAAGGTTTCAAGCGGCCCAAGCCCCGTGACCTCGTCATAAAGTTCAGAGTTCAGCTGAACCCGGTCTTCGCGGTTGAGAACAATAGATTTCTCGGCCAGTATTTCGGCCGAGATTTCGTTTATTTCCTGACGCAAATCCTGTTCGGTCGCGTGTTCAAGGGCAGCAAGGTTCAGGTTGTCCAAAAGGGACCGGTGCAGTTCAAGCTTGATGTCACTCATGCGTTGCTTGCGCTTAAGGTCTTTGTCCAAAGGCGCAACCGTGGCGGGCTGGGACGCGCGGCGCATGGAGACAGGCTTGGCTGTGGTGGCATCGGCCTGTTGTTTGACCGGTGTTAACCTAGCGACTTCTGCGATCTTGGCGGCAGGGGCGGCACCCGGTTTTTTGTACTTGGAAAACATCTGAACACTCTTTCTAGGTTAGCTGGCGCTGTGGTGCTACGCCGCTTTGGCTTCTTCGGCCTTGAGGTCGTGAATGGACGCGGCAAGCTTGGCTATCTCGCGACGCAAAGGGTTTTTGGGGGCAGAGTTCGCCAAAGGCATACCGTGGTCATTGGCTTGCGTGATCGGCTTGCCGCCATCGGGCAGATGCACATCAATCGAGATGCCGAGGCTTTCGGCCATGCGTTTGACCCTGCTTTTGGCGCTGAGGTCCGTGAACTTGGGCGCACGGTTCAAAACATAGCGCAGCTTTTCCACGGGCAGTTCTTCTGATTGCAGCGCACGTTTGAAACGCAAAGCGTTTTGCGCGCAGCGCATATCCAGTTCAAGCATCGCAAAATAGACATGCGCATTGTTCAGTACCGCTTCGGACCACTGAACGAGGGTCGAGGGCATATCGACCACCACATAGTCGAACTGATTGCGTGCAATGTTCAGGATGCGGTTCACATCCTCCGAGGAAATCAGGTCAAGGGGCAGCATTTCCGCCGGGGCGGTCAGCACCTGAAGACGATCCTCATAGGTCAGCAGGGCCTGCCCAAAGCTTTCCTCGTCCATGTTTTCGGTCTCGGAAAGCATGTCATAGACAACTTCGCGGCGCGGCAGGTCAAGGAAGGTCGCGACGGCCCCGAATTGCAGATCAAGATCCAGCAGGCAGACTTTGGGTGGGTTCTTTTTGTCGGCAGTTGCCAATTCCCAGGCAAGGTTTACCGCAAGGGTCGTGCCGCCCGTGCCGCCAGCCAGACCGTGCACCACAATCAGCGCACCGTCTTTATCCGCACCGGGTTTCAGGGTCGGGGCCTTTGTGGCAGGTTGGGCAACGGGGTCGGGTTCTGCACGCACACGGTCGATTGCGGCGGCCAATTCCCCTTCGGGCAAGGGGTAGGGCACGAATTCATCCGCACCTTGGCGCAGCAAGGAATGCAGTGATACGGGGCTTACATCTTCGGCGATCAGGATCACCTTGATGTCGCGCGCCTTGGCCTGAACGATGATTTCGCCCATCAATAAAAGGTTTTCTTCGTCCTCGGCATCAAGCGCCAGGGCGATCAGCTCAAGAGACTGGGCTTCGGGCTGGCCGAAAAAAGCAAGCGCTTCGGAAAACCCCAAGTCGCCCCAGCTTTCGCCCAAGGCGTCTTCCATATCTTCGATCAGCAGGTCGAAGTTCTGCACATCGCGGCTGACGGTACAGGCGACGATTTGGGGCGCTTCGATCTGTGGCATACTGCTGCTCATGGCCTTTTCCTTTTATTGCTCGGGGCTTGGCAAGAGCTGACAGTTGGCGGTGGCCAATGTGAGTACGCTTTGCGGTCGCCCGCGCCGCGCCATTTTGGCGAGACGCATTTGTCCTATTGCTGAAAATATCACAGCTAACTTGGGCAATATTGGGGCTAAATAGTTTCTATTGTTTGGTCTTTTGCAACGATCAAGTTGCCCAAACATGGCTTTCGACCAGAGTGCCTGACCGGGATGATTTCCCCGTCAGGCAAAAAAGGTCAAAAAGCAGTTGTTATTCAGATGTTGTGGCGGTGCCGCCGCCTGTCAGCTGCGTCGGGGGTACGGCGCTTGCGACATAATCACGATAGATAATTTGCGCGTATTTGCCGTCCAGCACAGTCGGGTGGCGTTCGACAAATCCATTCACTTCGGTGACCGTGCGCCGGTTGGCGCGTTCGCGTCCTTGCGTCACCACCAAAGGTTGGGTTTCGCCAAAGGAAACAACAGCTTCGAGCCGCGATGTGCTGATGCCTTGGGTCGACAGGTAGGCCACAACAGCCCGTGCCCGCCGCATGCCAAGTGCCTTGTTCGACCTGTTTGATCCAACGGCATCGGTATGGCCATAAACGCGGAACCGTACCTCGGGGAACTGCCTGATCCAATTCGCCTGCTGTCGCAAGATCGCCTGCGCCGTTCCGTCAAGGTTCGACGAGTTGAAGTCAAACGTGACCGTCGATTGCACTTCTCCGGCAAAGCGGTTGGCAAGGTCAAACGTGTACTGCCGCTCGCCGGTCATCACCAAGCGGTTGTTCAGCGTCGCATCGCCAAACGTGCCCAGATCCGACAGCGATCCTGCCTCGCGATAAAACTGCGTGTACACAGGATCATTGCTGCGGCCGCAGCCCGCGACTGTGGCTAGTGCAGCGATAATGCTGATGGTGCCGAGCTTTGAAATGATCCGGGTGTTCATCTGATCAATCCAGTACATAGCCGTAGGAACCGCTGAAATCCTGTTTGGCAACTTCACCGGCAGCACCCTTTGTCGGGGTCTTTCCGCCGCTAGATGTGCGACCGCTCAGGAAAAGTTCGTTTTCGGTCGGGGGCTTGATCCGGTCTGTCGGCAAGGCCAAGGCGTCGCCGCGCGTTGGGGTCACCAGATGCGCAGTGATGATGATCACCAGCTCTGTCTGGCTGCGTTGGTAATTCGCGCTGCGGAATAACGCGCCCAAAACCGGTACGTCGCCAATCCAGGGCAGCTGTCTTGAGGTGTCGGTGAAATCATCGGTCAGCAGACCGGCGATTGCAAAACTTTCACCATCGCGCATCTCGACCGTGGTCGAGGTTTCACGCCGCGTGAAAGCAGAGATATCAAAGCCGTTGCCCAAAGACACGCTGTTGCTGGGGTCAATCGCAGAAACGGCGGCCTTTAGTTCGAGGTTGATCAGATCTTTGTCCACCACACGGGGGATAAAGCTCATCTCGACGCCAAAGGGTTTATATTGCACGGAAATCCGGTCGCCGACTTGCGATACAGGCACAGGGTATTCGCCGCCCGCAAGGAACGTCGCCTCTTGGCCGGAAAGCGCAACAAGGTTGGGTTCGGCAAGAAAACGCACCGCGCCTTTTTGTTCAAGTGCTTCAAGCAGCAGGCCAACCTGTGTTGACCCAGCGTTAAAGCCGAACAGGACGGCACCCGCATTGCTGTTTGATGATGGTGTCAAACCACCCAAAGAGTTGGCAATGCCTGTTGATCCGTTTGTCGTGTTCGTGCCGCCATTGATGGCAAGGTCCGACCCCAACAGACCGTTCAACGCCAAAGACGCGCTGAGCGATTTGGAGACAGAGCGCTGCATTTCAGCAAAACGGACTTTCAACATGACTTGTTGAATGCCGCCCACGCTCATCAGGTTGGACACACGTTCGGGCGCATAGCGTTCGGCCAGATCCAGCGCGCGCTGCAACCCTTGGGTCGATGACACGATGCCGGACAGGACGATCCCGTCATTGGCAGTGCGCACTTCGATCTTTTCACCCGGAAGGATCTGGCGCAGGCGTTCTTTGAATTCTGAAATATCCGATGCAACGCGAACGTCGACATTCGCAATCAGTTGCCCGGCAGCGTCCAGCAGTGTCAGGGTCGTCAGACCCGGGGATTTGCCCAAGACATAGATTGTCCGGTCAGAGAGGGACGAGATGTCGGCAATGCCGGGGTTGGCGATGCTGAGTTCTGCAAAAGGAATGTCGCTTTCGACCACGACAGCGCGGTTCATCGGCACTTCCAAGGCGCGATTGGTCCCTCTGTTGACCACGCGCAACGTATCCGCCTGAACGGCGGTTGGTGCGGCCAGCAAAAGCGGCGTTGCACATAGGGTCAGCCCGAAAAGGGCCGCTGTGATAAATCTGTCGATTTTCATGTGACCTGCCTTTGTGATCACGCCTCTGGAAAGGGTCTTAGTGCCCATCGTTTGAACCACTGTGCGTTTATTTTGATTTTTTTGCAAGAATCAATGACATGCAGGGAGGCGTGGCTGTGGATTAACGGCAACATGTGCCATTTACGCCAAACGCCGCGCTGGTCTGCGCGGCGTTTGGCGGTCTTGTTCGATGACGTTAGTTTGTACAAGGGATCGGAATTTCAACCACCTCGGCACCACGGCGGGTCCGGATTGTGCAGACTTTTTCCTTTTCGACCTCGGCTTTGACCGTTTCGTTCGCAATCCCAAGCAGGCTGCGTTGGTCTACTTCGATGGCACCGGCGATGGTATCGTCATCCGCACCGACCAAAGAAAGGGATAGTTTGCCGGTGGATTGGGCTTGGGCCAATGCCGCGACCTGATTTGGTTTTACGGCGACTGTCACGGTTTGGGCGATGTTGGCTTCGTTCATGTCGCCACCGGCACTTTGGTCGATTGCAATCAGTTGAACCCCGGCTTCGATCAGTTTGGTGACATCCCCTGCGTTGCGCATGTTGCTGTCGCCGACCGTAATGCGACCAGTCCAATAGACGTCTACGCGGTCACCGGGGCGCAAAAAGCCTGAAACGCCGCTCGAGACGTCGACCTTGATGGTAAATGCACGGGTGCCGCGGGCCAGCCGCGATGTCAGACCGGTATCTTCGCCGGGGGCTGTAACTTTTGTGGCCATGATGGCTTCGTCTTTTTCCATGGCGCGCAACACGACGCGCAGTTCATCCGTACCTTCGGGGAACAACATGGCCTTGTCGGTAAACGCACCTTCCGGAATTGCATTCTGGGGCCAAGCGACTTCGCGTATGTCTTCAAGCTTGAGCTGCTGACCATATTTCAAAGGTTTTTCGGCCACATAGACGGTCACGGTGGGCACAATCTGGGCCAAAGCCTGCTGTGCCTGAGCGTTTGCCGCCTGGTAGGCACTGATGCGATCTTTTGCCAGATAGACCGCACCGCCAGCCAGGGCGATCCCTACTAACAGGACTAGTCCAAATACCATTCGCATTTTAATTTCCTCATTTGAATTTCTGCCGGGGTGATCCGGCCTTAGAAGCACTTCAAGGGGTACTGGGCAAATGTGTTCAGACTATGGAACGCTTGCGATCTTCTTGCGCCGACTTGAAGAGGGCGGCATGGGTTTCGACGTGAAATTCTGTACGCGCTGGATGCGGCGTCTTGAAGCTGGAATGCTGGATCAGAGCCCGCCGGGTTCGACCTTCATCAAGCTATCGGCAAGATCGACAGCGCCTGTCGTGATGCTTGTAATAACCGTAATACCCAACACAACGATAGCGGCGCAAAGCACGACCCAGTCGACTGTGACAGCCCCGCTCTCAGCCGTGCGAAATGTCTTCAATTGAAAAAGCATAAAGTGACAACCTCAACGACCGGATGGGGAACTTATGTAGAAATGGCCGCATCCTGACGTTCAGAATGCGGCCACTTGTTCGTTAGCTTGACGACGTATTAGCCACCGACGCTTGGTGTGGCAGGCTGGAAGCCTTTCAAAGCGGAAGCTGTGTTGCTTGTCAGGTCTTTGGAACCAGTTTCGATCGAGGAATAAGCTGCAACGCCCAGGCCAACAACGGCAGCGGTCAGAACAACCCAGTCAACAGTTACTGCGCCGGAGTCGTCTTTGCGGAAGTTTTTGATAAATTTCATCATGGTATGTCCCTCCAAGGATCATGTAAGTTTTCAGTTTCAACCCTGTCGTCCGTGTGGCTCTGTTTCTCTCAATCAGCGCCTGTTCGACTTGGTATGACGCTATATAGCTGTCTGAATGGGGCATGAATTTGGCGACAAATGTGGCTTTTAATATTTTGGGGCCTATTTGTGCGAAATTCCTTATAACACGCTGATTATAATTGATAAAATATGTTAACTTTTTCCTCACATTTGAAAATTTCGTCCTGTAGATGGCCAATTATGGCGAAATTGCCATTATTTCTGCCATGATTTGCTAGTTCGAAGGCGCTTTTCATGAGATATTCGTGCGATCGAGCACATAAGCATAAAAAAGCAGGCAGAAATGTTTCGACTAATTATCGTTTCACTCATCGTGGGGGTATTGGCCGCGCCAATGCTGTGGGCGGATTCGCCCAAACCGTTTCCGAAGTTCGAGGCCAAGCGGGTCAAACCTCCGAAACCTGGCAGTACAAACCGGATCAATGTCTTTATCGAACCGCAGATCGCCGCAGTACCACAGGCGGTTGCGACCCCGTCGGGGGCGATTGCACCCGTAGCGCCGGGGCAGTTTGATTGGTTCTGGGCGCGGATATCGCCCGACGCGGCATCCTCAGGCCCTGGCAGACTTGAGGATGCGATGATCACGCTTGCGACCGCCAGCACCAAGGTGCCGGCACCGCGGATGCAGCAGATGCAGGAAATCGCAAAGGCCAATGGCATCGACATTCTGCGCTCTACCATCGGTACTTCAGTGTCGCCCGCTTTGGTGCTGGCTGTGATTACGGTTGAGTCAGCCGGTCGCGCAGATGCTGTCAGCGGGGCAGGGGCAGAAGGGTTGATGCAGTTGATGCCCGACACGGCCGCGCGTTTCGGCGTTACCGACAGTATGAAGCCGACCGAAAACATCTTGGGCGGTGTCAAATACCTTGATTGGTTGATGGGCGAATTCGACCGCGACCCTATTCTGGTTCTTGCCGGATATAACGCGGGCGAAGGATCAGTGCGCAAACACGATGGCGTGCCCCCCTTTGCAGAGACGCGCGATTACGTGCCCAAGGTGTTGGCCGCCTTTCAGGTCGCCAAGGGGCTGTGCCAGACTCCGCCAGAGCTGATTACAGATGGCTGCGTCTTTGCTGCGATGAACTAAGGGACTGACCAATCCCGGGACAGTCGATGCCCAACCAAGGATCCCCCGCTATGATCATCGCCCTCATCCTTCCGATCGCAGCACCAGTGATCGCCTGCATCTGTCTGGTCAGTGCCCTTCGTCCATCAAGGGGATCGTGCTGGCTTTTGATTGCGACGGCGGCGGTGCTTTTGCTCTTTTCTGTCTGGTATGTCGGTGCTTTGATTTTGGGGATCTGGTGACACCTCAAATGTTACAAGGCATGAAAAAGGGCACCAAACCCAACGGCGGTGCCCTTTCACTTTGATCTAATGAAACGATCAGATGATGGTGGCTAGGGTCGCTGCGCGCAGCTCTTCTTCGGTCACGCCATCGGCACATTCAACGATCTTCAACCCGCCCTCGACGACATCCAGTACGCCAAGGTTGGTGATGATGCGGTCGACCACGGATTTGCCGGTCAACGGCAAGGTGCATTCTTTCAACACTTTGCTCTCGCCGTGCTTGCTTGCGTGATCCATCACGACCACCACACGGCCAACGCCTGCGACCAGATCCATCGCACCGCCCATGCCTTTGACCAGCTTGCCGGGGATCATCCAGTTTGCAAGGTCACCGTTTTCAGCAACTTCCATCGCACCAAGAATCGCCATGGCAATCTTGCCGCCCCGGATCATGCCAAAGGACGTTGAGCTGTCGAAATAGGACGTGCGGTCCAGTTCCGTGATGGTCTGCTTGCCCGCGTTGATCAGGTCCGCGTCTTCGTCGCCGTCGATCGGGAATGCGCCCATGCCCAGCATGCCGTTTTCCGATTGCAGCGTCACATCCATGCCGTCGGGGATATAATTCGACACCAGCGTCGGAATCCCGATGCCAAGGTTCACATACCAGCCGTCTTGCAGTTCCAGTGCGGCGCGTGCCGCCATTTGATTGCGATCCCAAGCCATTATGCTGTCCTCACTGTGCGCTGTTCGATGCGTTTTTCGTGATCGCCCTGAATGATGCGGTGCACATAGATGCCGGGCAGGTGGATGGCGTCACCGCCAAGGCTGCCGCGCGGTACGATCTCTTCGACCTCGGCAATGCAGATTTTGCCACACATCGCGGCGGGCGGGTTAAAGTTGCGGGCCGTTTTGCGGAACACAAGGTTGCCCGTGTCGTCGGCTTTCCATGCTTTGACAATCGCCAGATCAGCAACGATGCCGCGTTCCAGAATATAGGTTTCACCGTCGAAATCTTTGTGCTCTTTGCCCTCGGCGATCACGGTGCCTACGCCGGTCTTGGTGTAGAAGCCGGGAATGCCCGCGCCACCGGCGCGCATGCGCTCGGCCAGGGTGCCTTGTGGGTTGAATTCAAGCTCAAGTTCGCCGCCCAGATACTGCCGCATGAATTCTTTGTTTTCACCCACATACGAGCTGATCATTTTTTTGACCTGTTTGGTCTGCAACAAGATGCCAATGCCGAAATCATCGACGCCTGCGTTGTTCGACGCAAAGGTCAGGTCCTTGGTGCCGGCATCGCGAATGGCGTTCAGCAGCAGTTCAGGGATACCACACAGGCCAAAGCCGCCCGCAGCGATCAACATCCCGTCATGCAGGACGCCTTCCAGCGCCTCGGCAGCACTACCATAAATCTTTTTCATTCGGACTCCTTTCGATAGGGGCGTTGGGCCCGCTACTTCTCATGCATCAACGCTTCTATGACGCGACGTTAAGGATGTGTCAAACGCGGTTCAGGCGCACCCGTTAGGATGCGCCTGAAAACACGGACGAAACCAACCGGCCAAAGGTAGACTGCTTAATCCCGCGCCTTTGGGGGCGTTTAAGGCGTTAGATGATCCGCACTTGCGTCCCGACAGGTGCGATCTCGAAAAGCGCCTCGATCATGTGGTTGTACAGTCCGATACACCCGTCCGAACTTTGCCGTCCAATCTTGCGCGTGTCATGGGTGCCGTGGATCAGATAGGCGGGCCAATCCAGATACATGGCGTGCGTGCCCAGCGGGTTATCCGGACCGGGAGGCATATACTTCAGATCAGGATCGCGTTCGATCATGCTGGGGGTGGGGGTCCAGTCGGGACCGATGCGCTTGCGGACGATCCGGGTATATCCCCGCTTGGTCAGCTCGTCGCTGCGCGGCACCGATGTGGGGTAAATGTTGTATGTCTCTCCGTCACCGCTCCAGAAATGCAGCGCGCGCGATGTGGTATCCGCAACGATCGCCGCCTTTCCCAATGTGTCAAAGTGGTCTTCCCATCGCTGCTGGGTAAAGCTCGAGGTGTTGTGGCGCACAGCCGCAACCGCCGTGTCAGCCTCGGTTGACTGCGCCCGCAGGAGCGTGGGCATAAAAAGCGTAGCCCCTGCTGTCGCAATCAATCCGCGCCGTGAAATCTTCTGCTCTGCCATCTATCTGCTCCTTTTTCCGTGGCGTTTCACGCATCGGTGGCAGCTAGGGGCCTATACAGCAAGTCACATATTCATGAATTGCATTGTGTTCACAACTTTGTCACTCGGCTTTGGTCGCCGGAGCCTTCTTTTTCGCCGATGCCTTCTTGGCGGCAGGTTTCTTCGCGGCGGGTTTCTTGGCAGCAGCTTTCTTTGCCGGCGCTTTCTTGGTCGCGGCCTTGCGCTTGGCCGGAGACTTGGCCAGCTTTTCTTCGATCAACTCGACCGCGCGCTCTATCGTCAGGTCGGCAGGCTCGATCTCTTTGGGGATCGTCGCATTGACCTTTTCCCACTTCACGTAGGGGCCATATTTGCCTTCCATGATGTGAACGTCGCCGCCCAGATCAGGATGTTCGCCCATCTCGCGGATCGGTTTAGCGGCCTTGCCACGTCCGCCACGGCTGGCGACTTTTTCAGCCAACAACTGAACAGCGCGGTTCATACCGACGGTAAAGACCTCGTCCAGCCCTTCAAGGTTGGCATTGGTGCCGCCACGATCCGACGTGCTGGGGGCGTGTTTGATGTAGGGGCCATAGCGCCCAATGTTGGCCCAGACCATAATGCCATCTTCGGGATGTGGCCCGATTTCGCGCGGCAAGGACAGCAACATCAAGGCGCGCTCAAGTTCAAGCTCTTCTGCGGGCCAGTCCTTGGGAACCGACTGGCGTGGCGGTTTCTTGTTCTCTTCGGTCACAGGGCCGCGCTGCACGTAGGGGCCAAAACGGCCCTTGAACACGCGAATTTCGTCGCCCTGATCTTCGCCCAGCAACTTGCCATCCGGTGGGATCGCAGATTTTTCTGCCTCGGGGTCGGGCGGGCCGAAGGGGCGGGTATACCGGCATTCTGGATAGTTCGAACAACCGATAAAGGCCCCGCCTGACCGCGCCGTGCGCATGGACAGGCGTCCGATTTCGCAATTGGGGCACAGGCGCGGGTCTTTGCCGTCTTCAGTCGGTGGGAAAAGATGCGGCTCCAACACCTCGTTGATCTTTTCCAGTACCTCGGTAATGCGCAAATCAGCGGTTTCCGCGATCGCAGCCGAGAAATCTTTCCAAAAACGGTTCAGGACGTCTTTGTAATCGGCGTCGGCCGCGCTGACCTTGTCCAACTGGTCTTCCAGGTCGGCAGTGAAATCATAGCCCACATATTTGCGGAAATAGTTTTCAAGGAAGGCAGTAACCAAGCGGCCTTTATCCTCGGGGAACAGCCGGTTGCCTTCCTTGCGCACGTATTCGCGGTCCTGAATCGTGGTCACGACGCTGGCGTAAGTTGATGGGCGCCCGATCCCAAGCTCTTCCATCCGCTTCACAAGCGTCGCTTCGGTATAGCGCGGTGGTGGTTGGGTGAAATGCTGCTCTGGCGTGACGGCGCGCTTGTCCATCTTGTCGCCTTGGGTAATCTGCGGCAGGCGCTTGTCATCCTCGTCCACCACGTCATCGCGGCCTTCTTCATAAACGCGCAAGAATCCGTCAAATTGCACGACCTGACCTGTGGCGCGCAGACCGACCTGTTCATCCTTGCTGCCAATCTCGACTGTGGTGCGTTCCAGGCGGGCGCTTTCCATCTGGCAGGCCAGCGTGCGCTTCCAGATCAGATCGTACAACTTGCGCTGGTCTGCTTCGGTCAGTTTCAGCGCGGCTGCATCCTTGGCCATATCTGTGGGGCGGATACATTCATGCGCTTCCTGCGCGTTCTTGGCCTTGTTCTTATAGATCCGAGGGGCAGACGGCACGTATTCCGCACCAAACCGTTCCTTGATCGCGTCGCGGGCCATGGTCATCGCTTCGGGGGCCATGTCGATGCCGTCGGTCCGCATATAGGTAATGTGTCCGGCCTCGTACAAGCGCTGTGCCGTGCTCATCGTCTGGCGCGCACCCATGCCGAACTTGCGGCTGGCCTCTTGCTGCAAGGTAGAGGTCATGAAGGGCGCGGAAGGATTGCGGCTGGCGGGCTTTGCCTCGATGCTGGTGACGGTCAGATCGCGGCTGGTGATCGCCTGCACGGCCATTTCGGCCTGTGTTTCATTGGCCAGATCAAACCGGTCCAGTTTCTTGCCGGCAAGTGTGACAAGCCGCGCTTCGAATTCCTGACCACGCGGGGTCGCAACCAACGCCTTGACGCTCCAATACTCGCGGTTGCGGAACGCCTCAATCTCCATCTCGCGCTCGACGATCAGGCGCAAGGTAACCGACTGCACGCGCCCCGCGGATTTCGCACCGGGCAGTTTGCGCCACAAAACAGGCGACAGGTTAAACCCTACCAGATAGTCCAAGGCACGGCGCGCCAGATACGCTTCGACCAAGGGCATATCCACTTGGCGTGGGTTCTTCATCGCCTCGGTAACAGCAGATTTGGTGATCGCGTTGAACACGACACGGCTGACCGGAGTATCTTTCTTGATCGACTTGCGCTGTGTCAGGGCCTCTTGCAGGTGCCAACTAATCGCTTCCCCTTCGCGGTCGGGGTCGGTCGCGAGGATCAGTTCGTTGTCGTTTTTCAGTGCATCCGCAATTGCTTTTACGTGCTTCTTACTTGCGGCCGCGATCTCCCACTTCATGTCGAAATCGTGATCGGTGTCGACCGACCCGTCTTTCGGTGGCAGGTCGCGGACATGGCCGTAAGACGCGAGAACAGTGTAATTACTGCCCAAATAAGAGTTGATCGTTTTGGCCTTGGCAGGTGATTCGACGACAACAACGGGCATAAAATTAAGTACCTTAGTTCAGATGGATCGGCTCAACGTCGCTTTGACATGTGGCGTAGGGGTAGTTTTGTCAATGCGCTGATCTGACTGATATGATCTACCCCAAGCGAAAATTTTGCCCTGTTCCTGTTTTTGGAACCGGGGGGCACGACGCACGGATTTCTGATTTTTTCGATTTCCGGATGGTTGAAAATCCCGGGGGAGACCGGATGAAATCCGGGGCGGGGGCTGGCCCCCGATCACTCCGCTGCGATAATCGTTTCGCTAAATTATCCAGTGCGCGATACCAAACCGCCGGGTTGACGCGAAATTTGCCCGTCCAGTTCTAAATCGATCAAGACGGGGGCCACTTTGGCCGCGGATGCCTGTAAATCCCGGATCAACTGATCTTCTGCAATTGGGCTTGGGCCAAGGCGTGACAAGATTTGCAGGTGCAGTGCCGCAGTTTCACGCAGCGATTTTTTTGGCGCAGGGGCAGACGCGCTTTCTGCCAATCCCAACTCGGCCTGAACGGGTTGGACAGCATCGGCGCGGCCCAGCAATTCAATCACATCTGCGGCGTTACGCACCAATGTCGCACCATCGCGCAGCAACATATTGCATCCTGCTGCCCGCGCATCAAAGGGATGGCCGGGAACCGCCAGCACTTCGCGGCCTTGGTCCAAGGCGTCGCGCGCAGTGATAAGGCTGCCGGACTTGGCGGCTGCTTCGACAACAATGGTCGCATGGCTTAACCCTGCGATGATCCGATTGCGGCTGGGGAAATGGCGCGCCATCGGTTGCAGGCCCATCGGCTGTTCGGACAAGCGCAATCCAGAGGCCGCGATATCCGCCGCAAGTTGTGTGTTTTCCGCAGGGTACATCACATCGACCCCGCCTGCCTGGACCGCGATTGTCCCCGTGCCAAGTGCAGCCAGATGTGCTGCGGCATCGACCCCGCGTGCAAGCCCCGAGACGACAACATACCCCGCCTCCCCAAGCCCTTGCGCCAAGGCCTTGGCCATCCGCGTGCCTAGCGATGATGCATTGCGTGCCCCTACAAGGGAAATCTTGGGCCGGTGTATGATATCCAGATTGCCGATCGCCCAGAGAAAGGGGGGCGCGTCGTTCAAATCATACAAAGTTTCGGGATAGGCATCGGTCCCATGCATGATAAGTTGCGCGCCAGCAGCTTTGGCGGCGCGCAACTCTGAATAAACCACCCCTTCGGGGCAGATCTCGTAGTTTGCTACTCCCGCAGCGCGCGCCACCTTTGGTAGCGCGACCAGCGCATTCTGCGCAGTGCCGTGTTCAGCCAGTAGTCGTTTATACGTTGACACACCGACCCGACGCGAGCGCAACAGACGAAGGCGCGCAAAGCTTTCATCTTCCGAGGTGGGTGGGATTGGGGGGTGAGTGGAAGAAGGATTGTAGTCCTTGTCAGTCATCCCGCGTCTCCGTCCGTTGCTAGAATCAGGTATATGTTGTGGTGGTTAACAACGCATGAATCGAATTCCGCCCATTTGTGCTAAACGGGCGGAGGTGCGTTCACCAAAAGCCGCTATGCCGCAGCACCACCAACGGTCAACCCGCCGATCATCAGCGTCGGTTGGCCGACGCCGACAGGCACCCATTGGCCCGCCTTGCCGCAATTGCCCATGCCAGGGTCAAGCGCGGGATCATTCCCGATGGCGCGGATCTGTTTTAAAGCCGTTGCACCGTCACCGATCAATGTCGCGCCCTTTACCGGGGCTCCGACGATGCCGTTTTGAACCCGGTAGGCTTCGGTGCAGGAAAACACGAATTTGCCATTGGTGATATCGACCTGACCACCGCCGAACCCCACAGCGTATATGCCGTCTTTCAGGTCGGCCACGATGTCTCCGGGCGTCATATTACCGCCCAGCATATAGGTGTTAGTCATCCGTGGCATCGGGATATGCGCATAGGATTCGCGCCGCCCGTTGCCTGTCGATTGTACGCCCATCAGACGGGCGTTCTGGCGATCTTGCATGTATCCGACCAGCACACCGTCTTCGATCAGGACGTTTTTTGCGGATGGGGTGCCTTCGTCATCGACGCTGATCGACCCGCGCCGGTCGGGGATCGTTCCATCATCAAGCACCGTGACCCCTTTGGCCGCAATTTGTTGACCCATCAGTCCGGAAAACGCGCTTGACCCTTTGCGGTTGAAATCCCCCTCTAGCCCGTGGCCAATCGCTTCGTGAAGCAAGATACCGGGCCATCCGGGGCCAAGCACAACATCCATCACGCCAGCGGGGGCAGGGACGGCTTCTAGGTTAACGCAAGCGATGCGCAACGCCTCGCGGGCTTTGGCTTGCCAATCGGACCGTTCAAGCAGCCCATCAAGGCCCACGCGCCCGCCGCCGCCCGCGGTGCCGCTTTCACGCCGCCCATCCTGTTCGACAATGATTGATACATTGACACGGGTCATTGGCCGTACGTCTCGCACAGACGTACCTTCGGGCCGCAGAATTTCTATTTCCTGAATCGATGCGGCGATTGACGCCGTTACTTGCACGACGCGTTTGTCCAGGCTGCGGGCGAAATCATCGATCTCACGAAGTGTTTCAACTTTTACTGGAAAAGCCGCCCCAGCGATGGGGTCTTCGTCAGTATAAAGCCGTTGATTTGTGGAAATCGGCGCATCCGCCCATGTGCCGCCGCCGTCACCCACAGCCAGTCGCGCTGTTTCGCTGGCCCGGCGCAGGGCAGATTCGCTGATCTCGGAGGAATGGGCGTATCCGGCCACCTCGCCGCGCACGGCGCGCAGCCCAAACCCCTCTGAGGCATCATAGCTTGCGGTTTTTAGCCGCCCGTCATCAAACATCAGCCCCTCGGAACGGCGTCGTTCCAGAAACAGTTCCCCGTCATCGGCCCCCGCTACGGCGTCGCGCAGGACCTTTAGCGCCGCATCGCGATCAAGATCTGTCCCAAAAGGGTTAAAAGGCGTCTGGCTCATCCGAAAGGTCCTTAATCGTGTCATAAAAATCGCTTCGCGTCCGTTTGACGCAAGCACAAGTCTTTATCTTGAAGTTAGAATATGATTGTAAGACTTCAGATTACAACGGTTCGGCGTTACCCAAGACGGGCTAGGCCGCGATTCGCTATCAATGGTCACAAGATCAGGACGACATATGAAACATCTTCTATCCCTTTCAGGTCTCATGGCCGCTCTTTCCGCAGTACCCGCATGGGCACAGGAAAACCTTCGAATTGATGGTCTAGAGATCATCGGTGAACCCATTGACGGAAAAACGGGTTTTCAACCTGCCGTGACGCGCGTCGCGCAGGATATTCACGATCTCGACTATCTGATCTTGGTTATCATCACCTTGATCACTCTGTTCGTGACTGCTTTGATCCTTTGGGTGGCCTTCCGCTATAACAAAAAGCGCAACCCGACGGCGTCGTCTTTCACCCACCACACCCCGGTTGAAATCGCATGGACAATCGTGCCGATCTTGGTTCTGGTTCTGATCGGTGCGTATTCTTTGCCGATTTTGTTCCGGCAACAGGAAATCCCGCAGGCCGATCTGACGATCAAGGCGACTGGGAACCAGTGGTACTGGACCTACAACTACGTGGATGAAGGTTTTGGCTTTGACAGCTACATGATCGGCGCACCAGCTGTTGGCGGTGAAAACCGCAAAACACCCGAAGTGATCGCCCAGTTGGAAGCCGCTGGCTATACAGAACAGCAGTTCTTGCTGGCCACCGACACTGCGGTTGTGATCCCGGTTGGGAAAACGATTGTTGTGCAGGTGACCGGATCTGACGTGATCCACTCTTGGGCAATGCCAGCATTCGGCGTAAAGCAGGACGCAGTTCCCGGTCGTCTGGCCGAGACATGGTTCAAGGCCGAAAAAGAAGGCGTTTACTTTGGCCAGTGTTCCGAGCTGTGCGGCAATGCTCATGCCTATATGCCAATCACGGTCAAAGTTGTATCTGAAGAGGTGTACGCCGATTGGCTGAACAAGGCGAAGGCCGAGTATGCGGGCATTCCGCAGCCTTTGACGGTCGCATCGAACTAGAACATTACGTCTTTTGTCGGGGCACGCTTGCCGTGCCCCGATCCACAATTCAGGCGGGATTTGTATGACTGACACAAGCACAACACCTACTGGCGAATACGAGGCGCAATTGGGCGATTACTTTGCCCTGCTGAAGCCACGCGTGATGCAATTGGTCGTTTTCACAGCGCTTGTTGGCATGCTGGCTGCGCCGACGTCTGTGCATCCTGTCGTGGCGTTCGCATCGATTCTGTTTGTTGCCATTGGGGCAGGTGCCTCGGGGGCGCTGAATATGTGGTGGGATGCTGATATCGACGCCATCATGCGGCGCACGGCCAACCGTCCGATCCCGTCCGGACGTGTCCAGCCGGGTGAAGCGCTGGCCATTGGCGTTGCCCTTTCCGGGCTCTCGGTGATGATGCTTGGGCTGGCCGCCAACTTGCTGGCCGCCGGCATGTTGCTGTTTACGATTCTGTTTTACGCTGTTTTCTACAGCATGTGGCTAAAGCGTCTTACACCGCAGAATATCGTCATCGGTGGCGCGGCGGGCGCGTTTCCCCCGGTCATCGGTTGGATTATTGCAACGGGAAGCTTTTCTGTCGAGGCATGGTTGATGTTCGCCCTGATCTTTATGTGGACGCCACCACATTTCTGGGCCTTGGCGCTGTTTATGCGCAATGACTATGATGATGCCAAAGTTCCGATGCTGACCGTTACGCATGGCCGTCGGTCCACCCGCCGTCATATCCTTGTCTATACGGTTTTGTTGGTGGTTCTCGCTGTCGCGACCGGCTTCACATCCATCGGGGGGCCAATCTATCTGACCGCCGCTGTTATTTTGAACGTGCTGTTCCTGATTGGGGCCGTGCGGATCTGGAAGCGTGATGAAGATGACAGCGAGGCCGATAATTTCCTGGTCGAACGTAAATTCTTCCGCTTGTCTCTTTGGTATCTGTTTCTACATTTTGGTGCGATTCTTGCCGAAGCAACCTTGCGGCCCTATGAATTTGGAGGTTGGTCATGACCATCCGTGCAGAACATGAAATTCATACCCGCCGTCGCGGACGCAACCTTGGTATCGGTCTGATGCTTGGTGCTTTTGTGTTCCTGGTGATGCTGCTGACCTATGTGAAAATCACCAATATAGATTTTAATGATCTCCCTGGTGGTGCCGTCCAAACTCAGGAGAGCAGCTGATGGCGATCTCTGGTCCTACAAAGACCGTACTGCAAACGGTCTCTGTCGTTGTGTTGATGGGGGGGCTGGCATGGGCATCCGTGCCGTTTTACGATTGGTTTTGCCGGGTTACCGGCTTTGGCGGCACGCCGGGCCAGGTTTCCGCAAACTCCGAAGGAATTCTGGATCAGACGGTCACTGTTCGTTTTGACGGCAGCCTGAATGATGGCATGAGCTGGGAATTCAAACCGGTCGTCAACGAAATGGAAATCCGTATCGGCGAAACAGGTCTAGCATTCTACGAGGCTTATAACCCGACAGATCATCCCATCGCCGGGCAAGCGTCTTATAATGTGACGCCTTATGCGGCAGGCGCATTCTTTGAAAAGATCGAATGCTTTTGCTTTACCGAACAGGTGCTTGCCCCGGGCGAGCGCGTTCAAATGCCGGTCAGCTTCTTTGTTGACCCAGAAATTGTGGCAGACCGTGACGGCAAGTTTGTACATACGATCACACTGTCTTATACGTTTTATGAAATTGACCTGCCAGAGGGATACGCAGCCCTCGAACAGGACAGCCAGACAAACCTGAATTAAGAAAAAGGTGAGGGACGCCATCATGGCCCACGAAAAAAACCACGACTATCACATTCTAGCGCCCTCAACGTGGCCTTTGCTAAGCGCCTTGGCTGGCAGTGTCATGCTTGCCGGTGGCGTATTCTGGATGCATGACATTACGCCGTTTGTGTTTTTGGGCGGATTCGTTGCCGTCCTCTACTGCATGTTTGGCTGGTGGTCCGAAGTGGTCGCTGAAAGCAAAATTGGCGATCATACCAATGTTGTACGCATCGGCCTGCGCTATGGCTTTATCCTGTTCATCATGTCCGAAGTGATGTTCTTTGTCGCTTGGTTCTGGACCTTCTTCAAAGAAGCCCTGTACCCAATGGACGAATTTCCGGGTTCTACCTACGTTCAGCCCGATATTATTCCCGTTGACGCCTTTCACCTGCCGCTGATCAACACATTGATTCTGTTGCTGTCGGGTTGTGCCGTAACATGGGCGCACCACGCGCTGGTGCATGAAAACAACCGCAAGGACCTGATTACAGGTTTGGCAGTTTCAATCGTTCTTGGTCTCTTGTTCACGGCCTTCCAAGCGTATGAATATTATGAATTGTTGGTCCACGCTGATTGGACATTCGGTGGCGACCTGTTCTTCTCCAGCTTCTTTATGGCGACAGGTTTTCATGGATTCCACGTGGTGATCGGGACGATCTTCCTGACGGTCTGCCTAATTCGCGCGATGCGTGGCGACTTTACCCAAGAGCAGCACGTCGGTTTCGAAGCCGCTGCTTGGTACTGGCACTTCGTTGATGTGGTTTGGCTCTTCTTGTTCTTCGCTGTCTACATGTGGGGCATCTAAACGCCCCGGCGGCTTGCAAACCGCCCTGCGATCACTAAAAGCTATTGGCGCGCGAGGGGGACCTTGCGCGCCTCTGCATTCAAGCCACCCGAACGGGTGACCAACCTCAAGAGAGCCTTATGCGTCGCACGCTATTCTTGCTGATCGTCGGTCTTGGCGGTGCAGCTATCCTGATCTCGCTTGGCATCTGGCAGATTCAGCGTCTGGCGTGGAAAGAGGCGATCATCAGCGACATCAATGCGCGTATCATTGCCGACCCCGTGGCGTTGCCATCATCCGTCGCCAATCCAACCGATGCCTACCTTCCCGTCGTTGCATCCGGCATGATTGAGGCGGATGAAATCCACATCCTTGTCTCGCAAAAGGATCTTGGGGCTGGATACCGGATTATTGCGCCTTTCGTGTTGGAAGATGGTCGCAAGATCCTAGTCGACCGGGGCTTTGTGCTGACGACTGCCAAAGCCAACGCGCGCGAAATCGGACCGGTGACGATCACCGGCAATCTTCAATGGCCTCAAGAAACCGACGATTTCACGCCCGCGCCTGATCTGGCTGCGAATATCTGGTTTGCCCGCGACGTCCCTGCGATGGCAGATGCCTTGAAAACCCTGCCCATCCTGCTGGTTGCCCGCAGCAGCACGCCGTCGGCAGCAGACATCAGCCCATTACCCATAGATACCGCGCGTATCCCCAATGATCACTTGCAATACGCCATCACCTGGTTCTCTCTTGCCGCGATCTGGCTTGGTATGAGCCTGTTCTTCCTGCGCCGCCGCGCACCCAAAGTCGAAAGCTGACCTTCCTTATGCGTTACGTTTCCACCCGTGGTTCCGCCCCTGTCCTAAGTTTCGAAGACGCGCTGCTGACCGGGCTTGCCCGTGACGGCGGCCTTTATGTTCCCGAAACCATCCCCACGCTCAGCCGCGAGGACCTGACCGAGATGGCGACGATGTCCTATGAGGACGTCGCATTTAAGGTGATGAAGCCTTTTGTCGGGGACACCTTTAGCGATGCGGAGTTCAAATCGCTGATCGCAAAAGCCTATGCCGGTTTCAACCATACTGTCCGCGCGCCGCTGGTTCAGCTGGATCAAGGGCACTTCCTGCTTGAGCTGTTTCACGGGCCGACGCTGGCGTTCAAAGATTTTGCCATGCAGTTGATTGGCCATATGTTTCAAGCGGTATTGTCGCGCAAGGGTGAGCGCGTGACAATCGTCGGGGCGACGTCGGGTGATACGGGATCGGCGGCGATCGAAGCATTTCGCGGCCTTGATAATGTCGATGTGTTCATTCTCTACCCCCACGGTCGCGTGTCCGATGTGCAGCGCCGCCAGATGACGACGCCGGTCGAAATGAACATTCACGCTTTGGCGCTGGACGGTGATTTTGACGATTGCCAGGCCCGCCTGAAGGATATGTTCAACGACCACGCCTTTCGCGATGGGGTCAGACTTGCTGGTGTGAACAGTATCAACTGGGGGCGTGTGCTGGCACAGGTGGTTTATTATTTCACCGCCGGGCTTGCCATGGGGGCGCTGGATCGCAAAGTCAGCTTTACCGTGCCGACCGGCAACTTTGGTGATATTTTCGCAGGCTATATCGCGCGCGAAATGGGCCTTCCGATTGCCGATCTGGTGGTCGCAACCAACCAGAACGATATCTTGCACCGGTGCCTGACAACAGGAGCATATCACAAGGGCGAGGTTCACGCCTCTATCAGCCCTTCGATGGATATTCAGGTCAGCTCGAATTTCGAGCGGGCATTGTATTTCGCCTATGGTCAGGACAGCGATGCGATCAACGGGTTGATGGCTGATCTGGCGAATGGTGGTTTCGATGTGGGTGACAACGCCCTGCGTGATCTGAAAAATACCTATAAATCCGGACGGGTGTCAGAGGATGAAACCTCGGCGACGATCAAGGAATTCTATGCCGCCACGAGAGAATTACTGTGCCCGCATTCCGCAATCGGGGTGCGTGTGGCGCAAGATATGCGTGATCCTGCGACGCCAATGATCACCCTGGCAACGGCGCACCCCGCCAAATTCCCCGACGCAGTTGAAGCGGCCACAGGCGTACGCCCACCGCTGCCAGACCACATGGCCGATCTGTTCGAACGCGACGAACGGCTGACACGGGTGCCCAATGATCTTGAGGCGCTTAAAGACATTATCAAAGGGGGCATCGCCCAGTGAGCCTGCAACAACACCGCCTGTCCAACGGATTCCGCATTGTAACAGAACATATGCCCGGTCTGGCCTCGGCGTCGATTGGCGTCTGGGTCACCGCAGGCGCGCGCCATGAGACGCCGCAGCAGAACGGAATCGCGCATTTTCTTGAACATATGGCCTTCAAGGGCACGGCTAAGCGTACATCCTTGCAGATCGCCGAAGCGATCGAAGACGTGGGTGGTTATATCAACGCCTACACCTCGCGCGAGGTGACGGCCTATTATGTGCGCGTGTTGGAAAACGATGTGGCGCTTGGCCTTGATGTCATCGCCGATATCCTGCGCAATCCGATCCTCGACAAAAACGAGATCGAGGTCGAACGTGGTGTCATTCTTCAGGAAATCGGCCAAGCGCTGGATACACCGGATGATGTGATTTTCGACTGGCTTCAAGAAGAGGCGTATCCCAACCAGCCGCTTGGCCGCACCATCCTTGGCCCGACCGAGCGCGTTTCCAATTTCTCTCGTGAAGATTTGTCCAGCTTTATTGATCAGCACTATGGCCCCGACCAGATGATTCTGGCGGCGGCAGGTGCTGTGGATCACGATGAAATCGTGCGTCTGGCCGAACAGTTGTTTGGCGATATGCCGCAAAAACCACTGTTTGATGTTGATGCTGGAAAATTCTCTGGCGGTGAACTGCGTCAGGTGAAAACGTTGGAGCAGGCGCATTTCGCGCTTGGCTTTGAATCGCCGGGCTACCGTGCGGATGACATCTATGTCGCGCAAATCTATGCATCTGCGCTTGGCGGTGGCATGTCGAGCCGGCTGTTCCAAGAGGTTCGCGAAAATCGGGGGCTCTGCTATACGATCTTTGCGCAGGCGGGTGCCTATGCCGACACCGGCATGATGACGATCTATGCGGGCACGAGCGGCGAACAGTTGCCCGAATTGGCTGGTATCACCATCGACGAGATGAAGCGCGCCGCATCCGATATGTCGCCCGCCGAAGTCGCGCGTGCGCGTGCCCAAATGAAGGCCGGCCTTCTGATGGGCTTGGAAAGTCCGTCAAATCGCGCCGAACGGCTGGCGCGTCTGATCCAGATTTGGGACCGCATCCCGCCACTGGAAGAAACCATCGCTCAGATCGACGCCGTGACCACCGGTGACGTGCGTGATTTCGCGCAGACAATGGCCGCCACGGCACCCGCCGCTTTGGCGCTATATGGTCCGGTCGAAACGGCACCCACCTTGGCAGAACTGCAAGAACGCCGCGCTGCCTGATGCTTGGGCTCAAACGAAAATTGGCGATTGAAACGGAAAGGCTGACCCTGCGCACGCCGATCCACGCCGATTTTCGGCCTTGGGCTGCGCTGCGATCAGAAAGCTGCGATTACCTTGTCCCTTGGGAGCCCTCTTGGGCGGCGGATCATTTGTCGCGCAAGGCTTTCACCAACCGCGTCTATTGGGCCAACCGATCGGTGTCCGGCGGCACGGCGCTGCCGTTGTTTCTGATCCGTCGCAAAGACAATGTTTTGATCGGGGCGATTACGCTTGATAACGTCCGCCGGGGTCCTGCGCAGGCCGGGACGTTGGGGTATTGGACTGGCGAACAATTCGCGCGCCGCGGCTATATGCGCGAAGCGATCGAAGCGACGGTGCACCATGCGTTCACCCGTCTGGATCTTAGCCGGATTGAGGCTGCTTGCTTGCCTGAAAACGCTGCATCGCGGGGGTTGCTGGAAAAGACCGGCTTTAAATACGAGGGGGTAGCGCAAAGCTATCTTCAGATCGACGGGCGGTGGCGCACGCATGTGCTGTATGCCCAGCTTCGCAATGACCGCCGTGGTAAAACGGCCGTCGGCTAGTGTCGTCGGGGCGGTGGCGTAAATCAAAGCTTTGAGATGTAAGTCCCTCTCCCGCGCAGGGGTTGCACGACGGGGGAGAGGATGTTTGCTGCGCGTTTACCGGCGGCGGTCGCGCCGTGCGCTCATCGGTTGAAAGGCGACGCCGACATGGGCTTCGCAATAGGGCTTGCCTTGCTGCACAGGCAGACCGCAGAACCAGAAATCGTCCGTTGCAGGATCGCCGACAGGCCATTTGCAGGTCCGTTCGGTCAGGTCCATCAGGCCGATCTTCTTTGATTTCTTCTCGATCTCACTAACCTTAGCCAGAGCCTCGGGGCTGATCTCGTTAGCCGACGGCTGCGGGGGCAAAGGCTGGCCGGCTGGGATAATCTTGGCCCGTGCTGGCAGGTTCGGCTTGGGCGCAGGTGTCTCGGCGACCTCTTCGACCTTTTCTTTGGGTTCGGGCTTGGGGGCCGGTTTCGGCTTTGCCTCGGCCTTGGGGGCTGCGGGTGCTGCTGCAACAGGGGCCGCTGCAGCACCAGTGGTGGTGCGGTTCGACAGCCCCAAGCGGTGTACTTTGCCAATCACGGCGTTGCGTGTCACGCCGCCCAACTCTTTGGCGATCTGGCTGGCGGACTGCCCCTCACCCCACATCTTTTTCAAAATCTCTACGCGGTCATCGGTCCAAGACATTTGGCGTCCTTAGCTAAAAAGCGGCCCCAACTCGGACCGCCTTGGAAAATTTCAAGTTCCTATACTAATCACTGACAGCTTGGGTGCAAGGCGCGATCCTGTGTTTGAGCCGCTTGTGGCTGTATTCAGGCCCTCAAAACCACATCATATTTGATTATCTTCACAGACCAGCTCGGAAAACACGACCGGCCATCGCAATTTAGCTTTGCAAAACCGGAATGGGGCTTTATCCAGCAGCCATGATCAAATGCGTATCCCATATCTCGCGACGACGCCAAAGCTAAGCCAGCTGACTGCCCCGACAGGGGTAGACGTGATCTTTTGCGACAATAATCCGTCGCTGTTTCGTAAATCCCATTGACCCTTTGCCGAACCCATGGCCTTTTGTGGCTTTGATGCGGCCAACCCCTAAGGATGTTCCTGATGATCCCATCTGTTCTGCCGACCTATTCTCGTGCGCCACTTAGCTTTGACAAAGGCGAAGGCGCTTGGCTGATCGAACAAGACGGTCGCCGATTTCTGGATCTGGGGGCCGGTATTGCCGTGAACGCCTTGGGGCATGCACATCCTGCATTGGTATCTGCCCTGACGGAACAGGCGGGCAAGCTTTGGCACACGTCGAATCTGTACCAAATCCCGCAACAACAGGCGCTGGCCGACAAACTGGTCGCGCTCAGCTTTGCCGACACGGTATTTTTCACCAATTCCGGCACTGAATCTTGTGAACTGGCGGTCAAGATGGCCCGCAAGTATTTCTATGACAAAGGTCAGCCTGACCGTGTCGAGATCATCACCTTTTCCGGCTCCTTCCATGGTCGGTCCTCTGCCGGGATTGCGGCTGCGGGGTCTGAAAAAATGACCAAAGGCTTCGGCCCGCTTTTGCCGGGGTTCGTACATCTTGAATTTGGCGATCACGATGCGCTGACGGCAGCGATTACCGATACCACGGCTGCAATCCTGATCGAACCGGTTCAGGGTGAAGGCGGCATTCGCCCCGTGCCTGATCAATGTCTCAAGGGATTGCGCGATCTGTGTGATGAACATGGCATCCTGCTGATCATGGACGAGGTGCAATGCGGTGTTGGGCGGACTGGCAAGCTTTTTGCCCATGAATGGTCCGGCATTGCCCCTGACATCATGATGGTCGCCAAAGGTATCGGCGGTGGGTTCCCCTTGGGGGCCGTTCTTGCGACAGAAGATGCCGCATCGGGCATGACCGCTGGCACCCATGGATCGACCTATGGCGGCAACCCGTTGGGATGTGCCGTCGGCAACGCCGTTATCGATATTATCGGCACACCTGAATTCCTGGCCGAGGTGAACCGCAAGGCAGGGCTGATCCGCCAAAAGCTAGAAGGTCTGGTCGCCAACCATCCCGATATATTCGAAAGCGTGCGCGGCAGCGGCCTAATGCTTGGGCTCAAATGCAAGGCAACCAACAGCGATGTGGTCAGTGCCGGCTATGCGCAAGAGGTCATCACAGTTCCGGCAGCAGATAATGTGATCCGCCTTCTGCCGCCTCTCAACATCACCGATGAAGAAATTGCCGAAGCCATCTCGCGCCTTGATCAAGCAGCAGGCAGTCTCAAATCCGCCTGATCTTCATTTTGCCAAATAAACTCCGGGGGGTTGGGGGGCTGGCCCCCCTTCCTTTCTAAATAAAAGAATCTCTTATGAACCATTTTCTCGATATCCACCAAACCGATCCTGCCGATCTGCGGCACATCATTGATCACGCCGCCGCCATGAAAGCCAGCCGTCAAGGACGCCCCCGCGGTGCGCCTGATGACGAGCAGCCGCTCAAAGACCACATGGTCGCGCTGATTTTCGAAAAGCCCTCTACACGGACCCGCGTCAGTTTCGACGTCGGTGTGCGCCAGATGGGCGGCCAAACGATGGTCCTGTCCGGTGCTGACATGCAGCTTGGCCACGGCGAAACCATCGCCGACACCGCGCGTGTGCTGTCGCGCTATGTCGATTTGATCATGATCCGCACCTTCGAAGAAGCAACCCTGCTTGAAATGGCTGAATACGCGTCTGTTCCGGTCATCAACGGGCTGACGAACCGGACGCACCCATGCCAGATCATGGCGGATATTATGACCTTCGAGGAACACAACGGCCCGATCAAGGGCAAGAAAGTCGTCTGGTCCGGGGACGGCAACAACGTGTTCGCAAGCTTTGCCCACGCGGCCAAAAGCTTTGACTTTGAACTGGTCTTTACTGGCCCGCCAACCCTTGATCCGGAATCCTCGCTCAACGGGCTTTACACAACTGAACGCGACCCGAACAAAGCGGTCGAGGGCGCTGATCTGGTGGTCACAGACACATGGGTTTCCATGCACGACCCGCAATCAGCGCGTGAACGGCGCCATAACCAACTGCGCGGCTATCAGGTGAATGATGCGCTGATGGCCAAGGCAAAACCAGATGCCTTGTTCATGCACTGCCTGCCCGCGCACCGCGATGACGAGGTGACAAGCTCGGTCATGGATGGCCCCAGTTCGGTGATCTTTGACGAGGCTGAAAACCGGCTGCATGCTCAAAAATCCGTCATGCGCTGGTGCTTGGGCAAGTGATGCTAAATCAGCCGATCGTCGTTGCGGGTGCAGGGGCGATCGGCTGTTTCGTGGGCGGGCTGTTGGCGGCGGCGGGGCACCCCGTCACGCTTTTGGGCCGCCCGCGTATTCTTGACCATATCAGATCGCACGGTTTGCGCCTGACCGATTTTGGCGGGCTTGATTGTGCGGTCGATTGCTCTGACGTGACCCTGTCAGACGATTTGGCATGTTTGGCTAGTGCCCGAATTATCCTAGTCTGCGTAAAGACCGGCGATAGTGCGACGATAGCTCATGCCATCGCCACCCATGCGGCACCGACAGCAACGCTGCTAAGCCTGCAAAACGGGATGGAGGCCGCACAGGTTTTGCGCCAATGCTTGCCGCAATTTGATGTGCGCGCAGGGATGGTGCCCTTCAATGTCGTCCCAACGACCGCTGGCAGCTATCATCGCGCCACCAGCGGCGACATTGTGATCGAGGCTGGCCCGAAAGATATCGGCCAGCATCTGGACACGCCCGATCTGGTGTTCACCGAAACGGGGCGGATTGAAGCCGTCCAATGGGGCAAGCTGCTGATCAACCTGAACAATGGCTTGAACGCGCTCTCGGGACTGACCTTGCAGGAACAGCTGCTTAGCCGCCCGTGGCGCTGCATCATGGCCGCGCAAATGGCCGAGGCGTTGCGCGTGCTCAAGGCGCATGGCATTTCGGCAGCGTCCACCACGCCGCTGCCGGTTGGCCTGATCCCGTGGATCTTGCGCTTGCCCACGCCGTTGTTTTCACGCGTCGCGGCAAAGATGCTGACGATTGATCCTACCGCGCGCACGTCAATGTCCTATGATCTCGAGCTTGGCAAACCGACAGAGATTGACGCGCTTCAGGGGCTGATCATCGACATGGGGGCCCAAAAGTCAGTGCCGACCCCGATGTGCATCCGTGTGTCCCAGCAGATCAAAAGGGCGCAAGACGCAGGGCGGGGGCTGCCCAATCTGACACCGTCGGATCTTAACTGACTAGGCTGGTCAGGACCCAGTAAATCACCGCCGACATGATTGCCGCCGCCGGAACCGTGATGACCCAAGCGGCGAGGATTGTCATGAAATGCGACCGGCGCACCAGCTTGCGCCTGCGCCGTTCCTCGATGGCCATGCTGTTCACGCGGCCGACAATGGCACCGGGGCGGCGCAGGCGGCGTTCCATATGCCATTCGCGGTAGAACCCCACGCCAAACACGCCCCCTACAGCGATATGCGTTGAACTGACGGGCAGGCCCAACCCTGATGCGACGATTACGGTAATCGCGGCTGAAAGCGCTACGCAATAGGCGCGCATCGGGTTCAGTTTCGTGATCTGGCTGCCCACCATGCGGATCAGCTTGGGGCCGAACAGGAACAACCCGAACGAGATTCCGAAAGCGCCGATGACCATGACCCACATGGGGATTGATACTTTGGCCTCTACCCCGCCGAATTCGCTGGCATGGACAATCGCTGCCAAAGGCCCCACGGCATTGGCGACATCATTCGCCCCGTGGGCAAAGCTTAGCAGGGCTGCGGAAAAGATCAGGGGCAGGGCGAAAAGCAGTTTGACGGATTTATTGCGGTTCTCCATCCCGTGGGATTTGCGTTCGACATAAGGGCGCGACAGCACATAGGCCACGACACCCAACCCCAAGCCAATCAACAGGGCGCTGCCCATGTTGATGTGGATGATTTTGCCCAACCCCTTTAGGGCGAGATAGGCGGCAAAGACGCCTGCCATGACGCCGATCAATATCGGAACCCAGCGGCGCGCAGCTGCGATTTTATCCTCTTGATATAGTATTTTAGATTTAATCAGGGCCAGAAACAGCGCAGCGATCAGGCCGCCTAACGCTGGCGAAATGATCCAGCTTGCGGCGATCATACCCATCGACGCCCAGTTGACGGCCGCCATCCCTGCTGCGGCTATTCCGGCCCCCATGACGCCGCCCACAACCGAATGTGTGGTCGACACCGGCGCGCCCACCCAAGTGGCAAGGTTCACCCAAAGCGCAGAAGATATCAGCGCGGCCATCATCGCCCAAATAAAGACTTTGGTATCTGAAACCGATGCGGGGTCGATGATGCCCTTGGCAATGGTTGAGACGACATCGCCCCCCGCCAGCAGCGCGCCGGCACTTTCGCATACGGCGGCAATCACAATGGCCCAGCCCATGCTCAGCGCCTTGGCCCCGACCGCAGGCCCCATGTTGTTGGCAACGTCATTGGCACCGATATTGACGGCCATATAGGCCCCGAATGCGGCCGCTGCGATCACGATAAAATTCGAGGGGGCATGCCCAAGGAAGACGGCAGCCGCCAAAGCCGCCATGACAATAAAGGCCAAAGCGATGCCCAGACCGACCATGGGCCGCGCAACATAACTGGCGGCTTGCTCAACGCGCGAAATGCGGTGCAGGTCGGTGTCCAGTGTTTTCCACTGCTGACCTTTGGGTGCGTCTGTCATGAAGGCTCCGGTTTCTCAAACCCGGCGGTGGTGGCATATGGCAGATGATTTAACAAGCCGGACGGCATGCAGGGGCATCAGAGGCTTAACAATATTTCCCTAAGCGCTGGTTCTGCAACAAGCTGCGCGGCTTCTTTCGGGGTAAACCAACGCCGTGTGCGCTGGCCGACCTCGGGGTAGGCATCTTGAATATGGCGCACACGTGTCAAATAGACTTGCGCCACCACAGGCGTTGACAGCCCGTCGTTCAACCCTTTGTCGTAATCATAAAATCCGATGGGATCGGTCTCTATATCAGCCTTTGACACGCCGGCTTCTTCCCAAGCCTCGCGAAGTGCGGCCTGCGCACCGTTCATCCCGTCGATCGGCCAGCCTTTAGGCACGATCCATCGCCCGGTGTCCCGGCTGGTGACTAATAAGACCTGTTTCCCGTTTTCCGTTTCACGGTAGCACAGTGCTGCGACCTGCACCATTTTTGGGCGTTGCCACATGGGAAGGATCATATCCGCCCACGCGCGTTTGAAGGCGTGCATCATTCTGAAACCAAATGCCTGAATACTTGTTTTTGCTTTTATGTGCTCTTTGTAAACGAATTCATAACTGAAATCAAATTCTTGCCAGTTTACCCTTGTAGCGCAGAGTTCGCATCGCCACTCTTTTCGCAAACCAAGAAGGAACAAGAGGCATGATAATGCATCACGGCGACGCCGATATCGGGGTTTACGGTCTGGGCACCATGGGGAGCGCGCTGGCGCTGAACCTTGCGGATCACGGGTTCAAGGTCGCGGTCAGCAATAAGGAATCGGATTGGATCGTCCCATTCATTGATGCGTCCGGCCCCCTTGAGGCGCGCCTGACAGGCACCGAAACGCTATCGGATTTCGTCGCCGCCATTGCCCGCCCGCGCAGCATTTTGTTCATGATCCCCTCGGGTGCGCCAATGGACGCCATGATTGACGCGATCATGCCCCTGCTGGACGAAGGCGACACGATCATTGATGGCGGCAACGCAGATTTCAACGATACCCGTCGCAGATCCGCCGCCTTCAAGGGGACGGGGCGGCATTTCGTTGGGATGGGCGTTTCGGGCGGTGCCGAAGGGGCGCGGCATGGCCCGTCGATGATGGTGGGTGGTACGCCGCACAGCTGGGACCAGCTGCGCCCGATGGTACAGGCCATCGCTGCCAAGTTCGAGGGCGATCCCTGTGTGGCGCATCTGGGCCCCGATGGGGCGGGCCATTTTGTGAAGACCGTGCATAACGGCATCGAATATGCTGATATGCAAATGATCGCAGAGGTTTATGGCCTGCTGCGTGATACGGGCGGCCAGTCAGCCCCAGAAATCGGCGCGCTGTTCGAAGGCTGGCAAAACGGCCCGCTAAGCTCGTATCTGATCGAGGTTTCGGCGGCGGCGCTTAAGACAGTGGACCCCGAAACGGGCCAACCTTTGGTGGATGTGATCCTTGATCAAGCGGGGCAAAAGGGCACCGGTCGCTGGACTTTGATCGAGGCGCTAAAACTGGGGCAATCCGCCAGCACGATTGAGGCCGCAGTCGGTGCGCGCGGGTGGTCGAGCGAGAAGGGAACACGCGTGACCGCCGAGCCGCAGCTGCCGGAAATGCCACAGCAAAGCGATTTCCCACCACCCGCTGATCTTGAACACGCCCTGCTTGCCGCTCGTATCCTCGGCCACGCGCAGGGATTTCGTATCCTTGTTGCGGCGTCGGCAGACTTTGACTGGCAGCTTGATATGGCGCGCATTTCCGAAATCTGGCGGGCCGGGTGTATTATCCGCTCTGCCTTGCTGGACGATTTCGCCGCAGCCTTTCGGGGCGATGCTCCTCAAGGCGAACTGGTGCTTGCGCCTGCGATTTCAGAGATGCTGGAAAGGTCAATCGGCGCTTTGCGGCGCGTCGTTGCGGCGGCCGTTCTCGCAGGTGTCGCCGTGCCTTCGCTTAGCGCGGCATTGGCGTGGTATGACACGATCCGGCGCGGGCGTGGCACGGCCAACCTTATTCAGGCGCAGCGTGATTTCTTTGGCGCACATGGGTTCGAGCGTTTGGACGCCGAAGGCCCGCATCACGGCATTTGGAACCCGATCCAGAAAACCTAGCGTGCGAACGGATCCACGGGATATCCCACATGCGTCAGATATAACCCGTGCGGCGGCGATACCGGACCGCATGCCTGCCGGTCGCGCGCATCGCGCATCGTTTTGACATCATCGGGCGTCAGCGACCCTGCGCCAACCCGTTCTAGGGTGCCGACAAAGCTGCGAACCTGATTGTGCAGGAAAGACCGTGCGCGCACGTCCAAATGTACCTCAAGCCCGCCAAGGGTTTCGACGGCAGAAATATCAATACGGTCAACGGTTTTGACCGGCGTCGCCGACTGGCAGATCGTGGAGCGGAACGTGGTGAAATCATGTTTCCCGATTAGATGCGCCGCCCCTGCGCGCATTGCCTCCAGATCAAGCGGCTTTTTCACCTGCCAGACCAGCCCTGCCTGATGGGTCGCAGGCGCACGGCGCACCAGAATGCGAAAGTGATAGCGACGTTCCTGCGCTGAAAAACGCGCATGAAAATCCTGACCCATGGGCGCGCAATCGACGACCGCCACCGGGTTGGGTTTCATGTGATAGTTCAGCGCTTCTGATAGACGGAACGGTTCCCAGTTGCGTTCCATATCGCAGTGGGCCACCTGACCCATTGCGTGCACACCCCCATCGGTCCGCCCTGCGGCAGCGATCTTGTGGGCGCGGGGTTCAACCTTGGCCAAGGCCGCTTCGACGACACCCTGGACCGTTGCAAGGCCGATCTGCCGTTGCCAGCCTACGAAAGGTGCGCCGTTATATTCTATTTTAAGGGCAAAGCGATACATGGCGCGGGCTTAGCGTGGGTGGTGCCTTCTGGCAATCCCTGCTCCCCGTGCTTATGTTCTCTTCCAGCAGCAAGACCAGGCAACAACAAGATTAGGGCGGGCGCGGGCTTTGGTACTTTCAAGAATTGCCGATGGTATTTGGCGGCAGGTGGAAAACGTGCAGGATGGCGTGTCCGAGGTGTTCTTTGAGCCGGTCATCCGTCTGGGCGTCACCGGATTGGCGCGTTCGGGAAAGACTGTGTTTATCACGTCGCTGGTGGCGAACCTGCTGGACCGCGGACGGATGCCGGGTTTGCTGGCAGCGTCCGAGGGCCGGATCGAGGCCGCGTTTTTGCAGCCCCAGCCTGACGACACCGTGCCGCGCTTTGAATATGAGAACCATCTTGCCGCTTTGACCGGCCCGACGCCCCATTGGCCCGACAGCACCCGCGCCATATCCGAACTGCGCTTGTCCTTGCGTGTGCGTCCCAACGGGCTTTTGGCGGGGTTTCAGGGACCGCGCACAATCCATCTGGATATCGTGGATTATCCGGGTGAATGGCTGCTGGATCTGGCGTTGATGGATGTGGATTACGCTAAATGGTCCGCGCAGGTTCTCAAGCGGATCGAGGGGCGCGCGGAAGCCGAAGCGTATCGCGCGTTGATCGCTGATACTGATCCACAAGCCGACCTTGATGAGCCTACAGCCCAAACCCTTGCTGCAAGCTTTGCCGAATATCTGCAAACTGCACGCGCAAACGGCTATTCGGATTGCACGCCGGGGCGGTTCCTGTTGCCCGGTGATCTGGCCGGATCGCCTGTGCTGACATTCGCGCCGCTGCCTGGCGGGGACGGGCCACGCGGGTCGCTGCTGCGCGAAATGGCGCGGCGTTTTGAGGCGTATAAACGCAAGGTCGTACAACCATTTTTCCGCGACCATTTTGCCAAGATTGACCGTCAGGTCGTGCTGGTCGATGCCCTTGGCGCGATCAATCAAGGCCCGCGCGCGGTCGAAGACCTGCGCGCCGCAATGAGCGAGATCCTGAGCAGCTTCAAACCCGGTCGCAACGGGTTTCTGACACAAATTCTGCGCGGCAAACGGGTCGAGAAAATACTCTTCGCCGCGACCAAAGCCGATCATCTGCATCATTCCCAACACCCCAGTCTGACCGCGATCATGGAGGCGCTGACCCGTGATGCCCGTGACCGCGCGCGGTTCGCAGGGGCGGGCACTTCTGCGATGTCACTGGCATCGCTGCGCGCCACGACCGAAGCGTCGATGCCGCATGACGGCGAAACCTTGGATGTCGTGCGGGGTAGCTTGCTTGAGACCGGAAAAGAGGCGGCGTTCTATCCGGGCGAATTGCCGAAAGACCCCGCGCATCTGCTAAGCCCCGCGCGGGCAGGCGCAGATAAATGGCTGGATCAGGACTATAAAATCATGCGCTTTGCCCCTGCAAAGCTGAACCTGCGCCCCGGCGACGGTCCACCGCATATCCGGCTGGACAAAGCGGCCGAATTCCTGATCGGCGACAAGCTGTGACATTGGAGGAGCTCGCGATCGGACCTGCACATGTACTGGACGCCGGATCTTTGGCCGATGTGATGGCGCAGGCAAATGCGGGCCTTGGGTGGCTGCCCCGCGTCCACAGCAGTGCCGAGGAAATTGGCACGTTGGGCGACATGATCGACGCTGGCTGGGTCGAAGTCGCACGGTCAGAGGCGCTGATCGTCGGTTTCCTCGCGCGGCGCGAGGCAGAAATTCACGGCCTGTATCTGCACCCCGCAGCGCAGGGCAAAGGCATTGCTCGCGCCCTGATGGAACGCGCCAAACGTGCGCGGGATGATTTGCGGCTGTGGAGTTTTGAAGCAAATGCACGGGCGTCGCGGTTTTATCGTAAGGCGTCCTTTGTCGAGATTGCGCGCAGCGACGGGTCCGGCAATGACTTTGGTTTACCGGACATCCGGTTCGAATGGAAAAAAGGGGCTGCGTGATGGCAAAAGGTCCGATCTTGTTTGATCTAGAAGAAGACGCGGCACCCCGCCCTTCTGTTTCCGAAGCGCCCCCCGTGCCCGAGGTTGGCATGCCCGCACCCCAAGGGCAGGCGATGCAGATCGCAGCACGGCTGGGGGCGCGCAAACCGTCAAAGCTGGTCAAGCTGTTCTGGTGGTTGCTCACGACCTTTGTCGGGGCGCTGGTATCCATTGCTGCGTGGAATTTCATTGCCGGTCTGATGGCCAGCTATCCCGTGATCGGGTTGGCAATGAGCGTGCTGATCGGCGCATTGCTGCTGGTGTTGGCCTTGCTGTGCCTGCGCGAGCTTGCGGCGTTTAGCCGGCTCGCGCGGCTGGACGGATTGCACCACGACGTAGGCGAGGCGTTGGCGCAAGATGATTTGAAAGCAGCGCGGTCGGTGACGGACCGTTTGGTTGGACTGTACAAGGGACGTGAAGACACCCGCTGGGGCCGCGACCGCTTGGCCGAGCTGCGCGAAGATCAGCTGGATGCCCATAGTCTGTTGGCTTTGGCCGAGACAGAATTGCTGGGTCCGCTTGATATTGCCGCCAGCCGCGAGGTCGAGGCCGCAGCGCGGCAAGTCGCGACGGTGACCGCACTGGTACCGCTGGCACTGGCTGATGTGGCCGCAGCCCTGACCAGCAACCTGCGCATGATCCGCCGCATCGCCGAGATTTATGGCGGACGGTCGGGGTTTTTCGGGTCGTGGCGGCTGACGCGGGTGGTGATGTCGCATCTGGTGGCCACCGGCGCGGTTGCGGTGGGCGACGATATGCTCGAGCCGATTTTGGGTGGGACGATGTTGGCCAAGCTTTCGCGCCGCTTTGGCGAGGGGCTGGTTAACGGTGCACTGACGGCGCGGGTCGGTGTTGCCGCTATGGAAGTCTGCCGTCCGATGCCGTTTTCCCAAGGGCGCAGACCCAAGGTGCGCAGCATCATCAAGCGGGCCTTGTCGGGGTTGTTCAGCAAAGGACCGCAGGCTGAGGGGTGAGTGGGACGCAAGATTGGGGCGCTGCCCCAAACCCCGGGATATTTAAGGGCCAGAGAACGCGGGGTGGGGGGCTTGTCGGTTGTCTTGGTGGAGCCTATAAGGCGCGTATGAACCGGATATCCGTGATCATTATTCGAATTATTTTCCCGGCGCTCTGATTTGACGAGACGCCGGGCCTTAGGTGTTCGAGACACTCGCACCGCAGCTGACCATCCCTTTTCATATTCGTTTGCCAAAGGACGCCCCACATGTGCGCCGACACCCCCGAAACAGTAGACTACAAATCCACGCTGAATCTGCCCAAGACCGATTTTCCGATGCGCGCCGGGCTGCCCAAGCGCGAGCCGGAATGGCTTGAGCGGTGGGAGAAGATTGGCGTTTATGATCGGTTGCGTGAGAAAGAAGGGCGCACACCTTTTACGCTGCATGACGGACCGCCCTATGCCAACGGCCATCTGCACATCGGTCACGCGCTGAACAAAACCATCAAGGACATGATCGTGCGATCGCACCAGATGATGGGTTTTGATGCGCGCTATATCCCCGGGTGGGATTGTCACGGTCTGCCGATTGAATGGAAGATCGAGGAACAATACCGCCAGAAGGGCAAGAACAAGGACGACGTGCCGATCAACGATTTCCGCGCTGAGTGCCGCAAGTTTGCTGCCGGTTGGGTGGACATCCAGCGCGAAGAATTCAAGCGTCTTGGCATCACCGGCAATTGGGCCGATCCGTATCTGACGATGGATTTCCATGCGGAGCGTGTGATCGCAGAAGAGTTCATGAAGTTTCTGATGAACGGTACGCTTTATCAGGGATCCAAGCCCGTGATGTGGTCGCCGGTGGAAAAGACCGCTTTGGCCGAGGCTGAGGTGGAGTATCACGACAAGGAAAGCTTTACCATTTGGGTGAAGTTCAGGGTTGTGGGGACGGGCGACGCTGCATTGGACGGGGCGCAGGTGGTGATCTGGACCACGACGCCTTGGACCATGCCCAGTAACAAGGCCGTCGTTTACGGCGAAGACATTGCTTACGGCCTGTACGAAGTGACCGACTGCCCAGAGGAATCCTGGGTCAACGTCGGTGATCGCTATATCCTGTCCGACGGGATGGCGATGGAGGTGTTCGGTCGCGCGCGCCTTGATGAAACGCAAGTGCGCCGTGTGTCTGATGTGACGCAGGATGATCTGGCCAAGATCAGCTTGCAGCACCCGCTGGCCGGTGCAGAAGGCGCAAACGGCGAATGGGATGATCTGCGTGATTTCCGTGCCGCTGATTTTGTGACCGACACCGAAGGCACGGGTTTCGTGCATTGTGCGCCGTCGCATGGCCTTGAGGAATATGAACTGTACCGCGATCTGGGGATGCTGGAGCAGGTGATCACCTATAATGTGGTCGAAGACGGATCCTTCCGCGTTGATCTGCCGTTCTTTGGCGGGAAAAGCATCCTCAAGCCAAACGGCAAAGAGGGTGATGCTAACACCGCCGTGATCAACAAGCTGGTCGAAGTTGGCGGGCTGCTGGCGCGTGGCAAGATCAAGCACAGCTACCCGCATTCGTGGCGGTCCAAAGCTCCGGTGATCTATCGCAACACGCCGCAATGGTTTGCCGCGATCGACAAACCTGTCGGCGACGGGTTGGACATGCATGGCAAGACGATCCGTGAACGTGCCCTGACCGAAATTGATAACGTCAACTGGGTGCCCAAAAAGGGCCGCAACCGCCTGTATTCGATGATGGAGGCACGGCCTGATTGGGTGTTGTCGCGCCAACGCGCGTGGGGTGTGCCGCTGACCTGCTTTACCAAAAAGGGCGCGCTGCCGACGGATGCCGATTTCCTGCTGCGCAACGGGGATGTGAACCAGCGTGTCGTTGACGCGTTTGAAGCGGATGGCGCGGATGTCTGGTACGAAGACGGGGCCAAGGAACGCTTTCTTAGCGGGATCGTGAACCCTGACGACTATAATCAGGTGTTCGACATTTTGGACGTGTGGTTTGATTCCGGTTCGACCCATGCGTTTGTACTGCGCGACCGCCCGGACGGGACCAAGGATGGCATCGCAGATGTCTATATGGAAGGCACCGACCAGCACCGGGGCTGGTTCCATTCATCGCTGCTGCAATCGGTTGGCACGACAGGCCACGCGCCGTACCGCAATGTGGTCACGCACGGGTTTACGCTGGACGAGAAGGGCATGAAGATGTCCAAATCCATCGGGAACACCATCGTGCCCGAAAAGATCGTGCAGCAATACGGCGCGGATATTCTGCGGCTTTGGGTGGCGCAGACCGACTATACCGCAGACCAGCGCATCGGGCCTGAAATTCTGAAAGGCGTTGCCGATAGCTATCGCCGCCTGCGCAATACCATGCGGTATATGCTGGGCGCGCTGTCCGATTTCGAAGAAAGCGACCGGACGGCCCCCGCTGATATGCCGGAACTTGAGCGCTGGGTGCTGCACCGTGTGGCAGAGCTGGATCAAGTCGTGCGCGACGGCTATGCCAAGTTCGATTTTCAGGGCGTTTTTCAGGCGGTGTTCACCTTTGCGACGGTCGATCTGTCGGCGTTCTATTTCGATGTGCGCAAGGATGCGTTGTATTGTGATGGTGACACCGAACGCCGTCGTGCGGCGCGCACTGTGCTGGATATCCTGTTCCACCGTCTGACCACATGGTTGGCCCCGGTTCTGGTTTTCACCATGGAAGAAGTCTGGCTGGAGCGGTTCCCCGGCGAAGAAAGCTCGGTTCATCTGACTGACATCCCCGAAACGCCCAAGGACTGGCTGGACGCCGATCTGGCGGCCAAATGGGCCAAGGTACGCGCCGCACGGCGGGTCGTGACGTCGGCTCTCGAGGTGCAGCGGGTCGAGAAAGTGATCGGGGCTTCGCTTGAGGCGGCCCCCATTGTCTATGTCGCCGATGATGCGCAGCGTGCAGCACTGGAAAGCGTCGCCTTTGAGGATGTCTGCATCACGTCGCAGATCACGATCACAGGCGATGATGCCCCCGCCGAAGCGTTCCGCATGCCGGAAACGGACGGCGTCGCGGTGATCTTTGAAAAGGCGGACGGCGAAAAATGTGCGCGCTGCTGGAAGGTGTTGCCGGATGTCGGCACGCATAGCCACGCTGGCGTATGCAGCCGTTGTGACGAGGCCGTGTCCTAGGATGGTGCCCCCGCTGAGCAACGCTGCGGCATGAAGCAATGCTCGGTTGTGACGCAGTTCGGCACGCTGACCCTGACCGAAGAGACAGGCGCGATCACGCGCCTGTCTTGGGGTCATGTAGATGCAGGGGCCACCAGCGATCTTTTGGACCGTGCCGCTGATCAATTGCGGGCCTTTGATGCGGGTAGGTTGACGCAATTCGACGTGCCATTGCAGGTCGCAGGCAGCGACGTTCTGCGCGCCGTCTGTGCCGAGATTTCAGCGATTCCCTTTGGTGAAACCTGCACCTATGGCGATATTGCCAAAAAGCTTGGCATCCCTGCACAGGTGGTGGGGCAGGCTTGTGGGCAGAACCCGATTCCCGTGATCATTCCGTGTCACCGTGTGATGGGGGCCAAGGGGCTGACAGGATATTCCGGCGCAGGGGGAATTGAGACCAAGATCGCACTGCTGCGCCACGAGGGTGCGGCAGGTCTTTTGATATAACGGATTTTTCTTGAGCGAAGAGAGGCGTGGGTTATTCACCCACCCTACAAGTTACGCTCGTAAAGGAACTGCTGGGCGACGCCTGCGAAGGTCAGATACAAGCTGGTGATAACTAACCCCCAATGCGCCCAACTTTCGGGATGAAAATCGACCCAGGCGGCCCATCCTGCAAAGAAGGTCCACGCAAGCGCCATGGGCAATGTCACTGGCCGCCAGCGCTCTGTCCGGACGGGGTGGACGAATTTCAGCGGCGCGAACATTGTCCCGGCAAGAAAGGTCACAAGGATCAGCGACACCCACCAAGGCGGGCTGAGCGCAAACAGCACCAGCACCAGCATGTTCCAGCACCCCGGAAAACCCCAAAAGGAATTGTCTTTTGTTTTCATGCGGGTATCACAAAAATACATCGCGCTGGCGAAGGTAATGATGATGATCATCACCCACCCGCTCCACCCGTCCATCAGGCCGGATTTGAACAGCGCAAAGGCCGGAATAAACACATAGGTCAGATAGTCGATGATCAGGTCCAGCAGGACTCCGTCGAACTGGGGCGCATTGGTTTTGACGTTATATTTGCGCGCCAAGGGACCGTCTATGCCATCGACAAAAAACGCGACAACCAGCCACAGGAACATCATATCCCATTTGCCATCCACCGCAGCGAGCATGGCAAGCATGGCGAAAATCGCACCCGTTGCAGTAAAGAGGTGGACAAGAAGGGCGCGGGTCTGAATATGCATGGATCACAAATGGCAAATCTTTTGCACGGATGCAAAAGGAAAAACGCATCTTGTAGCGCAGGCTTGGGTTGACCCCGCTACTGATTCCGCCTAAAGCCAGCAAACGAATTTCAGGGTTGCCGTAAAGCAGCCCGTTTGGGTTTGTGCCGGATCGCCGTCACCGCCCCGCAGCAAAAGGATTAACCCATGTCGCGTGTTTGCGAATTGACCGGAAAAGGCCCGATGACGGGCAACAACGTAAGCCACGCCAAAAACCGCACCCGTCGCCGGTTTTTGCCTAACTTGAACGATGTGACCCTGCAGTCTGAATCGCTGGGCCGCAGCTTCAAGTTCCGCATTTCTGCGGCTGCGTTGCGCACTGTTGACCACCGCGGTGGTTTGGACAAGTTCATGGCGAAAGCCAAGGATACAGAACTGTCCGGCAACGCCCTGAAGGTCAAGAAAGCGATTGCAAAATCTGCAACAACGACTGCTGACGCGCTTTCCTAAGCTGTCCTTTACGACACGAATTTTGCAACCCCGGTCTCTTGGCCGGGGTTGCGGCGTTTTTACCTCTCGCAGATTTGTGGTCGACGCCTTAAGTAAGCCCCCTATGACATTCCGTTCTATCATTGCGATTGCGCTTGCCATGATGCTGGCCTTGACCGGGCAAAGCATGGCTGTGGCCCGTGGGGCGTCCGCCGCGACGGGGCAGATGGTGTTGTGTACGGGCTCTGGGCCTTTGGCTATCTATTTCGACGCGCAGGGCAAGCCAACCAGCGCACCGCATATATGTCCCGATTCGGCATTGAATATCGCCTTCGACGAGGCGGTGCTTAGGCCGGTCGTGCCAGAGCGGCTGATCACTTTCGAACAGGCCCGTTCCAAGCCGGTTTTGCCGGTACTCGCGCAACGTATTGAACGGCCCGGCCCAAGGGGGCCCCCTGTAATTGTCTGATTCAAAATACCTCAGACACTTATCAATTTACAGGAAATCCCAATGAAACTTATATCTTTGACCCGCGCGGTCTGCGCGATCGTTTTGCTGTCTGCTGCACCTTTGGCAGCACAGGGCATGATGGTACATGACGCGTATGCCCGCAGTTCGACCGCTGCATCAACATCCGGTGCCGCCTTTCTCATGCTGATGAACCACACAGGGGCCGATGACCGGCTGGTTGGTGCGTCTTCGGATGTGGCGGAGAAAGTCGAACTGCACCAGCATGCCGAAGATGCGAATGGCGTGATGCGCATGGGCGAAATCGAGGGCGGCGTGCCAATCGCGGTGGACGCGGCCCATGAATTCAAACGTGGTGGTGATCACCTGATGTTCTTGGGGCTGAAGCGGCCTCTTGAGCAGGGCGATATTATCAAAGTGACGCTGGAGTTTGAAAAGGCCGGACCGGTTGAGATTGACGTAATCGTTGATCAGGACCGTCAGCCCGGCCATGGCACAATGGGCCATTCCGGCCATGACAAGATGAACCACGCCAAACATGGCGACATGTCTAACTAAGCGACGCTTGGCGGTCTGGCGACAGGATCACCTGAAGCCGGGCCGCCCATGCGCCGTGTTTCCCAGCACCTCGTCGACCCATTCGGACACAACGCGCGTCGCGGGGCCTGTGCGATGTTCCGCGAACTGGTTGCCCACGGCGGACCGCTCTAGGTTAAGCTCGATTGTGTGGGCACCGTTGCGCCGTGCCTCGGCGACGAAACCCGCCGCGGGATAGACATTTCCCGATGTGCCAATGGCGGCAAAGATGTCAGCTTCGGCCAGATGGTCAAAGATCTCGTCCATGTCATATGGCATCTCTCCGAACCAGACGATATCAGGCCGCGCAGCAGGGGCCGCGCATTTCGGGCAAACATCCCCCGGTGCCATCACCATTGGCGCGGGCCAGCGGTGATTACAGGCCGCGCACAGGGCTGATTTCAACGCGCCATGCATGTGCATCACGTTTTTTGACCCGCCTTTTTCGTGCAGATCATCGACATTCTGAGTGACCACAACCACCTGACCCGCATATAGCTGCTCAAGCCGGGCCAACGCCTTGTGGGCGGCATTGGGCGACACTTCGGCGGCTTGCTTGCGGCGGGCATTATAGAAATCAACCACCAGTTCGGGATCGCGGGAAAATCCTTCAGGTGTGGCCACGTCCTCTACCCGGTGTTGCGCCCAAAGGCCGTCTTCGGCGCGGAAAGTTTCGATCCCGCTTTCGGCGGATATGCCTGCACCGGTGAGGATTACGATCTTGCTCATGAGGGGTGCCTTTCGTTTCGGTCAATGAACCAGCAAGCAACGGCGCGTGCAAGGCTGCTAACCCTCAAGTGTGTGAAAGCTGCCTGCAAGCCAAGGTAGCTGCGTATGCATTGGCGCGATCATATGGGTCTGCAGTAATTGACGCATGGTGGTGGCAATATTGCGCGACACCGGTCCCGTCCAGTCGGCCCCCGTAAACAGCGATATCTGCCGCGATACGCCAGGCGCGGGCAGGGGATGCGCGCCAAGGACTGCATGAAACCGTTCTGCCCGTCCAAAGCCGAACGGTGTGGTGATCGCCCAGCCAATGCCGCGTGCCACCATGGCCATCAGCGCCAGATGGCTGCCGATTTCGAATTGCGATTCCAGTGTAATATTGCTGCGCGTCAGGTGGTTTTCGATCTGGTTCGCGATCAACTGATGTGATTCGTAGCGGAGGAATGGCAGCTGCCCGCGTCCTTCCAGCAGATCACCAACCCGTCCGTGAAAATCCGATGGTGTGACAACGATGAATGGGTCGCGGGCCAGGGGCAGTTCGATCAGCCCTTCCTTGGCATCGCCGCTGGTGGCTGCGATGGCGATGTGCAAGGATTTTTCCTGCATCGCTTGGATTAGGTTTTTGCTGCTGTCCGTGATCATACGGAACCGGCAGCCCGCCATGCTATCTGCCAGCATCGTGGCCAAGCGCGGGGTCAGGTCATTGTCGAAATCGTCGATCACACCCAAGCTGAGGTCCGTTAAATGGGCTAGATCCATCACCGTTAATTCGCTTTGCGCCAGCCGCAGTTGCGTCAGCGCCAATGTCATACGCCGCAAAAAACCTTCGCCTGCTGCGGTCAACCGCATTGGTCGGCGGCTGTGGTCCAGCAGGGCCACGCCAACGGCCGCTTCAAGGTTGCTTATCTGTTGGCTGACGGCGGGTTGGCTAAGGCCCGTGATTTCCGCCGCCTGTGCGACCGATCCACAGCTTGCCAGCGCTTCGAAGACTTCGATCCCGCGCAGGGTTACGCCTTTCTTGATCATTGCCATACCCTTGGTTGGTTTTCATTTTTGTGAAACTATTTGCGGAAAGTGGCAAGTTTTATGTCACTAGCAGGTGGCGGATTTCTAAATGTCAAAATAGTGCATGCCAGCGCAGCCACCTCTTGAAGCGGAGCCGCATCGGGCGCACCATAGGCATCACACAAGCCGGAGACATAAGATGAAGATCGCAACAGCTGCCTATCCACTGGATGTGCTGACCAGCTGGGCCCAGTATGAAGACAAGCTGGCCAGCTGGGTCGCAGGGGCCGCCCAATACGGGGCGAAACTGCTGGTTTTCCCGGAATATGGCGCGATGGAGCTGGCGACCTTGGCAGGCCTCGACGTGGCGGCTGATCTTGAGGCATCTTTGTTTGCAGTATCGGACCGATTGCCCGACGCAGACGTGTTGCATCAAAAGTTGGCGGCAGAATACGGCGTCCATATCGTTGCCGCCTCTGGCCCTGCGGCGACTGCGACGCGGCCCGTGAACCGCGCAAGGTTGATCACACCCGATGGCAAGATCGGCGTGCAAGACAAGCAGATTATGACGCGTTTCGAGCGCGAGGTCTGGCATGTTATCGGCGGCAATGCCTTGCAGGTGTTTGACACTACGATTGGTAAAATCGGCATCCTAATATGCTACGACAGCGAATTTCCGCTGCTGGGCCGCGCGCTTGCCGAATGTGACATCATCGCGGTCCCCAGTGTCACCGAATCCATGGCAGGCTATTGGCGCGTTCGGATCGGGTCCATGGCCCGCGCGCTTGAGAATCAGTGCATCACGGCGATGTCTTCGTGCGTTGGGCCTGCGGATTGGTCGGACGCTTTGGGCCTGTCTTATGGGGCGGGGGGCATCTTTTGCCCGCCGGATGTCGGCTTTCCGCCGACCGGGGTGCTGGCCGCAGCCGACATTAACGTGCCCGGATGGACCTATGCCGAGGTCGATTTGGCCCAAATTGCCCGTGTACGTGCAGATGGCGTTGTGTTGAACCGCGCGCATTGGCAAGATCAGGCCGGACGCGACGCAGCGGCGATAAACGTATCCTTAATGTGAATAGGCCTTGAAAAACGGGAAGATTGCGCCCATTTAAGCCTGCGTCCCGGAATTGCGGGACATAGTATTCAAGGAGAGACCATGGCCAAGGAAGACACGCTCGAATTCCCCGGTATTGTCAAGGAACTCCTGCCGAATGCGACATTCCGGGTCGAGCTTGAAAACGGCCATGAGATTATCGCACATACGGCAGGCAAAATGCGTAAAAACCGCATTCGTGTTCTGGCAGGCGATAAAGTACAGGTGGAAATGACCCCCTATGATCTGAGCAAGGGCCGGATCAATTACCGCTTTAAATAACGCGTTTTACCGGAAGTCTCGCGATTTTCGGTCAGCGCTTCGGGGTTGCATATGACCTTTATTCTCGGATCAGGCAGTCCGCGCCGCAAGGAATTGCTGGCGCAAATTGGCGTTGTGCCTGACGACATCCGCGCCCCTGATATTGACGAGACGCCTCACAAGGCCGAACTGCCGCGTCCCTATTGCGCGCGGATGGCGCGTGAAAAGGCCGCGATTTTGAAGGTTGGCCCGGAAGATATCGTGCTGTGTGCCGATACCACCGTTGCCGTGGGGCGGCGCATTCTGGGCAAGCCCGAAAACGCGGACGAAGCTGCCAGCTTTTTACGGCTCATGTCGGGGCGTCGTCACAAGGTGATTACGGCTGTCGCTGTCAAACGTGGCGACAAGATGTGGGAACGTGACGTGGTTAGCACGGTGCGCATGAAGCGCCTGTCCGACGCCGAGGTGACCGCCTATCTTGCCACCGGCGACTGGCAGGGCAAGGCGGGCGGCTATGGCATCCAAGGCCCCGCAGGCGCGTTGATCCCGTGGATCAGCGGGTCATTTACCGGCATTGTGGGGCTGCCCCTTGCCGAAACCGCAAACCTGCTGCGCGCCGCAGGCTATATTTTCGATGGAGAGACATCATGAAGGGCCGCACAATCGTTCTGGACCATTTCGCAGGGGTTGAGGCCGCTGCCTTGATGGTTGACGGTAAGTTGGATGATCTGCTGATCGACAGCGACGGACCTCGCCCCGGTACCATCTACCGCGCCATCGCGGACCGGCCTGTCAAAGGGCAGGGCGGTATGTTCCTGAAAACCCCTGATGGTTCGGCCTTCTTGCGCCAGATCAAAGGGCTTGCCCCTGGTCAGCCGATATTGGTGCAGGTGTCAGGCTATGCCGAACCCGGCAAGGCTGTTCCCGTCACCCAAAAGGTGCTGTTCAAAAGCCGTTATGCCATCGTGACGCCCGGTGCGCCGGGCACCAACATCTCGCGCTCTATCCGTGACGAGGAAGAGCGTGACCGTTTGCTTGAGATTGCTCACGAGGCGGCCCAAGGAGCCACACATGGCCTGATTCTTCGATCTTCATGTGCTGGTGCAGATGGCGACGATATCGCCGATGACATCGACGCCATGCTGACCCTCGCCGACAAGGTGCTTGGCGACACGGCGACCGAAATGGAAGTGCTTTCCGAAGGTGATGGCCCGCATATTCTTGCTTGGCGTGATTGGGTAGCACCTGCCGAAGTTGTGACCGAACCGGGCAGTTTTGAAACTCACTCCGTGCTAGACGCCATCGACAATCTGCGCCAACCTCGTGTCACGCTAGATGGTGGCGCATCTATGTTCGTAGAGCCCACCCGCGCCTTGGTGGCTGTGGACGTGAATACCGGCGCTGATGTGTCCCTTGCGGCAGGGGTCAAGGCCAACATGTCCTGCGCCCGTGCTTTGCCCCGCGCGCTGCGCCTGCGCGGCCTTGGTGGGCAGATTACGCTGGATCTTGCGCCCATGCCCAAGAAAGACCGCCGTCCCTTCGAGACAGCCTTGCGTCAGGCCTTCCGCGCCGATGATGTGGAGACCACCTTGATCGGCTGGACGCCTTTGGGCCATTACGAACTGCAACGCAAACGCGCCCGCATGCCAATGTCCGAGGTTCTAAAGTGAGTTGTCCAATCTGCAGCGGCGAAATTTCACCCAAATACCGCCCCTTCTGCTCGCGCCGCTGCGCCGACATCGACTTGGCCAAGTGGCTTAACGGCAGCTATGCGGCCCCCAGCAATGACCCCGATGATATCGAGACTGCACTAGAGGCAACAGAAGCCGCATTGAACGCGCCATCAAAGCCACATTGAACCCCGTTTGGGCCGTAAGCAAAAAACCTTTGCCAAACAGTGCAAAAGACTATGGACACCCCAGCAGCAACCTTCTAGAAACCGCTCACCCGACCATTACGGTGGTCTCCGGTGCCCGGGTAGCTCAGGGGTAGAGCAGTGGATTGAAAATCCTCGTGTCGGTGGTTCGATTCCGCCCCTGGGCACCATTTTCCAACTTTCAGCACAGAAATTACCTATTGACTAAGGGGATTTCCATTTGTTTTCAGAGGTTTAGCGTTTTCGCCTGAAAGAAAGTTCCTGAAATCGGCAGTTTTTGGCAGGAAAAAAGTCGCAGAATGTCGCATGATTTCATTTAGCTTTTAGTTGAGGTTTCCAACTATGCGACATTTATAAATTGAAGTTGTTGGATTGCAGCGCCAAACTAAAAACTTACTTATTTTCAATCAAAAGTGGTAAAATTTCATGCCGGGCTTAGACAAGAAAGTTATTTCAGAAATTAACTGGAAGAAGGCTGCCCGTAATATCGTCGTTGATAACCGGTCCGACTTCATACTTGCCCCACACTTCGACATCATTTTCCGCGAGAAGAGCGACGAGCTGATACAGCAGCTATCTGCTGGGCTTGGTAGCGGGACGTATGAGCCTCAACTTCCAATTCAGATGAGTGTTCCAAAGCAGGGAATCCTGTCGCGTCCAGGTAGCATTCTGCTCCCTAGTGATCGCCTGCTCTACCAAGGGATCATCGAAGATATTTTGATAAAACTAGAAGGCCAGATGGATCGCATGCGCACATTTAGCCAAATTCCATCCAGCGACCCGGAACACCTTTTCGACCCCTCATTCGATGCTTGGACCGCTTTCCAAAAGCGGGTCGAAGAGATCTGTGGGAGTTCAGCTTTCGTGCTCCAATGTGATGTCGCGAACTTTTTTGACACGTTACCTCAGCACCCTTTGATAAATGCACTTGAGGGAAGCGGGTGCCGATCTGAGTCGGTACGCCTGTTGGAGCGACTTCTTGGTAGTTTTAGACAAGGAGTTTCTCAGGGGATTATCCAGGGAATTTTTCCATCAGATGTTCTAGGTAATTTTTACCTCACAGACATCGACGCACTATGTGCTCTCAAGGGTTTTCCTTCCGCGCGATATGTGGACGATATCTGTATTGGGTTTTCAACAGAACTCGAAGCGAAGATTTTTCTAAACACCTTGATCGAGAAATTGAGAAAAGTGGGGCTTAACCTGAATCCGATGAAAACGAGGATAAGAGCTTCTAATACGCTTCTATTTGAGCAGAAAGAGGTAGATGATATGTTTGACTCTGCGCGTTTCGAAATTTCGAATGCTAAGGATTTGCTTGAAGGAGGCGCTTATGGCTTTCAAGGAGATTGGATTTACTCAGATGATTTAGAAGCTGCAATAAATGACGGATTGGATGAGAAATTAATAGCGGTGAGGACGTTGCTCGATTATCCTACAGACTCGCCTGAACTGAAAGAGAAAATTGATCGCTTTTGTCTGCCATATTTACGCGCTGCTGGTGATGCATATGGAATTGAAAGAGCATTTTCTGGTCTAGTTGAGCATCCCCACCTTACTCGACACTATTTTTCATATTTAAACCAATTTTCTAAGATTGACACAGATGTGCGGAAGCGTATCGAAGTTCTAATTCGTGAAAACGGTTTCCATTTGGATTATCAGCGGATGTACTATCTTGCTGGAGTCATGTCTTGCGATGAGGTTGATAGTTCTACGGTCAGCCACGCGCTCAATTGGTTGTACGACGGAAGACTAGGCGATCCGACGCGAGCGATTGCAGCAATCTTTGTATCAAAGTTCGGCAGTTTCCAAGACAGGAAAAGTGTGAGGGAGATGTATGATAATATTTCACCATATGTCAAAGCAGCAATACTCTACTCAGCTCAGTTTTTCGTCGGTGCTGATAGGGCTACAATGAAAAAAGCATGGCGAGGGCACTCTGATGTAAATGCTCTGATTGCATCATCAATTTAGCAGGATTATGCGTCATTTAGCTAATAGTGGACGTATCACCTTTCGGGTGAAATGTCGCAGTTTCGTCGCAGAATGAAATTAGAAAGTTGGTAAGCCATTGAATTGTAACGCTATGAACTCCGCCCCTGGGCACCATTAAAACACTAAATTAAATCAGTCATTTATGCGGGGTGCCGTGAGTAATTGATGGCTTTTATTTTGACCTGCTTTTCGCCGGTGACACGCTGGTGACACAGCGTGAATCTGCCTAATTTTTTGACGTACGAGCAACTACTCTCCTTCCGGAGTATCAAATCGAGAATCTGAACTGAGGCTGCGATGAAACGCAGGCTTAAGAGACTTGCGAGATTATCTTTGGCTTGGGTGGCCACCAGTTGAATGTCTTTTTCCAAAACGCATAGCGGAAAGCGCACCACAGGGGCTCTTTTGTGATCGCTCAAACTTAACCGATGGGCGCGACAGCGTTTATTGTTGATTATTAATAGCAACTACATAGGTAGCAACTTCAGTCACGAGAAATCGTGTACTGCAATGACCGCGGCCTGGAGTTCCGAGCTTCAGTTTTCGTGGAAATTCTGGAATTTCACGGCACCATCTGTCGATTGTTGCGCGAGATACGTCAAACAATCGCATGAGATCTTTTACTTTGCAGTACGCGTTTTTTGAAAGCCAAGCAGGCAAGTGTTCGTGTTCTTTTAACATGTCAAAATCCTCTATGTTCTGAGGTTCAACTATGTCAGCGGTTTTTAGATAATAGGTCTAATGAACAAAAACCTCACTTTTTTGCGTTTTGGCGGGTTGGTCTGGCAATGAAAGGATGTTTTGCAAGAGACGCAGGACAGCAAGCGTTCGGATGAATTGCCGCTCTGAGCTGGTCGTTAAATACCGACACGAAGGGCGGAATATGTGAATTCGCTGCAAGTGCAGGAGGAGCGCCTCCCAACAGCCGAAGCAGACCTTCAGGTGTTGAATCGCCCACCCAGCGATGCGGCGCGCTCGCCAAGGTCAGCAATGCGCAGGAAACGGACCCTGCAAAGTTGCGAACCATGATCGTCCTTCAGGAAGTGAACGGCCCAAAGGAGGCATTCATCGTGACCGCTCACGCCGCGATGCGGCTTCCTTGAAGCGGACATTGAAGTAGGTTCACAGCATTTAACCGCGATTAAGGTCTGCTATGCTGGACAAAGGGAGTTTTCGCTGCGCTTGCACAAATGTCTGCTCTTTTCGGGCCTGACCGCGATCCAAACAGCATCTGAACGAAAGTGGCAGGGCAGGTCTGTCCACCACGCTGAAGAACGGCGACGCAGGGCCGAAATGACGCGAGTTTGTAGACCGACCTGCCCGAATTCGATCCGTTTGATCCATGCAAACGCCGCCCAGGGCCCAAAACGCTTGATCAGCACGCGAAATCAAGTGATCCTGACCTCAAACGGCAGGGCACTTGGGGAATGCCGGTTTAGACACATCACTTTTTGGGGGTACTTGACCATGACGACCAAAATTTTATTGGTTCAAAACGACACAAACGAAAGCATCAAATTCGAACGGATGGAGTGGATCCAAACGCGCGTGACGATCGACCGCCAGCGTGGAGGATATGTACATACGGACATTCCTTGGTGCCTCAGTTACCAAGACTACATTGAAAACGAGAAATACATTCGGGTCACGTTCTTGCGGCGCAATCTGTCTGTTCTGATTTGGGAAGCAAACGGCACCATTTACATGGGTAAGCGCTACAAAGACCCAGCTTATGCAATTCCGGGCGACGCGTCGACAAATCGGTCGAAAGTCCTGAGAGTGACTGACGATTCAATTTCTCTGCACAACGCCACAGAGAGCCAGATCCGAGAGGCTGATGGCGAAGTCGGGCAGTACTTTTATGACGAAGACCTTGCAAAAGCAGAGCGTGTCGCGCCCAATTTGCCGATTGCGGGTCTCAAAGAGGCCGAGATTGACGACGATCTAAGCATGGAAGCCTCGGGCTGGATCCGCATCTATGTACGCCGCGCGTCAGCGGGGGGTGCTGGGCATGTTGGGTTTGCGTTCAAGCTGGATACTGGGAATTGGTGCGTTGGGGGCATGGAGAACCGGTGGGGTACACCAATCGCGCCGCCCTCGGCCACGGGGTATTGGGTGAAACAAGTGCGCCCGGATCAAGTGAACGCGTCCTTCCTGAATAACTCGCAAATCCCGGCGCCCTATGACGCCTATAAGTCTGTGTATGTCGGGCGCACGAACTTGGACGCTGCGAAGGCATGGCTTAAGCACTACGCAAACAAAAGCTATGTCCTGTATAAATCCAATTGCATGGATGTGACTTGGAACATCCTAAAGGCCTATGGCGCACCAATTCCTGACATGACCAAGACACCCAATGGTTGGTTCAATTCCGTGGGAGCCAAGGCCCAAGAGCTGGTGCGGTTCGAAGCAGACATTGATGAAGCCGTTGATGCGCTGGTGCCGGTACAAGGCGCAGCCATCGGCATTCCAAACGGTGTGTCAGAAAGCGGTAAAATGCGTTCATTAACGCCATTGGAAAGGTCGGATAATTCCGAAACCGCGCGTGGCTGGTTCAATTCAGCGGCTTTACCGTTCGCCTCGCTTTGCTGGCCGACCGACATCGATGAAAGCAGTTGGCGCGTAACCGAGATCAAAGGCGGTTTCCGCCCCGGAACACATGTATTTTTGCATACTTTTTCGGGGATGTCTGTTGTTGCGGACCGCGCTGAATTGGATCGTTTGGCCTTTAGGCCGAGATCTGAACAAGATGCAGAGATTTGGGAGTGGCTGCCAATCGTTTCGATCGCGATGAAGTTTCTGAAATTCATCGGCAGCGCCTTTGTCGGTATCGCCAATTCATGGGCCGAATTCGAAAACAGCATTGGGATGTTGGACAAGGACGGCAAACAAACTGCTGAAACGCCTGCGGATGCCAAGAAGGGCGCAGCGGATGCGCATTTGCCGCCGCCCGACAATGCCAAGAAGGTCGGTTCCGTTGCCGGTGAATTGAGGCCTAAGGGGCCGAACGATCCCCAGAACCACGCGGGCGATGGGGCCTCGCGCGCGGTCACGCTGGCCGCCACAAACCTTGATGGGCGTTTGATTGCTGCCGAACCCGGCTTGCGTGGGCTTGCTATTGTGTTCAAGCACAAGGACGGGCGTTTTGAGTGGCTGCGTGTCACGCCAGAAATGCGCGAGGCCTGTGTCCTGCCGGAAAGCCGTCTAAATGAGGTGCCTTTTGCGCGGATCAATTCGCCGGAAACAGTAACCCATATGTATACTGGCTGGCTTGAAGACCCTGACGATACCAATAACGGGAACGCGACGGGGGCCTCGATCACTGGGGTTATCGATTTCTGGATGTATAGTTAGTCGAAGGTTCAATCGGGCGCTCTTTTTGGGGCGTCCTTTTTAGTGTTCGACGAGTTTGGTTTTTACGACGCTTGGGTGTTCTAAGCTATGACTTTCAACTCAGGAGTTGCAAATGTTTTAGGCTGTCTCGAAATGTCGGTTAAGAAATTCGTCTGCCGGAACTACATCGTTTTCGTCGGAAAACTGGACGCATAACCACTGTATCAGTGTCGAGCACGGCGAAGACAGGCGGGCCATACCTGTGCGAAGATGCTAAGCGGGCAGTCAGGGCCCGCTATTCTGGATGCCTGTCCTGGGGCGCTGCCAGGGCCTGCGGAGCGAAGAACCTGCGCAGCTCGGCCCGGACGATATTTCTTCGGACAAGGGCATTCATTATCTGAGAGTTCGCAAACAGGAAGGAGACACCCTCAAGTCCGACGCTGCTTTCCGCCCTATCCCAATCCATCCGGCGCTGATGGAACTCGGGTTTCTGGAACTGGTGAAGCGCGCCCGCGCGCGAGGTAATAAAAGGTTGCTACCGAGCATGACCCGTGGCCAGACCAAAAGCACCTTCACGGAGAATTTCACAAAGTCCTTCGGATACTACCGGAAAACCAACAACGTCTATTGGCATAGCGAGACCTTGTTCGCCATTGGCTCAAGAACAATGGACGAGCGAAGACGGCCGTAGATCGTGTCGGTCGCGGGAAACAGCGCGACGTCAACGCGCGCTTCAAAGTGATCATTGCCCGGCAGGCGATTGCAAAGCAATCTGCCGATACTCGAGGGATGTGATGCTTTTCAGGCTTTGTCCCGTCAGGATGAACGATTAGTGGTCTCCTGCCTTGAATCACATGGCTCCTTAACTCAGGCAGCAGTTGCCTTGCATTGTCTCCAAGGATCACCTTGTCGATATAACATCCGAATTCTGGCTCGAGGGGGACTACGAGATGATCTTGGTTCCAGTGCCTTGTCTTGCTTACTTTGGTGTCGAGAACCCAGGTACCGGACGATCGCGCTCGACATTGGCACCGCATACCGGCCGCAGCTGGCTGTCGGGCATTTCCGCAGCCGCGCGGGTAAAGCTGAAGTCCAAATCTTTGCTGTCATGGAGAGCACTGTGAGACCATCATCAGAAAAATATTCGATCTCGGGGGGGGAGAAGAGTGAAGCCACTAAGCATGAAGAAGGGCACAGAATGTTAAAATCGGTAGAGGTCTTAAAGCCAAATGGAGGGTGTCATGAATAATCAGAACAATAGCACATATTATGAAACCTCGCTGTTTTGCTTGGACAAAGTGAACAAAAATCTGTTGCCGAAAGTAGGCGGGATATACGTCCTTTGGGAGGATGGTCGCATCTACTGCGGTTCGACCGACAACCTATTAGGAGAGTGCCAGAAAGTATTCGAAAGCAAGGCTTTGGGAAGACAATATTTTATTATCCAGAAAAGCTCTTGATCTATCCTGGGAACATGAACTCGATAGACCTTCTAAAGTCTATTGAGGCACAATGTATCTCGGCGGTTTTCACGATAACTTTTGGCAATGGGATCCCATTCGATCTTACGAATGAACAGCATGCGTGTCCGCTTCAGCCGTCTGCGTGGAGAAGGTACGAAATGAATGAGAATTGGTTGGGGATCGATATCGCACAAACTGTTCTCCATAGTGTGATGGTGCCAGATGTACTAAACTTGCTTCCATACTACGAGTTCTTGTTTTCAGACCTTTCGTCGGAAATACGTGCCGAGAACGCTTCTCGATGGAACGATATTATCAATTCAGAGCGAGATAGCCGCAGAAAGAAAGGTTGTCAAAAAGGACCGCTGTGGTGCATCAGAACTGATTTAGGTGTCTGATGAAGCCTTCATGCCTGAAGATCTCGTATTGATCCATGCGAGGCTGATCTGATGCTCGCCCTCTTCTCTGTTATCCAGGTTCTCGATACAAATATTTGTGCAGATCATAATAGAGGGTCAATAAGGTTCGTTGTTCGGAGGCTAAAAACCAAAAAACGTTTGCCCGAAATTATGTAATAAAGTTGGGATCGCATGTCGCACTATGAACTTTTATTGCTCTGGCAAATTATAGCGTCCTAAAAAGCAGTCCGGCCGCCAGAACAACAACAAGTCCACCGGCCAATATCTCCACCATTGCGGCCAACATTGCAGCACGGGGTGACTTCGCGAACCCGGCCAGTACACTGCCGCGCAACGCACCTGCGCCGAGCCCAACTGCAATAGTGACCGCCGCTGTGCCAAGTGCCATAGCGAAAGCACCGGCAATACCAAGAGCACTGATTCCCATCTGCCAAGTGATGATCAACACGAATAGCGCACCTGTGCAGGGGCGGACAGCAATCCCTGCGATGAGCACCAGAGCCTCCCGCAGTGTTCCAGCTTTTTCGACTTCTGCAATTGTTGGCCCATGAGCATGGCCACAACTGGCACAGGTCGCGGCCTCCTGATCATGCGCTGACACGGGTCGCAGGTGACCGAGCCCGCGCCAGACAAGCCAGCCGCCGATCAGCACAATGGCCGCATAGCTAACAGGGGCCATGATGTCTTCTGTCACACCCACCATCGCCTCCCGCCCAAGGTTCAGCAGGGTTACCCCGGTATAGACCAAAACCACTGCCGTCACCGCTTGTCCAAGCGAAGATGCCAGCGCGATAAGCGACAGACGCAATAACGGCACGCCCCGCGCCATGCCATATCCGCCGATCAACACCTTGCCGTGTCCCGGCCCTGCCGCATGCGCCAGCCCATAGGCGAAACATGCCGAAAGCAGTGCGAAAACCGCACCTGGCTGTTCTGCACGGGCGGCACGCAGAGCACTGGCGATTGCGTTCTGAAATGCCATTTGTTGGCCCGCGGCCCAATAGGCGAGGCGGTCGAAACTGCCGCTCCACCACATTGCCAGCAGCCCGATCAGGACCGCGATGCCTGCCAGCGTCAGGACGCGCCGCATATCACGATCACGCTGCCCGCCATCTGCGCGCCAATATTCGGCAACCCGGCATCCTGTGGATCCGCTTGGGCATCCAGAGTTGCAAGCTGCGCTTGGAGTGCCCTCAAATCGGTGTCCGGATCAGGGGCTTTCTGCCGCACGTGGCACACGCCACCCCCTGTCACTGCCACGGGGCCAGTCACCTCATAGGCAACATAATAGGTCGGGTCATAGGCTTTCATGATCAGGGTTTCTCCGGGCACCAGCGGAACTTCGAGAGCCCGAAGATGCGTTGTTGTGATGCGCCCATCCGCAAAGCTGGCCGTGACTTCTTGGGGTCGTGACAAAGCAACGGGGGTATCGCCTTCTGTCACCACCAGATCGCCATTGAAACTTTCGTCCCATTTCATGTCAAAGCCCGTTAACATTGCAATCTCCTCCTCGGCCAACACGCCATCGCCATCGCTGTCCAGCGCCATGTCCTCTGTGATTAGCAATGAATAGAAATCATCATACTGCCAGATCACCCGCACATGCGTCATCTGCCCGGTATCGTCGAGGATCAACTCGAATCCAGTATCGATGAAAATGTGCGGATGCGCGGCCAGTGGAACAGCCGTCAAGCTGGTTAGTATTAGGATCAGAATTGGTCTCATAGCCCTTGAATAGCGGTCGCGGCATGGTATCGCAATCGCCCGCGCGACTCACTGGCACTTGTCGGCCGATCTGGACAGATCGGCTGCACCGCAAACGATCCTCAATGCCAGTGAATATCATGATCATGAGCCCTCTGGTCCCAGAGGTAGGCTGGTTATGGCCGCTTTGCGATGTATGTCGACCTTGAAACAAGCCTTGGCGAAGATCTGATCAAGGCCCACTTTGATCGCGTATTTCGCCTTGCCGTCCTTGACTGTTCATTTCATCTTCTTGATGCCAGCAAGCAAAATTAAGGATCACCAGAATATGAGACCTTCTTTGAGAGACAAAGCGATTTTTGTCTGCGACCAAAAGATCGCGAAGAAGGGAGATGCCGTAGGTCTTTCGTTCTACGCATTTTTTGCAAATAAGAATGACGATCCAGAGCTGCTGATGGAAGCAGCGGAATGGTGGATCAAAACCCACAAGCTGGATCACTTTGAAAAAGCCATGAAAATCCGTGAAATGATAAGTTCCGGCATGTGAGAAAAGTCGGTTTTATCCGTTCTCGCTTGCGGATCATGCTCCGCCAGATTACCTGTCGCGCTCTATTGATCGGTTTGTTGATCTGGCCTGACCGCTGGGTCTCATGACTGTCCTATCTGTGACGGCGGGCAGGCCTTTATTTTTCAGCTTAACGTTTGTTGCTTCTTCATGCTGCGGGCCGATTTGACGATTGCATCGACCTTAATGCCAAAATGCTCGTACAGTTTGGCAGACTGATCCGATGCACCGAACCCGTTCATGCCGATGAAATGGTCGCCTTCCCGCAGCCAGCGTTCCCAGCCGAACTTCATCGCGGCTTCGATGCCGATGCGCGGTGCGGTTCCGATGACGCTGGCCCGATAGTCTGCATCCTGCGTGTCGAAAAGTTCCCAACAGGGCATGGACACCACGGCGGCTTGGATGCCCATCCCCGCAAGCGCCTGACGTGCTGCCACCGCAAGGCCGACTTCGGTGCCGCTTGCCATCAAGGTGATGTCGCGCGCGCCATCCGCTTCGTGCAGGACATATGCGCCGCGTGCGGTCAGGTTGTTGGTGCAGGTTTCACGCACCTGATCCGCGGTTTGCCTGGACAGTGCAAACAGGCTTGGGCCGTCGGTCGCTTCCATCGCGAGCGCCCAAGCTTCGGCGGTCTCGACGGCGTCGGCGGGGCGGAACACCTTCATGTTGGGCATGGCACGGAAACTGGCAAGGATCTCGACCGGCTGGTGCGTCGGCCCGTTGCTGCCCACGCCGATGCTGTCGTGGCTGAACACGAAAAGTGCGGGAAGCCCCATCACCGCCGCCATGCGCATCGCGGGACGTTCGTAATCGGCGAAGGCAAGGTAGGTGACATTCACGGGCCGCAAGCCGCGGTGGGCGGCGATCCCGTCACACATCGACCCCATCAGATGTTCGCGCACGCCGCAGTGGACATAGCTGCCTGAACGGTCGGATGCGTCAAAGGCCGTCCGGCTGCGCTTGTGATTTGTCGGAGCTTCAAGATCGGCGCACAGGACAAGGGTGTCGGGCAGTGTCCGGGCCAGTGCATCGCAGATTTCACCAGACGACTGGATCGTCGGGCGCGGGGTGCGCAGCGACGCCTGATCTTTGATGACCCCTTGCATCGTGGCAGTCCAGTCCTTTGGCAAAGCGCCGCTGGTCCACTGGTGAAAGGTCGTCGCCGATGCATGGCCGTCGATCCGGGATTGCCATGCCGCATGTGCCTGCTTGCCGCGTTCCATACAGGCGGCCCAGTCTTGGCGTACGTTTTCGGGCAGATCAAACGGCGCGTGGTCCCACTTCAGCAAGGCCCGCGCCTCGTCGGAATCCGCTGGCGTCAAGGAGGCGCTGTGACCGCCGCGCTGACCTTGCAGGCGCGGAATGCCCCGGGCAATCACGGTGCGGCAGGCAATCAGGGACGGTCGCGGATCGGCCTTGGCGGCATCCATCGCGGCCGACACGGCTTCGATGTCGTGGCCATCGACGTCTTGCACATGCCAGTTGGCGGCGCGGAACCGCGCCGGTACATCTTCGCTGATCGACAGGTCTGTCGTGCCGTCATCGGTGATGTGGTTGTCATCCCAAAGGAACGTCAGCTTGCCCAGTTGCAGGTGACCAGCCAGTGATATCGCTTCCTGACCGACACCTTCCTGAAGGCAGCCGTCGCCGACAAAGGCCCAGGTGCGGTGATCCACAAGGTCGGACCCGAATTGTGCGGCCAGCCGCGCTTCGGCAACGGCCATCCCGACAGAGCAGGCGATCCCCTGACCCAGAAGCCCGGTCGTCAGCTCGATGCCGGCCTCTTGCTCGATTTCGGGATGCCCCGCGCAGACCGACCCCAACTTGCGGAAAGACTTGAGCGCGTCGGTGGAGACATGCGCGTAGCCGGCCAGATGCAGTAAGGAATATAGCAGCATCGACCCATGTCCGTTCGATAGCACCACACGGTCGCGATCGGGCCAAAGCGGGTCCTTCGGGTCCACCTTGAGGTGACGGGCATAAAGCGTCGCCGCGATTTCGGCCATGCCCAAAGGAACCCCCTGATGGCCTTCGCCTGCGTTCAGGATGGAATCTAGGGCAGTGAAACGAATGGCGTGGGCCATCGACTGAATATCGGTCATCGCGTTGGTCCCCCTTACAAAATTTCGCGGATGCGACTGATCGCCTCGCTTATATTGTCGGTCGAATTGGCGTAGGAGAAGCGCAGATAGCCTTCGCCGTAGCTGCCAAAGGACGTCCCCGCGACGGTCGCGACACCTGCCACATCGAGGAACCGGTCCTGCGCTTCGCGGGCGGTCATGCCGGTGCCTTCGATGTTGGGAAACGCATAGAACGCCCCGCCGGGGTCCGAGCAGCGCACGCCGGGAAGACTGTTCAGTTCTTCGACGATCAGCCTGCGGCGCGCGTCAAAGGCCACCATCATGCCGGCAACCGCATCCTGGGGGCCGGTCAGTGCCGCGATACCCGCGTATTGGGTGGCGGCGTTCACGCAGGAATGGTCATTGATCGCCAGCTTGGTCGCGGGGCCGACGGCATCGTCGGGCCAGACCGCGAAACCCAGACGCCAGCCCGTCATGGCATATGTCTTGGACCAGCCATCCAGCACGATCAGGCGGTCGCGGATTTCGGGATATTGCAGCAGCGAAACATGCTCGCGGCCCTCGTACAACATCTGGCTGTAGATCTCGTCTGACAGCACGGCGACATGGGGATGATCGGCCAGCCCGGCGACAAACTTGTCGATTTCGGCGCGGGGTGTCACGCCGCCTGTCGGGTTCGCAGGGCTGTTGATGATGATCAACCGTGTGCGCGGCGTGATCTGGGCCAGAACGGCCTCGGCTGAAAAGGCAAAGCCGTTGCTTTCCTCGAGGGCGATCGGCACCGGCATGGCGCCGGAATAGCGGATCACGCTTTCGTAAATCGGGAAACCGGGGTTGGGGTACATGATCTCGACGCCGGGCTGGCCGAACATCAGCACGGCAAAGAACATCGTGGGCTTGCCGCCCGGCACGACGACCACGTTGTCGGGGTTCACTTCGACATTGTGCCGTTTGTGCAGATCGGCGGCGACCGCTTCGCGCAGCGCGGGGATACCGTTTGCGGGCGTATAGCCGTGATGGCCATCACGCAGCGCTTTTATTCCGGCCTCGACGATGTGGTCGGGGGTCTGGAAATCCGGCTGGCCGATGCCAAGGTTGATGATGTCGCGGCCCTGAGCTGCCAGCGCTTGTGCCCGCGCCAATACCGTAAAGGCCGATTCTGTTCCAAGGCGCGACAGGCTATCGGCAAAGATCATCTGTGACATAAAGTTCCTCCCTCAGTTTTCCGTTCTAGGCGCGGCCGCGCCCGTGCGGAATCGCCCGAGTAGTAGCGGATGACTGTGGGAAAAGTTTTTAAGAATTACTAACAAGGTCTTTCAGTTTTCATACAATACGCCGCCGTTCTAGCTTGATAGCGTTGTCCCAAGTCGTCAACTCGGGAGGAGCAAATGACAGCCGAAACGCCACTTGGCGCATTCTCGAACATGTCCTTGGAGATGCGTGCCTGGAACATCCGCCGCAAAGCGCTTCTGATGGGCGAAGTTCAGGGGCAGGGGTACATCGGGCAGGCGCTTGGCGTCGCGGATGTGCTTGCTACGTCCTATTTTCACGCCATGGATTTTCAGCCTGAAGACCCCGAATGGGAAGGGCGCGACCGCTTTTTGCTGTCGATCGGCCACTATGCCATCGCGCTTTATGCTGTGTTGATGGAGGCAGGCATCTTGCCGGAAGAAGAGCTTGAGACCTACGGCATGGACGACTCGCGGATGCCGATGTCGGGCATGGCGTCCTATACCCCTGGCATGGAAATCACCGGCGGATCGCTGGGCCATGGTCTGGGCATCGCCGTCGGCATGGCGATGGGGCTGAAGCGCAAGAAAAACCCGGCGTTCGTCTATAACCTGATGTCTGACGGCGAGCTGGGCGAAGGCTCAACCTGGGAAGCGGTGATGTCCGCGGTCCAGTGGAAGCTGGACAACCTGATCTGCATCGTCGACTTCAACAACCAGCAGGCGGACGGCCCGACGCGCGACGCGCTGGCAGTTGGTGCCGAAGCGCCGAAATGGGAAGCCTTCGGCTGGTTCGCACAAGAAGTGGACGGCAATGATCTGGACGCTTTGGTTGCCGCCTTTGACGCGGCGCGCGACCTAACTGACGCCAGACCGCGCGTCATCATCTGCAACACGACCATGTGCAAGGGCGTCGATTTTCTCGAGGCCCGCGAGATCACCCATTTCGTCCGCGTTGAAGCGGATGAATGGTCCAAGGCGCTCGCCAAGCTGGAAGAAGGAAAGCCACAATGACCCTTGCTTCGATGGCCCGCAAATACGAGCCGCGCCGCGTCGCGCAAACCAAGGTTGCAACCTCGGCGATGATCGCGTCGCTGGCAGCCGAAGGGTATGACACCGTCAACGCGCCCTTTGGTCACGCGCTGGTCGAACTTGCCCAAAAGGACAAGCGGATCGTCGGCCTGTCTGCCGACCTGTCAAAATACACCGACCTTCATATCTTTGCCAAAGAGATGCCGGAGCGGTTCTACCAGATGGGCATGGCTGAACAGTTACTGTTCTCTGCCGCATCGGGTTTGGCGCGCGAAGGGTTCATTCCATTCGCGACGACCTACGCGGTGTTTGCATCGCGCCGGGCCTATGACTTTATCGCAATGGCGATTGCCGAAGAAAACCTGCCGGTCAAGATTGCCTGCGCGCTGCCGGGCCTGACGACGGGCTATGGGCCAAGCCATCAGGCAACCGAAGACCTCGCCATATTTCGGGGCCTGCCGAACATGGTGCTGATTGACCCGTGCGATGCCGCCGATGTTGCGGGCATGGTTCCGGCGATGGTGGCCCATGATGGCCCTGTCTATGCGCGTCTGTTGCGGGGTAAGGTGCCATCGGTGTTGCGCAAGCACAAACCCGATTACAAATTCGAACTGGGCAAGGCGCAGATGATCCGCGAAGGCCGCGATGTGCTGGTGATTTCCACGGGCATCATGACGATGCGGGCGCTGGATGCCGCCGTGAAACTGGCGGATGACAATGTCGACGTCGGCGTCTTGCACGTACCCACGATCAAGCCGCTGGACATTGGGACCATCCGCGCCGAGGCCGCAAAGCAGGGCCGGCTGGTTGTTACGGCAGAAAACCACACGGTCAACGGGGGGCTGGGCGAAGCGGTCGCCACCACCTTGATGACCGCCGGGATTGCGCCGCAGTTCCGCATGATCGGCCTGCCGGACGAATTTCTGGAAGCAGGCGCGCTGCCAACGTTGCATGACATGTACGGTCTTTCGGTCGACAAGGTCGCCGAGCGGATCAAGAGCTGGCTTTGATCTGAATATTATAACGGGAGGAGAAGAGGCTATGGGCCTTCTTGACGGAAAAATCGCGATCATTACAGGGGCGGCAAGCCCGCGTGGTCTGGGTAAGGCGACAGCCAAGTTGTTTGCCGAACATGGTGCCACGATCGTCATCATGGACCTTGATGCGGATCAGGCCAGCGCGGCCGCCAAGGACCTGCCCGGCGAAGGGCACATTGGGTTGGCGGGCAATGTCGTTGACAAGGCGGCCTGCGATGCTGTCGCCAAGGCGACGCTTGACCAGTTCGGGCGCATCGACATTCTGGTGAACAACGCAGGGATCACCCAGCCGCTCAAGCTGATGGAGATCGGGCCGGACAATTACGATGCCGTGACCGACGTGAGCCTGCGCGGCACACTTTATATGAGCCAGGCCGTCATTCCGACCATGCGCGCACAGAAATCCGGGTCGATCGTCAACCTGTCCTCGGTGTCGGCGCAGCGCGGTGGCGGCATCTTTGGCGGCCCGCATTATTCGGCTGCCAAGGCCGGTGTTCTGGGCCTGACCAAGGCGATGGCCCGCGAACTGGCCCCCGACAACGTGCGGTCGAACGCAATCTGTCCCGGCTTTATCGCCACGGATATCACCGCTGGAAAACTGACGCCGGAAATGCAAAAGACAGTGCTCGACGGTATTCCGATGGGGCGTGCGGGCGAAGCATCCGACGTGGCGGGCTGTGCCCTGTTCCTTGCCTCGGACCTGTCGGCCTATTGCACCGGCACCGAAGTGGACGTGAATGGGGGCTCGCTCATTCACTAAATTACCCAATACCCCTACGCATAAAGGGGCCTATCGACTATCTTCAAAAAGGGAGGAAACCATCATGAAGATCAACGTCTTGGCCATTCTGGCCGCAACTACTGCCTTTGCCGGTTCTGCGCATGCGGATGAAGTGATTTTCGCGCACGGTGCCAACCCCGGCAACCCGCGCTATGTCGCCGCCGAGAAATGGGCAGAACTGTTCGCCAGCTGTTCGGGCGGCGCGCATACCGTGAACCATGCGCCATCCGCGACCATGGGCAACGATGTGGAAATGCTGACCTCTGCCACGGCTGGCGTCATCCAGATTTCCGCCAACAGTCAGGGCGCAATGAGCCAGATCGTCCCGGAAATCGGCCTGCTGGGCCTGCCTTTCCTGTTCAAGGATTTGCCTACCGCTTGGGGCATTCTGGACGGCGAAGTTGGTGATATGATCGATGCGCGTGCCCAAAACGCCGGCCTCAAGATCCTTGGCTTCTGGGATAACGGCATTCGCAACGTCACGCACACATCGAAAAACGTGGCTGAACCGGGTGATCTGGCAGGGATGAAAATCCGCACGCCACCGGATCAGATGACCGTTGATATCTTCGAAGCGCTTGGCGCGTCACCGGCACCGCTGGCATGGTCCGAATTGCCGACAGCACTTCAGTCGGGTGTCTTCGACGGGCAGGAAAACCCGCTGGTGAACATCTATTCCGCCAAGCTGCACGAGATTACACCCTACGTCACCTTGACCGGTCACAAGTACGAATCCACCCCCGTGGTGGCCGGTCTGGGCTGGTGGTCCGGTCTGGACGAAGCCACGCAGACCTGTGCGCTTGAAGCCACGGCCGAAGCCGGCAAGATCCAGCGTGATCTGGTCCTGTCCAGCGATGTGGATCTGCGCCCTGTGATGGAAGCCGAAGGCGCTATCTTTGCCGAGGCAGACAAGGCCGCGTATCAGGCCGCAACTGCATCGGTCTATGACAAATACGCCGAGCAGTATCCCGAGCTCGTTGCCGCGCTCCGGACTGCGGCGGGTCTCTGATGTCGTCGGGGGCTCAGATGCAGCCCGATGTGGAAAACAGGAAGGGGCGTTCGCGCCCCTTTCTGACAGCCGCAACGGGGGTGATTTCGGCGTTGGAGTGGAGCGGGAAGATCATCGCCTTCGTCATGCTTTCGATGACCTTCGTCACGCTTCTGGTCAATGTCATCCTGCGCTATGCGACAGGGTCGGGCATTGCCTGGGCCTATGAAATTCACGCAATGACGTTGCCATGGCTTGTGGCAGGCGGCATCGTCATAGCCGCCGCGCGGGCGCGCAACATCGCGATCCTTTTGTTGCCCGACATGCTGAACCCAAAATTGCAGCGCGCGTTTTTGATCGCCGTCAATATCATCATCGTAGTGATCTCGGTCAACGTTCTGGTATCAAGCCAGCCAATCCTGAAAGCGTCTAAATTCCAAACCTTATCGACGCTCGGGATCAAACAGATTTGGGGCTATTCAAGCCTTGTCTACGCCTTCGCCAGCATGGCGGTGATTGCCGCCCTCAGTGTGGTGCGCGTCGCATATATCGCTCCGGAAAAGAGCGACCCTGAACATTCAAGCCTAAGCTGAGGATACACCATGGCCGCTCCGATGATCTGGATTTTCTTTGGCCTGCTGGCCCTGTCCGTACCCGTGGCCCATGCCATGATTGGCGGTGTCGCTGCCGCGCTGTGGTTTGATGGCAAGCCTTTGGCGGTGATCGCGCAGCGGCTGTATACCCCGACGCAAAGTTTTCCGATGTTGGCGATCCCGTTCTTTATTCTGGCGGGAAACCTGATGATGTCGGGCAAGTTCGGTGTCTATCTGATCAACGTCGCGCGGCTGCTGGTCGGCAACATGCGCGGCGGTATGGGGCAGGTGTCGATCCTTGGGTCGGTGATGTTCGGTGGCGTGTCGGGTTCCGCTGTGGCGGATGCTTCGGCACTGGGCAACGCGTTGATCCCGGTCCAGCAGAAGGAAGGCTATCCGGGTGGTTTTACCGCCGCGATCAACTCCGCTTCTTCGACGGTTTCGGTACTGATCCCGCCGTCGATCCCGCTGATCCTGTACGGTCTTGTTTCGAACGTCTCGATCGTGGACCTGTTCGTCGCGGGTATCCTGCCGGGCCTGATGTTGGGGATCGGGATGTTCGCCACCGTCTGGCTGGTCGCGCATCGTAAAAAGCTGCCGCGCTCCCCTTTGCCGGGTGGGTTCAAGGAATTCCGCGGCCAGCTATTGATCGCGTTTCCAGCCATGCTGATGCCCGTGTTCATCATCGGCACCCTGCGCTTTGGCATCGCAACCCCGACCGAGGTTTCGGTTCTGGCCGTCGCCTATGCACTGTTGATATCGGGCCTCGTTTATCGTGATCTGACGTTCAAGGGCATCTGGGACGCCAGTGTTGATACCGCGATGATGACCGGCGCAGTCATGATCATCATTATGGCGTCCTCGACGATCCAGTGGGTGCTGACGGCTGAGCGCGTCCCACAAGAGCTGGCGGAATGGGTCGCTGCGACCATCCAGAACCCGTGGATGATTATCCTCGCGTTGAATGTGGTGATGCTGATCGTCGGGGCGTTTCTCGACCTGCCAGCCGCCGTGCTGCTGCTGGGGCCGCTTTTTGTGACCATCGGCAATTCCATCGGCCTTGATCCGGTCCAGCTGGGTCTGATGATGGTCGTCAATCTGTCGATCGGGCTTTACACGCCGCCGGTGGGCACGACCTTGTTCATCTCCGCCGCCATTGCGCGGGTCGGGATAGGGGAAACCGTCAAGGCGTTGCTGCCGTTCTATGTGGTAGCGCTTCTGGTCTTGATGGCGATCTCGTTCATCCCCGCGCTGACCATCTACTGACGTCTGTCACAGCGCCCAGGGTGCGACTTCGTTCATTTCCAGATCTGCGCCGGGCTGGAAATGGCAGCCTGCGGTGGTTAGCAGTTCGCGCGTGCGCTCTTCGTGTTCGTGGGCCTCGTTGACCACCCATTGCGCAAACCGTTTTACGATCCGGCGGTTCAGATGGCGGGGCGGGCAGACGACCCAATAGGCTGCAAAATCCATCACCGGAAACAAAGGCGAGAACGGCACCAATTCACCGCGCTCCAGCTCTCCGCGGCACAAGATCGCGCTGTCCAGTGCAATGCCGCCGCCTTGTTTGGCCATCTCGATCGACATGGATGAACGGTCAAAGCGGAACGGGTAGGCGAGATCGGGCAGTTCGACCTGATTGGCGGCAAGCCAGATGTCCCAGCGATACAACGTCTTGACGCTGTCGATCAGGCGGGCGTTTTTGAGCTGCTCGATCGGATCGTCGCTAAGACTTTTGAGGCGGGCCAAATAGTCGGGGTTGCACATCGGCAAGGATAGATCGTTCACCACCGGTTCAACGGTCAGCCCCGACCAGTTGCCCAGACCATAGCGCAGGTCAAGATCAACGGCCTCGGTCTCAAAGGCGCTGTAGTCAGGCGTCGCATCGACACGAATGTTCCAGTCCGGGTTTTGTTCTGCGAAGGCCGCGATGCGGGGCCCAAGCCACCGGACGCCAAAGCTCGGGCTGACCCGGATTGTGAGACTGCGCATGTCGCGTTGCCGGCCGATGGCACTGCTTGCGTTTCTGATCGCTCTGAACGCTTGCGTCGTTGTCTGGAACAAGCGATCGCCGTCCAGTGTCAGGATCAGCCGCCGCTTTTCTCGGCGGAATAATTTGACCCCGAATTGCGCCTCAAGCGACGTCAACTGCTGGCTTACGGCAGAGGGGGAGACGCCAAGTTCATGCGCTGCCTTTGTTACGGTCCCCAGTCGGGCCACGGCTTCGAAATATTCGGTTGCTTTGAAATTGATGTCCCGCATGAACGGACATTAGACCCGGTCCCGCGGAAGTGCCAACAGGTATTGAGACGGGCAGGTGTGTGGCAAATCATTGTTCACACCCGGTTGGTGCGTTTGATACATAAGGCCGGGTTTGCCGTATTTCCATTTTGTGTCAGTCGATGACGTGAAGGTCAAAGTCATGTGACTATTAACACGAGGTTCTTAGAAGTTGGTGGATCAAATGGCTATCTTCAAGGCTATGACCCGTATCAAGGAGATCAACTCCAACGCCATGGCGCGACAAGGCTTGGTGGTAACTCACCATAGTTTCACGCAAACAAGGCCGCGGAAGCAACCCCAGCCCCTTACGGAAAATGTTAACCACTTTGCTTTCTGTTCCAGCGTCTCGAATCTGCAAGGGCGCTACGGTCTCGAAAATATCTTCGAAAGCAAGTTCGACATTGCTCGCAGGCCCGCGATCAGATCACGAGATCGGCGGCATAGGCCGTCAGAACCCACTCTGGTAGGGTTGGAGTGGCCTTTATCAGGCGGCCAGTGGCAAAGACGAGCATCTGCTGTGGCGCTGTATTGAGACCGGAGTTGTCGAATACCATGCCCCTATCAGCCCGCAACACCGCCTCGCGTATGAGGGGCTGGCCGCGCTCGTAACGCGCACGGATCTTCTCTTCGGGAACATCATGTCCGCCCTCCTCGGTGCGGCTCCTGACGCGACCCACGGACAGATCGGGACTATCGACGCCCACATGCATCACGACGACAAGGTATCCATGCGCCCGGGCAGATTCGATGACCTCGAGCTTGGATGGATGCGAAAATACAGTCTCAGTGGCGAAGCTCTGGCCCGCCTCCAGCATCTCGATCCGTCGCGCTTGGGCAATCCTGGCGGCCCGGTAAGACGCCTCCATCGACAAATCCAGAAGCTCGTCGCGCTGGATGATGTCCGCATTGATAAAAGGACCCGCGAAGCCCGGAGCGACGCGGGTCTGGTAAAGGGTCGATTTACCGGCACCATTCGGCCCGGCAAGCAGGACAAGACTCGGCCTCAAGCCGCAGTGTCCTCCTTGGCATAAACGAGGTTGCCACCAGCATCGAGGCCAACGCCCCGGCCGAGAGCCTGGCGCCGAGCGAAGAAGGACTCTTCAGCTTCCGGGGCACGCCCCATCTTCTCGGTGAAGGCATCGAGCCATGCGACGTCCTCATCCTCCCCCAATTGTGTCGTGTCGAGATTGCCTTCGAGTGCAGCGGTGATCCGCGTATAGTCAAAGCTTCCAGAGTGTTCGATCGCCCGGCCAATTTTCAGCCAGTGAGTAATCTGACCTGCTACGGACCGGCTATGTAGATCTGCCTCGCGGCGGACCAGGGTCATTATGTCGTCTGCAAGTTTTACGGATTGTGCCATGTTCGCCTCCTGTGTGATCAATAGGTAGCAAAATGCCACCCGGAAGTCAAGGTTTGGGGCTACCGCTCGGACCAAGGTTTCGGCACCCTCGGCAAAAGCTTCACGGCTGATGCCATCGACCAGTTTGAAATTTACTGTTTAGATTGTATGTTTTGTCATGTGCCGTCTCCTCGATTTTGTTGACGGGACCAACTTAACCCAACCCAACTGCCGATCTATGTCAGCTGATCCGTGCCCACCAACTGTTCCGGCCATGATGCAGTCAATTTTCCCGACAGAGGACATTCGCTGCAACAAAGAAAATCGGTTACATGGACTCACTGCCGCCATTCGCTGCGATCCAAACGAACGTCTGCTTTCGCATTTTGGGTCAGTCAGTAAGTGCGCGATCAAGAGGGTCGCGGTGCCGCCGAGCTGACAAGGTTGTTCGAGGTTTCGCCGAGCACAATCAGACGGGCATGAACACAGCTGCCAAAGGTAGAAGCTCTAACTGTTATTGACTTGTCCACATGTAGACAATATGTCTGTAAGTGGATGAAGGAGAGTGAAAATGCAGATTGCCCATTTCCCAAAAACGCATGCTCCTGTTGAGGGCATGCAGTTCCACACCATCTCCAGAGAAGACCGTAACCGGACAAGTGCTCCGGGCTTGCGCGCCTTTCGTGAGATCGCAGACCGGTTTGATCTGAGTGAAGCTGAGCGTATCGCTATCCTTGGAGACCCGGGTCGATCCACCTATCACCAATGGATGAAAAAGGCGCGTGAACAGCAGCCCCTGACTCTGCCTCTTGATACACTATTGCGGATTTCGGCCATACTCGGAATTTACAAGGCGCTGACTATTCTTTTCGAAGATGAGAGCCAGGCACTGGTCTGGTTGAAGGGGCCTCACCAGGGAACTCTCTTCGCCGGAGCCTCACCTATGGCCTACATGCTTGAAGGCGGGCACGATGGCCTGATGTCAGTGCGCCGCTACCTCGATGCATGGCGTGGCGGTAACATGGGCGCTGGCGCACCAGAAGGCAGCTTTGAAGCTGTCACCGAAGAAAATCTTGTCTTTGCATGAAAATTTCCGATTACGATGTGGTGCCCGCACCTGCGGGAACCACACGCCTTATACCCTCACGGTTTCCGCCAATCCCCGCCTTTGATACAGTCACTACCCATGATGATCTGGCTGCCGTTATGGATCTGGAAGGTTGGACAAATGATCGTCTTGTTGGGCCTCGGATGTCCCGCCTGCCGCGAACGGAATGGGTTTACGGTAGCCCCAACGCCAGTGTGGTTATGGCCGCGTTTCTTCATGGATCGCCCGGTGGATTACGGTTTTCAGATCCAAGTCTGGGAGCGTGGTATGGCTCGACCCACCTCACCTCTGCAGTGCTGGAAGTTGCCAACGGACTGCGCAAGGAGATCGCGCTCAGCGCATTGACGCAGAAATCCGAGAGCTACCGGCAATACAAGGCAGACCTTGCAGGCGACTATGTCGACATCTTCGGAGCGCATCCAGAATATCATGATCCAGACGATGCGCACTACCCCGTAGCACAAGCTTTCGGTCAGCGTGTTCGAGCTGAAGGTGCGCGTGCCGGCATCCGGTATGAGAGCGTCCGTCACCCGGGGCATGAGAACTGGGTCTGTTTTCGACCGTCCCTCGTTCGATCAGTGATGCAGGCGGACCACTTCAAAATCGAAGTGCCCCAAACCGGGCGTGTCGTGGTGCGTCAGCTGCCTTGATTAATAGTAGATCATAGCGCCAGAAGGGGAGCAATCGGGTTCAACCTCGGGGGGGCCAAAGCGGCGCTGTCGATCGTAACGGTCTACTGAACGGAAGAATGTCATCGTAAGCCCATGCTTGCCACCTTTTGATTAATTTCCCTCAATGTTGGAAATACAGCGAATCTTCGAGATTCATTGGTTTTGTAAATCACTCTCGATAAAGCACAGCGCTTCAGCAAGTTTGTCTAAGGCAACCTTTTTCTGATCTTCAACATGGTCCAGCAGGTGGACGGAAGACAGATAGGCTTCGAGAGATTTTGAGGTTCCATCGTCTTCATTTTTTGCGTTGTGTGCAAGAATTTCGTCGATCACCCGAGCATTAATCCCGAGCGCCTTCATGATGCTGGCGCCTGTTCTCCGCAAGTCATGACGATGCCAGTCATTTGTTCCGCTTTCGCGCTGAACAGCTTTTGTAATGCGGTGCCAGTTTCCCATGAAGTTTCCGGCTTCATTTGGAAAAAAAAGCTGGTCACCTTGACGTGTTTCGAAGTTTGGAAGGCTTTTCAATAAGGCGATTGCTGCGTCTGATAACGGAAGATACTGCTGACGGGGTGGGCCCGAAATTGTCTTCACATACGGCTTATGCCAAAGGCCAGAGTTTTCGCGAAAATCTTCCCAGCGCATCTTTACCATTTCATCAAGCCGAGCGCAGGTGAATAGTAAAAATCGAAGGGCAGCAGGCCGCAAGTCGTCTTCGACTTTCATTTTCATAGCAAGGTCTTTTGGAGCTGGCCAAATCAGCAATGGCATCACTCGCGCCAGTTCTAGGTGGTCAAGAGCACGATCACGACTACCAACTATGTCATAGTCATCGGACGCGGGATCGTACGTTTGACGCAAGTCTACAACATCTATCTTGAATGGACGTCCCAGGCCGACTTTGTCAAAACGGTTTCTGTGTGCGCACCAGTCAAGTACGGGCATCAGATATGCTCGTGCCCGTGAAACCTGCCCATTCGCCTTCACTTGTCCCGATTTTGGTACGTAGCTGTTCATCGCAGCGGCAATTTGGGTCAGCTCAATCTCTGTTACAAGCATTGACAAAAAGTCAGGGAAGACGGCTCTTATGCTGAAATTAGTTTCTCTATCAGAGATTCTATCGACAAAGACTATGTTCCGATGGGGTCGACCTCGGTTGAGCAGGAAACTGAGTTTGACGCTTTCCTGTTGCTTGAAATCAGCCATTTCATAGACGACGAAGACAAAAAATCTGTTGTATATGAAATCGACAATGTGGAACTCTTAGACGCCCCGAGTTCTGTTGACGTCGGTTACATTGATCATTCTCTTGCTGAACCGGACTATGACTTTGAAATGGAATACATGCTTGAAGAGCAAGGGCAGCACTGAACCTTTAAGAGGTAGGTTTGGTTTCCACTTCGAACTGAACGGTAATATGCGTCATGCACCATGCATGATCTCAATTTCAAATATTTGGAGAGTGCCTTTGTGAGGAAGTGCGAAATGATCGAATTATGCCTCATGTTTTCTGTGGCAAGATGACCAACATGCCTATCCAGATTGCGTCGTATCGCCTTCGCTAGAATAGCGCTGGACCCAACCAATGAATTCGTTTGAAACTAATGTTGGATCATCCAATTCTCCGACCAAAGCATCCAGCATTTCAATCAGGTTATCCGGCATGCCTTGATCTACTAAATCACTTCTGAAGTGGGCATAGCCGTCGAGTGCATTGTGCGCATAGGCTGCTGAAAGAACTGCGAAAAAAGCATGATGGTCAATGTTCCAAGCGCATTTTATGGCATTGCTCCATGCCTCAAGATCATGGGGGCATTGGATGCCACAGAGTAAGAAATGGTGTAAGGCGTCGTTGAACTCCGATCTAGCTGAGCACGAAACACCGACATTAAAATTCGATACTGGATCAAGCGCATTCGCGCTATCCAGTATTCTTTGGAACTCTTGCTCATGCTGTAGGTATAGACCTTCGATGTCTCGAAGCATTTTCGACGCTTCATGCCAGCGAACGACAAGATTTTCCCCGTACTTTTCAAATAGCCAATCGCAAAGCGATAGCTTCATTTGAGAGCTGAACTTTTCCGGGCTTATCCGAGCTTACGATACATGCACCGTAGAGCAGAGCAGTAGAGCGTTCGTCGCCAAATGCGGCTTTAGGGATTTCGATACCAGTCAGCTTGCCGCATCGTATCTCTATCGAGCTTTCGGTTTCGGAAAGCAGCAGTGGGAGATGTCGATCATCTGGTAAGGTGTCTACGGGTGCAATTGTTCCGCATATTTCTGCTGCCTGTTGGATGGCCAATTTTAACTCGAAGGTTTTTGACGCTCCAAGGTTTGAGGAATCTGCTTTTAGTGAGACAAATCCATGGGCGTTCAAATTCTTTGCGCGCCGAGCGATTTTTAGGTCTGACGCCAGAGCAGGTAAAGTCTCTTCATTCCATTGCTGTAGGTCCGAAAAATTGACCGTCAAGGATTTCTGTGTCTCCTGCTTAGGAGTTGGATGGATTTCAAAGTGCCATTTGTAATGGAATTTACTTGTAGGCCTGCAGAAGCGAACCAATAGCGTCGGTACATCTAGCTGGTGGAAATACTGAAGCTGCTCCAAACTGAGAGTTGTGCTGGTTTCCTTTCTTGTGTCATCGGTGCCTCGCAGTTGAACATAGAACATGAGGCCAGTGGCGGTCCCGTCTGTCTCAAAAATTTCGATCTCTAGGTCGGTCCCGTAGTCAGATGACTTTGGGCGTGAAACCCATGCATCGGGAAGCAAGCGGTCAAACTGCCTCCGGCTAGCATCTTCAATTTGGTGGTTATTATGACGTTTGGGCAACTAAATATCTCAAACTGATTTGTACAAAAACACATCAACTCTGACACCTTAAGGTTGTCTTGGCCAGAGGGTTCGGTATCAACATGCCACAAGGTATGGATGGAGCAGTATATTGCCAAAACGATCTATTTCTCAAAGGACAGGTGACCAAGCCGAGCATCTTGCCCAAGGGGCTTTTCTAGATGCTCCGAATTGGATTTGTCGAACACAGTCGCATGACTTTGGGATTGATCTGGAAGCAGAGCTCATCGACATCATACGACGGTATCGAAGAACTGTCCGGCGCACTTGTAAAAATTCAGGTCAAAGGGACTCTCAAACCGATTTTTAAGAACCGCGGCTATTATATTCGGCTGAAGACCGATTATTTGAAATACGCTAATCAGTTTAGAGTTCCGGTACTCCTTCTCTTGGTGAACGTCCAAAGTAAAGAAATACACTATTTGTGGCTGCAAGAGTATCTAATTGGCAGGGGAGATATTTTGTGCGGGGCCAAAAGCGTTCTGGTCAAGGTTCCAGAAGAAAACGTGTTGATCCATTCGTTCCGTCATCAGTTACCTGAGATAGCGCTGGGCGTGACCAGTGGGTCTCAGTTGATGGCTGTCCAGAAGCTATTTGAAGTGTTTTCATCAAAGTATGGTCGGAAGGCATTGGAGCTGGCTTCAGGCCTCCTTGAACATCTCGGTGAAGGGGGGCACGTTTCAATATTCAATGGGACCATAGACAAGCTGATCAAACGAGGGCCGCACTTATCTCGAGTAGGCTCACAAGAATTTGGGAAAATCCTAGTCGACCTAACCCGTCGCTTTGGCGACAAGCTGAGTGCTGAACAGGTTCTTAAGATGGTTGTCAGGGGAGATACATACTCTTGGGCAGGTCTAGATGGCCTACTGGGTCTATATGATGGGTTTCCCGATCACGCAAAAGCACTGAACCTCGCCCGTCGCTTCGATGAAATTGAAATGTATGAATTGAGTTGGTATTGCCGTTTTCGCGAAGCGCATGCTCAACTGGACTCGATGAGTATCTGGCCACCAGTTGAATGTCTTTTTCCAAAACGCATAGCGGAAAGCGCACCACAGGGGCTCTTTTGTGATCGCTCAAACTTAACCGATGGGCGCGACAGCGTTTATTGTTGATTATTAATAGCAACTACATAGGTAGCAACTTCAGTCACGAGAAATCGTGTACTGCAATGACCGCGGCCTGGAGTTCCGAGCTTCAGTTTTCGTGGAAATTCTGGAATTTCACGGCACCATCTGTCGATTGTTGCGCGAGATACGTCAAACAATCGCATGAGATCTTTTACTTTGCAGTACGCGTTTTTTGAAAGCCAAGCAGGCAAGTGTTCGTGTTCTTTTAACATGTCAAAATCCTCTATGTTCTGAGGTTCAACTATGTCAGCGGTTTTTAGATAATAGGTCTAATGAACAAAAACCTCACTTTTTTGCGTTTTGGCGGGTTGGTCTGGCAATGAAAGGATGTTTTGCAAGAGACGCAGGACAGCAAGCGTTCGGATGAATTGCCGCTCTGAGCTGGTCGTTAAATACCGACACGAAGGGCGGAGAGCTGCCGTTAGCTGCACCCGCGAAGGTTACACGCCGGACAAGAAACAGCGGCCATTCTAGCCCTCGCAGCCCGAAACCCACATGCTGCACTACGCACCAAGGTCGACTATGCGCAGAGAGCGACATTTGCAAAGTTTGGCCGTTGCGCCAGGGCGGACATTGGGCAAAGATGCAGCTAATGGCGGTTGTGAGCCCTTAGTTACTGCGCGAGCCAAACGTAGGTAACGTATGCGATCAGCACAACCAACCCGATGCCCCTCCCGATTATTGGACGGGTCAAAAGCAGCGCAGTCAGTGCCAGTGAGGCCGCAATCATGATTGGCAGATCGAAGGTCAGGAAGCGATCGGCGACAGGAACCGGTTTGATCAGCGCCGTCACGCCCAGAATACCCAGCACGTTGAAGATGTTGGACCCGACGATATTGCCGATCGCGATTTCTGACTGACGCCGGAAGGCTGCGATGATGGACGTGGCAAGTTCTGGCAAGGATGTGCCCACCGCCACAATTGTCAGCCCGATGAACGCCTCGGAGATCCCAAAGCCCCGGGCGATGGACACGGATCCATCAACCAGAAAACGTGCGCCGAACATTAAGACGACAAAACCACCCAAAACCCAGAGCGCGGAAATAAGCATCGAGGACGGCACCGACGTATCAGCATCGTCATCGACGGCGTCACCGGATTGTAGGTAGACCCATATCAGATAGCCTACCAGACCAAGCACCAGCACGGCACCCGGAAACCGGCCGATTTCGCCCATCGCAAAGATCGGCACTAGGGCAATCGCCGCCGCGAGCATGACAGCTGTATCGCGCCGCAGTGTCCCGCCAGAGACACGGATCGGCCAGACGAGACTGGTCAGGCCGACGATTAGCAGGATGTTGGCGATGTTCGATCCCACGATGTTGCCCACCGCGATGTCAGGCACACCGCCCAACGCGGCCTGGACCGAGACGATTACCTCCGGCGTGGACGTCCCGAAACCCACAACAGTCAAGCCAATCAGTATTGGCGGGATCGCCATCCGCCGGGCAACCCCGACGCTGCCGCGCACCAGTGCCTCGCCACCGAAAAAAAGGCCTATAAGACCGGCGACGACGTAAATGTAGTCCAATTCGATTTTCCTTGTGAGCAGCCCGTCCGCCCTTCGCGAACATAGGTGCCCCATTCACGTGCCCCAAGAGCGATTGCAAAAGAATTTTTGCCGCGATGATCAGGAAAGCGCGCCCCACGCATCAAGCAACCGATGCGTTATCCATTCGTGTATGTCACGGCGTCCTGCCCTGAGGGCAGCGAACGGCAGGAAAGTCCGGCGCAGCGGACCTTGGGGCTGCGAGCGCCGCATGTCCGGTTTCTGGTTATTAGTCCTGAGCTTAGGCTAGGTATCCGAGTAGCGCGTCCCTAACAACTGCGCGGGCTATCTCTTGCGATTTCTGAGCGCCGGAAGGCCTGAACCAGATACCAACCCAATTAATTGCGCCCAGGATCACCAGACTGGCTATCTTGGGATCAAGGTCCGAGCGCAGCGACCCGTCGTCGATGCCGTTTTGCAGCACGGCGCGAAACAGACTGTCGATCTGGTCGCGGCTAGTCTGAACACTGCGCTTATCACCGGGGGACAGCAGCGGGCGGATGTAGTTCCAGAGATACTGCATGTCTTTGCGCGTCATCGTGACGACATATGTCTCCAGCCCGTTCCGCAGGCGCTCTGCTGCGGTGTCGGGGATATCCATGGCCTTTTCAACCGCCGCGATCAGGCTGTCCATCCCGACTTCATAGCACTGCATAAGCAGATCATTCTTGCTGCTGACATAATTATATAGCGCCGCTTTGGTCACACCTAATTCAGCAGCAATTGCATCGAGAGGAACGTTTTCATACCCCTCAGCCCCGAATTTTTCTGACGCACAGCGCACGATTTCTCGGCGCTTATGATCGCGCATTTCTTGCTTGGTCGGGAAGGCGCTGATTGATTTCATCTGATTGTTATCCTCCGGCGAAGTAACGGCGTCAATAGAACGACCATTATCAAGTTGACTTTACGTCGGGTGTGAAACTAATCTCCGGATAGTTTAGTAACCGACGGTTACCAAGACGCCGGTGGGTTATGCCTATGCGCATATACCCAATCGGCAAAGAACTCGGTAGCAAGGGAGGGCCACCGATGATCAAACGATTATTGATTGCCAATCGCGGGGAGATTGCAATTCGCGTGGCGCGCACCGCGGCGGCTCTTGGTGTCGGATCTGTGGCCGTACACACAGCGGACGACGCAACGTCATTGCACATCAAGCATGCTGATATGGTGAGAGTTCTGCCGCAGGCAGGTGTGGCTGGTTACCTAGACATTGATGCGCTGATTGAGATTGCGAAAGACACGGGTTGTGACGGGGTGCATCCGGGCTACGGCTTATTGAGTGAGCGTGCCGATTTCGCCGATGCGTGCGTTGATGCCGGTCTGATTTTTGTCGGGCCCGATGCGGCGACCCTGCGCCGTCAGGGCGACAAGGTTTCGGCCCGCGCGATGGCAGAAGAAGCTGGTGTGCCGGTGTTGCGAGGCTCTGGACTTCTAGCGACGGCGGCGGATCTGCACGCATTCTTCGACGCCCAGGGCGGCGCACCCTTGATGATCAAGGCGGTGAACGGCGGCGGCGGGCGCGGCATGCGGATGGTGCAGGACGCAGGCGGGATCGACACCGCCTTTGCCCAAGCGCGTGCCGAGACGTTGTCGGCCTTTGGCGATGACCAGCTTTACGCCGAGCGGTTCTTGCAATCGGTACGCCATATCGAGGTGCAGATCGTCGGCGACGGGCAGAACGTGACCCATCTTTGGGAGCGGGACTGTTCGGTGCAGCGCCGTCATCAGAAGGTGATCGAGCTGGCTCCCGCGCCAAATCTTGACACTAACGTCCGCGACGCCTTGCTGAAGGCGGCTGTCGCCATCGGGCAGGCCTGCGGGTATCGCGGGCTGGGAACGGTCGAGTTTCTGGTTGAAGATAGCGGTGCGTTTTATTTCATCGAAACCAATCCACGCATTCAGGTTGAACATACGATCACCGAGGAAATAACCGGTTTTGATCTAGTGGAAATTCAACTTGGCTTGGCTTCGGGAAAGACACTGGCCGATGTGGGTCTGGGCAATGCGCCCGCACGGCCCAAAGGCTTTGCTGTGCAAGCGCGAATTAACGCCGAAACACCGGACGGTCAGGGCGGGTTCACACCCACCGGCGGCCAGCTTAGCACATATGCGGCACCTTCGGGGCCAGGGGTGCGGATCGATAGCTATGCCTATGCAGGCTATAGTACGAACCCCAGTTTTGATTCCATGTTGGCCAAGCTTGTAGTCCACGACCCTTCAGGTGGTCTTGCGCGATTGTTTGCCAAGGCCGAACGGGCACTGTCAGAGTTCCAGATTGACGGCGTTGGGACTAATATTGGCTTTCTGCGATCGCTCCTAAGGCTGCCCGCTATCACCGCATGGGATGTGGACGTGCGCACGCTGGACACGCAATCGCAGCGGCTGTCTGTCGAAGAGACCGGCCAGACGCGCTATTTCGATGCGAATACCGCCGAGGCCGCTGATACTTACGAGATTCCTAAGGGCGCTGAAGCCCTGCACGCGCCGATGCAGGCGATGGTGCATGAGGTCCAGGTGACCGTTGGCGACCAGATTGCTAAAGGGCAGGTTGTTGCCGTGATCGAGGCGATGAAGATGCAGCACACAGTGTTGGCCGAGGCGAGTGGCAAGGTGGTTGCAGTCTACGTCGAGCCGGGCAAGACGATTGCATCGGGTTCGCCAGTTCTGGCCTTCATGCCTAATGATACGCTGGACGAGATTGCAGCCGATGATGCGGTAGCGGATCCTGACTATATTCGCCCCGATTTGCAGGCGTTGAATGATCGGCTGGCTCGCACGCTGGACGAAAACCGCCCCAAAGCGGTGGAACGCCGCCGCAGCCGCGACCAGCGCACCACGCGCGAGATTGTTTCGGCGTTGTGCGAGGGCGGCGACTTTCATGAATACGGCCAGCTCGTTCTAGCGGGGCAGCGGCGCAAGCTGGGAGTCGACGCGCTGATTGACATCTCGCCTGCCGACGGGATTGTCACCGGCGTGGGGTCGGTGAACGCCGACCGCTTTGCCGAGGACCGCAGCCAAGTGGCGCTGCTGGCCTATGACTCGACAGTCATGGCCGGCACCCAAGGGTACTTTGGCCATCTTAAAACCGACCGCATGATCGAAGTGGCCAGAGAGCGCGGATTGGCCTCGGTGTTCTTTACCGAAGGTGGCGGCGGACGACCCAATGACGATGATTTTGCCGAAACTGTGCAATCGGGCCTCAAGGTCACTACATTTGCCGAATATGCGCGGCTGCGCGGATGGGGCCCACGGATCACGGTCAGTTCCGGCTTTTGCTTTGCGGGCAACGCGGCGCTGTTTGGTGCGGGCGATATTCGCATAGCCACGCGCAACAGCTGGATTGGTCTGGCCGGTCCCGCGATGATCGAAGCGGGCGGCATCGGTGCATTTCACCCAAAAGAGATCGGCCCCGCGCCGATGCACGCAGAAAACGGGCTTCTGGATATTCTGGCCGAAGATGACGACGCCGCCATTCGCGCCACTCGCGATGTTCTGTCGTATTTCCAAGGTGCGCTCACCAACTGGGATGCCCCGGACCAGCGCCTGCTGCGCCATATGATCCCCGAGAACCGTAAGCGGTCCTATAAGATCCGCCCGGTGATCGAAGGGTTGGCTGATATTGGCAGCTTTCTTGAACTGGGGGCGGAGCACGCGAAGGGCATGGTCACTGGTTTCCTGCGGCTCGAAGGCCGGCCGATGGGCGTGATCGCCAACAATCCGCAGCATTTGGGCGGCGCGCTGGATGCGGCAGCATCGGCTAAAGGGGCACGGTTCATCAACTTGTGCGGCCGGTTCAAGCTGCCGGTGCTGTCGCTGTGCGACACGCCGGGGTTCATGGTCGGCCCCGAAAGTGAAGCCCAAGGGGCGGTGGCTGCAGCCTGCGATCTGATCTCGGCGGGAGCCAATTTGGATGCGCCGATGTTCTTTGTCTGCTTGCGCAAGGGATATGGCATTGGTGCGCAAGCGATGGCAGCGGGCAGCCTGGGGGAGCCTGCGTTCTCGCTGGCTTGGCCCACGGGCGAGTTCGGGCCGATGGGTCTCGAAGGGGCTGTACAGCTTGGCTATCGCAAAGAGCTTGAGGCTGAGACGGACCCCGCGAAACGCGAAGCGCTGTATGACCGACTGGTCAATGGCCTCTATGAGCGGGGCAGCGCGATCAACGTCGCTTCGACCCATGAAATCGACGCGGTAATTGATCCGGCGGACACGCGCGGTTGGATCGCAAAAGGTATGCGCATTGCGGCGTACAAATGATGCGCTCCGGTGACAAATTTTCGAAAAGGATGACGGGATGACCCAAGACCAGCTGATCGAAGAGCAAGTAACAGTCCTCCGTAAGCGTCAGGCCGAAAGCTGGCCAAAAGGCGTTTCGCGCGAGATCAATTACCGCATGGGAAAGGTCCCCATGAGCCAGTATGTCCGCGCCGAAGCCAAAGCGCGACCGAACGATGCGATGGTGCATTACTATGGTCGCACCCTTAGTTGGGCCGAGATCGACGATGCCTCAGACTGCTTTGCAGGGTTGTTGCTGGCGCGCGGTGTGACCGCGGGCGACCGTGTAGCGGTTATGATGGGCAACTGTCCGCAGTTCTTGATCTGCTTTTGGGGGATCATGAAGCTGGGCGCAGTTCTGGTGCCGGTAAACCCGATGTTCAAGGCAATCGAGCTGACATATCAGTTGACCGACAGCGGGGCGGAGACACTGGTGTTTCAGGACGATCTGGCACAGCTGGTGGCATCGGTGGCGACTGACACCCCGCTGAAGTTGATGTTGGCTACAGGAGCTGCGGAAATGGCAGGCGAAGGCGGAGCCGTACCTCGCCCCGCTGGCATGGGCGACGCGCCAGAGGCCGAAGGGATTGAACGGCTGCTGGAGGCGCTTGCAACGGCGACGCCATTCACCGGCCCCGACTGCACCGATCTGGATGCAGTCGCGGCGCTGAACTACACCGGCGGCACAACAGGCATGCCAAAGGGCTGCGTCCACACCCACGGCGATATGCTTTACACCGTTGCATCCTATTGCGGTTGCGCGATGGGCGATGCTGGGACCGACGACGTCGTGGTTAACTTTTTTCCGATGTTTTGGATCGCTGGAGAGGATTTGGGCGTGCTCGCGCCGGTCTATACCGGTGCGGCTGTTTGCATTCTGCACCGCTGGGACGCAGTGGGCTGGATGGCGGCGGTGGCCGAACACCGTGCCACCATCGTCACTTTGCTGGTCGACAACGCGGTAGAAGTCATGCGTCACCCGCGCGCCAAGGAATATGACCTGACATCGCTAAGTAACACCTCGGTCTGTTCCTTCGTCAAAAAGCTGGGCGCGGCCTTCCGCAGCGAATGGCGCGACTTGACCGATAGCACGATGGTCGAGGCCGCCTATGGCATGACTGAAACCAACACTTGCGACACCTTTACCGTAGGTCTGCAAGACGATGACTATGACCTGCAGCAGCAGCCGGTTTTCGTGGGCCTTCCGGTGCCCGAAACCGATATCATCATTCGAGATTTTGAAACAGGCGCCCTGAAAGACATCGGCGAGACGGGCGAGATTTGCATCCGCTCCCCCTCGGTCCTGAAGTCCTATTGGAACAAACCCGACGAGACGACCCACGCCCTGCGCGATGGCTGGCTGCATACGGGCGACATCGGAATGGTGAACGACCGCGGCTTTGTTCACTACTTGGGGCGGCGAAAGGAAATGCTGAAAGTGAACGGCATGCCGGTGTTCCCAGCCGAGATCGAAATGCTACTTGGCCGCCATCCCGCGATCCTTGGGTCGGGCGTGATCGGTCGCAAGGATGAAGCGAAGGGCGAGGTACCAGTAGCCTTTGTCCATCTCGACCCCGAACAGGCAGAGGGTATCGACGCCGACAGCCTGCGCGCTTGGTGCCGCGAGCAAATGGCGTCGTTCAAAGTGCCGGAAATCCGGTTGGTCGACGGATTGCCGATGACCGCCACAGGCAAGGTTAAGAAAGAAGAACTAGCTGAACTGCTTTAGCAGTCAGCGAAAGACAGGATGCCGTAGCTCAGGGAGGTGTCTGCGGCGGTAGAAAACACATGTAAATCGGAGGATAACATGAAACATTTTAAATTGACGACACTGGCCGCTACGGCGGCAATCGCTCTGACACCGATGGCA